>Ga0105046_10002656_pt1 | contig 28242 bp, 17 predicted proteins | sample MAT03_FD_78385 | JGI IMG/M metagenome (GOLD analysis project Ga0105046, IMG submission 78385) | Freshwater microbial communities from Lake Fryxell liftoff mats and glacier meltwater in Antarctica - MAT-03 (megahit assembly) | ecosystem: Environmental > Aquatic > Freshwater > Ice > Liftoff... | reverse complement strand
GCCGGTGCGGGGGCGCCGGTGGCCGCGATCCTCACGCTCGGGCTGGCGGTGTTCGTCAACCAGAGCCTGTGCGGCGACCTCTCGCGGCGGGTCCTCGCGGCCCTCAGCGCGTCGGTGTCGCGGACCTCCGGGCGGATCCTCGCGGCGACAAGTCGCCTCGACCTCGAGCGCTTCGAGGCGCTCGGCGGCCCCGAGATCATGGCGCGGGTCACCGACGACGCGGGACGCATCGTGCCCGGCGGAAGTCTCATCGTTCAGACCCTCGTCGCCGTCGGGACCGTCGCGCTTTCACTGCTCTATGTGGCTGGGATCTCGATGCAGGCCGCGGTGGTCTCAGGCGTGGCGGTGCTCGCCACGGCGCTGCTGATGCGCCGGCTCGAGACCTCAGTCATGGCCCAGGTCGTCCGCGACCAGGCCGCGGGGCGGCGCATGCGCGAGCCGATCCAAGATCTGCTGGCGGGCTTCAAGCAGCTCAAGCAGCACCAGCCGCGTAGCGCTGCGATCGCGGCGGCGTTCGACCGCGAAGCCAGCGACCTCAAGCGCAGCCACGACGCGCATTACGAGGAGTTCTATGCGCGCGAGACCCTGAGCCGTCAGGCTTACATCGGGCTGCTCGGGGTGGTGGGCTTCGTCATCCCGGTGGTCGCGCCTTCCGTGTCCACCGATGTGAGCCGGCTGCTCGTGGCAGTCACCTTCAGCTTCCGGCCCGTGGTGATGATCTTGATGGCAGTGCCGCTGCTGACCCGGCTCGGCGCGACCTGGCAGCGGATGACCGACCTCGCCGACCACCTCGACGACCACCTCGACGACCCCGTCGACCCCACAACATCCGTCGCGCGGGTGGAGCCTCTCGAGTCGCCGCGCCCGTTCTCGCAGATCACGCTGCGCGGCGTCACCTATCAGTACGCACCCCACGACGATCGCACCGGCTTCACGGTCGGCCCCTGCGACTTTGAGATCTCCCCGGGAGAGGTCGTGTTCCTCACGGGCGCCAACGGGAGCGGCAAGTCGACCTTCGTCAAGCTGCTGTGCGGACTCTACCCGCGTCACGGTGGCGAGCTGCTCGTCGACGGCGAGCCGTTGCCGATGGACCCGGGTCCCGCGTGGCGCAGCCAGTTCTCGACAGTGTTCGCCGAACCCGCGCTGTTCGAGCGGCTCTACGGACTCGAGGACGTCGACCCGGCCCGCGTCACGGCCCTGCTCGAGCAGATGGAGCTCGGACATAAAGTGCGCTTCGAGGCCGGCCACTTCAGCACCATCGAACTGTCGACCGGGCAGCGCAAGCGGCTCGCGCTGGTCGTCGCGCTGCTCGCGGAGCGACCGATCTACGTGTTCGACGAGTGGGCCGCCGACCAGGACCCCCACTTCCGCGAGGCCTTTTACCGCCAGATCTTGCCGTCGCTGCGGGCCCGCGGAAAGGCCGTCGTCGCGGTCACGCACGACGACGACGCGTTCGACGTGTGCGACCGCCGACTGCACTTCGATCGGGGCCAGGTGGGACTGGCATGAGGCTGCTGGAGCACCTGCAAGCCGACGCTCGCCGCGCCGTCCAGCGCGGGCTCGCTATGCTCGGCGTCGCCGCGCTCCTGGTAACCCTGCAGATCGCGCTCGTCAACCGCGCGGCCCTCTATCAGCGATCGACGGGCTTCCAGATCGCTGCCGGCATCCTGTTCTTCGTGCTGCTCGTCGTCGCCGTGGTGCTGCGGTGGCGCGGGTCGGTGCGCATCATCACCGAAGTCGAGGCGGCGCTGCTCGAGCGGCGTCGCCGCCTGTTCGACAGCATTCGCGCCGCCGAGCTCCGCAGCTTTGAACAGCTCGAGGACCTCGCGGCCGGGTTCACCCGCGACATCGAGGTGGTGGGTGCCCTGACCCCGGTGATCGTCGACTGCCTGGTCTACGTCGTGATGCTGGCCGGATTTGGGCTTTATCTCGCCACGCTCGCGCCACTCGCCGCGCTCGTGTGGGTCCTCATCATCGGCGTACTCGGCTGGCGCACCCACTCCGAGATGCCAGCCGAACGCCAAACCGGTGCCGAGCTCGACCGGGCGTGGTCCGTGTACCGGCGCCGCGTCGAGGAACTGACACGAGGCTTCGCCCAGCTCAAGATGGATCCGGCGGCCGCGGCGTCGCTGCAGGGCGCCCTGGCGGACGCCATGCGCGAGGTCGATGCGGCGTCGCGGAGCCACCATGGTCCGGTATATCAGCGACCCGTCGTCGCCACGACGATCTTCTATCTCGGCCTCGCGCTGTTCGAGCCGGTCGAGTCGACGATCGATCCGGCGGTCCGCTCCGAGATCGTCACCGTGCTGTTCCTCAGCTTCTCCGCGCTCAACTTTTTAGTCCGCGAAGCGTACGGGTTCTCCGCCGCGGAGGCGGCGCTCGCTCGACTGGACACGCTCGAGCAGGCGCTCGCGGCGTCCGGGCCCGACGAATCGGCGCCGTCGGAGCCGCTGACGACGTTCGATCGGATCGAGCTGCGCGGCGCGACCTTCAGCTACGTCGAGCGGGGCTGTCCCACCTTCACTGTCGGACCGATAGACATGCACCTCACGCCCGGCGAGGTCGTGTTCATCACCGGCAGCAACGGCAGCGGCAAGACCACCCTCATGAAGCTGCTGACGGGGCTCTACCCGCCGGGCCGCGGCGAGCTGCTGCTCGACGGTCGCCCGCTCGCGCCGCGCCTGCGAGAGCGCTACCGCAGCCTGTTTACCTCGGTGTTCATGGACCACCACCTGTTCGGCCCCGCCTATGGGCTCGACGTCGCCGACCCCGAGCGCGTCGAGGCGCTGCTACAGCGGTTCAACCTCGCGGGGGTCGTACGCTTCGAACGCGGGCGCTTCACCCCGCTCGACCTGTCGACCGGGCAACGCAAGCGCCTGGCCATGGTGGTCGCGCTGCTCGAGGACCGGCCGATCTACGTGCTCGACGAGTGGGCCGCCCACCAGGACCCGTACCTGCGGCGCTACTTCTACGAGACGCTGGTCCCGGAGATGCGCGCAGCCGGCAAGACCGTGGTAGCGATCAGCCACGACGCAAGATTCTTCCACCTCGCCGATCGGCGACTAAACCTGGTGGATGGCCGCATGGAGGAGTCGTGAGCGACGCACAGCAGAAGACGACGACGTGGAGCCGGGTCGTGATGAACGCGGCGTGCGCCGACCTGGTGCGCGCCCTACCCTACACCGACCTCGACGCGCTCGAGATCTCCGGGCGCGCCTGGCGAGACTTCGGGTTCGCTAGTTACCGCGGCATCGACTTCCCGGAGTACGACATCTGCGCCGGGCCGCTCGCCGACCGCTTCGACCTCGTGATCGTCGAGCAGGTGTTCGAGCACTTGCTCTACCCGTACCGCGCCGGTCGTCATATACACACGATGCTGCGGCCCGGCGGGTGGCTGCTGATCTCGGTGCCTTTCCTGGTCAAGAAGCACGACTACCCGATCGACTGCACCCGCTGGACTGAGCTCGGCCTCAAGCACTTCCTGCACGAGTGCGGCTTCCCGCTCGCCGCCATTACGACCGACTCGTGGGGCAACCGCGCCTGCGTCGTCGCCAACTTCGCGGGTTGGGTGGTCTACGACCCCGCGCAGCACGACCTGACCGATGAGCCAGACTTCCCCTACCACGTGTGGGCCCTGGCGCAGAAAGCAGCTCCCGAATGACCCGGGCTACGATAGCGTTCTTCGACATCCCTTATCACTCACGGCTGGTGACCACCTTGCCGGTCGTACGCGCGCTGATCGGGCGCGGCCACCGGGTCTGCGCCTTCACGCTCGAACCATTTCGTGATCTCGTCGCGGCGACCGGCGCCGAGGTCGTGCTGCAGCCGCCGTTTAGGCCCGAGCCGCCGCGCTGCTCGGTGAACATGCGGACCATCGACTACGCGATGCACGCGGTGTCGGCGCTCGCCCTTCAGCTCAGGGCGCTGCGACCTGCGCTGGTCGTGTTCACCGCCAAGTGCCTGTGGGCTGCGATCGCCGCCGAACTGTGCGGAATCAAGACCGCGGTCGTGCACACCAACGTGCTGATGCCCCGGGGCGCGAAGGTGTCGGCGAGGGTCCACGCGGCGCGCTGCCCGGACCAGCCCGAGTCGGCGATCGAGTGGATGGAGGCTCGCGACCGGATCGCCTGGGCCGAGTGCGCCGCACACTTCGGTGTGACCAGAATCCACGCCGACGACGTGCACCCGATGATCAACTGCATGAACCTGCGCGGCGACATCAACCTGGTCTACGCGTCCGCGGAGCTGCAACCGCGGCGCGAGGAGTTCGACGCGAGCTACCATTTCGTCGGACCGTGCGTCGATCGCCGAACCGCGGATCAAGACCCGACCTTCGAGGCCGCGCTCGCGGCCCTGCCGCGGCCACGGGTGTTCGCCGCGCTCGGATCGATGTCGGCCTATAATGACCGCCAGAGCATATTTCAGGCCGTTCTGGAGGCGCTCGCGGATCGACGCTTCGGCGCGGTGATCGCCGTCGGCGCGGCCGAGGTGGCCGAGCTTCGGTCGCCGCCGAGCCACGTGCTGGCGCGGTCTTACGTCCCTCAACTCACCGCCCTGGCGGGATCGTCGGTGTTCATCACCCACGCCGGGACCAATAGCGTCCACGAGTCCTTGCTCGCCGGGGTGCCGATGTTAATGCTGCCGCAGGGCGCCGATCAGCCGCTGTTCGCCGAGCACATGGAGGCCCTGGGCCTCGGCCACTGGCTGGGTGAACTCGACTGCCAGCCTGCGGCGCTGCGCCGCCGAATCGAGGCGGTGCTGGCGGATGACGCGATGGCGGAGCGCGTGCGCATTGCCGGCGACGGGTTGCGTCGCGCCGGCGGCGCCGAGCGAGCGGCCGCGCTGCTCGGCGACTTCGCGGAGCGAGCCGCGGCCGCATAGAGGGCCGGGCAGTGTCAGCCGCAGGAGCCGCTCCAGGTCGGCCACGCCGCGCAGTGGCCGCGCGAGCAGGTCGCCGTAGAGCGGCGCGAGCAGGTCCCAGCGCGCCCCGTCGAGGTCCTGAGGGACAAACATCGGCGCAGCGAATAGCACGCTAGACGGCTCGCATCACCTGGTGATAGAGACTTTCACCCATGGGACGCCTGCGAAAGGGCTCAGAGACGATGTCCTGGCTCACCCCGTCGCGCTGCCTCATCGGTCGGTCGCGTTTTTGCCAGCTCCGCGTCAACACGCCCGAGACATCCGGCGAGCACGCGCTGCTGCGCTGGCGCAGGGGGATATGGGAGCTGCAGGACCTGCATAGCCGAAACGGCACCTACGTCGACGAGCACCGGCTACCGGGCGGGCAAGCTGTCAGCTTGGTCGAGGGCGCGCGGCTGAGCTTCGGCGGCCTCGAGAGCGTCGTGCTCGTCGATGCTGGACCGCCGAAGGCCCACGCCGTCGGGCTCGACCTGCCGCTCACGACCGTCGAGGCACAGGACGGATTCCTGGCGCTCCCGGACTCCGATGAGCCGGAGGTGGTGGTGCGCCACCACGATTATCAGTGGTGGCTCGAGCGCGCCGACGGGGTCTCGCCGGTCGACGACGGAGCCATCATTTCGACCCGTTCCGGCCGCTGGCGCCTCCACCTGCCGGAGCTGCTTCCCTCGACCTGTGACGCCGAGGGCGTCGCGCCGACCCTCGCCGGCCTCGCCCTGCGCTTCTTCGTCCGCGAGGACGGTGATATCATCGAGCTCGTCGTGTCCCACGGTGACAACCGTCTCGACATCAAGACCCGCGCCCATCATGCTCCGCTGCTGGCCCTCGCGCGGGCCCGCCTGGTACAGCGCGGCCGCGCGAGCGAGGAGATGGGATGGGTCGAGCAGGACGAACTCGTGCGCCTGCTTGAATGCGATGTGAGCCGTCTCCACGTCGATATCCACCGACTTCGTCGCCAGTTCGCCGCGGCCGGGGTCGTGAACGCCGCGAACATCGTCGAGCGGTGCCAGGACTCGCACAAGCTGCGGCTCGCGATCTCGGACGTCAAGATTACCACCCTGCCATGAGCGATCCGCCGAGTCATTGACGCGCAGCGAGTCAGCGAGTTGCGGGTGGTGCGTCCGCCTCCGACGCCACGCGGGCGACGCAGCGGCCTCCGCCGTCGTCGTCCGTGGCGCCCCGGCTCGGACAGACCACTTCGATCTTAAGCTGCGCCAGGGCGGGTGAAAGCCGAAGCCGTTCGGCCATCCGCTCGCGTTCGGTCGCGCGGGTCATCGCCCGCTCTGCCGCCGCGAGCGCGGCTTCAACGAGCCCGCGGCGCGCGGCGATCTCCGCCCGCCGCAACTCGATCGTCGCCAGCCGCGGCTCCTGTCGCTCACCTCGCGCCGACAGCCACGCCTCGAAGACCGCTGCCGCCGCCGCCAGGTCGCGTTCTGCGGCCTCGAGCGCTCCGACTGACGCGCGTGCGGAGGCGCGGATGGCCCACAGCTCCGCTCGCGTCTCGCGGTCGGACGCGGCGAACTGGAGGCCCTCGAGGTCCGCGGTCGCGGCCAGTCGGAGCGCCGTCAGCTCCGAATCCGAGTCATCGCTGGACGCCGCGAGCGACGCGAGCAGCAGCGGCGGATAACGTGGGCCGAGCGCGGCGCGCAGGAGCATGGCGAACATCGCCAGACGACGGGGCGTTTGCAGCAATTGTCGGAGTGACCGGTGGATCTCCGGATCCTTCAGGTCGACCGACGCGAACGCTGTGATCGCGTCGTCCACCCGCCCGAGCTCGGCGAGCGCCGTCCCGCGCCAGAGCCGTACGATCCCAGGCTCGTCCGCCCCGGCAGCGATCGCGGCGTGCCAGCGGCCCGCGACGAGATCGGCGGCGAGGCGCTCGCGCACCGACGCGGGCCCCGATCCCTGCGTGATCCGGGCGCCGACGAGCGCGATCCGACGCACTCGCGCGCGGAGCTGCCGGCCACCGAAGTCCTCATAGGCCGTTGACCGTAGCTCGAGCACATACGGCCCCGGCACGAGCGACGGCTGCCACTCGGGCGCGTCGGAGTACGGACGGCTGCCCGACTCCTCGAGGATCACACGACCGTGCGCGGGCAGCAGGGTCGCACGCAGGCGATGCTCGCTGCGCTCCGACGGGCTGTCGGTGTTGATGTCCGCGAAGGTCCATCCGGGCGGCCCGAAGGTGTCGTGGCGCCGCAGATAGCCGCCTCCGCCGCTGGCCTTGACCTGCAGCTCGGCCACCCCGATCCCTTCGTCGGTCGGCATGATCCGGACGGAGAGCGACGACCCCCACTCCGCGCGCTCGACATCGAGTTCGAACTCGATGGTCAGCGGCTCGCCTGTCAGCTCGATCGGCAGCGTCGCCAGCTCGGCCATGTCGGCCGACGCCTCGACGAGCAGCCCGCCGTCGATCGGATCGACGCGTAGCGCCAGCGGCTCGTGTACCTGCCACGGCGGAGCGAGCGGCCCGTCGAACCGCAGTTCGATGCGCGCGCTCCTCTGGGCGAGCTCCGTCAGCCGATCATTCGCCGCGCGGAGCTCGTTCGCCCCCGGAGCGCCCGGGTCGGCGAGTTGCAGCCCCGTCTGGGCGACGCGCAGCGCGTCGGTCATCTTCAGGCCGCGTTCATAGTTCGTCACTGCGCGCAGCGTCGCCTCGGCGTCGCCCTCCGTGCCCAGCGCCTCGAAGCGGAGCCCGGCCGCTTCGGCGTCGCCCGCCGCCTCGAACAGCTCGGCCGCTCGCCGCCGGACAGCTCGGCGGTCCGCGTCGTCGGCCGCGAGCGTCACGCGATCTTCGAGCGCGTGCGCGGCCTCGGCGAAGAGTCCGAAGCCGGCGAGGTTCTCGGCCCGCCGCCAGACGCTCGCAAGTATCGGATCGGCCAGCGTCGGCACCATCGCGGTCGCGATTGGTACTACGTGCGGCGCGAGCGGTGGCCCGGCGACGCCGAGCACGCACGTCTCCGATGCAGCGCCGTGGTTGATCGAGACCAGCAGTTCATCCGCAGGATCATCGTCGAAATTTCCGGCGACCTGAGCAAGGATCGCGCCGAGCGTCACGCCGACGAAGTTGCCGTCGGCGAGCTGCCTCACCAGCAACGTCCGCGCGAACGGCCGGTAGATCCCAAGCTGCGCCGCGAGGTCCTGAATGCCGTCGCCGTCGAAGTCTCCGACGGCCAGGTGCAGCGCGTGCTGCGTCTCTTCCTCCCCATCGGGGGCCGGCCACGGGAGGTAGGCGAGCTTGACCAGCGCATCGCCCTGGCGGCGCACGATGTGCAGCCCCGCCGCCTCGCCCTGCGGCTCGTTCGGGGCCCAGGCGGTCTTGTTCTTCGCCGTGTCGTCCTTGGCGAGCGCCAGCAGCGTCGTCCCGTCGGCGCCGCGGATGGCCGCCATCGTGCGCACGTGACCAAACCGCTGGCGGACGGCGAGTTGCAGCTCGCCGTCCGCCCCCGCCTCGAAGATCCGCACGTCGTAGGCCTTCCACGCCCCGACAGCGGCGGCCAGCTCGGTGCGGCCGTCGCCGTCGAAGTCGCCGGCGACGAGCCCGTTGATGTCGCTCCCGGCCGCGTCCGTCGGCGGGTGCGCCGACTGGCGCTGCCACTGCCCCTGCGCGTCGCGCTCGATGCGGTACAGCCGTCGAGAGTATGTGGCGGTGCCCACATATAGCTCGCGCACGCCGTCGCCGTCCAGGTCGGCCGCGACCGAGGACTCCGGCCGGTCATCGCGCCAGGAGAACACAGGGCGCACAGGGCCGTCGCCGAGCTCGTAGAGGCGCACTTCTTTGACCGGGTCCGTCACGTGGCCGACCAGGTACGCCGGCCCGCCTGCGACTGGCACGAGCGGGAGATAGTGGAGCGAGTTCGCCTCGAAAGCGACGCCCTTTAGGTCTGGACCGATCGGTGTCAACGAGGCATCCATACGCCTCAGCGAGGCCTCCCTGCGGATATCGTCGCGCGGGACGAGCACCACCTCCGGGCCCGCCTCACCCGACCAGTCGGTCACGCGGGCGACCATATCCCCCGCGACAGGACAGCGGGCCGTCGCCAGCGCGCGCACGACCGGTGCGATCGCCTCGTATTGGTGAGCGGCAGCGCCGGTCTCGACCGCGGCGAGCAGGCCGTCGAGGTCGCCGCGGGCGAGCGCAGCGTCGGCCCGCAGCGCCACCCACTCTGGCGAGGCCGTGAGCGTCGGCCAGCGCAGCGCCGCCTGCTCGCAGAGCGCCGAGAGCTCGTGGAATTTCCAGCGCGCCCGGAACTGTCGGGCGATCCGGAGGACGACCGCTGGCTCGCGCGGGTCGCCCTCCGGGAGTTCGGTGTATGCGATCGCGGCGGCGGCCTGCGCCGCGGCGAGCTCGTCGATGGACTCCATATGATCGGCCCACAACAGCCAGGCGTCGATCGCCGCCGACGTGTCCCGCAGCGCCGGCTCATGCACGAACGCGCGCAGGGCCTGCTCCGCGTCCTCGCGCTGACCTTCGGCGAGCATCTTCGACATGCTGGCGTCGAGCGTGACCAGCCGCTGCGCCGCTGCGCGCTCGGCTTCCCGGCGTGCCAGGCTCGCCTGCAGCGCCCGCCCGCCGATCACCAGCAGCACCAGCCCGACCGCCGTCAGCGCCGACGCCACCATCCGGACCCGCTGACGGCTTCGTCGCAGGTCGGGCGCGGCATGGTCGAGCAGGGTCTGCATCGACGGCCAGCGATCCTCGGGCCGCGGGGCCAGCCCGCGGAGCACTGCACGTTCGAGCCAGGCCGGGGGCGCCGACGCTGCGGCGGGCCGCGCCGGTCTCCCGGCGCTCATGATCGCCGAGAGCTCGTGCGCCTCACCGACGAACGGACGCCGCCCGTAGAGCCCCTCCCACAGCGTCACGCAGAAGCTAAACTGGTCGCTGTGCGGCCCCACCTGGCGGCCCGCGTGCTGCTCCGGGGACATGTATGACGGAGTCCCGAGCACGCGACTGTCGTCACCGAGCATCGTAAAGCCTCGCTCGTCGACGAGGCCAGCCACAGGCTCGAGCGCCGACGCGTCGAAGCGCGCTATCCCGAAGTCGGCGACGCGGACGCGCCCGTCGTCCCCGATCAGGAGGTTGTCCGGCTTGATGTCACGGTGGACGAGCCCTGCCTCGTGTGCCGCCACGAGCCCGCGCCCGGCCTGAATCATCGCGGCGAGCACTTCGTGCCATTCGGGCTGGTGCTCGCGCCACCACGCACGCATCGTCCGACCGGCGACGAACTCCATCGCCACGTACACTTGGCCGTCCTGCACGCCGACGTCGTGGATCGCCACGATGTTCGGGTGGATCAGCCGGGCCTGGGCCTTCGCCTCGCGCAGCAGCAGTTCCTGGCGGCGCTGCGGCGCTGCGCCGCGCTCATCGTGGATCAGCTTGATCGCTACTTTGCGCCCGAGTTCGGGGTCATACGCGGCGTACACGACCCCCATGCCGCCGCTGCCAAGCCGGCCCAGCACACGATACCGACCGATCTGCGCGGGCGCGTCGACGAACGGGAGCGCCAGGAGTCGGGATGCCTCGGTGGGCGACAGGCTCTTTGTGGCGGGTGTATTCGTCAACGTGCCAAGGCACAGTGCTGGTGGACGGCGGGGCGGTCAAGTGCCGCCGCAGGCGGCGTTCGCCCAAGTAGTCGCCCAGGATGCCGCAATCTGGTCGATGGGACAGTTATGCTGCGCTCGGGTCTCCAACATGTTTGTCCGGGTGCCACGTTACGATCAAGTGACGCCATGCGCGCTAAACCTCATCGTCGGAAGCACATGTCTTCCGGGACAGGCGAGACTCCCCGCCCAATTCACCGGGCTGCGTCCTGCGCGGGCCGGCCAGGCCGGTCGGCTCGGCGGCGGATCGAGGTCCCGGCGCCCGCCGGGTGGTTTATAGTCTCGGCCATGACGCGCACCCCGGAAGCTGAGCTTCGTCTCCTGCTGCGTCCCGCGGGCGGCGGGCTTCATCTGGTCTCGACCGGTCGCGCCGAGCAACTGGCGATGCAGCGCGCGCTCTACGGGGTCGACGACGAGGCCGCGGTGCAGGCGGCGTTCGCCGCCCAGATCGACGCGATCGCAGCCGCGAAGGTGATCATCCTCGGCATCCCCTCGGACGTCGGCGCCGGCTTTCGGCGCGGCGCCAACCTCGGGCCGCAGGCGGTGCGCAGCGCGTTGCTGGCCGAGGACCCGGGCTGGCGCGCGGCCCAGCAGGCCCGCGGCGTCGTCGACATCGGCGACGTGTTCGTGGTCCCGCAATTGCTGCACGACGATCTCGTCGCGCCCGCGGCTCGCGCGAGGGTAGCTCGCGCGCTCTATCCGAACGAGGCCGACGCGAACGACCTGCCGGTCTCGCCGCTCTCGATCGCCGAGCGGGCCTGCGATCTGATCCTCGGCATCAACCCCGACGTTAACCTGTTCGCGATCGGCGGCGATCACTCGACCGCGTGGCCGATCGTCGCCGCGATCGCCCGCAGCCGCACGCGCCGGCTCGGCGCGCCGACGATGGCGATCGTGCAGCCCGACGCGCACACCGACCTGCTGCCCGATCGCCTCGGGATCCCGATCTGCTTCGCGACCTGGTCGTATCACGCCAACGACCTGATCGGTCGTCAGGGTCGGCTCGTGCAGGTCGGCACGCGGGCCTCACGGTTCCCGCGCGAGCACTGGGAGTCGACCCTCGATGTCCGCCAGTTCTGGGCCGCGCAGTGCCTCGCTCGCCCCGCGCAGGCGCTCGACGAGCTGATCGCCCACGTCGAGGCGCGCGGGCTGCCGGTCTACTTTTCAAACGACATCGACGGCACCGACGACGCCCACGCCGACGCCACCGGCACACCCGAGCCCGCGGGTCTCGAGCCCGACTTTTTGATCGAGCTGATCCGCCGACTCGGGGCCAGCGTCGGCCTGCTCGGCGGCGACATCATGGAGGTCGCGCCGCCGCTCGGGCCCGACAACGGCGCCCGCACCGTCGCGCTCGCCGCCCGCTACACCCGCGAGACCCTCGATCAACTGGTCCTGGCGCGCCCCGCGAGCCCGGCGCTCTGAGTTACACTCCGGCCGCGTGAGCCAGCTCGGCAGCATCTTCGAGCCCGACCCGGGGGTCGGACCCCGCGGCCGGGACCTCCGCGCCGGGGTCACCGTGCCGGGCTGGGCGCTCGGCCACGACGAGGGTTGCAGCGTCGAGGTCCCGCGCGACTTGCCGGCCCTCGGCGGCTACGCGCAACGCGTCACCTCCGACTTCGACGCCGGCGACGCCGTGCAACTGCGCCTGCCCGCTGACTTCCCGGACGGCGGGACCTTGCGCCTGCGCGGCCAGGGTGAGGCCGCCGAGGGTGGTCGCGCCGGTGACCTGCTGCTAACGATCCACGTCGTGGGCGAGCGCCGCCCGCCGCCCGCCCCGGTGACCGCCCTGACCTGGTCTCCGGGACAGGTGCTCGCAAGCCCGCAGGCGCCGGCCAGCCTGGTGCTGTGGGTCGCGCTGGTGTTCGCGGCCGGCGCGGCGCTGCTGGTGCTCCTGTAGCGCGTGCCAGGGACGCCGGGCACAGCGCCGGACCGCGCCCGAAACCCTGGCTGCCACGCCTTGACGGTCTCGCGGCGACCGCGTATGCCAGGTATGTGGGTTTTACAAAGCGCCGGAGTTATGGGGTGGTCCTCGCAGTGGGACTCTCGTGGCTCGCGAGCGGCGAGGCCTCGGGCTTCACCGGGATCCGCGGCGCGCAGCAGGGTCGCGTGCTCGCCAGCGGCGTGACGGCGCGGGCCCAGCGGGACATCGCCTGGCAGGCGCCGCCCGCCGCCCGTCGCGGGCACGCGACCCTGGCCCGCGAGCTCGGCCTCGGCGACGCGCTCTGGGATCGTGACACCGGCGTACCGCTGCGCCTGTGGGGCGCTGGTACGCCCGCGCCGGGCAGCGTCGCGTCCGGCACCGCCGCGGCCCGCAGCGCGCGCGCGCTGTTGACGGCCCATCTGCCCCTGCTCGCCCCGGGCAGCCGCGCCAGCGACTTCGTGCTCGTCGGCAACGACCTCGGCGCTGGCATCCGCAGCGTCGGCTTTCAACAGACCTTCGCCGGCCGCCCGGTGATCGGCGGCCAGCTCAGCTTTCGCTTCAAGCGTGATCGTCTGGTTGCGATCGGCTCCGAGGCGTTCCCGAAGATCGCCGTCACGCTGACCGACGCCCCGATCGCCGCCGCGACCGCGCAGGCCCGCGCGCGCGCGTGGATCCTCGACGGCGTGGCCGGCAGCGCCAGCGCTGGCGCGGTCGACGGGCCCTTCATCCTCCCGGTCGTCGTGGCCTCGATGTCCCAGGCCGGGCAGAAGATCCGCTACCACGAGGTCCTGCGCGTCACCGTCGAGGCCAGCGCGCCGATCGGTCGCTTCGCGGTCTACCTCGACGCCGCCACCGGCGACCCGATCGCGCGCGAGCAACTGCTGCACTTCGCCAGCGGCATCGTCGCCTTCAAGGTCCCGCTGCGCGGGCCGCAGGGGCCTCGGATCGACCTCCCGGCGCCGCTGCTCGGCGTGTTCGTCAACGCCGTCGCCGCGACCACCGACGCCAATGGTGTCGTCAACTTCGCCGACGGCGCCGACGCCTCCGTGATCGCCGGGCTGATCGGCAACCAGGTGAGGATCGTCAACGAGGCCGGGCCGCTGGCGACCAAGGACCTGTCCCTTCCGCCAGGTGGCATCGCGCTGTGGTCCGACCCGAGCGAGCTGGTCGACGCCCAGCTCAGCGCCTACGTACACGCCAACGTGGTCAAGCAGCGGATCCGTTCGGTCGACCCGAGCTTCACCTACCTCGACCAACAACTCCAGGTCACGGTCAACATCGGCGACATCTGCAACGCCTTCTCCGACGGCGACTCCATCAACTTCTTCCAGGCCGGCCAGGGCTGCGAGAACACCGCCCGCATCGCGGACGTCGTCTATCACGAGTACGGCCACTCCGCGCACGTACAGGGCCTGATCCCCGGCGTCGGTCTATTCGAGGGCGCGCTCAGCGAGGGCATCGCCGACTACCTGTCGGCCACGATCACCAACGACGCCAGCCTCGCGCCCGGCTTCTTCCTCGACGCGCCCGGCGAGCCACTGCGTGAGCTCGATCCGCCCGGCGACGAGTGGCGCTGGCCCGACGACCTCACGGCCCAGGTCCACGACGACGGTCGGATCATCGGCGGCACGCTCTGGGACCTGCGCACGGCCTTGATCAGCAAGCTCGGCCCAGGCCCCGGCGTGGCCCAGGCCGACCACATCTGGTTCCAGTCGATCCGCCGCGCCGTCGACATCCCGACCATGTACCCCGAGGCGCTGCTCGCCGACGACGACGACGGTAACCTCGCCAACGGCACCCCCAACGAGTGCGAGATCAACGTCGCCTTCAACGCGCACGGCCTGGTCGGAGGCGCCAGCGCGAACGGCCGCGTCACGCTCGGGCAACCGACCCAAAACGGCACGCCGGTGCACCTCGAGATCGTCGGCGGGTCGAAGGCCTGCATCGACCTCGCGGCGACCGGCGCCGTCCTCATCGTCAAGACCAGCGGCCTGATCACCGACATGACCCCCGAGCCCGGCGGCTTCGCGGCGATCCTGCCGAACTTCCCCGACGGCACCGTCGCCGAGTACCAGGTGCAGGTCCAATTCAACGACGGCTCGGTCGCCAACTTCCCGCAAAACCCGGCCGACCCGTTTTATCAGAAGTACTTCGGACCGGTTAACACGCTGTTCTGCACCGTCTTCGAGGGCCCGCCCGAGCTCGAGCTCGAGGGTTGGGTGCTCGAGGGCGAGTGGCAGTGGGGCCAGCCGAGCGGCCAGGCCGGCGACCCGGTCGGCGGACTCAACGGCAACGCGGTCGGCACCAACCTCGACGGCAGCTATGCGCCGCTGACCGGGAGCACATTGGTGAGCCCGGTGATATCGACGCAGGGCTTCCCGACGGTGCGCCTGCAGTACGCCCGCTGGCTCAACGTCGAGGACGGATTTTTCGATCAGGCGAGCATCCGCGTCAACGGCGACACGGCCTGGCAGAACTTCAACAGCAACAACGGCGACCTGAGCACCGTCTCGCACACCGACCGCGAGTGGCGCTTCCACGACGTCGACATCTCCGAGTTCGCCGGGGGCGGCCAGATCCAGCTCGAGTTCGACCTGCAAAGCGACGCCGGCCTCGAGCTCGGCGGCTGGAACCTCGACGCGTTCTGCATCGTCGGCACCGATGAAGCCCCGCCGGCCCCGGTCTGCGGCGACGGCCTGCCCGGCCCCGGTGAGCAGTGCGACGCCGGCCCCGGCAACAGCGACACCCTCGCCAACGCCTGTCGCACCAACTGCCAGGCCGCCCACTGCGGCGACGCGGTCATCGACGTCGGCGAGCAGTGCGACGACGGCGACGCCCTCGGCGGCGACGGCTGCAGCGCGAGCTGCCAGGTCGAGGGTCCGACCACCTCGACCACCGATGTCCCGACCACCAGCGTCGGCGAGGGCCCGGCCAGCAACAGCGACAGTGACAGCGACGCCGGCTCCGACGCGAGCAGCGTCGGCACCGCCGAGCTCGACCTCGCCGACCGCGGCTGCGCCTGCGACGGCGGCGAGCCCCGCGGCCTGCCGGCCCTCGGCCTCGGCCTGCTCGCGCTCGCGGGCCTGCGCCGACGCCGACGCTGAGGCCTGCCGGCCTCGCTCCAACGCGGGCCACACCCGTGCGCGGGCGTTTGTGCCCGGCATCGCGGGTTGTTACCCTCCCGCGCATGTCGGACCCCTCGGACCACTCAGATCGCCCGGGCCCCGACGTCGCGAGCAGCGTGCTCGAGATCCTGCGCGAGCTGATCACCGCCGTCGGCGACGGTCGCGGCCTCGGTCACCTCGGCCTCGACGCCTCGCTCGAGCGTGAGCTCGGGCTCGGCAGCCTCGAGCGCGTCGAGCTGCTCGGCCGCGTCGAGGCCCGCTTCGGCGTGCGCCTGCCCGAGGAGGCGATCAGCGTCGCCGACACGCCGCGCCAGATCGTGCGCTTGATCGAGGCTGGTCTGGTCGGCAAACAACGTGGTCCTTCGGACATGTCCGCAGGGACAGGTCCCAGGCCGCCCGCGCGCGGCCTGCCGACCGACGATCCGGCGCCGGTGCCGGTGCACGCGACGACCCTCATCGAGGTGCTCGAGTACCGCGCCCAGCACGACGCCGACCGCGTACACATCATGCTGCTGCGCGAGGACGGCTCGGAGGACCCGATCACCTACGGCGAGCTGCGCCGGGAGGCTGGCGCGGTCGCGGCGGCGCTGCGCGGGCTCGGGCTGCGTCCGGGCGGCACGGTGGCGATCATGCTGCCGACCGGGCGCGGCTACTTCGCGGCGTTCCTCGGCTCGATGCTCGCGGGCGGCGTGCCGGTGCCGCTGTATCCGCCGTTTCGCCTCGACCGCATCGCCGAGTACATCGCCCGCGAGGCCAAGATCCTGGACAACGCCGGCACCGAGGTGCTGCTGACCTTCGACCGCGCCGCCCGCGTCGCCGACATCGTCCGCGACCACGTCGCCTCGGTGAAGCACGTGCTCTCGATCGAGGCGATCCTGCGCGACCCGGCGCCGTTCTCGACGGTGTCCGCCGAGGTCTCGCCCGACGACACCGCCCTGCTGCAGTACACCTCCGGCAGCACCGGCGACCCCAAGGGCGTGCAACTGACCCAGGCCAACGTGCTCGCCAACGTCCGCGCCTCGGTGGCCGGCTGCGAGCTGACGACCCGCGACATCATGGTCAGTTGGCTGCCGCTCTATCACGACATGGGCCTGATCGGCGGCTGGCTCATGAACTTCTACTTCGGCAACCCGACCGTGCTCATGTCGCCGGTCAACTTCCTCTCGCGCCCCGAGAGCTGGCTGCAGGCGCTGTCACACTACAAGGGCACGGTCTCGTGCGCGCCCAACTTCGCGTTCGACCTGTGCGTGCGGCGGATCAAGCCCGAGGTGGTCGCGACCCTCGACCTCTCGCGCGCGCGGGCCCTGCTCAACGGCGCCGAGCCGATCCTGCCGGCCACGCTCGACCGCTTCGCCAACCACCTGGCCCCCGCCGGGCTGCGGCGCGGGGCGATCTTCTGCGCCTACGGCCTGGCCGAGAACATGGTCGGCGTGACCATGCCGCCGGTGCTGCGCGACCCCCGGGTCGACACCGTCGACCGACGCCTGTTCGAGCGCGAGGGCCGGGCCGTACCTGTCCCCGAGGACAGCAAGGTCGAGACCCTGCAATTCGTCGGCTGCGGCAGCGCGATGCCGACCAACGAGATCCGCGTGGTCGACAAGCACGGCGCGCCGGCCCCCGACCGCAGCCAGGGTAACCTGCAATTTCGCGGGCCCTCGGCGTTCAAGGGCTACTACCGCAACCCCGAGGCGACCGCGAAGGTGAAGCGCCCCGACGGCTGGAACGAGACCGGCGACCTCGCGTACATGGTCGAGGGCGAGGTGTTCATCACCGGCCGCGTCAAGGACCTCATCATCAAGGGCGGTCGCAACTACTATCCGCACGAGCTCGAGGCCGCCGCCGGGTCGGTGCCGGGCGTGCGCCAGGGCTGCGTCGCCGCGTTCGCCGTGCGCGACGAGCGTGCAGGCACCGAGTCGGTGGTCGTGGTCGCGGAGACCAAGGAGCGCCGCGCCGAGACCCGCGAGCAATTGATCCGCGCGATCGCTGAGGCCGTGGTGGCCGCGGTCGGCATCCCGCCCGATCACGTCGCGCTCACCTCGCCCGGCGCGGTGCCCAAGACCTCGAGCGGCAAGATCCGCCGCAGCGAGACGCGCGAGCTGTTCCTCGCCGGGGCGCTCGGTCGGCCGCACGGCTCGATGTACCGCCAGGCCGCCGGCCTGCTGCTGCGCGGGCTGCCGCGGCGCGCCGCCAGTCTGGCCCGCGGGGCCGCGGAGGTCGCGTACGGCGGCTACGCGCTCGGAGCCTTCGGCACGCTGTTCGCCGGGGCGCTTGCGATCACGCCGCTGATCCCCGCCGGCGCGCCGCTGCGGCGGTTCGCGACCCGCACCTGCAAGACGATCCTCGCCAGCATGGGCATGCGCCCGCGCCTGATCGGCCTCGAGAATTTGCCGGAGGGTCCGGCGATCCTGGTCGCCAACCACGCCAGCTATATCGACGCCGTCGCGCTGCTCGCCGTGCTGCCGCCCGACGTGCGCTTCGCGATCAAGGGCGAGTGCCGAGATTACGCGCTGTTCGGCCGCGTCATGCAGCGCTGCGACCACGTGCTGCTCGACCGTCAGGCCGCGGAGCGCAGCCTCGGCGGCCTGTCCGAGCTGGCGCAGCGGCTAAGCCAGGGCCAGCGGCTCGTCATCTTCCCCGAGGGCACCTTCAGCCGCGAGGTCGGCCTGCGCCCGTTCAAGCTCGGCGCGTTTCGCCTGGCCTGCGAGGCCGGCGTGCCGATCGTGCCAGTCATCCTCCGCGGCACCCGCAGCGCCCTGCGCGACGGCACCTACCTGCCCCGCCCCACGCGCATCGAGGTCGAGCTGCGCCCGGCGATCAGGCCGGAGGGCACCGACCTCGCCGACTTCGTGCGCCTGCGCGACCGGGCCGCCGACGCGATCGCAGCCCGCGTCGGCGAGCCGCGCTTGCACGCGGTGATGGTCGCGGGCCTCGCCGGCATCGACACCTGAGCAGCATCACAGCATCACAGCATCAGGCAGGTCGCCGTCGGGGCCTCGTCGTCGGGGGCCAGTAGGCACTGGGCGCGCAGGCTGATCGTGATCACTGCGCGCGCGTCGGCCTCGGCGAGCGCCGTCGTCGGGGCCCCGGTCGACAATCGGCGCAGACGCGCGAGGTCGGCGCGGATCACCGGCGTCGGCATGCCGGCGAACTCGGGCGAGCCCCCGGCCCCGCTGGCGCTGGCCAGCAGGTCGGCGAGCGTGTCGGCGTCGGCGGCGGTCACTGGCGGGTCGGCGCTCCAGGCTGGCCTTTCGGGCAGGTCGGCGAGCCAGCGCAGGTGCGCCTCGACGACCTCGACCTCGCCGGCGAGCTTGTCGTAGTCGAGGGTGTCGGGGAGGTCGGTGACGCGGTGGTAGTGCGGCGAACGACCGGTCGAGAACAACAGCACCGGGATCTGGACCGCAAAGAAGGCCCCGTGATCGCTGAAGGCCTGGCGACCGCCGGGCAGGTCCTCGACCAGCCGCAGGTGCATGGCCCGCGTCGGCACGGCCTGCGCGTCGAGGGCCGGCGCGCCGGCGCTGGCGATCGTCTCGCGGCCCATGACGTACAGCGGCGTGCGGCCGCCCGCCCAGAGGTTACCGCCCATCAGATCCATGGCGACCATCGCCACGATCTGTTCGCGCGGGACCGTCGGGTGGGCGACGAAGTGCATCGAGCCCATCGCCTCACCGAGGTACGCCGGCGGCTCCTCGGCGTCGAAGGCCGCCACCAGCACGCTGCGCGCCGGGGGGTCGGCGACCAGCCTACGGGTCACCTCGAGCAGCACCGCGACGCCGCTGGCGTTGTCGTCGGCGCCCAGGTAGGTCGCGCCGCCGCGCACACCGAGGTGATCGTAGTGCGCGCCGAACACCACGTGCTCGCCGCTGCGGGCCGGGTCGTCGCCGACGATCTTCGCCAGCACGTTGGCCCCGCGCGGCAGCGCCTGCGTGTAGCTGCCGGCGCTACCACCTGGCTCAAGGGACAGGTCGCGCAGCACCGCCTCTAGACCCTCACGCGCCGTGGTGCCGCCGGGTGAGCCAGGCTCGCGACCCGCGAGCGCCGGCGCGGCCAGCCACTCGACCCAGCACCGCAGGGTCGACGCGGCGCCGGCCGGCTGGCGCAGGCAGTTGCGCGGCGAGCCCGACGCGTCGATCGGGCCGGTATGCGCGGGGGCCCGTGCGACCGCCGGATCGGGCTCGCGCGCGCAGGCCGACAGCGTCGCGGTCAGGCACGCGACGGCCGCGACGACGGTCTTCAGTTCTTGCATTCCTTGACCGCCGCGGCGACCCGCGAGGTCGGGCGCTTCTTCAAGATCGCCGCGGCCTCGGTGCGCGCCTGGGGGCCGCGGTTGAGGGCGCACAGCGCCTTGATCCGGGTCTCGTCGAACTGGTCGGTCAACTGGCTGCTCGGGAACTCTTTGTTGTGTTGATCGATGTACGCCAGCGCCTGGTTGGGATTGGTCTTGAGCGACTTCTTGGCCGCCGAGAGCATCTCCAGCTCCATGATGACGCGCCCCGGATCGTTCTTCTCGGCCTGATCACGGCGCTTCTCCAGCGGGTCGACCTTCGGCTTGACCGGGTCGACCTTGGGTTTGGTCGTCGGCTTGCTGACCTTGGGCTTGCTGACCGGCTTCTTGACCGGCGTCGTGGGGACCGGCGCCGTGCCGATCGGACCGGGCACCTGCGTTCCGGGCACCCCGGGTGTGGTCGCCGGATCGGTCGTGCCGGCGACACCGGGCTGGGTCGGGTCCGTCGTGGCGGTCGGCGTACCAGCGCCTGCCGTCGCGTCCGCCCCCGCGGTGCCTGCCGTGCCTGCCGTGCCTGCCGTCCCTGCCGTGCCCGCGGTCGGCGTTCCAGACGCGCCGGGGGACGGATCGTCGGACGCCGTCACGACTTCATCGACGGCCGTGTCGCGTCCGGCGAACCACCACACGCCGGCGCCGATGAGCAGGAGCACGATCGGCGTCACGTACAGCCATCCGCTGGTGCGGCGCATGCCGGGGCGCTCGGAGCTCGAGGGCAGCGCCGCGCCCTCGTCCGTGAAGGTGTCGAGCCGGCGTGGTGGCGGCGGCTTCGGCAGGGCCGTCTGCGGCGCGCCGAACGGTCCAGCCGAGGCCGGGGCCATCGGCGACCCGAACGGGCCCGCCGTGACCGCAGGGTGCACCGGTTGCCCCCCTGCGAAGGGCCCCTCGGCGGGCGAGCCGAACGGGCCTGGCGCGCCGAACGGGCCGACCAAATCGACCGGGCCGGACGGGCCGAACGATGGATCCGGCGAAGGTGCGATCGGACCTGGCGTCGGGAACGACATCGGCATGCCGGGCGCCTGGCCGAAGGAACCTGTCGCAGGGGGCAGGTCGCTCGCACCCAGGTCCGCGGAGAAGCCCGCTGGCAGGAGGTCCGCGACCGGAGCGGGCGCCCCGAACGGCGACGGGGGCAGGTCGGCCGGCACGCGCTGCGGGTCGAACGCGTCCGTCGCAGGCGCTCCAGGCGTCACGAGCGGTTGGCCGAACGGACCTGTCCCGGAGGACAGGTCGCTCACGGGCTGGCCGAAAGGACCTGTCCCGAGGGGCAGGTCGCTCACAGGCTGGCCGAACGGACCTGTCCCGGGGGGCAGGTCGACAGCGGCGAAGGGCCCCGTCGCTGGCGCCGGCTGGCCCGCCGCGGGGGGCGTGAACGGAGTGGCCGCGCCTGCCAGGTTCGCATCATCGGCCGGGCCCACGCCAGGACCGGGATCTGAGCGCGCGAAGGGTCCGGTCCCCGCCGCCATACCGGCCACCGCGGCGTCGGGCCCGAACGGAGCGAACGGTGCCACCGATGCGTCGGTCGGCGCAGGCACCTGCGCTGCCGGTGCGATCGGCTGGCCGAACGGCCCGGGCCCGCGGTCGAGCACCAGCGTCGCCCCGGCGGTCGGCGCTGCGCCGACGTTGCCAGTGATCGCGCGCTCCGGTCCTGCGATCGCCGGGACCATGGCGGTCGGGTCCGGTTGCGGCGCGACGGGCTGTCCGAACGGACCTGGCCCGCGCGCCAGGATCAGCGTCGACCCGGCCGGCGCGCCGGGCTGTCCCGCACCTGGTCCGAAGGACATGCCTCCAAGGACAGGCGCGACGATCGGCGGCACGGCCGAGATCGGCGGCCCGCCCAGCACCGGCGGGGGTGGCAGACGCAGCCCACCGAGCATTGGCGGCGCGCCGAGCATCGGCGGCGCGCCGAGCATCGGCGGCGCGCCGAGCACCGGTGGTCCACCGAGCACCGGTGGTCCACCCAACACCGGCGGTGCTCCGAGTACCGGCACACTGGGCATCACGAGCGGTGGGCCACTGACGGCGCCGGCCTGTCCGCCAGCGGTGGCAAGAAGGCCGGCTGCGACCCCTGGCGGGTGCGACCACCCTGCGACTGATGCGACTGATGCGACTGATGCGACTGATGCGACTGATGCGACTGATGCGACTGATGCGACTGGTGCGACTGGCGGGGGCGACACCCCGGACGGCGGCGCGACGCGGGTGAGCACCCGGTGCCAGCCGAGCGCGACCCCGGCAGGGTCGGGCTGACATGCGGCGATCCAGCGGTGCAGCAGCTCCTCGGCGCCGACGACGGCGGTGACCCCCGCGAAGTCCCGCGCGAGCTCGAAGAGGGCCACGCGCACGGCCTCGAACCCGAGCCCCATCTCCGCCGAGATCTCGGCGACGCGCAGACCTCCGAGCTCCGCGAAGATGAACATCTCGCGTCGGCCGTCGCGCAGACCGTCGAGGAATTGTCCGAGCACCGCGCCGCCGGCGATAGCGAAGGCGACCGGCGGCGCGTCGGCGGGCACCTCGTCGCGAAAGCTGTCCGCGATCCTGTGGGCCAGCACGACCAGGCGAGCCTTCGCCTGGGCCGGGTCGCGCAGGTCCTCGCCGCGGCCGTGCGCCATGACGAAGGTCTCGAGCACGATCTCGTCGGCCAGCGCCGCGGGCAGCCCGAACATTTGGATCGCCGCGCGCACCAACCCGACCTGCAGCAGGTATCCGGTGTGCAGGGGCTCGAGGTCGGGTGAGGGCGCGGGCGCAGTCAACGGAGGGCCAGAATACTGCACGAGCGCGGGCGCCGATAGCAGCCGCAGCGCCCGGTCGGCGACCCGTCATGGCGCCTGCGATCGCGACGAGGACCTGCGCGACCCGGCCACCGGCTCGGCTGCCCGGCGCGTGCGGGGGACCGCCCGACGGGTGTATATCTGCGCGGGTGACCACTCTCGGCCTCGTGCTCACCGGCGGCGGCGCACGTGCCGCGTATCAGGCTGGCGCCTTGCAGGCGCTGGCGGAGATCGCCGACTTCGAGCGCACGCCCTTTCGCGTACTCACCGGTGTCTCGGCCGGGGCGATCAACGCGGCGCATCTCGCCGCCCAGGCCGACGACTTCCACGCCGCCACGCGATCGCTGCGGGCGATGTGGCACAGCCTCGGCTCGGCCCAGGTCTACCGCAGCGACGCCCGCAACCTCGCGGCGATCGGCACCCGCTGGATCCGCGACCTCGGGCTCGGCGGCCTGCTCGGCGCCGGCAACATCAACTACCTGCTCGACACCAGCCCGCTGCGCCAATTCCTCGGCGAGCAGCTCAAGCTCGATCGCGCCGCGGAGCACCTCGCCAGCGGGCGCCTGCGCGGGCTCGCGGTCACGGCCACCAACTACGTCACCGGCACCGCGATCACCTTCTTCGACGGCGACCCGGAGATCCAGGCGTGGAGCCGCAGCTCCCGGCTCGGGGTCCGCACCCGCCTGCGCCTCGAGCACGTGCTCGGCTCGGCCGCGATCCCCGTGTTCTTCGCCCCGGTCGCGATCGACGGCGTGCCGTTCGGCGACGGCTGCGTGCGCATGACGGCCCCGACCAGCCCGGCGATCCACCTCGGCGCCGACAAGCTGATAGCGATCGGCATCCGCTACTTTCGCAGCGGCGAGCAGACCCTGCTGCTCAATGAGAACCTGCGCGCCGAGCGGGTCGCGCTCGCCGAGATCGCCGGCGTGCTGCTCAACGCCGTGTTCCTCGACTCGCTCGAGGCCGACCTCGAGCTGCTCGAGCGGATCAACCAGACGATGGCCTTCGTGCCCGCCGACGACCACCCGCGCATGCCCCATCGCCTGCGCCCGATCCCCGCGCTCGCGCTGCGCCCCTCGCAAGACCTGGGCCGCCTCGCCGCCGACCAGTACGACAGCTTCCCGCGGATGTTGCGATACCTGCTGCGGGGCATCGGCGCGACCGGGGCCAGCGGCTGGGACCTGCTCAGTTACCTGGCCTTCGAGCCAGGTTACATCGACCGCCTGCTCGAGCTCGGCCACCGCGACACGATGGCCCGAAAGGCGGAGATCCTCGCGTTCCTGGCCTGACCCGCGCCGCGCCGTGGTGCTCGCGCTGCTGGTCACGCCGGCCACGACGCACGCGCACGAGGCTGGCCTGTCGCGCGGTGACTATCGCGTCGACGCGGCGATCGTCACCGCCGAGCTGAGCCTCGCGCGCGCCGAGATCCTCGCGCTCATCCCGGGCGCCGACGCCGACGCCGACGGCCTGCTCGGCGAGTTTGAGCTGCTGGCGATCGACGCCCCGCTGCGGCGCGAGCTGGCCGCTGGCCTCGCGGTGTTCGCCGGCACCACGCCATGCCCCGGCACGATCGCGCGGATCGCCTTCGTCGAGGAGGACGGCCTGCGCTGTGACGCCCGCTTCACCTGCCCGACCGCCCCGCTCGCGGCCTTCACCCTGCGCTGGCCGCTGCTGGCCCGGCTCGGCCCCGGTCATCGCCACCTCGCGCAGGTCGTGTTCGCCGCGGTCCCCGGCGCCCCTGAGCCCGCGCCGATCGACGTCGTCGTGCACGCCCGACGCAGCGCGCTGACCTTTCGCCGGCCGACCGCGGGTGTCCCCGTCGCCGCCCTGCTCCCTGCCCCGCCGTCCCCGCCGCCGCCCGCAGCGACCCCGCCATCCCCACGCGTCCGGGGTCCATGGCTCTGGATCGCGCTCGCCTCGCTCGCCGCGGCCGCCCTCGGGCTGCGAGCCTGGCGGCGACCGCCTGCATGATCAGGCACCACGTGGCGCCGCGAGTCGGTGATAGGATCCGCGATCATGTTGGACCCGGACATCCAGACCCTCGTGCACATGGGCGACCTCATCGGCGCGATCGGCCTGTATCAACAACGCCACGGCGGCAGCACGCTGGTCGCGCGCAAGGCGATCGACCAGGCCCGCCGCGAGCTGTCGCAGGACACCACGCCCGGCTCGGCGACGCCGCAGCCGCCCGCGCCGAGCCCCGCGCTGACGGTCATCACCGACTCCGAGCTCGACGCGGCCCTGCGTTCGGGGCAAAAGATCGCGGCGATCAAGCGTTACCGCGAGCTCCACGGGATCGGGCTCAAGGAGGCCAAGGACGCCGTCGAGGCCATGCTCGCCGGCCAGCCCGTCGAGCATCCCGCGCCGATCGCCAGCGAGCCGACCGCCCAACTCCAGCCCGACCTCGACCGCCTGATCCACGCCGGCCAGAAGATCATGGCGATCAAGCACCACCGCACGATCACCAACTTTGGGCTCAAGGAGTCGAAGGACGCCGTCGAGGCCCGCATGGCCGAGCTCGCGGGGCAGCCCCCACCCGGGCTCCAGCCCGAGCTCGATCGCCTGATCCGCGCCGACCAGAAGATCATGGCGATCAAGCACTACCGAACGGTCACCAACGTCGGCCTCAAGGACGCCAAGGACGCCGTCGAGGCCCGCATGCTCGAGCTCAGGTGAGGCCTGGCTTAATCCCGCTCAGTCGCCGAGGACCTCGGCCGCCTCATGGCCGTGCACGCGGCGCTCGGCGGCTCGCTCAGTGTTCCGTCTACGGGACGTCGGCCGACCCGCCGACCGGTTCGATGCCGGCGAGCCGGCGCGCGAGCTGCTTCTTCTCCTCGAGCTGCATCTGCCTGGCGATCTGGATGCGCTGGGCCTGCGGCGAGCCGGCCCCGTGCATCGACTCCGTGAGGTAGCCGACCGCGTTGCGACCCAGCGTCATGTTCTCGATCAGGCGCAACACCCTCGCGCGGTCCTCCGCGGAGGTGCCCGGGCGGCCGCGCAGCAGGCGATGCAGCAGCGGGCCGACCTCCGGATCGGCGAAGTCCTGCTCGCTCGGCAGCGTGGCCACCAGGCCGCCAGCGAGGTCCTGGGCCAGGCGCGCGAGCTCGTAGGGGAAGCGCGTGACGTTATGCTTGCACACGTTGGCGAGCAGCTCGTCGTTTTGATAGTTGCCCGCGGGGGTCGGCTTCGACTCGTACGACGACGCGATGCCGGCCCCGTAGATCGTCTCATTGAGGTGCGTCATCTCGACCAGCTTGTCGCGGATATGCGAGACCGCGGCGACGCCGTTGTAATCTGCGATCAACGCCGCCGCGCCGATCAGCACGTCCCCCACCCCGGTCTTGCACACGTAGCTGCGCCGGTGAAACGCCGTGAAGCGCTCGACCAGCTCGGCGGCGTGGCCGGTCTCGCCGTTCATGAAGATCAGCGCATTGGGCACGAATACGTCGTCGATCAGGATCAGCGCCTCCTGGCCGCTAAAGCCGGCGTTGCCCTGGTCGATGCTGCCGCCCTCGAGCGCGCGGGTGTCACACGACTGGCGACCGACCACGAAGCGCAGGCCCGGGTGGTCGACCGGCACCGCGCACACGATCGCGTAGTCCGCGTCGGCCGGGGTCAGCCGCATCGTCGGCATCACCACGATCCAGTGCGAGTTGATGCAGCCGGTCTGGTGGGCCTTGGCGCCGCGGATCACCACGCCGTCCGGGCGCCGCTCGACCACGCGGACGAACATGTCGGGGTCGTCCTGCTCGCTCGGGCCCTTGCTGCGGTCGCCCTTCGGGTCGGTCATCGCCCCGCCGATCACCAGGTTTCGCGCCTGCATCGCGGCGATGAAGGCCCGCAGGCGCGGGTGATAGTCGGTGCCCCTCACCTGGTCGATCGACCAGGTCACCGGCACCAGCGCATTGATCGCGTCCATGCCGACGCAGCGCTGAAAGCAGGTCCCCGTGAGCTGGCCGAGGCGGCGCTGCATCTTGTTCTGCGCGACCACGTCGGCGACGCTCTCGGTCACGTGCAGGAAGCGATTGACCCGCTGGCGGGTCGCGCCGATCACCGCGGTCGCCAGCGCGGGGTCCTCGTTGGCGAGGTCGTAGGTGCGCGCGACCGCGTTGATCGACGGCCGGATCACCGGATGGTCGACCGGCTCGGCGATCTTCTGACCCATGAAGTACACGCGCAGCCCGCGTCCGCGCAGGCTCTCGATGTACTCCGCCCCGCTGGTGATCGGCGGACGGGCGGTGGTCCCGGGAGTGGTCGCGGCATCGGCGAGGGCGTCGGTCATGCGGGCCGCACGATACGCCCGCGGCCGCCCGCGGGCGAGCGCCAGCCAGCGCGCGCCGAGCTCACGGCGCCGCGACGCCGAGGCTGGCGGCCTGCGCGTTGAACTGGGCGCGCAGCGCAGCCGGCGACATGCCGAGCTTCGCGGCGGCGGCGTCGAGCTCGTAGGTGAGGCTGCCGACCTTGAGCTTCGCCGCCGGCCCGAGCTCGATCTTCCCGCCGACGAGCACCGGCGAGGGGTCCTCCACCCCGATGTAGACCTCGCGGTCGGTGGCCGCCGGGAAGTTCGCGCTCACGCGTGCGAACAGGTCGCGCTGGCTCGGGTCGAGCTTGTCGTTGGGCAGGTTACGCAGGTCGGCCACCACGCCCATCTCGAGCTCGCCGTCCTCGAAGCTGGCGCGCGACGCCTTGATCACCCTGGCGACCGTCGGGTCCTGCTTCGCGGCGCGGCGGTGGAAATTTCGCAGCTCCTTGCGCTTGGTCGGGCCGGGAGCGTCCTGCCAGACCAGCGCCCCGCTCGGCGCGACGACCTCGGGCGGCTCCGGGGCGCCGACCACAGCCGCGGCCTCCTCGGTGTACCACTCGGGCAGCGCGGTCACCTGCCGCCACAGGTAGAACACCACCCCGGCGGCGACGAGGAGCAGCACGAGCAACCCGATGGCGATCTTCTTCCACATGCGCCGGCCACGATAGCAGGCCGGGGCGCGCGTGAGGCGGGTTGCAGCGGGTCCTTTAGCGGCGGTCCTTGGCCTCGGATCGCATGCGCTCGGCGTTGCGGTCCCAGGCGCAGTGCGGGCACCAGCACCCGGTCTGGTGCCGCGCCGCGAGGGCCTGCATGCCCTCGATCGTCCGCCCGGCGCACATGGGACACCACGCGCCGCGGCGGATCCGCTCCGGCAGCGCGGACCACTCGTGACCCTCCGCGCAGCGCCAGCGCATGCCGGGCAGCACGGGGATGTACCGGGAGAATATAGCGATCCGCGGCTCCGATCAATACCGCGCGATCACCTGGGATTGACCCCGAGGGCCGCCGCGGACGTCGTTGGCGCAGTTCGGCGCTGCAATACCAAGCCAGTAAACGTCATACTCGCGATATCTATACTTGAAGCGACCCACCCTTGATTCGGCGTACCGGACCGCGACAAATCGCGCGCCTCTCCGCGCCCCGACGTACACGTCCGTGCGTGGGTGGTTCGCCCCCGTCATGGCTGCTCGACGCAGATCAGGTCGGCCCCGACACCGCAGATCCACCGGTGGGTCACTCGTCACGAACACCAACCACTCGCGCGTGCAGTTGCTCAGGCAACCATCTGCCTCGATAACGTTGCCGTCGTCACGCTCCTCATCCTG
>Ga0105046_10002654_pt1 | contig 28253 bp, 23 predicted proteins | sample MAT03_FD_78385 | JGI IMG/M metagenome (GOLD analysis project Ga0105046, IMG submission 78385) | Freshwater microbial communities from Lake Fryxell liftoff mats and glacier meltwater in Antarctica - MAT-03 (megahit assembly) | ecosystem: Environmental > Aquatic > Freshwater > Ice > Liftoff... | reverse complement strand
TGGCGCGTATCACCGGCATGAAGCCCAAAGATAAAATCCTCATGGAAATCACCCCACACGTCAACTAACCATTTTCTGACACGGCGTGCCGTGTGGCTACGAAGCATCAGACAAAAACAGCCCGACATCCCAGCGATGTCGGGCTGTTTTGTTTGGGGACTCAGGCGGCCTACTCCAGTTACATCAGCCTTTCAGTTGGGCGCTCAGATATCGCAATGCAAGTGGTACGCGGCATCACTCCGCTCAAAGAACGGATTTTAACCCAACCACGCGGTAATTTACCGGTTCGATTTATCCCTCTGCCAAATCAATGGTGGATGCGGTGACACTACCCCGCCCGCGTATACCACGGCAAATACAAATATTTCATCCGTTCGCCGGTCACCTCGGTTGTCAGGTCAGACAGGCGGACTGGGTTGAGGTGGGTGTAGTCCGTCACCCAGACCGCGCCATCTTTCCCAACCGATTCGACCAGCATAACATGGCCGTAATCGTCACTGGCGAACGGGTGATCGGTCTCCATGACCAGCACCGCGCCGGGCAAGGGTTGGTCTCCGACCCGGATGCCGAATCGGGTCAATTCAGCGGCCTTATCATCCCACAAATGCGCGTTGGCGGCCAAATCACCGGGGATGGCGACGCGACTGGCGACATAATTTACGCAGTCACGAGTGTTTGCCAGCACATACGACTCTGATTTCGCACCCTCCAACCCGCGAATCACCGACGGGTCGGCGCTGTCGGGCGGGGTGACTCGCAATAGCCGCTCACGGGCGTCATCAATCCGTGCGCCCGCCTCTGTAATGCGAGTTTGCGCCGCGTTTTCTTGCGTATCTAGATAATCCAACTGCCCTTGCAAAGCGCGGGCTTGCGGCGTACCAGCCGACGCGACGCCCGCCGTCGCCAAGCGATTTTGCAGCGCCACAAGGTCGCCTTGCGTGCGGGCGCGCTCGGCACGCAGTTCGGTGATGAGCGCGTCGTCGCGGGCGATGGCGGCTTGGTCGTTTAAGAGCGAATTGTACAGGGGGCGGTTATACCGGCTGATATAGCTGCCCAACGTGTAGGCGGCCACCCCGACTTCCGGCGTAATCGTCGGACGAATCAGCGGGCGGCGATCCAGTCGATTCCACAGAATCCCCAGCGGAATCATGATCGGGCGGGTCGCATCCTCAATGCTCTCGACGGCGCGGCTGAGTTGGTCGCGCAATGTGTCCAGACGGTCAGCGGTGGCATTGGGCGCTGCGGTCAACAGCCGGGCGGCAGATGGGGATGGCGCGGCGGCTAAGGCGCTCATCTCGGCGGCTTGCGTCTGGGCGGATTCGAGCGCGGCGCGGACGGTTTGTGCCGATAGCCGCAGTTGATCGGCGGCGGCGCGCAATTCTGATAGTCGGATGACCAGTTCATCGCTCATGGGCTGACGTTACCCCCCAAGTTAATTTCGACGGTGGAATCGAGGCCCGTGGCGATGTCGCGGGTCGTGATTTCTAGCGCGGCGGCGGGGCTAATGACCGGGATTTCGAAAATCACCCAACCGCGTGTGATGCGCCCCAGCGCGATAGGCGCGAGCGTGTCTTGACCGAACAGTGCGAGGTCGCGGCGCGGTTCAATCTGCGAGCCGTCGGCCAACCGCACGGTCAAGTTTCCTTGCGGTGGATTATTGCAAATTGGGCTGCGACATTCAAATGCGACTTCTAACGCATAAAAGCGTGCGCCCTCTAACGGGGTAATGAATTCGCCCGTGCCAGCGCTTACCACGCGAGACGAACTGTCCTCCACCCCGACGGCGGTCAATAAACCGTCGGGATAGCGCACGGTGAATCCCTCGCCCGTGAGGGGTGTGCTGCGCTCTGGCGGCGGGGTGGCCGTCGGGCTGATGGCGGGCGTCTGGGTTGGGACGGGGACGCTGGGGGCTGCCCCGCCGCTGAACAGAAAGGCCGCCGTAATCCCCAATAACAACACGCCGATCAAAATGGCTGCACGCGGCAACCAGCTTGTTTTGACGACGGACGGCGCGGCGGCGCGTTCGGCGTCTAGCGCGGCGCGGGCGAGATCTGCATACGGGTCGGACGACTCCAGTTGGGCGACCATTGCCCCCAAGCGGCGCAGACGTTCAGCCGGTTCGGGCTGGGTATGCGCGTCCAACCACAAGGCTTGGGAGGCGTGTTCAGACGCGATGCCCTCAGCCTGACAATCGGCCAGCCAACGGCGCGCCTCGGCATACTCCCCGCTATACAAGGCGATATTGGCGCGGATGAGTTTGGCATTCCAACGGCTCATGAGTCGCCCCGGCCCAACAGGTCGTCTAGCAACCCAGCGGTGTCGATGTCTAAGGGCGAGTCATTGGCGGGGTTTAGCGGGGACGGTGGGCGCGGCACAGGCGTCCCCGCACGTAGCGGCCAGCGCATCCCGACCTGTCCCGCCCAGCGTTGGCTAATCGACTCGGCGGCGCGGGCGGGGTTGGCGACATACAGAGTCTGCACTAAACGCAAGCCGTCATAGCCGATGAAATAGGCGCGTCCGGGTGGGAGCGCGTCGGGCGGCAAATCGGCGACGCGCTGATTCAAGGCCATCAGCGTATCACGCCCGCCAAAGGCGAAACCGGTGCGCTTCATCAGCAAGTGACGGATTAGGGGGTCATTCACTCGGTCAAGATAGCCCGCGACCCACAGATATAAATGGGGGCGCGTGCGGGCGAGGTCACGCAAGGCGCGCAACGCCCCGCTACCCTCCGCGATGAGCGTCTCGCTGAACAGATCGTAATCATCAATCAAAATCACGATTCGGCGCGGGTCTGTCGTGATGTAAGGCAGCGCGGCGGCGAGGTCGTCCGGGTCGGTGATGTAAGCGGCGACGTGCGGCAAATCCTGCAAGGCGGATAATCTGCGCCCTGTGAAATCAACCAGCACCAGCCCCACGACATCGGGCGGGGTTTGTTCGGTGACGGCCAGCCCGACGGCGCGCAAGAGGTTGGTTTTGCCCGACCCCGGCGACCCAGCGATCACAAAATGCGCGCCGTCCTGTCCCCAATTCACCCTAAAGCGCGAGTCGTCGCGGACATCTTCTTGCGCGCCCAACTGCGTGATGAACGACTCGCCAGACGCGGCGGGTTGACGAATAGACTCGTATGACAGTTGGGCGGGCAGCGGGTGAATCGGGGGCGGGGCGGACTGCCCAAGCGTCAGGAAATGGTCAGAAGCGCGCATTTCCCCGGCCAATTCGCGCAAAGATTCCGTCGGGTCTTCAGATGGAAATTCCGTCGGGAGACAAATTTGGCACAGGCGCGGCGGGGTGTCAGGGATGAAGCCGCGCCCCGGCGGCAAAATCCTACCGGCTGAGGCGGCACGCAACCCGACGACCCCGACGGTCTGGGTTAAATCGGATGGCGTGGCCGGTTGAAGCGCGATACGCTGGGGGATCCAACCGCGCACGCGCTCTGGCACGCTGGCGATGCTGGACGCGCTGAGGGCGAGGTAGATTCCGGCGGCGCGCCCGTCGCTAATCAGGCGCTCGATGTCGCGGTACAGCCCGTTCATAGTGGGGTCGCGCAAGGCCTCGAATCCGTCGATCAACACGATGATGGCTTGCGGCTGAGGGGGCGTTCTGGCGTCCAAACGACTCAGTAAACGGCGCATGAGCAGGCGTAGGCGCTCCGGCTCGTTGAGCGTGACCACCCCGCCAGTATGCGGTAATGCCACCAATGAGTCGAGGCCGCCGCCGCCCAAGCTCAGGGCGTACAAGTGTAAGGCGTCCGGCGGATAGCGCAGCGCTAAACTCAGGGCGAGCGTGAGCAGGGCGCTGGTTTTGCCACTGTTGGGCGCGCCGGTGATCAGGACATGCCCGGCACGCGGCGTCGCCCCCCGGAAGGTCATGGTCAAGGCCGGTTGGGCATGACCGGCCACCTCGTCAATCAAACCGATGGGCGCGCTCAAATCCGCCGTCATCAGCGGCCAATCGACCCCGTTCCAAACGTCTTCGCCCGCCGCGCTGAAGGCCGAGCGCAAGGCCAGCGACTCGCCCAGCGGGGGCAGTAACAGCGGCGGCATAAACGGCACGCCCCGCGCTTGTGCCACTTCGATGATGGCATCCACCACGGCGCGGGCGGCGGTATACGGTTCGGACGGCGCGCTCAGGTCGTCATCGCCGTAGCCTTGCGTCGGGAGCAAGCCGCCGTCTAATAAATTCACCGCGCCGTCCTCGGTTAACAGTTCCAGCACGTATTCGTCTTGTAGCGCGGGCGCGAGGTCAACATCCCCGCCCGCGTAGGCGGTCTGAAATTGCGTGAACAGGCCGCCCTCACCGACTTGTAAATACGCCCGCCCCGGCCAATCGGCGGGCAGATAGGCGGCGTCCGGGCGGCGCAGCACGGCGCGACTGGCCTCGATGTTTTGGACGCGGAAACACAGCCGGAATTGCAAATTGGCGCTCATCTCATCGGTGACGACCTCCGCCGGGCTTTGCGTCCCGAGGATCAGGTGGACGCCGAGGCTGCGCCCGACTTGCGCCACGCGCACCAACTCGTGCAAGAATTCGGGCATTTCTCGCGCCAACTGCGCGAACTCATCCACGATAATCAGCAAGTGCGGCAGCGGATGATAGCCGGTCTCGGTCATCTGGGCGGGCGTCGCAGTATACAGCCGATGATATTGGGCGATGTCGCGCAAGCCGCGTTGTTTGAGCAAGGTCTGGCGTGCGGTGATTTCGGATCGCAAGGCTTCTAAGGCGCGCTCGACCAGTAGGCCGTCCAGATTGGTCAATACGCCGACGGTATGGGGTAAGCGCGAAAATCCGTTGAGCGTGCTGCCGCCTTTGAAGTCCAACAGTAAAAAATTGAGCAGGCGCGGGTCGTGTTCCATCGCTAAGGCGCAAATTAAGGTTTGTAAAAATTCCGACTTTCCCGCGCCCGTCGTCCCCGCCAACATGCCGTGCGGCCCGTGATGTCCCTCGGCCAATGCCAATTCTGCCACCGAGTCGGAATCTACTTTACCGATGGGGACGGGGCGTGGCAGCGAATCGCGCCCGACGTTTTGACGCCATTTGAGCGCGATAATGTCTACTAAGGCCGGTTGACTGACCACTTCATACAGGTCGAGGAATTCGACCCGGCGCGGAAGCTGACCGCCGCCGCCCTCTTTTTGCGCGATGCCCGCTAAGGCGCGGGCGATGCCTTCGGCGTCCCCGACGGTCAGCGAGTCGGCTTGCCCGTTGATTTCACCGGCGGCGGTAGAGACCCAGAATGTCCGATTTTGCGCGATGGTCAAGATGGCGCGACAGTCGGGCGGGGCGAGTTCGGGCGAGGGCGTCAAAATAATCAGTGAGGCGTTGAGCGTCTCGGAATCACGCAGTAAGGCGGTCAGCGCGGGGCTGCCTTCGCGGACGGTTTCGAGTTCGGCCACCACCAATAAATGTTGCGTGCGGGCGCTGGGCGGCGCGGCGCGGCGTTCATTAAGGGCTTCGGCCAACGTATCCAACAACGGGCGCGCCGCCTCGAGCGATAGCGCGACCAAATCCGCCGCGCCCGCCCGTCCTGATGGGCTGGCGTGGGGCAACCATTCCAGCCAGCGCCAATCTTCCGGGCGGGCGTGGGGCGCGATGACGTGTAATTTCAAATCACGCGGGCTGTGGCTGAGGGCGAGGCTGCATAAAATAGCCCGCAGCACGCCTGAGACGCTCGTCCATGCCCCGCACAGCGCCAACGTCGGGTGCGTACTGAGATTGAGCGCGGCGGGGACATCGCGCAAAGTGCGGTATTGTTCGGCCAGCGCGAGGGCGTATGGCATCAGCGGATGGGCGCGGTCTGGGTCTGGGGTGATGATTCGCACCGGCGCGGCCACATCGCCAATGCCCAGCCGAACCGAGGCGAATCCGGCCTCACCGGGGCGGCGTGACCACACCCCAGCAGACCGACTCAGCGCCCGCTGCACCCCATCCGCTGGGGACGGGTAAGCCGTCTCCAAAATCCCACGCTGGGCGTCGTGGGCGGCTTGTAAGCGGGCGCGTTTGTACAGCAACGTCCGCAGATACGCCCCCCGTGCTTGGTCTTTGCGGCGGGCGCGGTCACGACCCCGCCAGCGGGCGGTGAACACGGCGCTGACCACGCTCAAGCCCGCCAAAACCATCAGCGGCAGCGCCGAAAACACGCTCCCGCCGGAATCCGACGCCCGCACCAGATAAAACACGGCAATCATCCCCAAGCCGAGCATGGGCAGCAAGCTCAACCAAATCCCGCCATCGGACGAGTCTTGCTCCGGCGGCGGCGGTGGGATTTCGATGCTCAGGTCGGGCAGTACGGGGTTCATGGGAGTAAATCTTAGTGATGAGTAGGCATTTGAGGGTTTCCGTCTGCGGTCATGATTTGAAATCAGGACGGGTTGATTTCAAATCATTGACTCTTAAAATGCTTCGTCAGCGATTTGCATCCGGCGCGCTTGGTCTTCCAGTTCCGAGGCAAAACTTTCGAGTACCGCCGCCCATTGTTCCATTTCGGGGACGGTATCGTTCCAGAGGATGAAAAAACGCTCGGCGCGGCGTCCCATCCAACTCAAGCCGTCGAGGGTCGATTTGAGGGTTTGCACCTCACGGCGAATCGTCTCGGCCTCTTGGCGGATGCGCGATGAACGGTGAATTAACTCGGTATACGGGACGCGAATCAGGTCGCTCATCAGGCGTGGCCTCCCATTTGGCCGATTTGCCCGGCGCGGGCGGCGATTTCGATGTCATCTGCCGAGGCGTGCAATTTATCACGGAAGGCGGCCAGTTGCTCGAATGTCTCGCGCAAGTGCGGGGTCAGTCGGTTGTATTCGGCGCGGAAACCCTCAGCGGCGAGGCTCATGAAACGTTCTGGCCCCAGCGCCCGGATTTCCGAATCTACTGCGTCGATACTGGTGGTGACTTGTGACGCGCTACGCCCCAACGCATCGGCGGCATCGCGCATTTGCTGTAGGCGTGCGCTCAGTTCTCCGGTGTTCATGACAAATCTCCGTATTATCCCTGTTTGGGTAGTGTATCACGGACTAACGTGGGCGGGGACATGGGCGTGAGCGGGGTATATTTCAGATTTTTGCGTGGCGAGGAGAAATACAAATGGGCGCAGCACGCTACCGCCCCTACAAATGCGCGGCAGTGCGCCCGCCGTATAGCATCATGCGTCCATCATCTTTTGCGTTTGTTTTGCATCTGGAGGCGTGCTAGAAATCTCGCCCACCAGCGGCCTTGTGACGGGGGGCGCGTGTCGTCAAAACCGGCGGCTTGTTGCGCGGTGAAATCCGGCAACGCGGGCGGCGGGATGAATGGGGTTTCATCAGCGGATGGCGATATTGAGGAGGCGGACGCTAAAAATGGCGTCCCTACAAATGGATTCCCGATTGCCAAGATTTCTTCCTGTACGGACACCCCATGGGGTGTCCTCTGGATTTTCAGAGATTCTTGAGCTTCCCCCATCCCACAGCACCCCCGAATCTTGCCCATCCACACGCCCAAATCCGGCGGGCGGGCGGTCACATCTGCCGAAAATGCCGGGATGAACAAGGCCTCTAACCCGGCTAAATCCGCCCCGCGCAAATCACCGGGAATCGACGACGGCGGCAGTGTCGTCGGGCGGCGCCAGTCCCCAGACGCGAAGGCGGCGGCATCGTCGGCGCGGTCTTGTGGCATCTGATAGGTCTTGCGGTGATGGTCGCGACTGGGATGCGCGCCGAACAGCAAGTGATAAACGCTGACGGCAAAAGCGTAACGGTCTGCGGCGGGACTCGGCGGTTCGCCCGGCGGCGGCATATACGCCGATGTCCCGGCGTCCGGGTCATCAAATTTACCAATCGCGCACGCCAAGCCAAAGTCCAGCAACAGCGGATGGGCTAGGCCGCGCATATTCGACGGCTTGATGTCGCGATGAATCAGGCCGCGCTGGTGCAGGTGCGCTACCGCATCCGCCAGCGACGCCAGCGCATCCAGTCGCAAGGTCAGGGAATACTCCCACAACGCGCCGGTAGCGATCAAGACGTTGAGCGCTTCCCCCTCGGCCAATGTCATGACCAAATACGGGTGTTCTGCATCGAGGTCGGCATCCAAAATATCGGGGATATGCGGATGATCTAACTGCGCCAATGCAGCGATTTCGGCTTTTAGGCTGCGATGCTGATGTTCTTGCTTGAGCGCGGCGAATCGTCCGTCAGGGGCTTGGACGCGCCAGACCTCACCGGTAGACCCGCTGCCGATTTTCTCAAGCCGACTCCACGCCGTCATCACCGGTCACGGGCGGGGATGTTGTAGTAATTGCTGGTGGCTTGTGCAGCGACGGCCTCGAACGGGCGCGGCTCACCGGGCAGCGCGAATTTAATCACCACCGTTTGACCGAACTGCACCGTGTCCTCGTTATAAATCCGCATCCGCGTGCCGGGGGTCAGCGGCAGCAAGCCCGCGTTGCCGGGGCGCTGTAAGGCTGTGCCATACGAACTCTGCATGTCGGTCAGGTAATATTCGCGGCGTTCGGTGTCGCCGCTGAATTGAACATGCTTGCGGGAGATGCTACGCTCGTCAAGCGCCACCAAAATCGCGCCTTCAGGGTGGTAATAGCGCCCGATGATGAACTTATCGGCGGGCAGCGGGATGTCGCCCGCGCCGGGGATACCGGCCATCACCAACATGCGCGCCCCGCTGGGCGGGATGACGGCTTTGGTCTGGTTGATCGCGGGTTTGGTCGGCATGACGGGTTCTTTGGGCTGTCTTTCGCGCCGTTCGCCCGTCGGCCAGAGCGTCAGTAGGGCGATATAGCCCAGTTGAAAAATCGCCAGCACCGCGAAAAATAGCGCCAGACTCCAGCCCACACGCAGGAACATCGGGTTATCAGTGGTGAAAAAAAACATAGTCATCCCCTCTACTCGATTCGATTTTAACGCTCATGTCCCAATCAAACAAATCCAATTGTGCCAAAAACCCATTCGACGCGGTATAGTTTAGACAGTCCTCTTGAAAGTCTGGTTTTTGGAACATCGCCACTATGTCATTCTTCTATGGCCTTACCTCTCTGATGGGGACAGCAATGCGCCTCATCACCTACCCGTTTTTAGCCATTGGACAGGCGATGGGGCAGGTTCGCATGATGAACCCCGGCCCAATCCTGAGTGGCACTTTTCGGACGATGAAATCGGGGCTTTTGGCCCCGCTGCGGATGCTTGGCATAAGCGGCAGTCCAAGTTTTGGCAAGTTCGGCAAAATTGACTTTGCGGGGTGGCGCGAAAACCTATTTGCACGAGATGGTGAAAAGCGCGGTAAGCGCCGCGTCGGGCAAACCGCGCAATTCTCGCAAATCCACTTGATTGGCCGGTCTGGTATGCGCTATGTTTTGCATATCGGGACGGGCATCGGGCGCAGCACGGCGGACATCGCCTTGCGCGAGGGCGGCCAATCCACCGTCTTGCGTTTTGATCGGGGCGACTTGCCCATCGGGCTTGATGCTGTACACGTCAGGCCGGTCTCACAGCACCCCATTCAGCACAACGGCGCGGCGCTCAAGCCCGACGCGATGGTCAAGCCCGGCGACACCCTGAGCGTTAATGGTCAGGAGTTCGCCTTTGAGATGTACGCATGGGATCGCGTGCCGTTGATTACGCGAGTCAACGCCTCGTATGCTACCAATACTGGGCCGAATCGTGAGAATAATGAGGACGCCATCGGGATTTATCAACATGCCAAGTCGTATCTCTTCGCGCTGGCGGACGGGGTGGGCGGCGGGGAAGCCGGTGACCAAATAAGCGCCTACGCCGTTCAATATCTGCTGTCGGCCTTCCATAAGAATGCCCGTTATACCTTGCCGTGGTTGGATGTTTTGAGCAAAGCCTTCAGCCACATCAATGCCGAGGTACGCAGCTTCTCACGCCGGACGCCGATGCCGGTGGGATCAACCCTGACAGCGGTGGTGATCAAAGATTTTCAGGCCTATATCGCGCATGTGGGCGACTCGCGATTGCTGTTGTGGCGTGACGGGGCGCTTCGCCAACTCACCACTGACCATGTGCAGCGACTGCCGGTTGAACTGGTGACTCGCGTAGCGTTTGAGATGCAAGAACCTCACCCCCTGCGCGATGTCCTGACCCGCGCCATCGGCAAAAATGACGCGATGGAGACCGAGTTTCACAGCTTGGCGCTACGCCCCAACGATATACTGGTGATGATGACCGACGGGGTTTATGATGCGCTGTCGCAAAATGAGATCATGCGCGTGATGCGCGAATTCAGTGTGACGCATCTGGCCGACGCGCTGGTCAATCGTTCGATTACGGCGGGCGCGAAAGACAACGTGAGCGCCGTCGCCTTTGAAATCATGCAAGACCCGTTTGTAGAAGATACATGGACAGCCCAAACCAGCCAGCGCGTGTATGCGGGATGGCAGCGTGGCTGGCCGGTAAAACTGCGCCGACAAACCGACCCTGTAACGTCGTATCCGGTCAACGGCGGGGTGGCGGTGCTGTGGTTGATTGCGACAGCTGGGTTAATCTGGTTGGCGATGCGGATGTTTGGAGGGGCGACGTGAACCGGTTTATTCGTAAAATTGGTGTGATTCGTGCAGGCTTATTGTTGACATTACTGGCGCTATTGACCGGGACACTGGGCGCGCAAACCGGCCAAATCCCCCAGTCTCCCGCGCTGCTGGCCTATACGTGTACATTTGACCGTGGCGCGAACCGACTGCACATCCAAGCGGTGATGCAGAGCGATGTCCCCGGCCCGGTGTTGGGCGATTACACCCTCAGCGTGACCCAAGCGGGCAGCACCACGCCGTTAGATGAGCGGGCGGTCACGACGGTGCGCGTCAGCCCTCGCCCGCCGCTTCAGATGGTGATTTTATTCGACATCACCGATACCGTGCCGGTGGCAGAGTCGGCGCAAGCGGTGATTGACGGCTTGCTACCGGGGCTTCAACCCAGCGACCAAGTGGCGCTCATCACGTTTGACGAGAACGTCTCATTGCCGACCCCGTTTTTCACCGATAAAACCGCGCTGGCAGACCAATTCATCCGTGGCTTGACCATCGGGCGCGGCGACAATCGCGTCTATAACGCGCTGTTGGCGGCGGCCAACGCCTTCCCGTTCTCAACCCAAACGCGGCGTGTGGTGGTCTTGGTCGGCGATTCCGGGCGGCGCGATGACCCGCAAGCCCCGGAAAGCGAAGTGGCGGCCATCGCCCAACGCCTCAAGGTGCAAATCTACCCCGTCGCCTTCACTTTGCGCGATAACCCGGATGTCGAAGCGCTCCTAGACATTTCGGCCTTCAGCCGGGGCTTCACCTTTTTGTACCGTGAGCGCAACACTACCCGCCAAGCCCTTCAGTCCACCATCACCACCTATCTCCAAGAGTTGGTGCGCGGGCTGGACAGCGAAATCGAACTGGCGATTGACCCTACCGGCATCGTCCCCAATGCGAACAACGAGATTAACCTGACCCTGACGGCGCAAGGTGAGGCGCTCGGCTTATATACCCTGACCGATCAAATCGTCTGCCCGTATCAAGAACCGGCCTCGGACATCCGATTCGTCACGCCGCTGGGGGAGACGCCCATCACCGGTCAAATCGACATCGGCGTGGTGGTCGATACCGACCTCGATCGCGAGGCGACGCGGGTGGTTTTCCGCGTCAATGATGAGGTCGTGCAGACCTCTGAAAACCTCGTCTATAGCTTTGATGCCTCGACTGTCCCGCCCGGCGCATATCTCATCCGCGCCGAATTGTGGGATTTGCAGAACAATACCATCGCCAGCACGCCGACGGCGCAGCGGGTGGTCGCCCAACAGCGCATTACGCTTGGATTGACGGCGGGGCGCGACCCGAATGGTTTGCAAGGCGCTGTCGAATTCATCGCCGGGACGCGCTCGGAATTTCCCTTAACGCAAGCCGCTTTCACCATCGCCCCGGCCTCTGACCCGCAAGCCTCACAGCCATTCGGTCAAATCGCGTTTCGGGCGGATGGCACGGCGGTTTTATCGGTAGAGGACATCCGCGCCGCCGTCCAGCGCGTGCTGCCCAATACCGACCCCGGCGATGTCGTCATTTTGGGCGCAACCGTCCCCGGCATCGTTGCGGGGGACCCGCCGCTGGCGGTGGCCGAACTGCCGTTGCGATTCGCCTATAGCGTCCCCGCCATCACGCTTGCGCCGCCGCGCCCGCTGACTCAACTAGAGATGTTTGTGGTTTTCGAGTCGCGCACCTCACCGTATTGGTACGCGGCGGCGTTCGTGATCGCCAACCTCGTGTTGGTGATGATGACGCGGCGCTCGAAAATCCGCCGCATGATTTTGACGCCCGACAAAACCGACCTCAGCCCGCAGTTGATGAACATCACCGTCCTGCGTGACGGCGTGCGCCAATCGCATACGCTGACCAAAAAGACCGTGATGTTGGGGCGCGGCGCATCAAACGACATCAATCTTGGCGACAGCCAGAGCGTATCGCGTCAGCACGCCGTCGTGATGTGGCGTAAGGGCGAGTGGTGGTATACCAACCGTAAACACGGCATCGTCACCAACATCGAAGGGCGTAAGCGGCGCGGTTTGTATTTGTGTTTGTTAGAACCCGTCACCGAGTTGCGGATGGGCGAGGACGTGGTGGTGCTGTTCCACTCCAACGCACAACAAGACATCTCGGAATTCATCAAGACAGACCTTTAAGCCGTGGCACAGGTCATCAAATTCACGGCGGCGATGGCGCGGGTGGCGGGGCAATGGGGCGCACAAGTCAGCCCAATGACCACCGTCGGGCAAGTGGTGGCCGCCATCACCGCCACCGCCCGTTATGCGTCACCGCCCGCCTTTGAGGTCGGGCATCCGATGCGGCTTGAGTCGCGACTCGATATGTTGGGGATTCGTCCGGGGGATCGGGTGCTGTTGGTAGATGGGACGACGCTGCGGTCTGCGATTATCGACCTCGGCGGGGTGCGCGCCCTCCACGCGCAATGGGCGGGCGGCGAAGCGCGTTCAGACGGGCGGGCGCGTCTGGTGATTGGCTCAAGCGACCCGCAGGCCGCCGATACGCCCGATATTGATTTACGCTCGGCTGCGCCGAACAACGATTTGCCGCGCCGCTGCGCGATTTTACGCTTTGATCCCCTGACCGAAAATTGGGCGTTGGCGCGGGTGGGCGATGCGCGGGTGCTGATTGACGACCTCGATTTGCCGCCCGATACGCCGGTCACGCTCAACGCCGATACGACGGTACGCCTCATCCCGTCCGGCGCGTCGCACGGAGCAACTCTACAGCTTCACTTGGGTGAGCCGTTGGGGACGGACAATCGTTTGCCATTGGGCATGTTCGCGTTGACGGCGTGGCGCGGGGACGAAACGCGCCCGCTGACCTTGCGCGCCTCGCTCAATCTGCCGGTATCGCGGTTGGTCGGCGGCCTTGCCGGTCAAATGATTTACCCGTCTGGCGGGCAAGTTTATCCGTATCTGATGCAGTTGGCTGGGCCACAAACCCGCTTAATCGACCTCGGCGAAGGCGCGATTGTTTATCTGCGTTAGCCGCCAATCAAGACATTCCCCACAGCGATAATCGTGCCGGTCGGGGCGGGTGCGGGATCGTTGCACGTCAAGACGGTATCACCGTTGCGCGCTGCCGGTTTCCCGTTAATCATCACTGTTGCACTGCCTTTCACGATGATGCCCTCGTTGTTGGGCGGGTTGGCGAATGAGCCACCTTGTGGGATGTGCGGCGGGACGTTTTTTGCTTTGCTGCCGACAACTGCCGCGCCAGCACCGCCGATTTTGACGTTAGTGCTGCACTCACTTACAATCGTCCCGGTGAACGGATGCGGGAGAGGGGTCGGAACATCCGGCCCAGGTGGCGCGGGAATCAAGATGATATGGATATCTGTACCGGTAACTTGATCACCCATTTTGGCGGCTGGCATTCCCATGTTACATTCCCCCAAACCAAAATCACTCGTATAGCACTTTAGTATAACCAATATGTCGCCATACGGCAAAAAACATGTTATAGTCTTTTTTGAAGCGCGTCAAAAAATAAGATTGAAATCCCTTTCAACATTGAAATCGGTAGTGAGCAACATTTATGAGCGACGTGATATTGAACGGCATGTATAGCGCATACGTTTGTCTGGAGCAGCTTTTGCAAGGTGCTTTTGAGCGTGCAGAAGCGGCTGAACACGACCCCACCGATGCCTTGCGCGGGCTGGTGATTTCGCCGGAAGAGTTTGAACGTCACCTGTCTGGCGGCGCGATGTCCGGGCTTTGGCCGGGGTCTGACGCGCATTTTGAGCATCTTTCACCGTTGTTGCCAGAATTAGAAGGCCACGCGCTGGCCTCGGTTTTTCATGCTTTTGGCTTGTCTTTGATTGAACAATATATTTTTCTGCTCGCACTCGCCCCCGACTTAGATCGGCGTTATGAGCGCATGTTTGGCTACCTGCAAGATGATGTCAGCCAACGTTACCCTACCGTCAATCTCGCCATGAACTTGCTCTCGGCGGATTTGGCGGGACGCTTTGCCGTCTGGGAACGCCTGACGCCCGACGCCCCATTGGTCAAACATCACCTATTGGAATTATTGGTTGACCCAAGCCGCGCCAATGCCACCCATATCTCGCGCATCATGCGAGTTGACCGCCGCGTCTTGGGCTTTGTGCTGGGGACGAATGTCGTAGACGAGCGAATCAATCGTGCCGTAAAACCCGTCACCGACACGTTGACCGCGCCCGCCAATGTCGAGCTTGATGGGGTACGGGCTGTGTTCAGCCAAGCCCCGCTGGTTTATCTGCGCGGGGAAGGCGAATGGGGTCAGCTAGACAGCGCCGCCGCCCTGTGTGCCGAACACCAACTGTCGCTGATGCGCGTGGCGATAGAAGACTTTATCATGTTGCCGTTGCCGCCGATTCAGGCCGTGCGCCTGATGGTGCGCGAGGGCTTACTCAGCGGCGCGGCGTTGTTTTTAGACCCGTGGGACTCGCTTCTAAAGGCCGATCATCTGCCGGTGCTGACGCTGTTGTGGGAGGCGCTGATTCAGTATCCGTTGCCGGTCTTCTTGTCCGGGAGTGAGGACTGGGAGCCGTCTGATTTGTATCGTAACCGCCCGATGTTGCGCGTCGCGTTCAGCCTCCCGGCTTATGATGCGCGTCGCGTCGCGTGGGAACGTTTCAGTCGTGAGGCGGGCGCGGCGCTGACCGAGCCGGAACTTGACGAATTGGCGTCCAAATTCCGCTTCACCCAATCTCAGACCTTGCGCGCCGTGCAATCCGCCGCTGACCGCGCCATGTCACGCGGGGAGCGCCCCAATCGCTTTGACCTATTTGCCGGGGCGCAAGCCCACGCCGCCCTCAAGCTGGGGCCGTTGGCACAGCACATCGTCCCGAAATCTAACTGGGATGTGCTGATTTTGCCGCCCGACCCCGTATCGCAGCTTCGTGAATTGGTAGACCGGATGCGTTTTCGTCACTTGGTTGATGATGTCTGGGGGTTTGGTGGGCGCGGCTCTCGCGGGGTGAGCGTCCTATTTGCAGGCGAGAGTGGCACAGGCAAAACGCTGGCCGCTGAGGTGATTGGCCTCGAATTGGGTCTGACCATGTATAAAATTGAATTATCCGCCGTGGTCAGTAAATATATTGGCGAAACCGAAAAAAACCTTAACACAATTTTTAATGAAGCCCAGTCAGGAAATGCGATATTATTCTTTGATGAGGCCGATGCACTGTTTGGCAAACGCTCAGAGGTCAAAGATGCTCGTGACCGCTACGCCAACATTGAGGTTGCATATTTGTTACAACGGGTAGAGAATTACGATGGCGTGGTGATTTTGGCGACTAACTTTCGCCAGAACATCGACGACGCCTTCACACGACGCCTTGATTTCCTGATTGATTTTCCCTTTCCCACGCCTGACTATCGCAAGCGGATTTGGGAGGTTCACTTTCCGGCCAAAGCACCACTTGACCCTGATGTCGATTGGGGCGAAATCGCCACCGAATTTCGGCTGGCGGGCGGCAATATCCGTAACGCATCTATCGCATCAGCGTACTTGGCGGCTGCGGATGGCATGGTGATTACTGCCGCACATATCCGGGGCGCTATCCGGCGCGAAAACCAGAAGATGGGTCGTCTTTTAGACGGCTAATCAGTCAAATTTGAAGTAGGGGGGACGATGCTAGAAGACCTTGATAAGACGCTAGAGAAGTTGGTCAAAGACGGCGGCAACTTGAGCGGGGATATTGATATCTCGTTCGAGATGCCTAACCGTGAATGGTCAGCGCGTCTCAGCCGTCCAACCTTGAATTGCTTCTGCTTTGACTTCCGCGAAAATCCCCGTTTGCGCCATGTTGACCGCGAGGTTCAGCGCAACGGAACACAAGGCCGTATCACCCTCCCGCCCCGTCGGATTGACCTCACCTATTTGGTCACGGCTTGGGCGCGCAAAATTGAAGATGAACATCGCCTGCTATGGCGGGCATTCAGTGTCTTCAAGCGCACACCGATGTTGGCACGTAGCCGCACCGAGGGCGCATTGCGCTATTCCTCTGTTGATATCCCGCTTGTCACGGCGGATTTTAGCCCTCCCAATGAGCGCCACAACCTGATTGAACTATGGAGCGTGCTGGATAACCAAATGCGTTTAGGGTTTCTGGTCACGGCCACCGTTGAATTTGACGTGGCGCGGGTTGAAGAAGTGCCATTGGTTCTGGAGGCAAGCTTCAAATTTGGTCAGTCTTCTGACCCGATTGAAGAAGAACTCAACGTGATGAGTGGTGAAATCAAGCACAAAGCTAAAAGTCGGGGTGGCAAAGTCGAACCCCAAAAGGAGGATGACTCCAAGAAAAAGTGATAGACCGTTTTGAATTCCTTTTATCCGTGATTTGGGGCATCGAGGAGGCCAACATATGCCCAACTATCTCTCTCCCGGCGTATATATGGAAGAGGTTGATCGTGGTACTAAGCCCATTGAGTCGGTAGGTACTGCGGTTGCGGCCTTTATCGGTTATACCGAAAAGGCTGAAGACATCCGTAATGGTCAGAAGGTTGGGGTTGTCGGTAAGCCGACCCTCGTCACCAACTGGTCGCAATACGTTCAGAAGTTCGGCGGCTTCACCAAAGGCGCGTATACGCCTGATGCGGTGTATGGCTATTTCGCCAACGGCGGCTCGATCTGCTACATCATCAGCATCAAGACGCTGGGCGCAGCCGATCCCGAGTCCTCGACTGCCGCGAAAGCCACCATCGCTGCTGACGGTGACGCCAAGGCTGGCAAGCTGCTGGAATTGGCCGCCAAAAACTACGGCACATCCGGCAACGCGCTTGAGGTCGAAATCAAGACCCCCAAGGCCGAAGGCGAAGGCGATGCCAAGAAGCCTGCCACGACCACCTTCAGCTTGCTGGTGAAAATCGGCGGCGCGGTGAAGGAACAATTCAATGACCTGACCACGGGCAAAGGCGATAACAACGTCACAACCGTGCTGCAAACCAAATCCGAACTCTTGACCGCCACCGTGGTTGGCAAAGCCGACCTCGTGCCGTCAGCCGGTTCTTATGCCCTGACCGGCGGCTCGGTCAAGGAAAAATCCATCAGCCTCGTCGATTACCGTGGTGATACCATTCAACGTACCGGCCTCGGTGGTTTGGAAGCGTTGGACGATGTGACCATGTTGCTCGCGCCCGACCTGATGACCGCCTATGAAGCGGGCGAAATCGACATGAAGGGCGTGCAAGCCGTTCAGCAAGCCATGATCGACTACTGCGAACTGGTGCGCTACTGCTTTGCCATCCTCGACGCACCGCCTAACTTGATGCCGCAAGAAATCAAGGAATGGCGTATGCAAGTCAACTACGACTCGACTCGCGCCGCGTTGTACTATCCGTGGGTAGAGATCGCCGACATGAACAGCAACGGGCGTACCAAGTTGGTCCCGCCCAGCGGTCACATGGCAGGTGTGTATGCCCGCGTTGATAACACCCGTGGCGTCCACAAGGCTCCCGGCAACGAAATCATCCGCACGGCTCTGGGCTTACAGGTTCAGGTCACGAAGGGCGAGCAAGACTTGCTCAACCCGATTGGCGTCAACTGCATCCGTTCGTTCCCGGGTCGCGGCATCCGTATCTGGGGCGCACGTACCCTCAGCAGCGATGCGTCGTGGCGTTACATCAACGTCCGCCGCTTGTTTAACATGATTGAAGAGTCGATTGAGCGTTCGACCCAGTGGGTCGTGTTCGAGCCGAACGATCCCGCGCTTTGGGGTCGTATCCGTCGTGATGTCGGCGCTTACTTGACCATGGTCTGGCGCACGGGCGCGTTGTTTGGCAATAATCCCAGCGACGCCTTCTATGTCAAGTGTGACGAAGAAACCAACCCGATTGAGCAACGCGACCTCGGTATGTTGATTACCGAAGTCGGCCTTTGCCCCGTCAAACCGGCAGAATTTGTGATTTTCCGCGTCAGCCAATGGGCTGGCCCCAGCGCGTAAGCGTTTCATCGTTCGCAAATATCAGTTTTGGAGGATGAGCAATGGCTACTACCAAGGATGCTCTCACGGGTGATCCCCTTGTAAGTTTTAATTTTGAGATCAAGATCGAGGGCAAGCTTTCTGGCTACTTCAGCGAATGCAGCGGCCTCGGTTCTGAGACCGAAGTCACCGAACACAAGATCGTCGGGCAGGGTGATCGTGAAGCGGTTCGTAAAATTCCGGGTCGTCTGAAGTGGGGTGACATCACCCTCAAGCGCGGCATCACCGCCAACATGGACATGTGGGCATGGCGTCAATCGGTGGTTGACGGTCTGGTTGGCACGGCGCGTTCCAATGGTTCGGTCACCATGTATGATCAGGCCGGGACTGCTGTGGCACAATGGGACTTCACGGCGGGTTGGCCGTCGAAGATCAGCGGCCCTAGCGTGCAGGCCGATTCCAGCGCCATCGGCGTGGAAGAAGTCGTGATTGTGCATGAAGGCATCAAGCGCGTACAGTAAGCGAGTACGCTGCTAATTTCTGTCGTTAGAGAGGATGTGAGAGGATGGTCGCAACGGAGTATACGTTCGTCTTGCCGCGAGGCTACGTTGACGAGCAGGGTATGGTTCACCGCGAGGGGACGATGCGCTTGGCAACAGTGATGGACGAGATTACCCCGCTGCGCGATTCCCGCGTCCGCAGTAACGAAGCCTACCTCGTGGTGATTCTGCTGGCGCAGGTCATCACGGGGTTGGGCAGCGTGCCAACCCCCATCAGTGCGGCGGTGGTCGAGCGCTTGTTCGCCCTCGATTTGACCTACTTAATGGATTTTTATCGCCAGATCAACCAAATCGATATCCGTTTATTTTCGGTGGTCTGTCCGCATTGTCATCAACCGTTCGAGGTTGAATTGCCGGGCGGCGAATGAGGCAAGACCGTATGAGCGATAATCCGACGCCACCCCAATCTTCCAATCTGCCGCCCGACCAATACCGTGAGTTGGTGCAAAAGGTGGCCGATAAGGTTTGGAAATTGTGGCAGACCGAACGACGCATCCTCGCCGAACGCAATCCCGCCGATAAAAGAAGGAGAAGACTGTGACCAGCCAAGCGTTTGAATATAATTACGGTTTCCGGTTTTCGGTCACGATTGACAATATGTTTAATGTCATCTTCACCGAGTTTCGGCTGCCCACGCTACAGGTCGATACGGATCCCATTAAAGAGGGCGGGCAAAACGCCTATACCCACATGCTGCCGACCCGCGTCAATGCCGGGACGATCTCGCTCAAGCACGGTGTGACCAGCGACCTCGCGCTCCTAACGTGGTACGGTCAAGTCATGCGCGGCGAAATGGCGACGGCTTATCGGGTTGTCACGGTCAAGATGATCGACACGGCGCGAGTCCCGATGATTACATGGACGTTCCGCGATGCCTTTCCCACCAAATGGACAGGCCCCTCGCTCAAGGCCGGCACATCTGAAATCGCCATCGAAGAACTAGAATTGGTCTATCACGGTTTCGAGTTTGGACCCTAATTAGGGCGGAGGTGGTCATCTGATGAGCAACCAACGCCGCCCACGTCGGCCTTTTCTTTCCATCGGCCTCTTGATGCGCCGATTCAGCCGTGCTTTGACTCAGCGGTATGTCGGGGAGGGCGAGAATTTTGCCCCGGTTGAAGACGACGCCCAAGACTGGGATGATTCGGGCGAGTCGTTTGATTCGCCCGCCACGCCGAGAGCCGTAGCGCGCCCGGTCGCCTCAACGGTGGATGACGCGATTCGCGCTGCCGAGCGCAGCACGCCGTCATCGCGCCCGACGGCTCGCCCTGCCGCCCCCAAGCCGGCCCCGCCCAGACCGGTTGCGCCCAAGCCGATGTCTGCGCCGCCACCCGCGTCACAACCTGTCGCGCAACGGGCGGCTGACTCGACTCCGGCTACACCGCCCGCGCCATTATCCCCCGCACAATCGGCTGCACCCGCGCCTTCAGCCCCGTCACAAATCGAGTGGCCGGAGGGCGTGCCACCGACATGGAATGGTTCGCCCATCCCCATCAGTAATACCCCGACGCCGCCCGCGCTTAAAGTGTGGATTCAGCGTGAGCGTGACCGTGAAATTCGGCGTAAGGAAATCTTGGCGGAGCGTAAAGACCAGTTGCTCTCGCAACTCCCGCCTCAACCAGAAGACCCCAATGCCCCGCGCAATACACGCTTACGCCCACGCGGTCACGCCGGGGTCGATTACATCAATACCGACTCGTTGCGTGGGGGCGAGGAAGCCCCGAAAGTCCAGCGTAATTTTGACCTGACTGCCGGGGACAGCGGCACGCCTTCACTGTCTACCCCTCGTGAGTCGTCCCCCCCGCCCAGTCAACGCCCCGTCAATGATGACGACGAGACTTCCACGCCCGCCCCATTAATTTCCGGGGATGACTATGGATCCGCCCTCGACATCGCGATTCAACGGGCGGAGTCGCTCACTAATACCCCACCCACCGATTTCGACGCCGAACCGGTGAGACCGCCCGCCCCGCGCTCACTCCCGCAAACGACTGATGAACAAAGCACCTCACCGTCCAGCGCGCTTTTTGGCGGTTCTGCATCGCTCCAAACCGCGCCGTCAGGCGAGAATCAGCGCACGCCAGATGTCGCGTCGTCCGCGCCGTCTACCTCATCAAGCAGTACGCCGCCGGTCATTCAACGCGCTGACTCGCCCGCGCCGATAGCAACCGAGTCGCTCAATCCGACGGCTATCACCTATGATGACGGCTCGGCGGAGGATGGGTTTGACGCTTGGGATAGCGATGACGCGCCAGATGTGCCGGATGCGGTTTCATCAACCTCATTCGAGGCGAAATCTGCGATTCAACGCCAGAACGTTGAGCCTGATTTCTACGCTGAAGAGGATTCGCCCCTATCGGACGAGTTGCCCGCGCCATCTGATTCGGCCCCCCCGATGGAGCATTCGCGTTCGGCGTTGGACGCGGCCATTCAACGCGCCGAGTTGGTCAATCGCGCCGCGCCAACCGAATTTGGGTCGGAAGCGCCCGCGCCACGCACCCCGTCTAAGCGGACGGCACAACCCACCAGTTCACCAAAAATTGACCCGCCCGCGCTGACTATTAGGCCGATTCCGACCATCACGCCGGTTCAGCGGTCAGCCGATGATTTTGCGCCGGACGCCGCTGATGTGCCTGATACGCCCCCGTATCAAGCCGCAGCGACCGGGGATATTTCCTCACCACAAATCAACACCGGCGGAGTCGTCCCATTTGTGACGCCGCAAGCCGCGATGGACGCCGCTATCCAACGTGCCGAGTCGGTGACGCCGCCCGCGCCGTCAGATGCACCTACGCCGCGCAAGCCGTCCAAACGCTCCGCCGCGCCCGAATCGTCATCAGACGCGCCGATTCAACGGACAGCCGACGGCGGAGCGTCTCAGCCCGCGCCCATCAACGATAACCCATCCATCGCCAGCCCAATCAGTCGTGCTGACAATGCGACGCCGCTTCAGCGTCAATCCGCGATTGACGCCGCGATTCAACGCGCAGAGTCGCCCACTTCAGACGATTTCAGCCCGCGATTCACGCCCAAATCTATGAACGATGAGGGGTCGCCCGCGCCCGAATCACGTCTGTCGGATGTGACCGCCCCAGATGCGCCCACCCAAGCCAGTCCTGCTGACAATGCGACGCCCATTCAGCGTCAATCCGCGATTGACGCCGCGATTCAACGCGCAGAGTCGCCCACTTCAGACGATTTCACGCCGCAATTCGTCAACGATGACGCCGCCGCGATTCAACCCGTGGAATCGGGGGGATTCAGCGCCCCGGACGCCCCCCCGATAGCACAACAATCGGCGATTGACGCCGCGATTCAACGCGCAGAGTCGCCCAATTTCACGCCAACCGAACAGCCGCGTTTTGACCGTCAACCCGATGAGATGGGACGCCCGACAGCTGAAATCGACTGGGAAGCGCCGGAATCAGCCGCATCTGACGAGGCGTATGCGCCGGATGTCGGTCAATTTGCCGCTGATACAGGCTACTCCGAGGCGCCGTCTGCCCTGACCACAAGCGATGCGCCGATTCAACGCGCTTCCGCTGACCGCCCCGCGCCGTCGTCATTTGAGGCGCAATCTTCACAACCCGCGCAAGAGTCGGATTACGACTCTGCGCCGACTGTCCCGACCTCGCAATCCGCGCTAGACTCCGCCATTCAACGCGCCGAGACGGTAGACGTCAGGCCAAGCCCGTTCGATTCAGCCCCAAATACGCCCAATACGCCCATTTCGACGACACAGTCGTTCGTCCCGCCGACGCGCACATCAGACCGCACAGCACAACTTTCGCGGGCGGACGCCAAGCCTCAACCGTCAGCCCCGCCAGACCCAGCGCAAACCGCCGCTGGTGAGGTCAGCCTCCAACGGTCAGCGGTGGATACGGCGATTCAACGCGCCGAGTCGGTGACGCCCAGCACGCCACCCCAGCCTTTTGCCCCACGCACGCGCAAGGCGACCTCTGATTCACAGCCCTCAGTCGAGCTGGGCGGCGCGCCTAGCGCCCGACAGACGGCGCAATCGTCCTCTGATTTTGCGCCGCACCAACCGGTGAGCGATTTTTCATCCGAGACGCCGACCTCGCAACCCGCGCTAGATGCGGCCATCCAACGCGCCGAGTCGGTGGATTTCGCGCCACAAACCGCGTCAGACTGGGCGGATAAACCTTCGCCTTCCCAACAACGCCCTAGCGCGGATTTTGGCGCTGTCGAGTCCGCACGGGTGCAACCGATGAGCAGTGTCGGCGTACCCGGTCAGCCCAACATCACACCCTCCTCCACGCCCGTCAATGTGGGAAGCTCGCCCGCCCAACGCGCCGCGATAGATGGGGCGATTCAACGCGCCGAATCCACCACCCCGTCCTCTAACGCAAAACCATTTGTGCCGACGACGCGCAAAGCCACCGGCGCTGGCTCGTCCTCCGCCGCTTTGCCGCCGGGCGCGATTCAGCGTGACGCTGACGAGTTTGGCGAGTCGTGGGCGCTGCCGGAGGGGTATGAACAAGCCCAATCGGGGTCGGAACGCCCGGATGTATTTCAAGCCATGATGATGGCGGGAATGGTTTCACCCACGTCACCCTCAGCGGCGCCGATTCAGCGCAGGCCGGATGATGGCGCGGCCAAGCAAGCGGCCATCTCACGCGCCGAAACGCCCACTCAGCGCCCCGACCTGTTTCAAGCGTTGCAGGCGGCGGCTAGGGTCAGCGATGCCAACGCCGCCCAAATGGTTCAGCGCGCCGCCAACTCTCAGTCGATGGCGCAAGCGCCGATTGAGGTCAATATGCCGCTGAATTCACCGCTACAGCGCGCCCTCATGGAAGAAACCGAGTCGCCAGAAACACACCAGTTCAACGAGCCGAATGTTGATGTCGATAAGTTAGCCGATGATGTCTACCGGATGCTGCGCGATAAATTACGAATCGAAGCTGAACGCCGTCCCAAATAAATAAACCGATGTCACGAGGATTTTCACTATGACCACCACACGCGGTAACTTGAGCGCCGGAAAAATCACAAATTTGTCGAACAACAAAATCGTCTATTTCATGTTTAACCCACAAGAATATACGATCACCAAGAGCAATACATGGACGCCGCGCCCCATTAACGGGACGAATCTGCCGTTGGTCTCATTTCAACAGGGTGGCCCGCAGTCAATTGCCCTGACGCTGTATTTCGACTCGCAGCGCCAAAACAGCGATGTCCGCACGCACACCGCTTCGCTGTGGGAAATGATGATGATTGATGAGACCAAACGCAACGCCACCACCGGCAAGGGCGAACCGCCACCGGTGGCCTTTGAATGGGGGCAGTTGTACTTTAAGGCCGTCATGTTGAGCTTGAACGAGCAGTTCACGCTGTTCAATACGACTGGCGTGCCATTACGGTGCAAGGTGAGTACCACGCTTCAGCAATTCATTGATGAGAGCGATTTGCCGCCGCAAACCGCTGGTCAACAACCCACCAGCAGCAGCACGACCACGACCCAAATGCGCGAGGGAGACCGGTTGGATCATGTGGCGACGCAAAACGGATTGCCGCCTGAGAGTCACCGCGAGATCGCCGAGCAGAACAACATCAATAACCCGACAAATATCCCGACTGGCACCAACATTCAAGTGAGGCAGTAGCCGATGTCTGCACAAGTCGCACTCGCAAATGTCATCCAAATTAAAGTCACGGGTGCAGACGTCTCGACGATAATCATGGCGAACCTCAATTATGCCGAGGTCGAATCTTCCATCCATCTGCCGTCGATGCTGACTCTGAAATTTCACGATCCGCTCTTCACCTTGATTGATGGAACGACCTTCGCGCTGGGGAATGAGATTAGCGTGTTGATGGGCAAAGACCAATTGTCCATCGTTGAGGTTTTTAAGGGGGAAGTCGTCTCGCATGAGCCGGTGTTTGAAGAGACCTTCACCGCCACCTTCACCGTGCGCGCCTATGACAAATTGCACCGGCTGAATCGCGAGACCAAACGCCGCGCCCTCGTCCAGTCCACCGATTCGGACGCGGTGACGCTCATCGCCCGAGAGGCCGGCCTGACGGCGCAAGTAGAGGCCACCACAATTGTCCATCCTGTATTATGGCAAGATAATATGACCGACCTCGCCTTCATCCACATGCTGGCACGGCGCAATGGCTATGAGGTACGATACACTGCTAATGCTCTGGTCTTTAAGCCACCACAGACTCTTTCCAGTGGCGTAATCGTCAAATGGGGCGAGAATTTGCGCCAGTTTGAACCTCGCCTGTCGATTGCCCAACAGGTTAACGAGGTCACGGTGAGAGGCTGGGACTCGAAGCAGGTGCTGGCGATTGTCGGTACCGCTTCTGCCGCCGCCAACAGGATGCAGACCGGCATCAGCACTACCGGCGGGGCGGCGGCCACCACCGCACTGTCGGGGGCTGCCAAACACCTTGAGCCGTTCGTCGGGGTCGAGACACAGGCCTATGCCCAAAAAATCGCCACCTCCATATTGAACGACATCAACAGCGATTATTTTCAAGCGTCCGGATTTATGTTTGGCGATGGACGCCTGAGCGCGGGCAAGCAATTCACCATCCAAAGCGTCGGGACACGTTTCAGTGGGACATATCGCGCCACGGTGGTCAATCACATCTTCCAGCGCGGTGGGTTCGATACGCATTTTCGTGTCGAGGGGTTACGCCCCAACAGCGACGGTTCGATGAGCGTTTCGGCTGGCACACGTCCGTCGTTGATGGGCGAATGGTTGGGCGTGTATCCGGCAGTTGTCACCAATCTTGCCGACCCCGATAATTTGATGCGCGTCAAACTGAAATTCCCGTGGCTAGACGACGCCCTAGAGACCGATTGGGCGAGCATGGTTTTCCCGGTAGGGATTATGTCGATGCCGTTGATTAATTCTCCGGTGGCGGTGGCCTTTGAACAGGGCAATTTCAATCGTCCGTATGTGTTGGGCGGGTTGTATGCCACGCCCACCGCCGCCCAGCCGCCCATGAATAACAGCACCGCCATCGCCTCTGGCAAACCGATCCAGCAAATCATCAAGACCCCCAATGGTCACACGATGATGTTCCAAGATAAAACAGGCGCGGAAATGATTTCAATCACTAGCAAAGACGGCGGGATGAAGATGGAGATGGACATCACCAATAAGAAAATGACGGTTGAAAGCGCGGCGGATGTCATGATTAAGGCCACCGGCAACCTCAACCTGGAGGCGACGGGCAACGTGACCATGAAGGGGGCGATTGTCAAAGTCGAATCTACCGGGACGCTTGACCTCAAGGCCACGGGCGTCACGAACCTCAAGGGTTCAATGGTCAATATCAATTAACCGGGGGAGGTGCGTGTGAGTGATTTTATTGGTCGCCGTCTAAGTTTTCCCATCCAATTGGATGACCGCAATCAGCTTTCGACATCGGGTGGGGACACGGCAATTCGTCAGTCGATTTACGTCATTGTCATGACCGTGCCGGGCGAACGGGTGATGCGCCCTGATTTCGGGTGCGAGATTCATACGCTGATTTTCCACCCCGCCAATGCCGAAACAGCGGCGCTGGCGGCGCGCTATGTGCGTGAGGCGCTGATGCGTTGGGAGCCGCGTATCATCCTCCAAGAATTGATCGTGACCCCCGGCGGCTCTGAGCTAGGGGAATTGTTCATCCAACTGCGCTATGAGGTCAAAGGTCAGCACGACCCGCGCAGCATGGTTTTTCCATATTATCTGATTCGCTAACCCAAAGAGACCCTTATGGCCCTCCAGAGTCCTCGCCTTGATGATCGTAGTTTCAAAGATTTGGTAGACGAAGCCCGCGCTCGTATCCCGCTGTATACGCCGGAGTGGACAGACCACAACCTGAGCGACCCCGGCATGACGCTGATCGAATTATTCGCGTGGATGACCGACATCGTGTTATACCGGCTCAACCGCGTGCCGGATCGTCATTATGTCAAGTTCATGGAATTAATTGGGATGCGCTTGCATGAGGCAGAGGCGGCGCGTACCGAAATCACATTTTGGCTGTCCGTCCCCCAGCCCAGCGCCCTAACCATCCCGACTGGCACAGAAGTCGCCACCAATCGCACCGAGACCGAACAAGCCATCGTCTTCACCACCGACGCGCCGCTAGAGATCAAAGTCCCGGAAATCACCCATATCATGACCAGTTCTGGCGCCGAAGATACCCGCGCTTTTCGTATGATAGCGGTGGATGGCGTGTTAGCGGGGACGGATGTCTTTCCGGTGTTCGCCTCGGAACAACCCACCACCGGCGATTCGCTGTATCTGGGCTTTGCCACCGACCTCAGTCATCATCTGCTGGGGATTGAGATGACGGTTGAACGGGCGGAGGGCGCGGGCATTGACCCGACCCGCCCGCCGTATATCTGGGAGGCCATCGGCACAGACCTCGAACGCGAATGGGTGCGCGTGATAGTTGACCAAGACACCACCCTCGGCTTGAACGTCAGCGGGCTTGTCCGGCTACACTTGCCAGAGATACGCCGCACCGTCCGTAATGAGCAGAATGCCTATTGGGTGCGTTGTCGCCTCGATATGACCGATACCGACAGCCGTTATAACGTCAGCCCACGCCTCAAGCAACTCCAGATTTCGACATGGGGCGGCACAATAGCAGCTACCAACGTCACCACCGTCCGCAACGAAGTGTTAGGTCGCTCAGACGGGTCGCCGGGCCAAGTGTTTTATTTGGAACACAAGCCGATTTTGGCGCGTTCCGGCGGCGAATTCCTGTCTATACGACGCGAGAACGGGCGTGAGGAACGTTGGCAAGAGGTGAGTGATTTCTCTAGCTCACAGGCCAATGATCGCCATTACACCATCGACAGTGATATCGGCGAGGTCCGGCTCGCACCGGCGCTGCCCCAGCCCGATGGCACGGTGCAGCGCTATGGTATGCTGCCCGACATCGGCTCGTTGCTGACCATGACCGCCTACCGTTACGGCGGCGGGCTGATCGGGAATGTCGGCGCGCAGACCCTAAATGTGCTGAAAACCTCGTTGCCCTATATTGACCGCGTGACCAATCGGATCCCAGCCAACGGTGGGCGCGATGCTGAACTATTAGACTCGGCCAAGATGCGCGTCCCGCATTTTCTCCGTTCGCTCAACCGGGCAGTGACGGCCACCGACTATGAATATCTGACACGCGAGTCCTCGCCGGGTCAGGTAGGGCGGGTTTATACGTTGCGCCCGCCGCTGGTGAATCCCGGCGAGGTCAAGCTGTTGGTTATCCCGTTCATCCCGCGCTTGCAAGG
>Ga0105046_10002653_pt1 | contig 28259 bp, 20 predicted proteins | sample MAT03_FD_78385 | JGI IMG/M metagenome (GOLD analysis project Ga0105046, IMG submission 78385) | Freshwater microbial communities from Lake Fryxell liftoff mats and glacier meltwater in Antarctica - MAT-03 (megahit assembly) | ecosystem: Environmental > Aquatic > Freshwater > Ice > Liftoff... | reverse complement strand
TACTGGCTCCGTACCCTCTCTCACAGCCTACGCATCTTCCATCAATACAATTTCAACGGTTTATACAGTTTCAGTAAACGATACAACCTTTTCGGCTCCAACAAGAACCATCACTTTATACCTAACTTCATTTGGAAGCTGCAAAGGCGTTACAGACTCTGTAAAACTTGTCATTAACCAACGACCGAAAGTGTTTGTGAGTTCTGGCACTATCATGTGTAAGAACAACGTGTTGCCGGTTATTTTAAGCGGAACGGTTACAAATGCAGTGAGTGGCTTATGGGGTGGAGGTAACGGCGGTATTATTGGAACGCCGGGATTAGTAACAACTTACACGCCTTCTCAGGCCGATCTGGCTGCAAATACTATTACACTGAGTCTTATCAGCCAAGTGCCATTGGACGGCTGTCCTAACACGGTTCGCACTTTAACAGTAGGATTTATCAATCCGCCCGTTGTGAGCATCATTCCTAACAACGCTGTGGTTTGCACAAATTCCAGCACCCTGGCTCTTAATGGAAATATCAGTGGTGTTACCAACACTGGGATCTGGTTGGGTGGAAGTGGCGCATATACGCTTACTAATACTTCTCCAACGGCAACCTATATTTTAAGTCCGAACGATCTCACACAAAGCAATATTACATTAACATTGAGTTCAACCAACAATGGCATTTGCGCAAGTGAAAGTGCTACCATAAATGTTACAGTTCTGCCAAAACCTTTATTGACGATGCCTACTGATTTTACAGTTTGTGCAGGGTCTATCACCGCGTTATTAAGTGGCACGGTGAGTGGTTCTGCCTCCCAGGGGATATGGACTTCTAATATGACATTTGGAACCTTTTCGAACCAACAACTACAAACATCTCCCGTTAATACGACATACACGCTGAGTTCATTAGATACCAACTATATTTATTTTGTATTGGAAAGTGCTCCGGGAATTTGTCCGGTTGAAAAAGATTCGATTAAAGTCTCCATACTGGCGGCACCTATTGTGAAGGTAAACGATGGATTTATACCAGTTTGTAAAAATGCGCAGATTGCGCTCACAGGAACAGTGAGTGGGTACACAAGCTCTGGGATCTGGAGCACCAGCAGTAACACGTCAAATCCTGGTAGTTTTATGCCTGGCCCTAATTTTCTTTTCGGGTTTTATCAGCCAAGCGACCAGGATATTTTAAATGGCTTTGTTATCTTAACACTCACTTCTACGAACAATCAACAATGTCCGGCTTCGTCCGCAGCTTTTACAGCATCCTTTATTCCATCTCCCACGGCACGTTTCACCTTTTCGCCCAAACGCTGTTTAAATAGCCCGATTATATTTACAGATAACTCCCTCACAAATGGAACCGCATTCTTAAAGTGGAATTGGGATTTTGGTGACAATAATCCAATAGGAGGATCAACAGCACCAAATCCAAAAATGACTTACACGGTTGCACAACAGTATGTAGTTACACTCACAGTTACCGGTGTTAGCCTTTTGGGTGTAAATTGTCCTGACGTTTGGGATACGTTGATTCGTGTAAAGCCTTTACCGATTGCTGATTTTAGAATTGCACCGGCTTGCCAGCTTAATCCTGTAATTTTCACCAACAGATCTATTGCACCTCCGGGATCTGATCCTATAGTGCGTTGGGAATGGGAATTCGGTGACAGTCTTGTACAAGGCGTGAAACCACTTATTACCGGGTTGCCTACTACCACGGTGATGCACATTTACGCAACGCCAGAAAGGTTTTCAGCCTTTCTAACGGTTACCGCCACACCGGCGGGAGTATCTCCGAGTTTAGGGTGTGTTTCAGATCCTCACCGAGAATATGTAGATGTGTTTTCTAAACCCAATGCGGAATTTGGTTTAACAAACAATCCTTCTGTTGTAAAAGAACCTGTCTATTTCTCAGATTTCACCACACCTTCCGGCAATATTGCTCAATGGTTCTGGGATTTTGGTGATGACGGGGGATCATCTGAGCAAGCACCGGTTCACATTTACCAACTGGCGGGTAGCTTTAGCATTACACTTACAGTTACTGATTTTGCTGGCTGTAAAGATACATTAACAAAACGGATAGAGGTAACTCTTCTTCCACAACTGCCTGGAGGGTTCACGCCGAATGGCGACGGAACAAATGATCTGCTCTTTGTAAAAGGAGGTCCATTTGACAAAATGATCTTCCGTGTTTATAATAGTTGGGGCGAAATTGTATTTGAAACCGAGAATCAGGAAATAGGCTGGGATGGAAAGAAGAATGGAATTGACCAACCTGTAGGAGTTTACGTATGGACGCTGGTGGCGGATATGTATAACAACCGGCAGATAAAAAAGAATGGCGACGTGACCATCATACGATAATGAACAAACTAAATAAATATTTGATAATACTGTTTTTGGGAAGCATTGCGTCTTCAAAAGCTCAGGATTTTCATTTGAGCATGTACGATGCGGCGCCAATATTTTTGAATCCGGCCATGACAGGTCTCATCGAAACAAGAATGAGGGCCCATGCTCAGTTCCGTAATCAATGGAATGTATTGGCCTATAAACCTTTTACTACCAGTCTTATTAGCTTCGACGTACCCAAAGGCAAATGGGGTTTCGGCGGGCAGATCACAAACATGCGTGCGGGAGCAGGAAATTATAATGTGCTACAATTATTAGGGTCAGCTTCTTACGCTGTGCCTATTGATAAAAACAAGTACCACAATCTTTCTATGGGATTGCAGGCGGGTTTCACCCAAAAACGTATTGAATACCAAGTACTTTCTTTCGATTCGCAATGGACCACGAACAATGGTGGGTCGTTTGATAAATCAATGTCTAATGGTGAAAATTTCACGGGTAACTCAGAATTTCAGGAGGCCGTGAACTTTGGTGCACTCTATTATTATGGTAAACAACAATCGCGTATCAATCCTTTTCTTGGCATAAGCGCTTTTAATTTAACCAGGCCGAAAGAAACTTTTGTTGGTGGTAGCAACCGTTTACCACGCCGTTATTATTCACATGCCGGTGTTCGGATTAATGTCAGCGAGATTCTTTACGTCATTCCTAAAGTTTTAATATACAACCAGGCAAGGATTATTCAACAAACTTACGCCCTTGATGCAGGGTATTATTTTAAAGGAGAAAAATTTTATGCTTTAGCAGGATATACTTTTCGTGTAAATGATGCCAGTATTGTTTATGTGGGACTTAAAAAAGATAATTATATTTTTAAAATGGCATACGATTTTAATATTTCTACACTGAGAGGCATTAGTAAAACCCGCGGGGCTTATGAGTTGTCACTAACCTGGATGGGTAAAAAGACAAAAACCACTGAAATTAAAAACTGTCCTCGCCTCTAGTCCACCACAAATTATGTTGCATAAAAAGTCACTCTTATTTTTTATTTGTCTGTTCTTGACTTCGCTGGCTTTTTCCCAGTCAAAAAAAGTATGGATTGAGCTGGCAGATGAAGCATACGTAAAAAGAGATTATGCAAATGCCGCTATTTATTATGCAAAAGTGTTGGATGATACAACTGTTCTGCGAAATTATGTGATTCCCTATGAACCGCAGATGGTCAACCTTAAGATGCCGTCGTTGTTTAAAGTTCCAGAATTGGCAGTTACAAAAAAGAAGGACAGCATTAACATTGTGAAGGAAGACCTCGTACAATCAAGTAAATACGATTTTATTTTATACCGGCTCGCACAAAGTTACCGTTTGAACTTCGATTACTCGCACGCGGCAGAGGCGTATAAAAAATGTGTCGACAGAAAGGTTTACAAAGACGCCGGTTATTTTTACGGCATATCTTTGATGAACCAAAAAAATTATAACGACGCTTTAAAAGCCTTCGATACTTATGTGCAGGAAAAGGAGGGTTCTGATTCTCTCATTTTATTGGCAGCGAAAAGGGAGACGTGGTGTTATTTTGCTTTGGATACACTCGTTCCGAAAAAAGCCAGTGTAAGAATGATGGACACACTCGTCTTTAACCGTGGGACCAGTAATTTTGGCGCCATGTATTACTTAACCGATCAAAAGGTCATCTTTACAAGTGCCAGAAGAGGCGGGGTAGTAACAGATCCGCTTAAACAAGATTCGCGTTATTTCTGCGACCTTTATTTTTCTGATCTTGAAGATACGATCTGGCAAAGACCTGTTAATTTTGGACGACCCGTAAATACTTCTCTTCACGAAGGGGCCGGTGTATTTACCCCCGAAGAGGTTATGTTGTTTACACGCTGGAGTGATAATAATCGCTACGAAGCCTTTATTTATATGGCAAGAACAAGCGGGGGGAAATTTTATGAAGCCATGAAACTAGGTACAAATATTAATATGCCGGGTTACAAATCGCATCACCCTTATGTAACGGGTGATGGCCGGCGACTATTTTTTTCCTCCAATCGTCCGGGTGGAAAAGGTGGCTTCGACATCTGGATGGCACCCATTGATGATAACGGATTTGTAGGAGATGCCACTAATCTTGGAGAAAATATAAATTCAGAGTCTGATGAAGTTACACCCTTTTATCACGAAATTAGTAACACACTTTATTTTAGTTCTAACGGACTTCCAGGGCTTGGTGGACTCGACATCTTTAAATCCAGCTTAAATGTAGACGACTCCACTTATGCAGCCCCTGTTAATCTTAATCAACCGGTAAATTCGTCAAAAGACGATGCTTATTATGTATCTGACAGAATGGGCACAAAAGGATTTCTTTCCAGCGACAGGCTTGATTGTGCCGGTGGACATTGCTACAACATTTATTCTTACGTAAATGATCCGATTAAATTTGACCTTGAAGGAATTGTTACCGATGAAGTAACCACGCTTCCTATTCCTTCAGCGCTCGTAACTATACGCGATGTGCACGACAACGATGAACCTTTTTATGTGGTTACTGATGAGCAGGGATATTATAAAACAGATCTTAAACCCAATTTTGAGTATTTCTTAAAAGCACAAAAGAGTAAATACTTTGGTAAGTCGGCAAGTGTTGCTACCAAAGGTCTAACAGACAGCAAACATTTCGAGGAAAATTTTGAATTGATTCCAATTCCGGAAGGTGATATTGAAATTGAAGGGGTGGAGTATGACTTTAATAAAGCTACATTGAGACCCAAATCGATGGAAGTGATGGATAAGATTGTTGACCTCTTAAAATTAAACGACAATTTAAGTATTGAATTAAGTTCGCATACCGATTCGAGGGGTAACGATGCTTACAACATGCAACTCTCACAGGCACGCGCACAAAGTTGTGTAGATTATTTAATTACGCATGGCATTGCCAAGACTAGATTAATTGCGCGTGGTTATGGAGAAAGTAAACCAATCATTCCACAAGTGGATATTGATGCGATGGTGGATAAAAGTCCAGAGTTTGAAGCAGCACATCAAAAGAACAGGCGTACAGCGTTTAGGATCATTGGCGAAACGAGCCTTAACCTGATTAACGCCACAAAATAATATTAAGGTTTAGTATGATGCGCAGTTATAAGATAGTTGTCAGAGGTAAAGTACAAGGAGTAGGGTACAGATACAATGCACAGGCCGCGGCACATAAATACGACCTTACCGGGTTTGTGAGAAATCAGTTCGACGAAAGTGTTTTAATTCATGCCGAGGGCGAAGAAGAAAATATTCACCGCTTTATAGAGTGGTGCAATACTGGTCCGCGCCTTGCCGATGTTACCGAGGTGCAATCGGAAGAGCAGGATATAAAAAAGTACCAGACTTTTGAGATCAAGCGGTAACTCGAATTTCCGTAAATTATACAATTCAGTAACTTTTGCCTATGCTTTTGCGTCCTACTCAAAAAGCGGGCAATCCTTCTTAAATCTTATTAAATTTTAAGAAATGGATGCCTTTAACCAGCCAATTTTTAAGTAAATTTACACCGCATGTTAAAGTTCAGATTCATTTTATTCGTAGCGTTTACAGGTTTTGTAATGCAGGCACAACAGCCTATTGATAAGGTAATAGGTGTAGTTGCCAAATACCCGATTTTGCTCAGTGATCTTCAAAACAGCATGATAGAGCAGGATCAGCAGGGAGCACCTATGGATAAATGTATGGCTTTTGAGATGCTTGTTTTTCAAAAATTACTCGTAGCCCAGGCCGATAGAGATAGCGTTACGGTAACCGATGCAGAAGTGGAAACGGAACTTACACGCAGGATGGCTTATTTTGTCCAGCAATTTGGGAGTGAAGAAAAACTGGAATCGTTTTATGGCAAACGCACAAACGTCTTAAAAGATGAGTTAAGATCAGACATACAAGAACAACTGGTTGCTGAGAAAATGAACGGTAAAATTACGGGCGATACAAAATTAACTCCTTCAGAAGTGCGCTTGTTTTTTAATACCATTCCTCAGGACAGTTTGCCACTTATTGAATCAGAAGTTGAATTGCAACAATTGGTAAAAAAGCCGTCTTTTAGTGCAGACGCTAAAAAAGAAGCGAAAGAAACACTGGAGGCTTATCGTCAAAGGGTTTTAAGAGGCGAAGTAAGCATCAGTACCATTGCGCGTCTTTACAGTGAAGATCCGGGTTCTGCGAAAGAAGGCGGTCACTATGAATTTGGAAGAGGCGTAATGGATCCCAGCTTTGAAGCCGTGGCGTTCCGTTTAAAAAAAGGAGAGATTTCTAATGTCTTTGAAACAGCTTATGGATACCACTTTGTTCAATTGGAGCAGCGTAAAGGAGAGATGGTAGAAGTTCGCCATGTATTGATTATGCCTAAAATGAGTAACGAAGATTTTTTTAGATGTAAGAGACAATTAGATTCTATTTATGAGGATATAAAATCAGGAAATATTTCTTTTGAAGATGCAGTTAAAAAATACAGTGATGATGAAGAGACGAAACAGAATGCCGGGCTCATGATCAATCCCGCAAATGCTTCTACACGTTTTGACAACGAAACCATTAGCCAGATTGATAAGAACCTGATCGCTACATTTAACAGTATGCAGGCAAACGATTTCAGCAAACCGATGCAATTTACGGGTGCTGACGGAAAACCTGGCTACAGGATCTTAAAACTGAAAAATCGCATCGATCCTCATAAAGCAAATCTGAAAGAAGATTATCAAAGAATATCCATGATGGCTAATCAGGAAAAAAAGAAAGACCTTGTAAAGGAATGGATTAAAAAACGTTCTAAGATTACATACATTAAGCTGGATAAGGAATTCGTGTGCAAGTTCGAGAACCAGTGGACCATTAACAATTGATTTTCGCCGCCAGACAGGCGGGCAGCCCTTCATTCAACTTTTCTAATTACAACTCGATTTTTTAGTACCTTGTGCCTTTAGCGTTCTTGGTAAAAAAATCACATATTTATTGGTATTGCCAGATCCTCGGCTGGTCCTTCTATATCATTCTTAATTCGATTTTTTTTGGGCTGACTTCCGAATCGGGATATAAGGAATACCTCATTTATTTTTTAATGCTTCCAATCGGTATCGGCATCTCACATTTTTACCGGTTAATTCTGATTCGTTTTAATGTTTTAAATTTTAAGATCCCAACACAGCTGTTCTGTATCGTCATTTTCAGCTTTATAAAAGGTGTTATTTTTTTCGGGATGATCCTAGCTTTATCGAAGGCTTTCGGTCTGTTGCTCGCAGATCTAACGGCTGTGGATGTTTCAGAGTCCGTTATTAATTTCGCGGTTATTTTCTGTTTGTGGAATGTGATTTATTTTGGATTCCAGTATTTTCAGAATTATAAACGTTCAGAGATCAATTCCCTGCGCTACCTTGCTGCAAGCCGCGAATCGGAATTGAACAGCTTAAAGGCGCAGTTGAATCCACACTTTATTTTTAACTGTATGAACAGTATCCGCGCCTTGATAGATGAAAATCCAGTAAAAGCAAAGACGGCAGTTACCCAACTCTCCAATATACTCCGCAACACTTTGCTGATGGATAAAAGTAAAGAAATTTTGTTAAAGGATGAGATCGGGTTGGTAAAAGATTATCTGAATTTGGAGCAGATTCGCTACGAAGAACGATTAAGCTATGAGTTTAAAATTGAAGAGCAGGCTGTGAACGTTTTTATTCCGCCATTCATTATCCAGTCGCAGGTAGAGAACGCCATTAAACATGGTATTTCGAAACTTCCAGGGAATGGGATTATTATCATTGAAGTATTTAGACAAAACGCCTTGCTAAAAATCCGGGTGTCGAACTCAGGGAAAATAAGCTCCCAGACACCTTTAACGGGTGTAGGTTTTAAAAATTCCATTCACCGTCTGCATCTTTTGTATGGAAGCGCCGGTAAAATTTCCATCGAAGAAACAGGCGATTTGGTGGTTGTAGAGATTAATATACCTTTGAAATAAGAATTAAAACACTAGTATGAAAGCCATAATTATAGACGACGAAAGACTTGCACGCCAGGAATTAAAAAACCTCCTTGCCGTTCACAAAGAAATTGAAATCATTGCCGAATGCTCTGATGCACAGCAGGCCAAGGAAAAGATCAATGAGTTGAAGCCTGATATTATTTTCTGTGACATTCAGATGCCGGGTAAATCGGGACTTGAACTGGCAGAAGAGATTTCTGCCACCATAGATGTTGTATTCATAACAGCGCATGACGAACATGCCATCAAAGCATTTGAGTTAAATGCTTTCGACTATTTGTTGAAACCAGTCCAGGCAGAACGCCTTTCTGAAACGATTAAAAAACTCTCTATCAAGGAAACAGCTTCCCGTCTCGATAACAATACGCCGCTTACTGAAAAGGATATGGTGTTTATAAAAGACGGTGAAAAATGCTGGTTCGTGCGGTTATCTGATATCCGTTTGTTTGAGTCTGAAGGAAATTACGTTAGGGTTTATTTTGATACCTTCCGCCCATTGATTCTAAGAAGCTTAAACAGCCTGGAGACACGTCTGAATGAAAAACAATTCTTCCGGGCCAGTCGCAAGCACATGATCAACATGAGTTACATTGCCAGTGTGGAAACCTGGTTTAACGGAGGTTTAAACGTGAAATTAAAAGACGGTAAGGAGATAGAGATCTCGCGACGGCAAGCAGTAAAATTAAAAGATATGATGAGTTTGTAAATTAGTATCACAACTTCATACTAAATTTATACATTAGCCGTTATTTACTCATTGAAAAAGTTAGTTTTACTAATATCTGTTTTTACAGTCCTTAAAGGCTTTTCTCAAATTGGCGGGACCAGAACTTACCGTTTCCTTGACATTCCAATGACGGCGCGTGCCGCAGCGCTCGGTGGCAATAATATGAGTATCTGGGGCGAAGACATTAATCTTTTGTATAGCAATCCGGCTCTGTTAAACCCTGCCATGACGAAACAAGTAGCTTTTAATTACAGCAATTTTGTTGGGGATCTGAATTTCTATTCTGTAGCGTACGCACATAGTCTGAAACAATACGGAATGGCTGCTATCAGTGTTCAGACTTATAATTACGGGAAATTTGAAGGCTACGATGAGCTGGGCCAGAAAACGGGCAGCTTCAGAGCTAATGACAATTCTATTAACCTGAACTATGCTAAGTCTCTTGCTGATTCGATGTTTAATGTAGGGATAGCTTTAAAGACAATTATTTCGCAGTACGATGTTTATCAGTCGGTAGGCAATGTGATTGATTTTGGGGTGACCTATCACAACAAAAAAAACTTCACCATGAGCCTGCTCGTTAAGAATGTAGGGTTCATGTGGAAAAATTATTCTCCAAATGGAGCAAAAGAAAAGCTTCCTCAAACTGTTCAGTTCGGAATCAGTAAAAAGGTTGCAAAGGCACCGTTTCGTCTCTTTTTAGTTTACGATCAACTTTTAAAATGGGACCTTAGTTACATAAGTCCTGTTGACACTACCGGAAAATACAGCTCGTTTAATTCAAACGACAGGAGCCAGGATTCCACAGGTTTTCAAAGATTTAAAGTAAGAGCAGGCAAAGTTGGAGACAATTTTATGCGCCACGTTGTTGTTGGTACTGAGATTGTTTTGACCAAGAATTTTAATTTGCGTGTGGCTTATAATTACAGGAGACAAAAGGAAATGACACTTCCTGAGCGCCGAGGCGCCAATGGTTTAAGTCTTGGTTTTGGCATGAAAGTAAAACGCTTTGGCTTGTCTTATTCCTTTTCCAAAATGGCCTTTCCGGGCAGTGCTCATATCTTTGGTGTGACTTACGGCTGGTAAGGCTTTTATCGCCTTTTTTTTACATTAATTAGCCTTTATTCCAGTTATAGAGCAAATGCAGCCAATTATTAATAGCTTAAAGATTTCTACCTTTAGCTTGCTAAATTTAGAGTAAAAATCGGGTGACATTCCTTAAAAATAGCTGGATTATAGTGGTATTGCTTTTTTTTCTCACGCAGAAAATATACGGGCAATGCAACCTTACAGTTAATACTATAAATGAGTATAACTGTGTTACCGCGGCCATAGAGGCAACGGTGATTGTTAATTCGGCAACTCCTCCATACACTGTTACTTCCAATCCACCCGGTATAAATATCGTGGTGACTACCAATACTTTTACATTTACAAATTTGCCGGTCACTTCTCAGGGTGATTATACTGTTAACGTATTTGCATCAGGAACATGCAGTAATTACAGCGGCGGCTCATTTGTTATTCCTACTTCACCATCTAACGTTGTTTTTTCGCCCACGGCAATAAGTTGTTACGGAGGAAGCACTGGTGCCGTTTCATCTGTTTTTACGAGTGGTAATGGCCCTTACACCTGGTTATGGTCTACCGGCTCCACCAGCAGTGGGATTTCAGGTTTATCGGCGGGAATTTATACGGTAAATATTACTAACGAAAAAAATTGCACCGCTACACGAACCATTTCACTTATCAATCCTCCTGAAATAGCCAGCCAACTTACCGCAACTTTTATTCCGTGTTTTGGAACTACCATACCGTCTGCCATTACCACAACGGGAGGAGTTAGTCCGTTTTCTTACACCGTTAATTCTGTTCCCGTTGCAACCTCTCCCGGATCCGTTGCAGCAAATATCACCGTTGGTCTTCAGACAATTATCACGAGGGATTCAAAAGGATGTCTTAAAACCAATACGGTACTTCTTAGCCAGGCAGCCCAGCAAATTATTACGCACACTGTCACTCAGCCAAATTGTCCCGGTGAATCCAACGGGGCCATCCAGGTAAATGTTACGGGACCAGTTGCAGGATATACCTATTCATGGAATCCTTCCATTGCCGGTACCAATCCGCTTACGAATATACCTGCGGGGAATTACACGGCTTTTGTTAGCGATGCCAGTAGCTGCACAACTAAAAGTGTAATAGCACTTCCACCAGCACCCCTTATTGTGCCGTTACTAATTGTTCAAAAGGAAAACTGCAGTGCTGTGGATGGAGCTTTTACGCTCAATGTTTCGGGCGGCCATCCGCCTTTTACATACACAACCTTGCCGGCCAATTCAAATGGAACGGTGATCACAGGCCTTAGTACAGGAAATTATACGACTATTATTAAGGACGCTAACGGTTGTCTTGATACAACAGTAACTTATGTCGGCAATCTTAGTACCGTTAGTCTTCATATTTTAACGGTAACGGCTGTGCAATGCTACAATACCTGCAACGGGAGTGTTATTTTTAATGTTCAGAATGGTGTGCAGCCCATAACATACAGTGTAACAGGAATGCCGTCCACTACAAATAATGCAGTAACTAATTTATGTGCCGGTTTTTATGCCGTGCGCGCTACTGATAATATTGGCTGTCCGGCTTTTGATACCATTCGTTTTCCGCAGCTCCCCGTATTTTCTTATTCCGCTGCAACGCCGCCAACCATTTGTATTGGTAAAAAAGCCGAATTAAAAGCATTGGCAAGTGGTGGAAGTGGGAATCTAAGCTACATTTGGAACCCCGGAAATATTAATGGCGCAGTTGTAAATGTAGAACCTGTTATAACAACCACCTACAATCTGAATGTTTACGATTCAAAAGGATGCACACTTCCTCCTTACCAGGTTGTTGTAAATGTGAATGCTCAGATTTCTATAAATGTCAGCAGTTCCAATGCAGGTATTTGTCCGGGTACAACAGCTCAGATTACTCCAACGGTGAGTGGTGGCGACGGCAATTATTCCTTTCTCTGGCTTCCTGATAACAGCAAAGGATCTTCTGTTTACGTGGAGAGCATTACCATTCCTGCTTACACATTAATTGTAAAAGATGGGTGTGGAAGTCCGCCTGCAAATGAGGAAATAAACATCAAGCTCCATCCAGTTATTCAACCCCTTTACACCGAGCTTGGAAAGGGAGGTTGTATGCCTTATTGCACACAGTTTAAGAATGTAACACCAGGATCAAAAAACGCGATCTGGAATTTTGGAGATAAACCCATAGACCAACAAGGGGATGTTACAGACCATTGTTACGAAAAGCCGGGAAACTTTAATCTGCGCTTGACCCTTACAGATTCTAATTCCTGCAAAACATCTTATACCTATTTGGCCGCAGTAAATGTGCTAGTAAGGCCCGGAGCGTCTTTTATAACCAATCCAACAATTATTACTTTAAATGAATCTGAGAATGTATTGATCAAAAATACTACCGATAATGCTTCTTTTTATAAGTGGTACATCGATGGAGAATACATCGGCATGAAACAAAACATCAATTATTTTTTTAAAGAGACGGGCTGCTACGACATCAGGCTGATTGCTGAAAATCAGAACCAGTGTATAGATTCAACTACAAGGAGTATTTGTGTGTTTGAAGGGTTTAACTTTTACATGCCCAATGCGTTCACGCCTAATAACGACGGGTTAAACGACGTATTACTTCCAAAGGGTACTGGTTGGCTGTATGACAATTATAAGTTTGAGGTTTTTAACCGTTGGGGACACAAGATCTTTTCAACGACTACTGTTTCGGAAGGTTGGAACGGAGGTGCCGAAATCACGCCCGGAGTTTCTGATGTTATTTCGGCAGATCCCAATGATATCTACGTCTGGAGGGCAAGGGTTACTGACAACATGCAAAAAGAACATGATCTTAAAGGTTTTGTGATGGTAGTTCGTTGATATTTTATTTTCATAAGTAAGGTTGATTTGATATTTTAGCCTGAATGAGATTCAACCCGATTAACCTTCTTTATTTTGCAGTGCTAGTTCTTATAACATCCTGTATGTCTCTTGGAATTAATGTTAAGCACAAGACACCAAAAAAATCATTACGACTGCCGGTCTTTACCGTTAAAGATTCTTTGTTGGGGTATAATAACCACTACAGGAGTTGTTACGATGTTAAGTATTACGATATTCATGTGAAGTTTAACATTGCTGCAAAAAGTATTGCTGGTTTTGCAACCACAAAATTTGAACTCTTAAAATCTTCAGATAAAATTCAGTTAGACCTTGATCCGAGTCTGGTTATCGATTCTATTACCCAGGATTTTCACCCCTTAACCTATTCGCGCAACTATTCGGCAGTGTTGGTGAATCTGCTTTCTCTGAACAAAGAGCAAAAAATCACGGTCTATTATCATGGCAAGCCGGTTCATGCGCGCCGGCCACCCTGGGAAGGTGGTTTTGTGTGGAAGCATGATAAAAGCAATAAGCCGTTTATCTCTGTCGCTTGTGAAGGCTCTGGCGCGCAAATCTGGTTGCCAATAAAAGCCTGGTTGGGTGATGAGCCCGACAGTGTGAGCATGCATTTTACTGTTCCTAAAGAGCTTAGTGCTGTTTCCAATGGAAATTTAATATCCACTAAAGAAGAAGGGAATTTTAAAACGTATCATTGGCAGACATTTTACCAGGTGAATCCTTACAACATTACTTTTTATATAGGTGACTATAAATTTTTTGAAGAACACTACACCTGTGCCAGTGGAGAAGAAATGAAATTGAGGTATTATGTTCTTCCAGAAAATTTTGAAAAAGCGAAAGTGCATTTCAAACAAGCTCAAACTATTTTAAAGGTCTATGAAGATTTGTTTGGTTCTTATCCCTGGCCGAAAGACGGCTACAAATTAGTGGAGAGTCCTTTCGCGGGCATGGAGCATCAAACGGCTATTGCTTACGGGAATGGTTATAAAAACGAGAAGCACTTCGGCTTTGATTATATTATTGTGCACGAGACCGCGCACGAGTGGTGGGGCAATGCTGTTTCAGTAGCTGATTTTTCAGATATGTGGATTCACGAAGGTATTGCGACTTATGCCGAAGCTTTGTACGTAGAACGCACTAATGGTTACATGGCTTATCTGAATTACATGTATTGGCTAAGTATTACAGTCAAAAATAAAAAGCCAGTAGTTGGTCCCACAGGCGTTTATTACTTGGATTATAAGGATGGTGACCCTTATGCAAAAGGTGCTGTGATGTTGCATACTCTGAGAAATCACTTAAATAACGACACACTTTTCTTCTCCATTATAAAAACCTTTTTTAAAAATAACTGCTATAAAAGTGTCACTACAAAAGATTTTATCTCGCTGGCAAATCAAATGAGTGGTAAAGATCTTCAACCTGTGTTCGATCAATACCTTTACGATAGAAGGTCACCGCGACTGGTATGGAATTTTGACTACGAGAAGAAGCTTGAAAAAAATCAGCTTATTTTTAAATTTGAAAGAGTTGTTCCGTGTTTTAGCACGCCAATACAAGTAGAGCAGGGTGGAAATAAGTTTTATATTTATCCAACTTCAGCAGTAGAGTTTTATACTTTGCCATATCCGGCGACGGTTCCCGTAAAAGTAAATAGTAAAGGGAGCTACCTGGAAGAAGGGTATAAGGGGATTGAGAGAATGAAGGATAAGTAAATCGGCGGATTTTCTCTGTAAGGTGAAAAAAAAAGGAAACCATCAACAGATGAAGCTGCGAATCGATTCCGTTCTTCAAAATTTAACTCATCTTCGCTACAGCCTGAATGATATCGTGCTTGGTGATAATGTGCATATTGCCGCCCATATCGCGCAAAAGCACAGCGTTATTGTCTTTTGTGATCAGCTTGCTAACCTCTTCGATTGGTGCTTTTTCTCCGACAACCGGAAAAGCAGCCTGCATCATCAATTTCACAGATTTGCTTTTTATATCGTTGTTCTCGATCAAGCGTGTAAACAGGTAGCTTTCATTTAAAGAGCCTACAAAGTTTCCATTTTCAGTAACAGGTATTTGTGAAATGTCGTATTTGTTTAAAAGTTCAAGAGCATCGTTCACAGTAGCATTCACATCTACAGTTAGCAATTTCTGACCTTTATGACTGGCAACAAGATCAATCGCTTTTGGTTTGGTAACTTCCAAAAAGTGACGCTCACGCATCCAATCATCGTTAAACATTTTTCCTAAATAGCGTGTGCCGTGATCGTGAAAAATAATGACAACCACATCCCCTTTTTTAAACATGGGTTTCATTTGTAATAAACCAGCCATAGCCGAACCAGCACTGTTCCCAGCAAAAATACCTTCTTCGCGGGGAATACGGCGCGTCATAACCGCCGCATCTTTGTCCGTTACTTTTTCAAAATGATCGATGATGTTAAAATCAACGTTAGCAGGTAAAAAGTCTTCGCCAATGCCTTCAGTGATGTAAGAATAAATTTCGTTCTTGTCAAAAATACCAGTCTCTTTATATTTTTTAAAGACAGAGCCGTAAGTATCGATCCCTAAAATCTTAATGTTTGGATTTTTTTCCTTTAAAAATTTTCCTGATCCACAGATAGTTCCTCCTGTGCCAACACCAACAACGAGGTGAGTGATCTTTCCATCTGTTTGATCCCAGATCTCAGGTCCTGTTTGTTCGTAGTGAGCCTGGCTGTTGCTTAAATTATCGTATTGATTCGGTTTCCATGCATTCGGAATTTCGCCTACCAGACGCGATGAAACAGAGTAGTATGAACGCGGATCTTCCGGATCTACATCGGTGGGACAAACGATCACTTCTGCACCAAATGCGCGAAGAGCATCCACTTTTTCTTTACTTTGTTTGTCTGTAGTTGTAAAAATACATTTGTATCCTTTAATCACAGCCGCAATAGCAAGTCCCATACCGGTGTTTCCACTGGTTCCTTCAATGATCGTTCCACCTGGTTTTAAACGACCGTCTAACTCAGCGTCTTCCACCATCTTAAGTGCCATGCGGTCCTTAATGGAGTTGCCCGGGTTAAAGGTTTCCACTTTTGCGTAAACATCGCAGGGAAGATCTTTAGTGATCTTATTTAGCTTTACCAGCGGAGTATTTCCAATGGTTTCAAGTATCGAATTGCAAACTTTCATAGTATGTGAAAAGGCTAAAGATAAGGGCTTTAAACAACGTGGAATAGTTATTTTTTACAAAGAACTATTTTACTTTTTAACATTTTTGTAAGGTAAACTGTAGCAGCAAACTATTAATAACCAAACAAGCTCCGTAGGAGCGACTTAGTATGCAGAAACATTACCGGGACTATAAAGCAGGGAAAGAAGTTAGTTACTCAATTCGCCTCGCAGATTGCTCTGGAGCATTTTTTTAATCTCGGTTCTTTTTAGTTTTTGTCCCAACAAAAACATCAGTTTTGTGACCGCGCTTTCGAAGGTCATATCCGATCCGCCCACGACGCCAATTTTTTTTAATTGAGAACTCGTTTCATACATACCTTGTATCACACGACCTTCACTACATTGTGTAATATTTAAAATAATAATACCTTTCGCAATCGCCGCGTCCAGTTCTTGTATAAACCATTCCTGCGTTGTTGCATTTCCGGCTCCGAAAGTTTCTAAAATGACCGCTTTGATTCCTTTCGCATTTAGAAGGGCGGAGGTTATCTTTTTGCTAATGCCAGGAAATAATTTCAATACAGCAATGTCATTTTCCAAAGAAGTATGCACTATTAGTTTTTTCTTCGCTGAGGTTTTTAACAAGGCTGCTTTATTATAGCTAATCGTTACACCGGCCTCTGCCAGGGCAGGGTAGTTGGGTGACTTAAACGCATCAAAATGCGCACTGTTGTATTTGTAAGTACGATTGCCGCGGTATAATTTATATTCAAAATAAATGCAGACTTCCGACACAAGCGGCTTTCCTTTTTCTTTTGCACCAGCAATTTCTATCGCCGTGATCAGGTTTTCTTTGCCGTCTGTGCGGATGATTCCGATAGGCAATTGCGACCCAGTTAACACGACAGGTTTATCTAAATTCTCCAACATAAAACTCAAAGCACTTGCGGTGAAGCTCATCGTATCACTGCCATGGAGAATAACAAACCCGTCGTGCTTGTTGTAATTTTTTTGAATGATTTCTGCAAGCTCTATCCACACCTGTGGGTGCATGTTGGATGAGTCGATCGGATTTTTAAAAGAGATAGAAGATAGATCAATATCAAACTTCGTAAGTTCCGGAATCTGTTTGGTAAGCGATTTAAAATCAAACGGCTTTAATTCCCCGCTAAGCACATCCTGCATCATACCAATAGTGCCGCCGGTGTAAATTAATAGTACAGATGTTTTTTTTGACATTTGCTTTTTTGATTTTTAGAACAGGCCCTTAAATAAGATGCAAGACCCTAAAGTCTCGCATCTTAATTTTTGAATCCTGGTGCTTTGTTAGAATGGCAAATCATCATTGTCATTCGAGTTTCCTGTAAATACAGGCGCTGACGATGAATTGCTCATGGTGTTATTTGCTGCGGGAGCGCTGTTTTGATTCATTTGAGAACCAGTATTGCTTCCTGAAACACGTTCAATTCTCCATGCTTCAAGTGTGTTGAAGTATTTGATGCCTTGCGGACCGTTCCATTCGCGGCCGCGTAAGTTGAACTGTACTTTAATTTCTTCGCCATCGCCGAATTGATCCAGCATGGTGCACTTGTCTTGTGTTACCTGAAAACTAACGTGCTGAGGGTACGGCGTGTTAGCTTCAGTAGTTAATACAAATTCGCGTTTTTGAAAACGATCACTCACCTTTTGAGTATCGAATTTTGCTTTTAGTGTTCCTATTACTTCCATGATATATTTATTTTATTGTTTCTTCTTTAATTACTTAATGGGTACCCCATTTACAGAGTATATTTTTGTGTAAAACAAATCTCGGCGTTTATTTTTTTTAGTTGACAAATATTTATCCACAAATTTTTTCTCCTCGGTAACCCGCACCTTCAGGTCTTTTATCTTGTTCAAATTACGGGTGACGATATCAATATAAGCGGGCTCACTTATCTCACTGATAACCAATGTGTAAACTTTTTCCGCAGCTTCAAGGTTGGCTGCAATTTGTGGAATGTATTCCTTCACTTCCGTATCAGGACGTTCCGGAGTAAATTGATGATTTTTATAATCCACATAAGCATTAAATTGATCAATGCCTTTGTTATAGCTTTTAAGGGCTGAGTTTATTTGAAACCCATAATATTCTAATTCCTTAGATTTCAAAAAAAGTGAATAATTCGAGGTCACCTCACTGTTATTTCCGAACTCAGCGAGACGGTGACTCACGCCTTTTATTTTAGCAAGCTCATCCGAACTTAAAAATACTGAAATAGAATCTTGATAGTTCCAGTCTTCTGAACGTGTTGATCTGAGGCGGCTGTGAAACTGGTAAAGTGTCACTGGTCGCTTCAGGAGCTGCCAGATTGGATCAATAGGTAAATGCGTTAGAACGAGCTTCTCCTGGTCCGTTAAAAAGTAATAGTCATTTGTTTGTTTTACGAAACGGTCTCCATTCAGATAGCCACTTCCCCAAGTGCAATCGATGATCTGCCAAACGTCAAATATTTTTACTGCGTTCCAGGCATGCCCTGCAATAGAGGGTAAAAAAGTTTGTTTTGTACTTCCAAGAATCAGATAAGATTGGAGATTACAAAGTTTACTCAGTGTATCGAAGAGTACAGCGTAGCCCATACAAATACCAGTTCTGTTTTCAAACACCTCTTTCGCTAGTAGACTTCTGTTATCGTTAGTGGTAAAGGAGTACATTAGTTCTGGCGCGTAGCTAATGTTTTCAGTGATCCAGAAAAAAATTGCCCTTGTTTTGTCGTATTCAGAAGTGAAGGTCCGGTTCACAAATCGGCTCAATGAACCTATTGAGTTTAGTGAATCGTTACTCATCATCTGCTCATCTATGCGTGCATAAGGATTCGGCGGAGATTGCGTTCTTCTTTGCGAAAAAGCCACCGACAAGGTAAACAAGATGAATATGGTAAACAGAAAAACTCTTTGCATTACAAAAGCACCATCCAGGCCTCTTTTACTTTATTTGTATCTAACAAAGCTTTTGCAAAATGATGCTTTTCGTCTTTGTTGGAAAAGGATTTCAGTGTTTTCTTAAATTCTAGAACTTCCTCTGGAGAAGGAATTTCTTCTACGCTACCCAATAAGCCAAGGTTATTTCCGGTGAGTACATTGCTATTTCTTATTTCCTGGGGAATCTGGTCTATTCCAATCCCAAGCGTTGTAATTGGTTTTTTTACCTCGAACAACGCCTCACCACTGGCTCTGCAATACCAATTATCACCCATCCGGGCAACCAGGTCAATTTTTTTTGTGTCAATATGATTGTCTTCATTCAGCACCAGTTGGTTAATGTGAATGCGGATAATCTCACAAATAACAAGATTTCCGGCACCGCCTGACTTCCCAAGTTCTTTTACTTCTATCACTTTGCATTCCAACTGCACCGGACTTTCCTTCACCCGGAAAGGTTTTACAAGATCAGAAACAAGAGGTGTAAATCCTGCCTTCACAAATTCGTTTATGCCTTTTGCAAACGGACTACTAGCAAGGCTTGTCTGCTGCACCATGTCGTAATTTACCACGTTAATTACCACTTCAGGAACTTCGAGTACGTTCAATAAGGTATCTTTTGCAGTGCCAGTTCTTCCGCTGTATGCAGGCGAAAACACGGCAATGGGAGGATTAGAGGAAAAAATATTAAAGAAACTGAAGGGGGCAAGATTGGGTTCTCCATCTTTATTCACCGTGCTGGCAAAACAAATCGGGCGCGGTGCAATGGCATTCTGCAAATATTTTTGCAAAACGGGGATCGCTAATTCTTTGGGATCAAGTGTTAACATAGATTTTCAAAATTACAAAAAAGACAAAGGAAAAAAAGAGTTTTGAGAATAATTAAGAAAATAGTTCTGTTCGGAATTCGCTAGAATCTGATCTGCAATTTTATGTTTACCTGTCGGTTGGTAAGATAATTCGGCACCGCATATCGCGCTCCTGTCACATCTTCAATCCACGTGTACGAAACGGTATTTTGAATTTGCAGAAGATTAAACACTTCCAGGAAGATCCAGGCCTCTTTCAGATGGTTGAAGTAATTCTTCCGTTTAAATTCTCTGTTCTCCTTGAGGACATTGTAAGCGAGTCCGGCATCTGCACGGCGATAAGGAGGCATGCGCAATAACTGCTGCCAGCGCAAATGCGTAGGAGGACCAAAAGGTAAACCGCTGCCAAATTGTATGGTGAGATTAAATTTAATAGCTGGATATTTTGGAAAGTGATCCTGGAAAAATAAGCCGAATGTCACCAGTTGATCGGTTGGACGAGGAAGATAACCTGGATCTACTCTTTGGCTATCTGTTTTTACCTGGTCAAAGGTTCTGCCTTTAATGATCTGCTCACCATCTTTATTAAAGTACTTGTAGTGAATGTTGTCTTTTGAATATTCATAAGTCCTCAAAAAGCCCATGGTAGCCCAGCTCTCCACGCCTTTTACAAATTCTCCATTAATGCGTACGTCTGCCCCGGTTGCATAACCTGTTGTATTGTTGTTTGCGAAATAGCGTATCCGAACATTATCTACTTCATAGGGAATAATAGAGTTTAGCTGCTTGAAATAAGCAGCCATAGTGAGTTTAAATGGCCTGCTCCACATATTAAAAATGTAATCTGTTGTAAGTATGCTGTGAATAGAACGTTGGGCTTTAATATTTTTGTTGATCGTTCCATCAATATTTCTTAGCTCGCGGTAAAATGGTGGCTGGTAATAAAAACCTCCACTCAGCCTGAACAACCAGTTGCGTTTCCAGTTTGGCTTGTATGCAAAAGCAACTCTTGGCGAAAAAACAGTCTGGTTATTCACTGTCCAATGATTTGCCCTTACCCCGGCACTGAATTTAAAGTTGGAAGAATCTCTTAAGATAGCTGTATGGTTGAATTGCAAATAACCCTGCGTTCTCCAGCTTGGAAGAGTAATCTTTGTTTTGTAAACGTCAGTCAGGTTAATTTCAGTCGGGCTGTAAGGGATGTTGAATCCTGAGGAATCTCTTGTCTGCCATTCTCCCAGCTTGTCTTCAATTTTTTCGAACTGTTCGCGGATGCCCCAAAGCAACTCACTTCTTTTTCCAAGTATTCTTGTACCCTTGTGCTCTATATTATAAACGCTGGCAGTCAGATAATTTCTTCCGTTATTTAAAAATCTTCCTTCACCGCGATTGTAAGCAACTTGACCAAAATTAGGCTGACCCAGATCTGCTTCCAGTTGATCAATGTAATATTCTCCCTGCACCGTGTAAACCTCCTGCTCATTAGCGCGGTACGCAGATGTAATTAATTTTAAAGTCGTTCTTCCATTAGGCTTATAAGTGGTTGAAAGACCGCCCATATAGGTCGTATACTGCATAAGTTCCTGCCCATCGAAGTAAATGGTAAGTCTGAGTGCATTTTGGATAGTGCCAAAATCGGTCTGGCGGGAAACTGGTTTTACAAGATATTTATTATTCGCAATATTACCCAGAAATTCAATCTTTAGTTTTGAATTCACATCAAAAGTCAGGAAACTCTGAACATCCATAGCACTGGGACGATAACCTCCGGTGGTATTTAGCCGGGTATCAAGACTCTGTAATAAATAACTGTTTGTGCGGTAACGTGTACCGATATTCCACGCCAACAGGCGGTTCTTGGTAATGCCCTCTAATTGTACGTTTCCTCCTAAAAAGCTTCCTGCCGCCGAGCCTGCAAATTTCATAGGCTTCCGGTAAGTGATATCCAAAACACTACTCATCTTATCTCCGTACTTGGCTTCAAATCCACCGGAGGAAAAATTAATATTGGAAACCATGTTGGGGTTAGCAAAGCTTAGCCCTTCTTGTTGCCCGCTGCGCACTAAGAATGGGCGGTAAACTTCAATGTCGTTTACGTAAATTAGATTCTCATCAAAATTACCACCTCGCACGCTGTAGCCGTTGCTCAATTCATTGCTATTGGTAACACCTAATTGCGTTTTGGCAAGAGCGCCTTCAATGCTTTCGTTTGGACCCGGAATGATTTTGATCACTTTTGGATCGAGCACTTGGATATCCGTTGCTGTAAAATCAGTAATTTCTACAGCCTGCAGTTTATTCCTAAACTTTAGCTTCGGAGAATAAGTAATAGTCTCGCCGGGCTCGGCACTAACAGTGTGCGTCACCTTGTCGTGACTAATGTCGTAAAACACAAGTGTGATCACCTTACCAGCCTCAATTTCAAGTGAATAAAAGCCTTTTTCGTCTGTGTAGGTTGAAGCGCGTGAGTTTTCCAAAATTCCCACAGCAATCCGATCTACCGGATCGCCGTCAATTTCTTTTACTATCCCCGAAATAGTCGCTGTTTGCGATTTTGCCGCCGGGATGACACAGATAAAAAGGAGGAGGATATGTAGTCTAAGTGCTTTCAGAAAATTATTAAGATAACGAATATACAGAGATATTATTATTTTTATGAAGGAATTATTTAACCCTTCCTTTATTGTGAATCAGGGTGTGATTGTAGGTTTGTATAAAGGCCTTAAAACCAGTTAAGACCAGGGAGTCCGACATAAGATCCTTTCCTAAATAATAGCTGGACAAAGTGCTGTCAATCGCATATTTATATACCTGACTTAATTGAGGGATATTGAAACAATGTAGCGTAGAATCACCAAAAAGGTAGTGGGTGGCATTCGCGTAAAAATAATCGTTACCATAATTTTTTGAAGTAAAAGACTCGCCAAAACTGAAGAAAGACTTGTTGTAACCCAATAAATTCAACGTACTTGGAAGAATGTCGATCTGTGAAAAAACCTCTTTATGTAGTCCTGCAAGCGAATTGTCTGGCTTAAAAAACAAGATCGGAATTTCCTGATTGCCCACCACATTGCTGAAAAAGGGATGTCCGGATAAACTACCATGGTCGGCCGTTAAAACAAATAAAGTGTTCGGATACCAGCCTGTTTTTTTAGCGGCACTAAAAAACTGACGAAGGGCGTAGTCTGCATAACCCACAACTTCTGAATTTTCAAGATCGCCCTTTGGAAATTTATTTTTGTATTGCTCCGGAACCTTATAAGGATGATGTGAACTCAATGTAAAAATAGCTGTATGAAAAGGTTGGTTAAAGCTGCTCATTTTCTTTACCGTATATTTCAAAAAGGGCTCATCCCAAATGCCCCAGAAATGATCGTAATCATCGTTATTGTTGTATTCATTCATCCCATAGTAGGCCGAATAACCGGCCAGTGAGGCCCAGGCATCAAAGTTCATTGTGCCGTTTATTCCTCCGTGAAAAAATGCAGTGTGATAACCTTCCTTCTTTAATAGGGTAGCGAAGGAAGTCTGATCATTCAAAGAATAAAGGGAATTGATAAAAGGATTTTCCATGAGCGACGGCAGACTCGCTAAAATTGCAGGAATTCCTTCAATGGATTTTGATCCGTTTGAAAAGGCATTGGTGCAGGTGAGCGAGCGACCCATCAAGCTGTCCAAAAATGGCGTCATACTTTTACGCCCCAGTTTTGTGTATTCTTTTGCGAAGCTTTCCAAAATTAAAACAACCACGTTCTGCTTTTTAAAAATGGAGTCTTTATACTGGTGAATGGGATTGTATAACGACTTTAGCTTCCCGGGAGGATAAAAATTAAACGCCACAAGCGAGGTCTCCTCCAAAGATTTAATAATACTGAAAGGTGTATTTAAAAGTATAGGAACTTCTTCAGCCTCTGTCGCTGACCCTGCGTCTACAATGGTGATAGGAACTCTTTGTAACCCCCCGCGCACCGCAATCACAGCAAGTCCTGCACTTAAAATAAACAATCCTGTAATCACCAGCCATTTCTTTGGTTGAGATCTTGTGTAACTGCTTTTCGGTGGAAGATGTATTCGGCTATAAAGGTAGAACATCAGCGCAACGATCAGCAGAAAAAAAAGCAACACCCACCAATAGCCCTTTAAAAACTGGGGAATCAGGTTCAGTACATCACTTTGACCTCCCATTTGTTTGAGTAAGTCGGCACTCGAACGCTTACGTACAAAAGGGAAATAACCAATGTCAATACAATTTACAGCAATAAAAACCAAGTTTCCGAGAAAGAAAAAGAACTTCAGGATACTCTGGTAGGACTTGCTCCAAAATACGTTCAGTGGAAGTAAGGACATCAGGATAAACACACTGGAAGAAATAACGATACTAAATGAATCGACCCGCAAGCCGAAAAAACAATCGTGTAAAAGCCCCGTAAAGCCAGCAGAAGGAAAGTAGCTGATGTTTGCCAAATAAAAAAGTATACGGCAGATAAAATAAGCCAGGTAGCAGATCAGGAGACGTTTAACGAGAACAAGGAGCTGATTAAAATAGGTGGAAATCACTTCAGTTTAGATTTTCTTTTTTTAATAGTGAAATTTTTGACCAAATAGAATTTCACAAAATATACTTTAAATTCATTTAATTTCTGAAAATTACTGAAATTAGCGCTGTTTTGAACGCAAATATAAGAGAAGATATTCATAGCCTTTTAAAAAAATACTGGGGATACGATACTTTCCGGCCTTTGCAGGAAGATATTATCCTTTCGGTATTAAATAAAAAAGACACCCTCGCTCTGCTTCCCACAGGTGGCGGTAAATCGCTGTGCTTTCAGGTGCCCGGCCTGGCACTCGGAGGAACTACGCTTGTTGTTTCTCCACTTATCGCGCTTATGAATGATCAGGTTCAGAACCTTCAGAGGCGCGGCGTTTCAGCAGTTGCAATCAGTGCAGCGATGAATTTTAAAGAGATAGATGTTGCTCTTAACAACGCAGCGCTTGGGCACGTGCAGTTTATTTATGTTTCTCCTGAAAGACTTCAGAATGAGACTTTTGTGCAGAAACTATCCTACTTACCTGTTACACTCATTGCTGTAGATGAGGCGCATTGCATATCGCAGTGGGGCTACGATTTCAGACCCAGTTACCTGAAAATTGCGACCTTAAGAACTTATTTTCCGGAAACTAAGATCATTGCCCTTACTGCCAGCGCAACAAAGGATGTTGTAGAAGATATTCAAAAGCAATTGGAGTTTAAAGACCAGAATGTTTACAAGCAATCTTTCGTCCGCAGAAATTTAAGGTACGTGGTTCAGCTGGAAGAAGATAGAGTCAATCGCTTGTTAAAACTCATCAATAACATTGGTGGTTCTGGCCTTGTGTATGTGCGTAATCGTAAAAAAACAGCAGAGCTTGCCAATTTTTTGAAGAAGAACAAGATTTCATCCATGGCTTATCATGCAGGATTAAAATACGAAGAGCGACAGGATGTACAACAGAAATGGATCGATAACAAAGTACAGGTGATCTGTGCAACGAATGCTTTTGGAATGGGTATTGATAAACCCGATGTGCGTTTTGTGGTTCACCTTGATCTTCCCGAAAGTCTCGAAGCTTATTTTCAGGAAGCTGGTAGAGGAGGCAGGGATGGTAAGATTGCCTATTCGACCATCTTTTTTACGAAGGCCGATCAACAGCGTCTCATTGATAATTTTCAATACGCGTTTCCTGAACTTAATTTTATTAAGAACGCTTACCAAGCGGTGTGCAATTATTACCAGGTAGCTATTGGTGCAGGGCAAGGCACCAACGTGGAGTTTGATATTGATAAGATTTGTAAAAGCTATAACCTCTCACCTATACTTGTTTATAACAGCATGAAATTTCTTGAAAAAGAAAATTATGTTGCACTTATTGATGGGAGTTTCGAGCCTTCCAAAGTTCTTTTCCGTGCAAACAAAGAGGATATCTACCAATTCGAACTTATGTATCCTAAGTTTGAACCGTTGGTAAAGACGCTCCTGCGAAGCTACGGCGGACTGTTCGAGAATTATGTGCACATCAACGAAAAGGATCTGGCTTACCGCGTAAAGATTTCGGCTGCCACCATTATCGAATATCTTGCCTATCTCGATAAACAGGGCATTCTTTCCTACTCTCCACAATCTTCGCTCCCAAAATTGGTTTTTATGCAGGATAGGGTTCATGCCAAATACCTTGAATTTAATCCGGAAAATTACCATAAGCTCAAAGAACAGTACCTAGAGCGGATTAATTCAGTTATCGATTATACCAATAACGATCAGCTTTGCAGGCAGGTCCAATTGTTAATGTACTTTAATGAATTTAATTATAGCGACTGTGGCCATTGCGATGTCTGCATTTCAAAAAGACCAAAAGATTACGAACAGGTAAAAAATAAAATTCTCTCTAGCCTAAAAGGAACAAGACTCTCACTCGAACAATTAAAAGAAAAGATGCAAAGAAACAACGACGAAACATGGATCAAAGCCTTTAACGAGTTAATAGATGATGAACTAATTGTGGAAGAAGAAGACCACTATTATTTAAAATAGAATTGGATCTCTAAACTTAGTATCTCAGCGTCTCCGTCGGCTTACAACAATCGTGAAACTGAGCGTTTCGATTTGACTTAAACTAAACAGGTTCACTAAAACGTAATTTTAATCTCGTAAATCTCTCCTGTAGCAACATTGAGGTTCATTGTTTTGAACTGCCTGAGAAGCCTGATTGAATTTATAGGCGTGATAGTCTGCACGCAGTAAGTTAGTTCGTTTGTTTTGTACGAAACAACCGGGTTAATATAAATTAAATTTGGACAATTCTTAAACACTGTATCTACTTTAAGAGATGCAATGTTGCAACGAAAGATCCCGTTTGAATTAGACCAGTAAAAATTTTCATCCGTATTATCTAGTGTTAGATCGTCAAAATTTATTTGTCCCGGTTTGCTGTATAGCGGACCGCTAATGAGCACACGGTCGTTTGCGGGTGAGCCAACATCTCTAAGCTTAAGCTTACAGATGGAATTATTTGTCTCAAAGGTGATCAGCCTTTCTGATTTTTTGAAACAGGCAAAGTAGGGCATTTCTGCATCTAACCCGCCTACTACATTTCCTTTTGTATCAATTTTCTTTAGCTTGGGCGAAATAGTCAGCAAGGGTTCAGCATAATAATAAATATAATTTCCAGTGTAGTCCCATTCAGGATCATGTGAACGTTTATCGTTAGTAAGCTGAACAATAGAATCTTTATGACCTTTGATAATGAAAATATTATTTTCCACATCACTAAAAGTGAGCCAACCCTTACTATTTATTTGCGGTGCGTATTTGCCAGGTGTGCATACGTAGGTTGTTTGTTTTGAAGGGACATTGTAGAAAAAGACTTTGTTGTAACCAGACAAATCTCCATTTACCATGTAAATAATTTTATTGGGATCAGAGGGATCAAAAAAAAACGTATTGATGATCTTATTCGGGTCCTCAATGCTGTCCTGCCAGCCAAAAGGCTCTGGCGTAGGAGGAAGGTCCTCACATTTCAGTCCCGATTCGGTAATTGTAGCACTTGCCGGTGGTTCATCCACAGGGGGCTTGTCTTTTTTGTTACAGGCTGTAATAAAAAAAACACTGACAAATACTATTTGGTAAAATGATTTCAGAAGTTTGTCTGTATAAAGTTATTAAAAAAATGGATGGACAGGTATTATCATTGCTTTTAAATATTAAAAAAAACTTGTTTAAGAACCTACTTATTTTTCCCACACTGTTTTTACAAGAAGTGCATTCGAAAAATCTTCACCGTTAATTTTAACGTTACCTTCAAATCCGCCAAGAAAACCTATACTTTTACAATCTTTGTCAAAAACTTCGGAGGTCATGTCTGCGCCGCATTGGCCAGGATCAAACACGAAAACCTTTTGCCCCTGGAAAGTATATTCTTTCACATTCGGATTTTTATCGCATTCTGTTTTCGAAAAATTCTCAATGCTTTTTTTAATGCACGCTGATGCAGCGTCTGCTGTGCTTGAAGGTTTATGAGTTTTGCAAGCCATTAAAAAAACGAAGGTGATTGTGTAAAGTAACATTTTTCTCATACAAATAGTTTCTCCTGAATTAAAGTACAATAATAGGTATTTAATTAGGTCTGGATGTCATGTATGAAATAATGAGGTCTATTTCGTTATCAGTCAAAATGCCTTCGAATTCAGTCATTTGGGCATACGCGTTTTCTTCGT
>Ga0105046_10002651_pt1 | contig 28264 bp, 21 predicted proteins | sample MAT03_FD_78385 | JGI IMG/M metagenome (GOLD analysis project Ga0105046, IMG submission 78385) | Freshwater microbial communities from Lake Fryxell liftoff mats and glacier meltwater in Antarctica - MAT-03 (megahit assembly) | ecosystem: Environmental > Aquatic > Freshwater > Ice > Liftoff... | reverse complement strand
TATGGCGGTTATTACCCTGTTTGTGAGCTTTATTCGTCGGTAAGCCGTTCACTGCGACTACCAAGCTCCAATACCTTCACCTGAACGGGTTTTCCTCCTTGAAAGACAATTTTGAGAGCCGTCCGCATTTTATGAAAACCGTGCCGCCCTGCTGCTCCGGGATTGGTATACAGGATTCCATCTTCTTTCACTACCCTACATATATGGGAATGCCCGCAAACCAACATCCGTGGCTTCAATTCGCGGATCAGTTTTCGGGCAAGTGGGCTATAACCAGGGTACTTTCCGGCAATGTGCAAAATCAAAACAGGAAAACCCTGGACATCGAAAAACTGAAATTCCGGAAAATATTGACGAATTTCTGTGCCATCAATGTTGCCGTACACGGCTCGAAGTTTGTTCAATTTCATCCAGGGCTCAACCACCGAAATAGCTCCCAAATCACCGGCATGCCAAACTTGAGTACAATCTTTAAAATCTGTGATCAGATCCGGATCCAGCCAGCCATGCGTATCACTGAAGATTCCTATTTCAACTCTTTCCATCAGGGTTGGGAAAAAATCGGAAAACGGCCCCCACTTTTCGGATCAATATTAAAACGGTCGAGATGAAAGGAAGGAGCCAAACGTTCCCGCTTCCATTGACTTCGTTTCCACAACAGGATGAAGCGATCCACTTGTGTGGTCAAATATTCTTCATTTTCCGGTCGGAATGATTTCAGGTGCAAAACCACCTCTTCCCGGCTATTGCGATTAAAAACCCAGCCAATTTCAATTTGTTCAAGCAAATCGTACGGCATCAGGTCTGTTTCATCGGTTTGGTTTTGATCCGGTGGCCGGAGTTCAGCCGTCGGTTGTTGAGAAATAATAAGATCTAATATGGAATAGCCCAGATTTTCCTTTGCCCAAATAAGCCATTTCCTGATAAAATGTTTACTCACACCGGCGATGGGTGCGAGACTTCCGGCTGTATCGCCATCCATTGTACAATACCCAACATCGCCTTCACTGCGGTTGCTTGTGGAAATCAAAAGGAAATTTCTTGTATTCGCCAGCATCCATATTCCAGGTGCACGGGTCCTGGCCTGAATGTTCTGAAGAACCAGGTCGTCTGTTTTCCAATCCAGTTTTCGGCCAAAACTCTGTTCTGTAAGTGCAGAATAAGCATTGACAATGGCATCTATTTTCCATTCATGAAATTCAGATCCGATGGATTTGGCAAGAGCTGAGGCTGCATTTCGGGTGGTTTCGCTTGAATTTTCAGTTGACTGGTACACGCAAACCAACAACTGATTTACCCACTCAGCCTGGTTCTTTCCTTTCAAATCGAAACCCAGCTTCTCTTCAAACCCTTTTTTGCCAATCTGATGAACTCCTCTTCGCACCATTTCTGCCACCAGAATGGCACAGGCCGATGAATCTGCACCACCCGAGAGAGAAAGAGCAAATCCCTTACTTGATGCTTTTCGAAGATAATCAAACAAACCGAGACAAGTTGCTGCTGTAAATTCCTCAAAATCATTCCATTCCGGCGAAAGTCCCTCATGATCCATTGGCGAATCAAGATCGAAGATGGCCATTTCCAGATCATTAAATGAAAGCAAAGCTGTGGATGCCAATACTTTTCCTTCTGAACCAAAAATGAGTTCTCCATCAAATATCAATCTGCCGGATTCATTTCCTAAGAGATTTGCATACAGATAAAACGCATCGTTTTTCCCTTCCAGAGATTCAATAACAGCATGTCTTTCCTTCTGTTTTCCTCTGGCATAATTGGATGCTGAAGCATTTAATATAAGGTCTGCATTGGCTGCAGCTCCAACAATGGCAGGTCTTTCGGAAGGATGCCAGCCATCTTCACAAATTTCAAATCCAATGTTTAAACCCTTCCAGGGAAGTGTAAAATCGCCAAAAAGAAATGTATGTGACCCTCTTTGAATCGTTTCTACCTGGTTTGGTTTCCAGGGCTCAAACCAGCGAGGTTCGTAAAATACTCCCGTTTTAGCCAGAATCTGTTTGGCATAAATACCTGAAAGTTTCCCATCACAACAAAGAGCCAGAGCATCATACCGATTTTTATTATGACAGAATGGAATTCCAACGGCTATCAAAATCCCTTCACTGGCTGGCAGAATTTTTTGTGTCAGGTATTCTAACGCCGTATCATAGACCCAAGTTGCAAGGAAGTAATCCTCACAACCATAACCAGTTAAAGAAAGTTCAGGGAACAAAACCAGTTGTGCACCACCTTCTTTTGCTTTTTCTATTCCAGAACGAATCCTTTCACAATTTCCATTCCAGTCGAGTGGAATCTGGTTGAGCGCACAGGCTGCTATTTTCATAATTTGTTTATCGGGCTGCAAATTCAGAAATCCTTTGCAGAAAGAGGATTTTCCTTGAAAATATCGTCTACTGGTCAACAAATGCCTTTACTTTGCCGACTGTAACTACACCAGATAAAACATGAAAAAAGAAACCATTCTGGTCACAGGAGCCTGTGGACAGTTGGGGACCGAAATGGTCGAAGAGCTTCGTAAAATCTATGGGGAAGATCAGGTTCTTGCAACCGACGTGATTGAACCCAAATCAGAAATTCTTAAGAACTCACCCTTTGAAAAAATAGATGTCCTTAATAAACAAAGACTTGGAGAGTTGGTCGAGAGGGTTAGGCCAACACAAATATATCATTTAGCCGCTATTCTTTCTGCCGCTGCAGAAAGAAATCCTTCACTAGCCTGGGAAGTGAATATAGCGGGATTTATGAACGTATTGGATATTGCCAAAGGAGCAAAGCAAAAAGTGCACAAAATTTATGCACCGAGTTCCATTGCAGTTTTCGGACCCAACACACCACCCAACGATACACCTCAATTTACTATCACAGATCCAACAACCGTTTATGGCATTACAAAACTGGTGGATGAACGACTGGCAGATTATTATTTTCTTCAGTACGGTATGGATGTTAGAAGCATCCGGTATCCCGGTTTGATCAGTTATAAAACCCCACCTGGAGGCGGAACTACAGATTATGCCGTAGATATTTTTCATAAAGTGGTAAAAGAAAAATCGTACACATCGTTTCTAAAACCGGATACAGCATTGCCCATGATGTATATGCCGGATGCCTTGCGAGGAACATTGGAACTGATGGAAGCTCCAGCCTCTCAGATCACCATCCGTTCTGCCTATAACCTTACGGCTATGAGCTTCACTCCTGCCCAGTTGGCAAATGAAATAAAAAACCAATTTGGCAATTTCACGTTGCGGTATTCTCCGGATTTCAGGCAGCAGATTGCGGATTCATGGCCGAACAGTCTGGATGATTCACAGGCAAGGAAAGACTGGGGTTGGATGCCTGGGTTTGGTTTATCCGAAATGGTGGCAGATATGTTATTGAATATTAACCGTTGATATTCCTACTTTCCCAAAGCCCGGAGGCATAATTTTAATACCGTTTCAGGAGAAATGTGTCCAATGGAATAGCGGCCCCCGAAATTGAATTCAATATTTGGAGAAGGAAAACAGGCATTAACGTTTTGATAATTTTGCGGATACGGGAAAAATCGGCCAAACTTATTTCCATTGCAAACAACTATGGTTGGTGTTCCCAAAGCAGCTGCCATATGGGCAGCCGATGTGTCGTTTGATAACAGAAGTTTTGCCTTTTTCAAAAGATAGAGCAATTCCGGAAGGCTCGTCTTGCCACAAAAATTAAGTATCCTTTTCGGATTGGCTGATTTCTGAAGAATTTCTTCTGCAAATACCGCATCGGAGCCTGAGCCGGCTAAAATCAACTGGCAATTGGTTTTTCTATCCAAAATAGAAAGAATTTCTGAGAAATGTGCGGTTGGCCAACGTTTACTGGCAGCCGATGCACCTGGAAACAACACGATGTAATTCTTGCCAATACCTTCAAAACGTGCATGTTCTGCAACCGCAGGCAATTTCATTTCACTAAAAGGAATATGGTTTAACTCATTCAGAAACAAGGAACAAACCTCCCTGTTAAAAACACGCTCATGTGTATCCGGATCAGAAACAAGCAAATGCTGATAGTTCACTTTATCAATCCATTCCCTCTCCAATTGAGTTTGATAGCTGCAAAATGCATTTCCTGATGCCAAAACAGGAATTCCCTGAAAGGCCAATGCTAAGGTATCCTCCAGAAAAAAATGCCGGGTCCGGGCAGGAATCCACACTTTCGCCGGGAAGATTGTCCGGAGACTTTCAAAAAAAGAAAAACGGTATGATGCTTCCTTAAACCACAATTTCTTATCAAGCCAGATCCAATCGTCAACAAAATCTTTGTCCAGATAAATTGCCAGATCTTTCCACAACAAATTTCCAACGAGTGTAATTTTCCAATCGGAGAAAGCAATGCCTTTACGGATCCGCTCCAGCGATTGCCGAAACAAAATATAATCGCCGATATCGTCAGGACGAATAATAATGAGGTGTTTTTGAACCGGACTTAGGGTTTGGAAATCCGGAATCGATTTTATCCATTTTGCAACTTTTCTATTGTACTTCCCCGCATCTACAAGGGGTTTCAACCTTGTTCGCCAGAAAGATTTAAATGAATTCAGGAAAGAAGAAATCACAGAATTTTGCTTGTTGAATCATTCCTTCTTATTTTTCCCATCCGGATATAATAGCTCAAACTCTACCCGGCGATTGATTTGCCGGTCCTGTTCTGTTTTTTCATCCGGAACAATAGGTTTTGCATCGCCGAAACCAATGGGCTCAATACGGCTTTCTTCAATAAATCCACTTTTTATCAGATATGCCTTTATGGCATCCGCACGGCTTTGGCTTAATTTAAGATTCGCCTTTGGATTTCCATGCCGGTCTGTATGACCTGAGATCCGGAGATTAAAATCCGGATGATCAATAAGGAAATTTAATACATTATTCAAATCGGAATGCATAGCATCAAGAATGTTTGAGGAATTGTCATCAAACTCAATCATTGTAAACCGTATTTTCTGCTTCTTAAATGAAGTTGCTTTTGAATCGATGGTAGTATCTCCCTTCATGAAAAACATTTTTTCAATCCGAAAAAATTCATCCCCCTGGATTACAAGGAGATAGTTATTGTTCTTGATAAGGTTAAAATCAAAAGAACCATCGTCACGGATGTTTTTTGGAAACACTTCTATGCCATTATCCAAATCAATCACCGACACGATTCCTTTCATTGGATTCCCGGCTGAATCGGTTAGTGACCCCGAGAACATACTGGTGCTCAATGGTTGGGCTTCCATCGGAAGTGGAAAAGAATACAAATCAAGATTTTTCAGATCTGCTTCTTCAGACCGTGCATAATAGAGATTCTTACTTTGGCCATCGATACTGAAATAGTACTCTGAACCTTTCCCATTGACCAGTGGGCCCACATTTAAGGGTTCTATCCACTGTCCTTTTTTAATATAGGTTTTGTATATATCGAAATCTCCAAAATTCATGAGCTGACCATTGGAGCTGAAATACAATATATTGTAATGGGGATGAATAAAAGGGGAAACTTCATTTCCTCTTGAATTGACAACTGGTCCCAGATTATACGCTTTCGACCATGTTTTATCCGGTTGTTTCACCGCATAAAAAATATCACTTAAGCCGAAGCCTCCATTCCGGTTGCTGGCAAAGTACAGGGTGTCTTCTGAAAGTGATAATGCAGGCTGGCTGTCCCAGGCAACGGAATTCACACCGGCTCCCAGATTACGGACATCACTCCATGAACCGGTTGGTGTTTGTTCTGCCATATAAATATCACAATCGCCATAACCTCCGGGGGCATTACAGCGGACAAAAAACAAGGTCTTCCCATTTCTTGTCATAATTGCAGAACCTTCGTTGTATTGGGTATTAACATCCCGCATGGGAGTTGCTTCATCCCAATAGCCATCAATTCCCTGGCTTAGATATAAATCTTCATTGGCAGTTGCAGGAGTAAGGATCGAGCTTTCTTTTCGCCTTGTTCTCCTGGACGTAAATATTAAAGTATCTTCATTGTGTGCCACAGCGGGACCATAATCGGGATAACGGCTATTAATTTCCGGCCCCATGCTAAGCAAAACACCAGTCGGTGGGCGAAGTGTATCAATGTTTCTTCTGAATTCTACCAGTTTATAATAATAGTCCAGAGGAATATAAACATCCTTGTCATCCCGTTCCAGAGCACGGTAGTAATGCAAAATCGTATCTGTATTTACATTGTTGCGGTGATGCTTCAGAACAAGCCTGTATAAGGCTTTCGCTTTTGCATTTTCACCCTGTATTTCATACAGTTGTGCCAATCGCCAAAGGTACCTGGTGTCTTTGTAAAAATTTTGAATCCCAAAACTCATTACATATTCTTCCATCAAAGGCAGAACTTTATCGTATTTCTTCTGCCTCTCCCATTTCTGAATTTTACGTAACAAATCCTGATCGGAGAAATAAGGCGTTACATTGATGTTTGGAAATTCGAAAGTAATACCGGAGAAGAATTTACTATCCGTGATGGCGGCTCCCTTCATCCCACTCATTTTATATCGGTCCGCTTTTTCCTCCTTTTGAGCAAATGCAACCAAAGGCAGGAAAAACAACCAGAGTTGAGTTACCTTGAAATACAGTTTTATCTTGCTTTGGGTGAGAGATTGCATGAAATATCCTGATCCCAAATTTTTGGGACTGCAAATTAAAAGGATAAATGGAACAGCATCACTAAAAAGAAGTTATAGAACCCGATGTAGGTAAGTAAAGTTTGAAAAGCTGGGTGAATTTTGAAGCTGCTGAAAGTTGTCTTCTTCTATTTTCATTTCGCATTCGGGCGATTCCCGTAATATTGTCACCCGTCCGGGCTTGGCATAAGGATTGCATTCAAAAATATCCGGTTGAACCAATCCTGGAATTGAAAAGCCGGAACCATTAAAATTGAACGAAGAATTGAAAATAGTATTGAACGAGATCGAAAATCAGGAAGACAGAGGAGATTCATTTCCAATTTTTTCTACAGAAGATGAAGAAGGCTTAAAAAAGGAAGACTTTCCCGAAGTCCTGCCAATTCTTCCTGTTAAAAACACAGTACTTTTTCCCGGAGTGGTGATGCCCATCACGGTAGGCAGGCAACGTTCAGTAAAGTTGGTAAAGAAAGCCTATAAAGGAAACCGCATTATTGGTGTGCTTACTCAAACCAATGAATCGGAAGAACCAACTTTTGATGATTTATTTCCAGTTGGGGTAGTAGCGGTAATTTTGAAAATGATCGTGATGCCGGACGGCAGTACGACCATTATTATTCAGGGAAGGAAAAAATTTGAGGTATTGGAAAGAGTTCAGATTGATCCAAATATGGCCGCAAAGGTTTCGTATCTGAATGATTTCTTTCCTTCAAAAAATAAAAAAGAATCAAAAGCAATTGTGCAGGCTCTTCGGGATAATTCAAGGAGAATTCTGCAGATGAATCCGGAAATTCCAAGAGATGCACAAATTGCCATTGACAACATAGAGAGCCCCAATTTCCTCACACATTTCCTGGCTTCCAATCTCAGCAGTTGCCCGATTGAAGAAAAGCAAAACCTACTTATCACGTTGGATGGCATGGAAAGAGCACAGAAAGTACTTGCCTACTTGTTGAGGGAAGTACAGATGCTGGAGCTCAAACACGAAATCCAAAACAAAGCCCACAACGACATTGATGCGCAGCAACGGGATTATTTCCTTCGCCAGCAAATAAAAGTACTTCAGGATGAGCTTGGTATGGAAAATACCGAGAAAGACATTGAAAAACTTCGACTAAGAGGCGGATTGAAAAAATGGCCGGAAGATGTTGCCAAACATTTCAATAAAGAACTGGATAAACTAAGCCGGATAAATCCGATGAGTGCTGAATATCCGGTACAAATGAATTTTGTGGAATTCCTGGCAGACTTACCGTGGAACGAATACACGAAAGATAATTTCAATCTGAAGCGAGCTAAAAAGATACTGGATGCCGATCATTCCGGATTAGAGAAAGTGAAAGACCGGATTCTGGAATACCTCGCTGTTTTGAAAATGAAAAACAACATGAAGGCACCCATTCTATGCCTTTATGGCCCTCCGGGTGTTGGAAAAACATCATTGGGTAAATCCATTGCTAAATGCCTGGGCAGAAAATACGTTCGGTTATCGCTTGGTGGCCTGCACGATGAAGCAGAAATCCGTGGACACCGGAAAACGTATATCGGGGCGATGCCAGGTAAAATTATCCAACAGATTAAAAAGATAGAATCGAGCAACCCGGTTTTTGTATTGGATGAAATTGATAAAATAGGCCGGGATTTCCGGGGCGATCCTTCTTCGGCCCTGCTTGAAGTTTTGGATCCGGAACAAAACAGCAACTTTGCAGACAACTATCTGGAAGTGGATTACGACCTTTCTAAAATCCTGTTTCTGGCAACTTCCAATTCACTCGATACAATCCAACCGGCTCTTCGTGACCGAATGGAGATAATTGAAATCAATGGATATACATTGGAAGAAAAGGTTCAGATTGCAAAAAAGCACCTGATTCCAAAGCAATTGGTAGAACATGGTCTCGAACCAGAACAGATTTCTTTTGATTTGAAATCCATTGAAAAACTGATTGATGGCTATACCCGCGAAAGTGGAGTGCGGTCGCTGGAACGCAAAATCGGGCAGGTTATACGAAGAGTGGTTAAAAAACTGGCTATGGAAGAAGAAGCACCGGATAAAATAACCGCTGCGGAAGTGGAAATTCTTATAGGTGCTCCTCAGTTTGAAAAAGAAACCTATATCGAAGAAAATACGGCAGGCGTGGTAACAGGCCTGGCCTGGACTTCTGTGGGAGGAGAAATCCTGTTTGTGGAATCGAGTCTGAATAAAGGCAAAGGACGAATGATTTTGTCGGGACAGTTGGGCGATGTGATGAAAGAATCTGCCACTGCAGCCTTAAGCTACCTTAAAGCCCATGCAAGTGAATATAACATTGACTATAAAGTATTTGACCAATACGATTTGCATATTCACGTGCCGGCAGGTGCCGTTCCGAAAGATGGACCATCTGCCGGCATAACGATGCTTACTTCCCTAGCTTCTGTTTTTACGCAACGAAAAGTGCGACCAAAAATGGCGATGACCGGTGAGATTACTCTGCGAGGGAAAGTGCTTCCGGTTGGCGGTATTCAGGAAAAGGTTTTAGCTGCGAAAAGAGCTGGAATCAAGCACATTATGATGTGCACTCAAAACAAGAAAGATGTGGATGAGATGCAGGCCGATTACCGAAAAGGGCTGGATTTTCACTTCGTGAGCACAGCAGAAGAAGTGCTGGAATATGCCCTACTCAAAGAAACTGTAAAAAAGCCAGTCGATTTGTCGATTGAGAAAGTGCCTGATTCAAAGAGTTGAATCCTCTGGATTTTTGAAGAATGAATTGTTTCTTTACCGGAAATTCTGGTGGGAAATCATTCATTCTTCCAATAAATTCTTTTGAAAACCGAACAAACAGACCTCAGCCATCTTAACAGCCAGCAAAGAGCGGCGGTGGTAAGCAACAATAAACGGTTGCTTGTATTGGCAGGCGCTGGTTCGGGTAAAACCAAAACCCTTTTACAGAAACTCGTTTACCTGATTGAAGAAAAAGGAGTAAGCCCTTCCGCTATTCTTGCCATCACTTTTACCCGAAATTCCAGCCAGGAAATGCTTGATCGGCTGATTCTTTCTTCCGATTCAAGTGGATATTATGAGAAAACCCTAATTGATAAAACCAGGACACCGGCTCAGAAAGACAGGGAACGCCACTATTATCAGAAAAAGTTTAAATGGATTGACGCTCTCACTGTCAAGACCTTCCACGGTTTTTGCTACAGTATTTTAAGGAATTATGGTGTAAATGAGTTTGACAATAAATTCCGGGTGATTGGTGATGAGAAAAAGGCAGAGGAAGACGATCTTTCAACCAATGTTGCACCTGAAACGGCATTTGAGGTTTTTCATAAACTTCTGATTGAGCAATGCCAGGATACAGAATACCTTTTAAAACTGAAGCGGTACATTCTGGACTACGTGGTAGAAAAAATCCACCTTCAGAAGGTAGATCCGGGATATCTTGTTCGGGATGGAAAATTTTATACGAGTCTGAACGGCACAAAAGTCCGCTCAAAATCTGAACAATACATAGCCGATTGGCTTTACCGCCACAGCATCCGGTTTGAATATGAACCCGTATTGGTGGTGAAAGACTTTCCATTTCATCCAGATTTTTACATTCCCGATGCCAATGTATATCTGGAACATGTAAGCGAAAAAAGTTCACCCACCATCCGTAAAGAGGAGCAATTTGAAAAAGGGAATTTGCTGCTGGTTAAGACGTATGAAAGCATGACACGGGATTCGGCTTTGTTCAACCATACATTGGATCAGGTGGTTAAGAACCGGCTTCCTGCCAATTACCAGAAATCACTTCAATTGGTTTATGCAGAAGAGTTTAACGGATACCATGAATATGTAAAAGATTTTGTGACACAGATCATCCGCATCACAGACATGATCAAAGTGGAGAATCTTTCCTTGAAATCAGTGCTCAAAAATGCAGTGAAAGACCAGCATGAACGGGTGCGTGGATTTTATGAACTGGCCATCCCCATTGTTGAAAAGTACATTAAGTATTGCATCGACAAGTCCTACCTCGATTTCAACGATCTGATTTCAAGGAGCATATCCCTTTTTAAAAATCATCCAGACATCGCTTCTAAGTACAGAAACAGATATGAATATATTCTGGTGGATGAATTTCAGGATGTAAATAACCTCCAGGTGGAGCTTATCAAATTACTACTTACCGAAAAGAGCCAGTTGTTTTGTGTAGGCGATGACTGGCAAAGTATTTATGGATTTCGGGGATCGAATGTGAACTACATTCTGGAATTTGAAAAGCATTTCGAAAATTCACTGATCGTAAAGCTGAATCTCAATTACCGAAGTACCCACAATATTGTAGGTGCCAGCAATGAAGTGATCAAACACAATAAATTTAAAATTGAGAAAGAAATCAAAGCTTCCAGGAAGTCAGAACATAAAATCCTGATTTTCGCAGGAAGCAATGAAGACGAGAATGTCCAATTCTGTGCCGAAAAGGTGCGGGAATTGCAGGCTGAAGGCATTGGGAAAGAAGACATTTTGTTTCTGTATCGCCGGACAAAAATGTACTCCCCATATTTTCTTCGTTTCCGGAGTGAGGGACTATGGGTTCAATCTAAAACTATCCATGCCGCAAAAGGACTGGAGGCAAAAGTAGTCTTCATTCTGGGTTTGACGCAGGGCAGTGGTGGTTTTCCGGATGTTTGGTTGGAAGACAGGATTTTTCAGGTGATCAAAAAAGGAAACCACGATGCCTTGATGGAAGAAGAACGAAGGTTGTTTTATGTGGCGATTACCCGGGCCAAAGAAAAACTGTTTCTGATCACTCAGAAAGGATTTGAATCCAGTTTCCTCAAAGAAATTCCGGATTCGTTTACAGTAAGAACGAGCGTGAGGATGAAGTCGGTTGTAGAAGAAATCAGAACCTGCCACCATTGTTTTAGCCAATTGGAATCTTTGTGGCTGGTTTGTCCTTATTGCGGGAAGAAGGTAAAGAGTGCTAAAAAGGTTGGGTAGATCCTATTGTTCAATTCAATCCGTCCCATATAAATTCGCCCCTAAATTAAGATTTCAATTAATGAAGAACATTCTCTTTTTACTGATATTCAATTCTACCTCTTCTACTTGTTTTGGCCAAAACTCCATTGATTCTATAAGGACAGGCTCTTTTTTTGGTCCAGTCTTCAAGCAAAATTGAAAAATTCTTAAACCCAAACAACTGATTGCCATCATGAAATCAAATACGGAAGCGTATGAAGAAATGAAACTGGCAAAATCCAAATTCGACCCAGGAACCATTTACGGGACTATTGGAGGTGGTTTAATTGGCTGGCAATTAGGAACCTACTTAGGTGGAGGCAAAACAAACTGGATTGTCGCCGGAATTGGAATTTGCGCAACAGCCATTTCAATTCCCTATACTCGTTCATACAATCGCCATGCAAAAAAGGCGGTTCGTATTTACAATGAAGGTCTGCGCAAAACCGCCAATCTAAAACCCAACATTCATTTCAATATTCCTCTTCAGGGAATAGGAATCCGGATCCGGTTTTGAGAATACTATTAAAAGAATATAGCCACCCCTATTCAGGATGGCTATATTTAAAAATCCTATAAGATGCGTGCGATCTTAATTCACCGTCACAGTAATCTCCCTGATTACTGAACCCACACAAACGGTGATGATGGCAGACCCAGCCTGAACGGCCGTAATTGTTCCTTCAAAATCCACACTGGCTACCAAGGCATTGTTGCTGCAGTATTTAATTTCGGCCCCATTCACAGTATTTCCCAATGCATCTTTGGCTGCAGCATTGATGGCCGAACTTCCAAAAAAAGCAGGAATCGAAACCGAAGTTGAGGCTACGGATATACTTGCAACGGAAGGATTATCTGTTCCGCAATTGCAATCATCCGCCACGGCCACCTGCACCGAAGCACCACCCGCTGCATAGCGATCATCATTAACAAAGGCTAACAAAAATCCAGGCATTCCGGGGGTAGCCGAACTACTTGCCTTTAAAGTACAAGAGTTTTGATTTGAGACAGTAATGGTGAAAACAGTAGGAAATCCGGGGATGTCGTTAAAAGGCAGCAGCCATTGCACGTTGGATGGATTGGATGTTAAAGAAATTGCATCCGTAGCACCCGCTCTGTATTTCACCCGATCCACCTGATAGGTTTTCAATGAAAAAACCTGGGTCTTATTTGCACCAATACTGGTTGAAAAAGGCTCGATGAACAAAGCAAAATCCGGATTGATAGTCACGTTTGCCTGACTTACAATACCTTCAATCTCTGCGTAAACAGCAGCCTCTCCTACCCTTAAAGCAATTACTTTACCCGTTTGGTCGATCGTTGCAGCTTCACCCATATCGGTAGAATCGGTGGTCTTAATCGACCATTTAATTGTTTTACCCGTCACTTCGGCTCCACTTCCATTAAAGGCTTTTGCCGAAAAAACTTTGTCTTCCCCTTTGAACATTTCATAGGATCCAGGTATAATTTTTACTTGCTTCACTGATAATGGAACCGCAATTTCTCCAAAAACCAGGACAGGAACCTGTATGGATGGGCTCCCTGTTAAATTTGTAGCAGTAACAGTGACAACGCATGAACCCGCTTTCAATACTTTTACAATGCCTGCCGATGTAACTGAAGCAACAGAAGCATCTGAGCTTGAGTAGGTATACGTTGGTGCGCTTGTTCCGAAATAGATTGTATTGAGTTCAAACTCCGTACCATCGGCCTCCCACCAAATGGTCCAGGGATTTACTGCAAAAACGGTCGAAGGGGCCTGAATTGCCAATGGAACGGAAGCCGTATACGTAGTGCCATTGTAAGAAAACGAGGCAGTTACGGTGGCTGTACCTTGGCCTTTTCCATAAACAGCTGTACCGGAAAATGTAGCCACGTCGGTATTGGAAGATGAATAGGTAATACCGGATGTAATTGGAATAATAGTTCCATCGGTTCCAACCAGCTGGGCTTCGAAATTGAAATTATTACCTATGGTGAGAGATTGACCACCGGATTTGATAATCAGAGCATACTGCTTTGTTGCCGGCGTTGGTGAAGAATCGTGCTTTTTAGAACAAGACCAAAAGGCTGTTAAGCCAAACAAGACCAGAATGATAGAAAGGTTTTTAATCATAATTTTTTTTGATTGTGCTGCAAAGGAAAACCGACGATTTGATTTTGCCACACCGCCTGTACCAAATCCGGTAGATTTTAAGAGAAACTGGGGATTATTAACAATTAATGATTTAGGCAAATTGATGGATGAAGAAGGAATATTGAACGAGAAAAAGGGAATTATGCGATCATTAATGGACTTTCTGATCGTGTTTCAAAATTACCAGGTAAAGCAATTTTCAGCTTGAATCACACAAAGCCTGGAAACCAATTTATCAATTTTCCACCATACTATTTTCTGAATCCTTTCATCCTCGTACTTTCGGGCCATAATCAAAACGATGAAAGATAGAAAATTACGAATGGGCATGGTGGGCGGTGGTCCGGGTGCGTTTATAGGAAATGTACACCGTATGGCAGCGGCTCTGGATGGCCAGATTGAATTGGTTTGCGGGGCTTTTAGTTCAGATCCTGCCCGTTCAAAAGAAGCGGGCAGATCTCTCTACTTGGATTCCAGTCGGGTTTATGGGGACTTTGAAGAAATGATTCGGAAAGAAAGTGCACTTCCTTCGGATCAGCGAATGGATTTTGTTTCCATTGTCACTCCTAATCATGTGCATTTTCATCCAGCCAAATCAGCTTTGATAAATGGCTTTGATGTGGTTTGTGATAAACCGCTCAGCTTTAGTCTTGGAGAGGCCGAAGACCTGGTGAAGGTGGTAGAAAAATCGGGGCGTATTTTTTGTCTGACTCATAATTACACCGGCTACCCGATGGTTCGCCAGGCAAAGGCGATGGTAAAAGCAGGAGCCATTGGAAAAATCCGGAAAGTGGTAGCCGAATATCCGCAAGGTTGGCTTTCTACATTTCTGGAAGGCTCCGGACAAAAGCAAGCCGGATGGAGAACCGATCCATCCAAATCGGGAAAAGCAGGTTGCATCGGGGACATCGGAACGCATGCTGAAAATCTGGCAGAATTTATAACCGGACTAGAAATCGAAACATTGGCTGCCGATCTCACCACATTTGTTGCCGGGCGGAAGCTGGACGACGATGGTTCAATTCTTTTACGATTTAAAGGCGGAGCAAAAGGGATTCTGTTTGCCTCTCAAATTTCAGTTGGCGAAGAAAACAATCTCCGTATTCGGGTTTATGGAGAAAAGGGAGGACTCGAATGGTTTCAGGCAGAGCCGAATACTTTGTTGGTAAAACATCCGGATCGACCGATAGAAATTTACAGGGCAGGCGGAAACCATAGGTATCTCGCTCCCGAAGCGTTGGATGCTACCCGACTTCCCGGAGGTCATCCGGAAGGATATCTGGAAGCATTTGCCAATTTATACCGTGAGTTTGCCAACGTTTGCCAGAAACGAAATGCAGGTGAAAAATATGAGGTCACTTTTCCAACGGTTCAGGATGGATTGAGAGGAATGAAGTTTATTGAAGCTGTGGTGAAATCGTCGGAAGAAAATGCAGCCTGGGTTACCATTTAAAGCCAATAAGCCCAAACTATTTCCGTTTCAAGGGGTATTGCTTCAAAATATAGATACATGAGAATCCTCTTTGTAATTATCCTGAATGTTTCTCTTGCTTTTCTTTCATTCAATGGGAAGAATACAGTCCCGGAAAAAATGAAACCAGCGGAGCAGAAGCTCTTTTCAGACATCAACAATTACAGAAAATCACTGGGTCTGGCTGAAATTCCGTTTTCCTCCAAACTGACAAGGGTTGCACAAATCCATGCCGCAGATCTGAGAGATCATTTTTCGTCCGGAAAGTGTAATATGCATTCCTGGTCTGGTAAAGGAGAAGGATTCGCTTGTTGCTACACACCCGATCATAAGAATGCTCATTGTATGTGGGATAAACCTCAGGAGCTTACCGGATATCAGGAAAAGGGGTATGAGATTTCAGCAATGAATACCGCCCCTGAGGTTAATTGGCTCAATCAATGGAAAGGAAGTCCGGGCCACCATCAGGTAATTATCAATAACGGGATCTGGAAAACGATCGAATGGAAAGCAATGGGACTAGCCATCCGCGGAGGATATGCCGTCGTTTGGTTTGGTGTTCTGGAAGATCCGGTCGCTAAAAAATAACCTGTCATTTCCACTCAAAAACAATTTGAAACCCATCATCTCACTTTTCAAACAAGGTATCCGGGCTTTTTTCGGATTGATACTTTTGTACCTGGTGATCAGTGTGTTACTTTCCTGGATCACTTATTCGGGAGACCAATCCAAAACGAACGGGGTTAAAATCTACGTGATCAGTAACGGAGTTCACACCGACCTGGTTTTACCGGCACAAAACGAGTTTCATAACTGGACCTCTGAAGTCCGGTTTGAACACACCAAGGCCCGTGATACGACAAGGAAATGGGTTTCTTTTGGGTGGGGTGACAAAGGATTTTATCTGGAAACACCCAATTGGAGTGATCTCAAAACAAGCACTGCATTCAAAGCAGCTTTTTCTTTGGGATCTACGGCCATGCATACCAAATTCCACAAAAAGCTTCGGGAGGAAGACAGAATTATTCCGATTCTGGTTCAGCCAGATCAGTATATGAAACTGGTTAAATACATTACGCAAAGTTTCCAAAAAGACAGTTCAGGGCATTTTATTCCTATTCAAACCAACGCGTTTTATGGAAAAAACGATTCATTTTACGAAGCGGTGGGTTCGTATAGTATGTTCAAAACATGCAACACCTGGACCAACGATGCCTTGAAAACAGCAGGATTAAAAGCCTGTTTCTGGACCCCCTGGGATAAAGGCATTTTATACCAGTACGACAAACCCATTTGGTGAATTAGGAATTGAATTTGAAGAACGATTTTCTGTATAATGATTTGAGATAAAACAGCTTAATCCACCAAAAAAATTGGAATAATCAATCCAAATTTATTTTCATAAGGGTTGCATTTAAAATTAACTCACATTTATTTCAATGCCTTGACCTGGTTTATACATTTCCCATCAAAATACTTAATATCAATACGTTAAATTCAAGTCCTATTAGTTTTGAAGTAAATTTCATTCAATGAATTCATCCCAGTCAACATGAAGTTGAATAAAAAAAGAGTTCCTGATTCCTAAGGAATAAATAGCTTTGGTGGTTTGCAAAACGCTATACATGACCTTTGACATACTTTTTACTCTCTTTCTGGTTTTCCTTAATGGCTTTTTTGTTGCAGCTGAATTTGCAATTGTAAAAGTCCGCGAATCACAGCTGGAAGTAGAAGCCCAGGCAGGAAATCTCGCTGCCATTCTCGCTAAAAAAATTGTAGGTAACATTGATGGCTATCTGGCCGCCACCCAATTGGGAATTACACTGGCTAGTCTTGGATTGGGTTGGGTTGGGGAACCCGTAGTTTCTAGAATGATTCTTAATGTGGTTGCTTCAATGGGAATTACCATAGACCCACACCTGGCTCATGATCTTGCCTTGCCTGTAGCATTTGCCATTATTACTATTCTGCATATTGTATTTGGCGAACTTGCTCCAAAATCCATTGCAATTCAACGTTCTGAGCGAACAACTTTATTTGTTGCTTATCCACTTCAGTTTTTTTACATTTTATGCAGACCCTTTATATGGATTCTTAATGGCATAGCCAATTTCGTTTTGAAAATCCTTGGAATAAAACCCATCCATGGTTCTGAAGTGCACAGCAGTGATGAACTACGCTATCTGGTAAAACAAGGCAAAGATTCGGGAACCATCGAAGAAGAAAACTACCAGATCATCCGCAATGCCTTTGATTTTTCGGAGAGGAGCGCCAAACAAATCATGGTGCCCAGATCGCAGGTCTTAGCCATTGACGTAGAAGATTTTACAGAGGAAGTTCTGGAAATGGTTCTGGATGGCGGATATTCAAGGATACCCTGTTACCAGGAAACGTTGGACAAAGTAATTGGAGTTGTGTACCTTAAAGACATTCTAATGAAGGTGCGTAAAAAGGAAACCATTGTGATTTCTGAAATCATGCGGCCCATCATGGCAATTCCAGAATCAAAACCGATCGGTAGATTGCTTAAAGAATTTCAGATCAAACACCAGCAAATTGCCGTGGTAGTCAATGAGTATGGCAGCACCAAAGGAATTATAACGATGGAAGACATTCTGGAAGAATTGGTTGGCGAGATTCAGGATGAATTTGACAACGAACTCCCATCGGTTGAACAAACTTCGGAACATTTATTCTCCGTACTGGCTTCTGCCTCTTTACACGATGTTAACAAAGGATTGCCTAAACCTTTGAAGGAAGATGGAAATTACGAAACTCTTGCCGGGTATATTCTTTCAAAGTGTGGCCGGATTCCTAACATCGACGAAAAAATCACCATCGATAACTATGAATTCACCATTCTCAAAAAGATCAAAAGCACGATTGTGTTGGTTCGTATGAGGGAAATTATTTCAGGGGAAGAATCCTTCTCAGATCCAATGATGAATGATGAATGATAAATGATGAGTTAAGAGTTAAAAGTGGAGAGTGGAGAGTGGAGAGTTATTTATAGTATTATTAAACAATCATTTCCACAGATCTCTTACTCTTTCTTTTACCAGGTTTAAAAATCTGGTCTCATGATAGACCCACAATCCGTAACCCAAGATACGAATTTCATCAGTTATAACTCATCACTAATAACTTATAACTCATCACACATAAATTACCTCCTTTTCCTTCCTCCTTTCGAATCTTGCCGACCTCCTTTTCTGCCTTTTGGCCAAACGGGTTTCTGGTGCCTGCTCTCCTGTTTTGATTGCATTTTTCCGCCGGCCAGTTCTTCCAGAATAAAATCGATGGTTCGTTTTTCCAGATTGGCCGCTTTCACACGGACCTTAACCTTATCTCCAAAAGTAATTCGAAGATTGGTTCTTCTCCCAACCAGACAGTATTCCTTTTCCAGATGTTCAAATGTATCGATGGTGAGGTCTGAAATCCGGACCATTCCTTCGCAGCGGTTTTCAATAATTTCAACAAAAATCCCCCACTCAGTTACACCGGAAACCACGCCATCATACACTTTGGACGAATCCTGCATGGCCATATATTCCACCTGTTTGTATTTGATGGATGCTCTTTCTGCTTCAGAGGCCGATTTTTCCTTGTCGCTGCAATGCAGACACAGTTTCTCAAGTGCATCTTTTTCCATCCGGGCTTCCGATTGGAGATAATTCCATAGAAGCCTATGCGTCAACACATCCGGATACCTACGAATGGGCGAAGTAAAGTGAGAATAATGCTGAAATGCCAATCCGAAGTGACCCAATGCCTTCGTTGTGTAACGGGCTTTTGCCATTACCCGAATGGCCAGATTCTGCATCAGTTCCTGTTCCGGAGACCCTTCCAGTTTGGCTATCATTGCATTGAGCGATATGGCCACTTTTTCCTGAGACACATTGATTTTATATCCAAACCGGCCAGCAAAATCAGCGAAATTCTGGAGCCTTTCCGGATTTGGAGATTCGTGGACACGATAAACCATCGGATTCAAAGCCTTTCCATCCTTGAAGAAAAAGGCATACTCAGCCACCGTTCGATTGGCAAGCAACATAAATTCTTCCACCAGCTTATGGGCATCTTTCCTGATTTTTGGAATCACTTTTAACGGAACCCCATTGGAATCCAGCACAAATTTTACTTCTGTAGACTCAAAAGACATGGCACCGGAAGCCATTCGGCCATCCCGCATCGCCAATGCCATGTTGTTCAGAAGTCGCAGATATTCGGAATTCGGATCTTCTTTCCCTTCAATTACTTCCTGAACTTCTTCGTATGTATACCGTCTTTTACTGTGAATGACGGTGCGGCCAATCCAGGGTTTCTTCACCACTTTCCCTTGAGAATCAATATGAACGACACAAGAAAAGGTGAGCCGATCTTCGTTGGGGCGCAAAGAACAGAGATCATTGCTTAACCGTTCAGGTAACATGGGAGAAACCCGGTCTACCAGATAAACAGACGTAGCACGATCAAATGCTTCGGCATCAAGTTGGGTTCCGGGTTGTACAAAATGAGAGACATCGGCAATGTGAACGCCCACTTCCCAAATGCCTTCGCCTGCGGGTTCAATCGAAATGGCATCATCAAAATCCTTGGCATCAAACGGATCTATTGTGAACGTGAGAATGTGCCTGAAATCACGCCGGTCCTTCGTTTCTTCTTCTGAAATCACACCGGAAAATTCTGCTACTTCTCTTTCTGATCCCTCAGAAAAACGAAGAGGTATGTTGTAATCAGCGAGAATTGCATGCATTTCGGCATTGTGTTCTCCAGGTGTTCCCAATACTTCTGTCACTACACCTTGCGGTTTTCGGTTGGGTGTGCCCCAGTGTTTTATTTCCACCTGAACCTTTTGCCCGTCTCTGGCCCCTTTCAGGTGTCCTTCGTTGATGAGAATTTCTTCATGCATCTTCCTGTAATCAGCAGACAACCAACCAATTCCTGATTTAACCCTAAGGGTACCGACATAATGGTTGCGGGCTCGCTGCAAAATCTGCACTACCTGACCCTCAGGATTCTTGCTTTTTCGCCCGGCAAAAACAGCAATCTCAACCTGGTCACCATCTTGTGCCCCTTTTAAATCCTCCACCGGCACATACACATCTTTGGTTTGTGCCTCGCCGTCCATTCGAATGTAGGCATAGCGAGGATTAATGAAATCTACTTTTCCTGTGTTAGAAGGTGAGCCTTCATCTGCTCCAGGCAGGCCAAATTTACCATTTGAAAATTCTTGTATGGCTTTGCTTTTCAGTAGCTTCTGAAGAGCAAGACTCAAATCTATTTTATCTTCGCGGTTTCGGAAATCGAGTAAATCGGCAATTTCCTGGAAAGAATATTCAAATCCTTCGGCAGGAAAAAGAGCGAGAATTTTAAGCCCTATTGGATCCTGCATATTTTGTTGTTTAGCCATCAGCGTATTCGGTCCATACTGCGGACCAGTTTTTCATCCTTGTGGATGAGTCGGTTAGAAACGATGTTTGCAAACAACGCTATAAACAGAGTGTAAAATCCGGGAAGAAATTTCCCTTCTTTGGTAACATCGAAAAAGGCTTCTCCTTCTTTAATTCCGAGCATCATTGCCACAAGTGTGAGCGCAAGGGAAAGAGAAATTCCAAATCCGACCAGCATTTGCCGTTTTCTGTTTGTGAATTGAGAAACGGAATACCCTGCCAATCCGGCAACAAGAATCATACAAGCAGCAAGATAATATCTTGGTCGTTCATCAACCAATGCATCTGCGGCTGATTCTGTTGTAATTTTTAAATGCAATGCCGTTTGAATGGCATATTTCGTACCATCGGTACTGTTTTTCTCCCAGTTAGGAAGAAATAAAGCTGCTACCATGAGTAGAATAATGAGTCCCAGAATGAGGGACTGAGGACGTTGAATCATGAATTCGTAATCTTATTGTTTTGATTTAATAGAAACCGGGAATTATTCATCGTACGCCCAGTCAATGCGTGTTTTCAGATCCCGGATCACCAGGCTCTGCGATTTGAAATATGTGCGGATTTCATCCACTTTATCGTATTGTCTTGCAGCTTTGAATTCTTTGTACAAATTGAGCATACCTGCTATCATTTCTTCACCCTGAGGCATTTCTTCCAGAAGACCAAGTACATCTTCAAGAAATGAAATGAAATTAGATTGAAGCTCCACAAACAGTGATTCTCCTAATGCGGAAAATTGCATCTGTCCGGTTTGAAGCATATTAATGAACTTCAGAAGGTTAAACAATTCAGCAATTGCTACGGCGGTGTTCAGATCGTCGCACATTGCTTTGTTGAAACCTTCGAAGGAAGATTGGATTTCGCCGATCTTCTTTTCATCCAGTGGTTGTTGCCCAGATTCATAGACCAGAGCTTTTGCAATTTTCAACCCATTGATAAGTCTTTTGTATCCTTTTTGGGCTGCTTTCAATGCCTCGTTTGAAAAATCAAGTGTGCTACGGTATTGAGATTGCAACATAAAGAAGCGAACCGTCATTGGCGAGTAGGGCTGTTCCAGAAGTGGATGAGATCCGGCAAACAACTCGCCTGGAAGAAAACTGTTTCCCAATGACTTCGACATTTTCTGTCCATTAACCGTGAGCATATTGGAATGCATCCAATACCGAACCGGATCTTTTCCATTCAAGGCCTTTCCCTGTGCAACTTCACATTCGTGGTGCGGAAATTTAAGATCCATTCCACCGCCATGAATATCAAATTCGGTCCCCAGGTATTTGGCGCTCATGCAGGTACACTCCAGATGCCAACCGGGAAATCCCTTTCCCCAGGGGGAATTCCACTGCATAATGTGCTCAGGAGCTGCTTTTTTCCAGAGAGCAAAATCGAGAGGATTTCTCTTTTCATCGGTACCGTCCAGTTCTCTGGTTTCTGTTAGCAGATCATCCAGAATTCTTCCGGATAATTTCCCATATTCGTTTCCATCTTCGTTAAACCGGGCAATATCAAAATACACAGAACCATTCGATTCGTAGGCCATGCCCTTGGAAATCAAGGATTCTGTCGCTTCGATCTGCTCCACTAAATGGCCGGTTGCTGTGGGTTCAATGCTTGGAGGAACCAGATTGAATTGCTTTAAGACATCATGAAAATCGTTGGTATATCGCTGAACAATTTCCATGGGCTCCAGCTTTTCAAGTTTGGCCATCTTTCCAATTTTATCTTCGCCTTCATCTCCATCTCCCACCAGATGACCCACATCGGTGATATTACGAACGTAGCGAACTGTATAACCAAGAAAACGCAGATAACGAACCAGAATATCAAAGGTGAGAAAGGTGCGGACATTGCCTAAATGAACGTAGTTGTAAACGGTTGGTCCGCAGACATAAAGTCCAACAAAGGGAGGGTTAAGAGGCTGAAAATCTTCTTTTTGCCTTGTAAGCGTATTGTAGATACGTAGCGTGGGCTGCATGGGGCAAAGGTAGAAGGAAAAGGCTAAAGCCCAACCTGGTCAGATTTCAAATTTCTATTGTTCCTTCAAAAACCAAACGGGCAGGGCCGGTCAGAAAAACATCGGAATAGGTGTAGGAGCCTTTTCGTTCAAATTCAACCTGTAAGAAACCACCGGGAGTTTCTACGTTTACCGGACTGTTATAGCCGTCAAATGCTGCGATCAGTGCCGATGCTGTAACACCAGTTCCACAAGAGAGTGTTTCATCTTCTACTCCTCTTTCATAGGTTCTTACAAAAATACCGTCGGTTTTTTTCTCTACAAAATTAACATTGATTCCGTCCGGCATCCAATCTACCATGGTTCTGATTTGTCTTCCTTCGGATTTCACATCCAACTGCATTACGTGCCCCCTGAATTCCACAAAATGAGGTGAGCCGGTAAACAATTCATAGCCATTTTCACGCCGTTTTATGTCTTTCACATCCCTCATTTTAAGTCGGATAGAGTCGGCTTTAACGGATGCCTCATGGATGCCATCTTTCGCTTCAAACCGGGTCGAATCCTGAATGATGCCTAAAAACCGTGCGAAGGCAACAATACACCTTCCACCATTTCCACAAAACGTACTTTCTCTTCCATCGGAGTTGTAATAAACCATCTTAAAGTCAGCCTTTTCGTTGTTTTCGAGAAGGATAAGCCCGTCAGCACCAACTCCAAACCGCCGGTCACAGATTTGCCGGATCAATTCTTCTCCCTTTTCAAATGTCTGATTGCGGTTGTCTATGAGAATAAAGTCGTTACCCGTGCCTTCGTATTTATAGAAATGGATTTTCATGACTGCGAAAATAGGAAATAATTGAGTTATGAGTTGTGAATGATGAGTTGTGAGTTATGAGTTAAAAATGATGAATAGGGATTTAAGAGCGAAGAGCTAAAAGTCAAAGTTAAAAGTGTGGATATGCTTAAAAAACGTTGAACGTTTTTATCTAAATTAATTTGTCTCAAAAGCAATATCGAAATTATGTATTCCAAATTAAAAATCTTGCCTTGGTAGTAGGCACGATTCGCTTACCTTTTTGGTTGGCTTTAACGCAACATATTCATCATTAACAATTTATCACTCATCATTAATTGACTATCGGTGCAAAACCAGTAAGGGTCTTCTGAAATAAGTGAGCAATTCCAGAGTTTTGCTGCTGAGAAATATCTTATCGTACCAATCTCTTTTTTCGGGAAACATCACCAACCAATCCGGAGAAGTTTTTCGCATGTGTACCAATAGTTCATCGACAAGCCGGATTTCAGGCGAAGTCTCAATAATCAGGAGCTTTGTTTGAGTGTCCTTATCTTCAACCAAAACTTTTTCAGCATGCGCTATCATCTTATTATCAAAATGTGGATAACGCATGTGTACAACCGAAATGGAAGCAGCCATTTTACCAAGAAAATCCTTTATCAAGCGAAATTCCTTTACAAAATGATGCAATGAAGAAGCGTAAGAAATGTGGGCAACCTCATTAAACCGGTATCCTTCCGGAATTGCTAAAACCGGAAGATTGGATGATTCCATCACTCCTGCGGTAACCGAACCGAATACCAATCGGCTAAGTCCGGTTTTACCATGGGTGCCCATCACAATCAGGTCGGCCTTTGCTTTTTTTGCATGATCGTGGATGGCTGAAGTTGTACCGGCTTCTGTAGAAACCTGAACTTCAATAATGAACGTTGCTTTTTTCGAATCTTCAAGAAGTTTAGACGCTTCTTTTTCAATGTGTTCCTTCAGTTCTTCATTTATCCTATTGAGATCATCCAGATAAAGGACAGGGATATCGCCTGTGTAAATCTGAGGATTGTGGTGAAACAAGACAATTTTTTCGCCTCCCACCTGTTTCGCCAGACCTATGGCATAACGAAGAGCATTGTATGAATTGGGAGAAAGATCGGTTGGAACAAAAATGGTTTTCATTTTGAAGAGGGTGATTTAAGACGCGTAATAAGTGCTGAATGTATCGTTTGAAACATGATATATATCAGGTACAGTAAAGATTAATGGAATGTTGGAAATGGACGAGAAACTTATATGGCAAAGACATTTTCATTGTTTATCCAAATTTGAATCACCTCATAATCATCGAGTTTCAAATGAAATCCAAAAGCAAGAGAATTTACGATTAATTCAAAATCCATCAAACCAATCAAGGCGATTATCTGGTTGCCCAGGAAATCAGATCTTATGCAATGTTCACACCCAACTTGACAATATCCACATACAAATTTCCGTCGTGGCCCATAATCATGTGGCAGGTTTCGTATCCGGCATCGAATAGTTTGGATGCTTTTCCATGCTTAATGGCCTGTCTGTATTTGATTTGATCGGGTCGCCCCTTCCCTTTCCTGATTTCGGGAAACTTCTGAACAAGAGCAACGAGGACACCATTCCAAAGTGTGTTTCCTGCCATTTTTACGTACTTTCTTTCTGTATAGAATTTTCCATCCTTAATGGCCTTTTCGGAAAGGATGATCTTCGCATTTTCGACATAACGCATAGCCTCTGAATTTGCTTCTTCTTTACTCATGAATTTAATTTAGAATTCAAAAGAAGAAAAATTGCTGAAAACATCTTCGCTATCACTTACTTTAATAAAAAACACGATATGATCCAATAAATTCAGGAATCGGATCAGCTTCTTCCCTCCCACTCTTTGTAAAACTGCTCCAGAAACTTCTCCAGAAACCGATGGCGTTTTTTCGCCAGTTTCTTTCCTGTAACTGTATTCATCCGATCGGCCAGTAAAAGCAATTTCTCGTAAAAATGATTCAGCGTGGGCGAGGAACTGTTTTTGTATTCTTCCTTGCTCATACTCAGGTTGGGAAGAATATCCGGATCGTAGATTCCCCGTGCTTTAAATCCACCGTAGTTAAACGCCCTTGCTATACCGATTGCACCAATGGCATCCAACCGGTCTGCATCCTGAACTACCGAAAGTTCTGGAGAATTGTAACCCAAATTTTCGTTTCCACCCTTAAAAGAAATATGCCGAACAATATCCACAACCTGCTGAATTCGATCCTGTTTAAGTCCCTGCGCTTCAAGAAATTTTCGGGCCGTATGAGGTCCGATTTCTTCATCACCTCTATGAAATTTAGAATCAGCAATGTCGTGAAGCAAGGCAGCGAGTTCTACTATTTCAAGATCTACCTTTTCCTCGCTGGCAATGAGAATGGCATTTTTCCAGACCCGCTCAATGTGAAACCAATCGTGGCCACCTTCTGCATTTGCCAGGGTTTGTTTGACAAACGAAATTGTGTTTTGAATAAGTTGATTGTGAAACATATTTCAGGTGGTGATAATATTCTGGTCGTAAAACCTGAGATAGTTTGCAACTGTTTCCTTCATTGTTAAAACGGGAACCGGTTCATGGTTCCGTGAATTTTTAAGGATTCGGATAATGATTTCTGCCATTTCCTGGCTGCTGCCCAGGGCAAAGGATTTGTCTGAAGGTGGCAACCAACCCACCGATGTGGCCACACAATACATCCCCATGGCAAGACTCTCTATGAGCACAAAACCCTGTCCTTCCCAAAGGGCAGTGTGAAGGAATATTTTCGACCTGCTCATCCTTTCTAAAACCTGGGTTCGGGGAATTTCGCCTGTCAATTCCATATTTTTGGAAATACCCAATGCGAGAATCCTTTGGGATAGCATCTCTTGTTCAAAACCACCACCTGCAATACAGGCCTTAATATTTGGAAACACCAGCTTCACCAACGCAATCACTTCCAGGAACTCCATATAGTTTTTAACAGGCACCAGACTGCCGGCACCCATCACATCCATAGTTCTCTCTTCAGTAGGATCAAAAGTTGGCAAGTTACTTAAGTGCATTCCATAGGGCAGGATGGCATCCGTTTCGATACCTGCATTCTGAAACAGTTGTTTTGCTCCAAAGTCTGAAATCGACACAATCCGAAGATGTTTCATTTTCCGCCACCATCTCATAATCCCAAAATAACCATTACCAGCTTTGCTGTCCTGTCCCGGAACGGTGACCACAGACAAAGCGTTAATGCACCATCCCCAGAAAGCCGCCAGTAAACCGCATTCGTACAGCCAGAACCCGTGCACTACAGAGGCATTCCTTCCAAACCGAAGTAAAAACCAGATGGCTTTGAGGTAGGTCAGTGCTTTGAAAAGATACCGGCGATTGGCTCCTCCACAGGCATGGACCGGAATGTTGTGCCACTGATAGGTACCAAATTGAAATGGATATTGTGTACTGATAATCTGAATCTTAACACCATCCACTTCATTCATCTCCTTAACAAGAAGTTGCAGGGAAGGAATGCAGTTTATGTCGATTTCATCTTTTGGAAAACCAGGTGTGAGGATGATGATCTTAGTTGATTTCATACAAGACCCATCCGTTGGGCCATAATTTTACCGGAACTAGTTTATGCTGGTTCAACCGATCCCAATTGATCATTGGATTTTGATTCTTCCAGGCTTTCTCAAATGCGGGCACATTAAACAAAACCAACGCATTCGGGTCAATTTGGGTGAACCGTTCAGCCCACATGTTGTAAATTTGAATTCCCGGAATTCGCTGTTTCAGTGAAACATCCACAGAGAACGAATAGATTTTCCGTTGTCGGTACGGCTGAAGATCCATTGCCAGATTTTTCTCAAAAGCAGAAAGGTGAAAGGGTCCACGTAGAGAACGGAAATTTAAATACAATTGAGAAGCCAAATGAACCAATAAAACCGGAATCCAATAGCGGGTGGATTTCACGATTTCAAAAACACGAGCGAATCCGGGAAAGATCAGGATCAACGAAAGTGGAAACACAAGCAGTAAATAGCGTTCATTCTGGACCGATAATCCGGCCATGAAAAGCAAATACACACCAATCGGCAACCAGAGCAATTTCCATATCTGAGGCCGTTCACGAATTGATAGGATGGTAAAAATGAGATAAATTACTCCCCAGAACTGAAAAGCTTTATGGTAGAAAATGGCGGTCACAAAGATGAAATTGGGAAGAGTGTATAGGGCATTACCTTCTTTGGAATGAAATTCTTTTTGAAAAATATGGAGGAAATTCCAATGATCGGGTGAGTAAGGGTGACCAGCATTGAACTTGCCGAAAGAAGTGCTGAACTGAAACAAGATAAACAACAGAAAACCAAATAGTAAAGCCCCTCCGATAAGAGCGAAAAACTTCCTCTTTTCAATCGATTTCCAGGCTAGAAAAAAGATGGGAAATGGAATAATGACAAGTGTGGCAATGCGGGTAGATATGGCCAATACAGTAAAAAGGGCGGCTAAAAGAAGCAGACCATTCCTGGGATTTTTATCAAACGAAAGGCAAACCCAGATCAATCCCATGAAGCAGGAAAGGGCAGCCATGTCTGACATCGGAATCTGAGATGCTTTCATAAAAGCAGGACACAGCACGAGAACGAACAAGGTGAAAAACGATTTCTCCCATTCTTTTCCAGGATAAAGTAGATCCAGAATTCGCTGAAAGAACCAGCAACAAAGAAATGCGAAGAATAAAGACGCAAGTGATAATCCCCATTCAACC
>Ga0105046_10002650_pt1 | contig 28265 bp, 25 predicted proteins | sample MAT03_FD_78385 | JGI IMG/M metagenome (GOLD analysis project Ga0105046, IMG submission 78385) | Freshwater microbial communities from Lake Fryxell liftoff mats and glacier meltwater in Antarctica - MAT-03 (megahit assembly) | ecosystem: Environmental > Aquatic > Freshwater > Ice > Liftoff... | reverse complement strand
CTTGTGACTTGTGTCTTGTGTCTTGTGTCTTGTCACTTCCGTCTTGTTTCTTGTGTCTTCCGCGCAGCGGCGATAAAGTTCTGTAGTTGCATGCGGTGCTAAGGTAGAACGCGGGGTGCAGGTTCCGAATGGACTTGGATGGTCGGCGCTCTGCCCGTCCATCAGAGTCCATTCAAAGTCCAATGGGCATGCCCCAAGGTTGAAAGGACAGTCGCTTCGTGCAGAAGGGTTTGGGCGAAGGGCTTTCGGGTCTGGAACACCCGCCGAACGAGGGTACTGCTACTTTTGAATTGAGACTTTCGAAGCGCGTGATCCCGAAAGACAGGGCCTCAAGTAGACTGTGCCAACAATAGAACGTGTTTATCTCGCGGCTGTTCAGCGCTATAATTTATCTGTGCCTGCCTGCCGGAGGCATGGTGCATCTGTGTTCATCCATATTATCTGTGGTTCCTTTCATGGACCAGCGGTACGGCTGGCGCGGGTCGCAGACCCCGATGACCCTGGGTCTGGGCGTGCCCCGCGCCGCTTCCAGATCCAAGAACCTTAAGTTTGTGCCCTCTTGGACGGAATGGCAATGTGCCCAGAACCGTGGAACATCGTTCAAGTGGCACGTACCGCAAACAGGAACTTATGATGAAAGAGTTGAACAAGGAAGTCTTGAAGCGCATGGATATGGCGGCCATCGAACGCATGGGCATTGGTAGCAAGGAGCTCGACAAGTGCATTGAAGTGGCAGCTACCGTAACGCGTGAAGTGGTGGACCGGCACATGGGAACCTGCGCCCAACACCTGCGCATTCTTTATTCCAGCATACCCAATTCCGACAAGGCCACTGCGTTACAGCTTGTCATGGATCAGCGCTTCAACGAACGCATTCGGGAGGAAATGAAGCTGGATGCCTACGAAGTGGCCGCATTGCGCCAGATAGTGATGCCAGCCTACGCCAAAGCCGTTTCGAAGAAGGTGCAAGGCCGTACCGAAGCGTTGGAGGAGTTGATGGGGTTGATGGAATTGGCGGTATAGGCCTCACGCACCATTCAACGTGCGTCGGAGCCGTTCAAGCGAACGCGTTGGTCCACTGAGGTCCCTTGGTTATTCATCATTCGTTCTTCGGTGTCCGATCATATTGGCCATCCATTAGTGAATTGGACAACAAGCGCCCAGCCTACTTGAACAACCGATGATTCAAATACACCTCGCTGTAACGCTTTGCACACGAGCATTCCTCCTTGAGCGGTTTTCCGGGAAACACAAGCTTGTATGCTGCAACGCGTTTTTCAAGATAAGTTGTTCCCATGGAGACGAATGGGGATGCACGATAACCGATGAAAAGGGACTTTCGGAAGGCTTCCGCAGATGCGTTTTGCATGAACGAGAAGTTCAACCAGCTGGCGACGACGATGAACGGGTCGTGTAGTGGAGGTCGCCAGCCATCGAACAAGCAGAGCGACGTGTGATACTTGAAATGCATTCCGAGCATACGTTCCGTCATATAGTTCGAGCTTAGAAACGGCGTATTCCGAACAGGATCATCAATAGCTGCTTGAACGGCATCATAATTCCGGTTGAACCAAATGGCCATGAACAGGGCTGATGCGACACACAAGCCTGCACCATATCCAGCGAATTTCCGCGCCATGTGCTTCTCTGGAGATCTGGTTACGTGGAACAAGATCTGGACAAGGAGGAAGTGTGGAAGGGCAGCAAGTGCAGTTACCGGTTTGAACCAAACGTAGAGCGGGAGAAGTAGGACGAGCACATTCGCGGAGTGGAGGAACACGATGCAGTACAGGCAAATGCACGCCGCTATCCCGAAGAGAAAGAACACCACCTTGTTAGGCGTAAACTGGTCCTTGAACAAAGGGTAAAAGATCACCGGTAGGCTCACGATCACCAGCACTATTGAAGCCCAAAGTACAGAACGACAGAATAGTTGGTATTGGGCGTTGGAGTAGATCGCTGCAGAGAGGAGCAGGGCATTTAGGTAGGTTAGGCGAGGGGCTGCCAATACGCGACCGATCCATTGTCGAATGCCCATCGCGGCTTGAACGAAATGACCGGGCGATCAGTACGTGCTCGGGTCGTTGTTTGGTCACTACTCAACAACCAACCGCACCGCACGCAAGCCGATCTGCAGAAAGTACACACCGGGCGCAATGTTGGAAACGTCGACATCGATGTGGTCTCCATTCCGGGAAGACGATGCATATATGTTTCGAGCCTGAAGGTCCAACAAAGAAACGGATCGTTCCGCCGATGTGGAACGGACATGCACAACATCCGAAGCCGGGTTCGGCCAAATGAGAACAGAGGTGCTGTCAAGCTCCTGCAAACCCGTTGTACAACTCTCGAAGGCACCCGCATCCAACAAGGCATGCTGGCAGCGCTCGGTCCTTCCAAGTGGGTGTGCATATTCATCCCAGGCCACCAACGGATAACCGCTGCTCGATAGGCCAGCGGGTATCCCGATGTTCTGTGCGGGTGAGTCACCAGCAAAGTGGTAGTCGTAGTTGGTCGGGTTGGCAAATCCAACAAGTGCGATCAAGGGTTCCTTCAAGTTGCCTGCAGTGTCGGTCTGTAGTGGAAATGCGTTCGCCATGAACTGTCCTTGACCAGCGAGGATGTTGTTGTAGGCTTTGAAGGCGGTGGCGCTGGCAATGCTGAAGAAACTCCCCGCGCTCCGCTCGTTCACCAGTGTGTTATTGATGGCGTAGAGTTCATGTGGCGTGGGGTTGCTCAATCCTTCCAGACCAAAGCCGACGAGGTTGCTGTTCTCCGCAAGCAGTCCTTGTTGGATCACATTGCCGATCAGGTACGTGGTGCCGCCGTTGGGCAGGTCGATCTCTCGGCTGGCATCACCGGTGGCCTCGTTGCTGAACCGGTTGTACTCGATCATGTTCACATGCGCTCTGCTCTTCAGCTCATGGCCCACATGCGCATGATGGCTGTAGTTGTAGCGGAAGATAAGCGAGTCCACATTGTTGATGTACAGGTTGTGCGATTGTCCATCACCGAAGCCATTGTGATCGAACTCCGTGTGTTCGATGCGGATGGTGCTCGGGTCCACGGTGCCGGCCAGGATGCCGTTCTCGTTATCGTGGAAATAGCAATTGCGTACAGTGAGGTGATGTCCTTCCAGTCTTATCCCAGCACCGTTCTGATCGGGAACACTGCATTCACTGAACTCGATGTGATCGACCGTGGTGCGGTCACCTTGGATCACCCAGATCCCCTTTTCGCCCCATGCCAAGCCATTGCTTTCCAGATGTGCCATGCCACCAATACCCCGCAGCAACAGGTCGTTGGCGGTCCAGTTGGTCACGTCGGAAGGGTAGGTGCCTGCAAGTATGTTCACGGTATCGCCATCGGCCACCGAGCTTGCCACTTGGCTTGGTGCAGTGAAGGTCTGTCCAGTACCCACTTGCCATTGTGTGGCGAATGCGGAAAAGCTTAGCGTTGAGAAAACAAGAATAGGGAGTGGTGCCTTCATGATACTTTCAAAGGTAGCATGAAGGGTGTGGCCGCTCCTCGATCGGCTCACCGCCGCACCGCGTAGATCAATTCATCCTGCACGATATCGTTCTTTACGAATGCGGCTGCGATGCGCGCTTCTAGCACGAAGCCTGCTTTTTCCAACACGCGTTGCGATGCTATGTTGCTGCTGAACGGCCGCGCGTATATCCGGTGGATATCCGGCAGGATCCCGAATGCGCGCTCGGTGGCGTGTTGAATGGCCCGTGGCATGATCCCCTTTCCGCGGAAGGGCGCACCGATCCAATAGCCCAGCTCTGCATTGCGACGGTAAATATCGAGGTCGGGATGGACACCCAATGCTCCAACAGCGATGCCTTCCACGGCGATCGCCAAAACAAGTTGCGGGTCCTTGGCCATGAAGCGCGCAAGAAAGCGGTTTCCATCCGTCGTGGTGAACGGAAATGGGAAGGCATCGGTCATGTTCTCCGCTACGGTGCGATCGTTCGCATGGTGTACAAGCGAGCCAAGGTCGTCTGCATGCCAAGGGCGTAGGCTGAATTCCATTGGGAACTAGTGCTGCACCTTCGGCATTTCCGCACCGCAGCGCCTGCAGTAGTTGGCATCGGGCAAGTGGCCTGTTGCGTGGCACGTCATGCATTCCATGCCGGGGTCCATGTCCTTTGCGAGCTCGGCACCGACTATACCGGTGGGCACGGCGATGATCCCATAGCCCAGGATCATGATGAAGGAGGCCAGCGTTTGTCCTAAAACACTTTGTGGGGCTATATCGCCGTAACCCACCGTGGTCAGGGTAACGATGGCCCAATAGATGCTGCGTGGAATACTGGTGAACCCCGCTTCGGGTGTTTCCACCATGTACATGAGCGTTCCGAAAACGACGGTGACGGAGAGCACCCCGAGCAGGAAGACGGAGATCTTTTGTCGGCTCGCCATGAGCGCACGCCCCAGCACACCCGCCTCGGTAACGTAGCGGGCCAACTTCAGGATACGGAAGATCCGTAACAAACGCAGTGAGCGGATCACCATCAGGGAATGGGCACCGCCGAAGATCAATCCAAGGTAGGTGGGGAGGATGGAGAGCAGGTCAACGAGGCCGAAGAAACTTTTGGCGTAGCGCATAGGGCGCTCGATGCTCCAGAGCCGCAAGGCGTATTCAACGGTGAACAGCGTGGTAAAGAAGAGTTCAGCGATGTACAAGACCCTGCCATATTCGATCTTGATCTCGACGACGCTTTCGAGCATGACCAGTATCACACTGATCACGATGGCCCACAGAAGGACCACATCGAACAATTTGCCCATGGGGGTGGACGTACCGAAGATGATGGTGAACACCTTCTTGCGCAGGACACCATGGGCTGGCTTGTCGTAGGACATGGAACAAAGGAAAGGTACTTTACCGAAGTGCCCAATTCAGCTACACCACCATCAAATGATCAAGCGCACACCACCGAGCTCGGCCACTTTGTACGGGAAGCGATCGCCTGGTGAACCGATGAACATGAAGTTGGTGGGGATATTCCACTCCTTGCTCAGACGGTCCACCAGCTCCGGTCCGAATTGCCCAATGATCTGAATAAGCTCCACATGGATATCGGGATACGCACGGTCCAGGACATCCAGGTCACTAACGAAATTTTCCGGCATGTGCTGGTCTGCCTTCAACACGGTCACGATCCGCAACTTTTTGGTGATCTCGTTCTCCTCCACGTACATCATCACCTGATTCAGTACGGCCACATCATCGCCTTTGGTAAAATACACGAATTCCTGCTGGGTGAGTTCTCGTATGGTCCTGGAGAGCTTCAATCGGCTAAGGGCCGCCAGACGTTGCATCGAATCAAGGAAGCTACTGATCACCACCATCATGTATTCCAAGATGATGTTCCGTTTGAGGAAGACGAAAAGGATGAGCATGGCGGGGACGAAATACTGGAGGAAGACCACCAGATGTTCGGGATGTAATCGGATATTCCCGTATAGGGCGGCGACCACTGCCAGCAATGCAATGAACACGACAAAGGCCGTTGCCGTCTCCGGCCGGGGCAGGCGTGACCGCTTGATCTTCAGCAGAAAATTCCCGAAAGCGAAAAAGGCCATCACAATAAGGAACGAGATGGTGTAGACCCCGGCCAAGGCACCCAACTCCCCTTCGGTGATGAACAGTACGGAGAGACAAAGGAGAAAGAAAACGATCAAGATCCGGGGAGAGCTGCCCCGCTTGTTCTCCTTCAGCAGGAACTGCGGAAGGATACGATCCAAGGTCATGCGTTTCATCAGTCCGCTTACGCCAACGAAGCTGGTCAACACGGCACCGCAGAGCACCAGCACGGCATCGACCGAGATGAGCGTGGCCAACCAACTGCCGCCGATCTCCATGCCCATGAAGGAAAGCAGTGCGTTCTGGTGTTCGTGTACTTGGATGATGGGCAATACCATGATCGCCAGCAGCGCCATGAGCGGGTTGATCACGGTGACCGCTATCCACATATTGCGCAGGGTAAGGCGGAATACGCCCGGTTCCTGTTCTTCCACGAAATTGGCGGAGCTCTCAAAGCCGCTCACGCCCAACATCGCGGTGCTGAAGCCGAAGAAAAGGGCTGCTGCCAGGCTGCCCATGGGAAGCTCCGACTTGAAATTCAGCGTACCGATCTCAAGACCGTGCATCGCCACGTACCAGATGCCGCTACCGATCAGCAGTGCCATACTGGAGAGGTGGATGATGAAGATGACGATCGCAACGATGGAAGATTCACCGATGCCGCCAATGGTGAGGAACAAGAAGATCGTAAGCACCACCACGGTTGCGATCATGATCGGCAGGGAATGCACCAAGCTGTGCAAGTAGTGCATGGCCTCATTGCCACTAAGCACAGCAGTAGCCATGTAGCTGAGGATGGTCAAGCAGGCCGCCACGCTCGCATTGGTCTTGTTGGTGGTGTTGAGCAGCACATTGTACGCGCCACCGTTCAGTGGAAGTGCGCCCACCACTTCGCCGTAGATCTTCCGGAAAAGGAACAGCACCAAGGCCACCATGGCAAGTGCCACGAAGGCCCACGGTCCGGCGTAGCCGATCGTAAGCGCGCTCACATACAGGCAACTGCTGGTAATGTCGTTCCCGCAGATCGCCGTTGCCGCGAGTTGGCCAAGTTTCTTGGGACTATGGTTCGGTTTTGTCGGGGATGATGTGGACATCACGTTGTGGGAATGGGATGACGATACCTGCTTTTCTGAATCCTTCAACGATGGTGAAACGGATCTCGCTTTTCGTCTGTTCAATGTAGAAGATGTTCCGGCTCCAGAACAGGATCTCGAAATCCAATGAGCTGTTCCCGAAATCGATAAGCCTCACCACCACCGGGTGTTCAGTGTCGTTGGTGATCACCATGGGGTGTTCCAAAGCGGACTTCTTCAACACATTCGAAACAACGTGCTCGTCCGATCCATAAGCCACGCCCACATTCAATGTGAACCGGGTCTCCAAGGAATTGTGGCTCCAATTCACCACGTTCTCGTTGATGAAGCGGTGGTTGGGCACGATAACGTTCATGCCGTTGCGGGAATAGACGGTGGATGTTCGCAGGTTGATCTCCGCCACCCGGCCTACAAGGCCTTCCACTTCCAGCACATCGCCTACGCGAATGGTCCCTTCCATGAGGATGATGATCCCCGAAACGATATCGCTGAAGGTTTGCTGAAGGCCCAATCCCAATCCAACGAGGAGCGCTGCGGAACCGGCCAAAAGGAAGGTGAGGTTGATCCCGAGTAGTTGGAGGCAGATGGTGATGACCAGCACCCATACCGTGTATTTCACCAGAAGGAACGCGGAGTGCAACCTGGAGGCCTGCTCCATATTGTGCAATCGCGCACGGCGATCCAGACCGGCACGCACCAATCGAAGAGCGATGAATGCCCCCGCGATCACCAACAACACGGCGAACACATCGCCAACGGAGATATTGAGCTTGGCTGTTTCGAATAGCGTGCGGTTCAATACGGAGAACATGGGGCCGGTAAAGCGGAACGAAGGAACGGAGTTTCAGCGGGCCGATCACCTTCGCAGGTACAAGTTTCCGCTTAAGTGGGATCGGGATCAACAGGTTCCATGTCCAACAACAGGCTGTTCATCCAAGATCATGTCGCCGTGTTCGCTCGTGTCCATTCAAGGTCATCTTCGTGCCACAAGGAAATTGGACATGACGATCGAAAAGCTGTTGAATTATTTCCGTCTCGGCGCCAACGCGGAAGACCCGAAAGTGGCCATGGAATCGATCGAGCGGGCGGTGGTCTTTCGGGGTACCAACCTCATGATCCTCGTGTTCGCGATCCTTATCGCTTCGGTGGGTTTGAACGTGAATTCCGCAGCAGTGGTGATCGGTGCCATGCTGATCTCTCCGTTGATGGGACCTATCGTTGGCATTGGTGCCGGGCTTGGAGTGATGGATCTGAGGTTGGTGCGTCGTGCGCTGAAGAATTTGGGCTTTGCGGTGGGTGCGAGCCTCGTAACGTCATACCTCTATTTCCTCCTGAGCCCCTTGGGAGATGCGGCTTCGGAGATCCTTGCGCGCACCAGTCCGGGGATCTGGGATGTGCTGATCGCGTTGGCCGGGGGCTTCGCCGGCATCTTGGCCACCGCCAGCAAGGAACGTGGCAACGTGGTGCCGGGTGTTGCCATCGCCACTGCGCTTATGCCACCGTTATGCACGGCAGGCTATGGATTGGCCCATGCTGAATGGTCCTTCTTTTTTGGTGCCATGTACTTGTTCTTGATCAACTCGGTGTTCATCAGCATCGCCGCATTTGCAACGGTGAATTGGTTGGGCTACCCAACGGTACAGTGGGAGAGTCCCAGCATGAAACGCAAGATCAAGCGGTATACAACGATCATTGTTCTCGCTACGGCGGTGCCCAGTGTTTACTTGGCGTGGCGCCTGGTACAACAGAACACATTCGCCAAGAATGCGAAGCGATTCGTCACCGAAGAGACCGCAGTCCCGAAAAATTTCCTGGTTGACCATACCATTGATCCATCGAAACGCAGTATCCGCTTGGTGTACATGGGCAATGGGATCGATACGGTGGTGGAGAACGAGATGCACAGGCGCTTGGAGAGCTATGGTATCAAGAACTGCGAATTGCAGGTGACCACAGGCCTTTCGTTGAAGGACCTGGGTAAGGCGGAACGCAACGAGAACGAGGGCCTTCAGCGTAAATTGGATGAGCAACGCGCGATCTTGGCCCGCCTTGCATCGTTGAACGATAGCCTCTCTTCCGACAAATGGCAACGCGACCGGATCATGGCCGAAGCACATGCGGTACATCCGGACCTCCAATGGCTGGTGATCACGGACATGCCACTGGAAGGGGCGGGCAGCGATACATTGGACCGGGTGGTGGCCGCCCATTTCACCACGGCACCCGACACTGCGAAGTTGGCGGGCCTTGATCGGTGGTTACGCGTTAAGTTGAACGGACACCGGTATAAACTCGCTGTTACATCGGAAGAGCCGGTGGCGACAGCGCTGGTGCGCAAAGGACGAGAACATTGACCGCCGAACCGACGCGGGTACCTTTGTGTGCACAACAACGAGGATCATGAAGAAGACAGGGACCGTGAAGAAGAAGCAAGCCCAAGTGGAGATCCGGCCGTTGGAAACGGGCACGTTCGAGGATTTCTCAGCGGCCATGCAAGCTGCGTACCCCACGTGGAGCGGCATGCTTTGGCGGAGGGAATCCATTCAACGGTTGATCGATCTTTTCCCCGCAGGGCAGCTCGGCGTATTCGTGAACGGGAAGATCGCAGGGTGCGCATTGACGATCATCGTGGACATCGATGTGATCGGCCTGGACCACGACTACCTCAAGGTTACGGGCAACTATTCCTTCAAGACCCATGACCCGGAAGGGAACGTGCTGTATGGGATCGAAGTCTTCGTGCACCCAGAGTTCCGGGGCATGCGCTTGGGTCGTCGCCTGTACGAAGCACGCAAGGAACTGTGCGAAGAACTCAACTTGCGTTCGGTCATGTTCGGTGGTCGCATTCCCAATTACCGCGAACATTCCGAGAAGCTCACGCCGAAGGAATACATCAAGATGGTCAAGGAGAAGCAGATCCATGATCCGGTGCTCTCGTTCCAGTTGTCCAATGATTTCCATGTGGTGAAACTGCTGAAAGGCTACATGCCCGATGACAAGAGTTCCATGGAGTATGCCACGTTGATGGAGTGGGACAACATTTACCACAACGAGGGCCAATTGGGCCGCAGCTGGACGCGCAACGTACGGTTGGGCTTGATCCAATGGCAGATGCGCTCCTACAAGGACCTCGACGAACTCTTCAGCCAGTTGGATTACTTCATGGACGTGGTGAGCGGCTACGGTTCCGATTTCGCCGTGTTGCCGGAACTGTTCAACGCGCCGCTGATGGCGGAATATGTTGATTCGAATGAGGCCGAGGCGATCCGATTGCTCTCGGAACACACCAACCCGATCCGGGATTATTTGTTGGCCGCAGCGGTGAAGTACAATGTGAACGTGATCTGCGGAAGCATGCCGTTGTTGGAGGATGGCAAGTTGTACAACATCGGTTACCTGTGCCGTCGCGATGGTACCTATGAGCGTTACGAGAAGATCCACATCACCCCCAACGAACGCAACGCCTGGGGCATACAAGGAGGGAAACAAGTGCGCGTGTTCGATACCGATTGCGGAAGGGTGGGCGTGGTGATCTGCTACGATTGTGAATTCCCGGAACTCGTGCGGCTATTGGCCCTGCAAGGCATGCAGATCCTGTTCATCCCGTTCCTTACCGATACGCAGAACGCATTCTCCCGCGTGCGTCATTGTGCACAGGCACGAGCGATCGAGAACGAGTGCTTCGTCGCGATCTCCGGTAGCGTGGGCAACTTGCCAAGGGTGCGCAACATGGACATCCAATATGCACAGAGCGCCGTGTTCACGCCATGCGATTTCGCGTTCCCCAGCACGGGTGTGAAAGGTGAGGCCACGGCGAATACCGAAATGGTGCTCGTTGTCGACGTGGACCTGAGCCTGTTGAGGGACCTGCACCACCACGGCAGTGTGCGCAACTTGATGGACCGCCGCGAGGACCTGTACACGTTGGAGTTGAAGTCTCCTGTCGGTGAAAAGAGTTCCAATTGATGGGTCGTTCGCTCACTCGAGCACCGTGTTGATGATCACGTTGCGGTCCCGGACCGAGTGGGCTTTTCGTGCAAGTTGTTCACCCAGTCCTTTGGATACGATGCGATCCTTGGGTACACCGGCTTCGACCATCAGTCGTACCAGTTGCTTCCTCAGTCCGTTACCTACGGGTAACTTCCTTTCGTCGCGCCCCTGCCTGACCGGCAGGTTGGCTGACCCGAACGATGTGCGCTTGTGCCATCGGCCTTCCTTCGGCAGGCAAGTTCGAGGTTCTTCGAGGTACCCTATATCGAAAGTACGGAACAAAAATTTGGCACGCTTCGTCTCCCTATCGGGGCGGTGCCTTCTGTGTTCCCACGAAGCGCTGCTTACTCCTGTGCCACGGGGGCTGGAGTGCTGGGGGTATCGCCCAAATTCTCCGGATCGGGTCCGGCTTGCGTGGAAGCGATCAATCCCAAGGCCATGATCAGGCACGTGCCCAGTACCACAAGGAACAAAAGCCCGGTGCTCACTTGCGGAATGAGGAGCTCATCGGGCAAGGAGAAGTAGAGCAGGATGCTGATCAGGCCACGCGGGGTCATATACACCAGAGGGGCCAGGTCCACCCGCAACGCAACCTTGAGGAAGACTGCTCGGATCGCATAGGTCGCCACCAGCATGATGCCACCCAGTATGGCAATGTCCAAGACGAGGATCTGGGAGATCACCACGCTAAAGCCGAACAGCACGAAGAACAGCGTGCGGATCAGGAATGCACTTTCGCGCGATAGCGAGTGGAATTGCTCCAGGTCCCGTGGGAACTCACCGTACAGGAACCGTTGCCGGAACCAAGGGAACGGGATGTTCTCCGCATTGGCCATGAACATGCCGAAGGCCAACACCACCACCAAAGAGGAGAGGTGGATCTGTTTACCGACCGCATAGACCAGTACGAGGATGGCCAGGATCAGGAAGAACTTCACCTTGTGCTTGATCTTTCCCAACAACCAGAGCAAGACCATGGAGAACACAGCGCTGAGCACCAGCACACTGATGATCTCCCCGCCCAATCCGGTAAAGGCCTTCATGCCGAAGGTTTCGTTTGAAACGATGAAGTTGAAGAACACGATGCCGAGGATATCCGAGAACGATGATTCGTAGACCACGAACTCCTTGTTGCGTGAGGACAGTCCACCTGCGGAAGGGATCGCTACGGCAGAGCTGATCACGCTCAAGGGTATCGCATTGGCGATACACCGTAAAAGATCGGCACCGGTTACATAATAGAGTATGGCCGAGATCGCAGCTGTGGTCAACAACAGCAAGAAAAAGGAGGAGATAAGCGCCTTGATCGTAATGGATCGCTTTTCGGGTTCGTAGGTCAACTCCAAGGCTCCTTCGAACACGATCAGGATAAGACCGATGTTACCCAGCGTGGCCAGCAGGAGTTGCACATCGAAGGTGCGCACGCCCCACGTATCGGCTGCAGCGCGAATGGCGATACCGAGAACCAACAACAACAGCACCGAGGGCAACCGCGTCCGTTTCGCGAACAGGTCGAACAGGTAGCTGAAGATCACCAGCACACAGAGCAGGATCAGGATCTGGTAAGGGTCCATGGGGCCAAAGATGGTATTATTCCGTTAGGCGTATCAGCACGGGGAATGGTCCGTTCCGGTCTCACCTGTGCGGGAACGATCACTCGGTCGCTTGGGCGGCTTCCTTGTAAGTGGGAACTACACCCACGTTGTTGAAGAAGAAAGCCCATTTGTCCGCTTGCTGTTCAATGATCTTGCTGGTGGGCATCCCTGCACCATGTCCGGCTTGTGTCTGGATCCGGATCAACACGGGCGCATTGCCCCGTTGTTCGCGTTGCAAGGTGCTTATGAACTTGAAACTGTGCGCTGGAACTACGCGGTCGTCATGGTCGGCGGTCATCACCAAGGTGGCCGGGTAGTTTGCCGGTTCTATGTTGTGCAAGGGTGAATATTTTCGAAGGATGTCGAACTCATCCTGGCTCTTGTCCGCGTTGCCGTACTCCGGTGTCCATCCGAAACCGGCGGTGAATTTCTGGTAGCGCAACATGTCCAGCACGCCCACTTCAGGGAAGCATACCGCACAAAGATCCGGCCGTTGGGTCATTACTGCTCCGACCAAAAGTCCACCATTGCTACCCCCATTGATCGCCAGGTGATCGGTGTCCGTCCATTTCATGGCTTTGAGGTACTCTGCAGCTGCGATGAAATCGTCGAACACGTTCTGTTTCTTCTCCTTCATGCCGGCCTTGTGCCAGTCTTCGCCATACTCGCCGCCACCGCGCAGGTTGGCCAATGCGAATACGCCACCTTGCTCCAACAGGATCATCCGGCTGGTGCTGAAGCTGGGGCTCAAGCTTATATTGAATCCGCCGTACGCATAAAGCAGGGCGGGATTCGTGCCATTGCGTTCCACATCGATCTTGCGCACGATGAACATGGGCACCTTGGTCCCATCCTTACTAGGGAAGAAGACCTGTTCGGTGATGTAGAGCGTGGGGTCGAATTTCAATTCGGGTCTGAAGTACACCTCGCTTTTGCCGGTGATATAGTCGTAGCGGTAGATCGTACCTGGATCGGTAAAGGAGGTGAAGTTGTAAAAGCTGTAAGTGTCTTCTCGCTTTCCGCCGAAGCCGCCTGCACTTCCGAGGCCGGGCAACTCCACTTCCTGTTCTCCGGTACCATCGGCGTCGAAACGATAGATGCGTGTAGTTGCATCCTTGAGGTAATCCGCGAAGAGCAGACCGCCACCGGTGCTCACGCTTTGCAGCAGTTCGGAGCGCATGGGGATCACATCCTTCCAATCTGCCTGTGCGGGCTTGGCAGGGTCCACGGAAACCAACCTATATGTTGGTGCCTCTACATCGGTCTTCACCAATAGCCTGCCGCTCTTCGGTTCGAAGTCCACGATGCTCGTCTTATGGTCAAAGCCCTGTTGCAACGGCGTCCATTTTGTTTTGGGTGAAGGGATCTTGCCTGTGCGAAGGTCATGGAAATATTGCTCGAATCCGTCGGTCCCGGTGCTGATGTACAGCGTTGCGAATTCCTCGCCTTCGGTAACACCGACCCCGACGTACAGGTCTCCGTTCTTGGTGTCCTCCCAGACCAATACGTCATTTTCCTGCGGAGTGCCCACCACGTGGTAATACACCTTTTGGAATTTGCTGGCAGCGCTCAGCTCCGTGCCTTTCGATGGGGAAGGGTATCTGCTGTAGAAGAAACCGTTCTTGTACCAGGCGGCACCACTGAACTTGCACCACTTCAAGAGATCGTCGGTCTTGGTCTTGGTGGTAAGGTCCCATACCTCGATATCTTGCCAATCGCTGCCGGCGTTTTGCACGCCGATCGCCATGTACTTATCGTCCTTGCTGGCACCCAACATGTTGAAGGTGGTGGTACCGGCGGGGTCGATCGCATTGGGGTCAATGAACACCTTGTCCTCACCATCAAGTCCTTCACGCACATGGATCACGTACTGGTTCTGCAGGCCGCTGTTCTTGCTGATGAAATAGAGGTCACCCACCTTCCAAGGCGCTGATACTTTGGGGTAGTTGTAGATCTCCTCATACCGTTGCGCTAAGCTTGCGCGGTATGGGATCTTGGAGAGATAATCCTCCGTTACTGCGTTCTGCCGTGTTACCCAGTCGCCTGTTTCCGCGCTGGTATCGTTCTCCAACCAACGGTAGGGATCGGCAACGAATGTGCCGTGCATGGTATCTCCGGCAGTGCTGTCCTGCAGGGTTTCAGGATAGGTCATTGGGGGAATGGTGGTTACGGGTTCTTCATTCCCGCCGCAAGCGCAGAGCAATACGAACGGTAGTACGATCAGAGAAGAACGGTCCATGGGCAAAGGGGATCACCCATTGGTGATCGGCGCAAAAGTAGCCGAAGGATCGAAGTGGAAGTTTGCCGGATCAGGCAAGGAAGAAAGGAACCGTGTCCCGCATGGTTCCGCAGTACTGCGGAATGCGGGAGAACGGGAATGAACGGAAATTGGAATTTCTAGCAAGCACGTGAATATGGACAAGTGTAATAACGCAGCTTACGGAGGTCCAGCCCTGAAGGGGCGCAATTGCAGAGCGATGGGTCTTGACCCATCGGTTGAGCGTTTCACCGGAAATCCAGCCCTGAAAGGGCGAAATAGTTCTCATCCAGAAATTCCATCGTCCCCGCATGATGCGTGCTGAATGATCGGCTAATACCTGTTCCATCTCAAGAGGAAGAGCTCGGACGTGAATTGGGTCTGCCTTTATTCACGTGCATTCCCGTTCATTCACGGTTTCTAATTCCAATAGGGTCATCAACCAAGTTCACCGGATGGATCCGGCTTGCGGAGCCGTCTGGAACCACAACTGATCACGCCACCTTCCGCCGCTGCTGCTGTACCGTGATCAGTTCGTACACCGTTCCTGGTCCGGGTACCAATTCCACGGTGGTGTCCAATTGGCCGGCCAAGGTGTGGATCAGGTCCATGCCCAATGTTTCCGGGCGGTCCCATTTCGTGCGGTCCGGCAGGCCCACGCCATCATCCCCGATGCGCATGTGCAACCCGTGTTCCTGATCACCATCGAGGTGAACGAAGATCGTACCCTTCTTGCGTCCCTTGAACGCGTATTTGAGAGAATTCGAGATGATCTCATTGATCACCAGTCCCAAGGGGATCAGGGTGTCCACGCTCAGTGTGGGTACATTGATCTTGATGTCGAGGTCCAGTTTGATGTCCACGCTGTAGGCATAGCACAAGTCCCTGGTCAATTGCGCGAAATAGGCATTCACATCGATGTTCGCCAGATCCTTGCTCAAATAGGTCTGCTCGTGTACCAAGGCCATGGCACTAACGCGGTTGACACATTCATTGAACAATTCGGTCGTGGTGGGATCCTTCACTTGCTCCATCTGGAATCGGATCAGGCTCTTCACGATCTGCAGGTTGTTCTTTACCCGGTGGTGGATCTCCTTCAACATCACTTCCTTCTCTTCCTTGCTCAACATGGTCTCACGCAGGTGGCGGTTGGCCGTTTCCAGATCTTGTTTGGCACGGTCCAGCTCTTCGGCCCGTTTGCGGCTCACCTCCAACAGACGTTGGCTCTTTCCCACGAGCCATGCGAACACCACGGCCATCAGGCAGGCGGCGATAAGCAGGAATTGGGCTTCGCTCCACCGTTTGGAAAGGGTTGAGGTGTACACGCTCAGGCCTTGCTCGTGTACGCTGCGTGTGGTACGGTCCACGGCTTTTTGGCTGCGTTGGAGCATGAATTGGAAGACGGCTTCGGCGGGTGTTCGTTCGTTCCATAATGTGGGTGTGGACATGGCCTCCCGGTGCAACGAATCGGTTTGGTGCAACAAGCGGTGCAGGGCATCAGGCATCTCCACCATTCCGGGCGAGTCCGGAAAGCGCGCCTTCAACGAGGCTACCCGTTGTCTAACTCTTTCCAATTCCGTGGGCCACCCGTATTGCTGTGTGCTGATGTCCATCCGATGGGTGATCCCCAATTGATGCAGTGCGTCGTTCAACCGGCTCAGTTCATCCAAGAGGTGAATTTCCTGCGTGATCCGTTGCTGCAACTGCTGCGACCGGGAGATCAAGCTGAGTCCGTAGGAAATGAACAGGGACATGAGCACCACCGTAATGATGGGCCACGACCGCATGGAAAGGCGTTTGATCGGCTGCATGGTCAAAGACCTTGAACGCAGCGCAGCGAGAAGAGGTTGCAATGGACTGGAATGGATGTGCATGCACGTCCACTCCAGTCCATTTGCGTCCATTGGTTACCGCCCGCCGGCCAAGCCAAACAAAAGGGTACTTCGAAGAACCTCGAACGGATGGCACGCATGGGTATTCTTGATCCAGACAAGGCGTGATGAAGAGAGGATACTGGAACAAAGTCTCCGACTGAGGAACAACGAAGTATGGATCCAGAAGACCCTTGCGCCCGAAGGGTCAACGCGGAGCGTTGATGCCGCCGAAGCGAGGTTCTTCGAGGTACCCAAAAGCTAAGGCGGCCTAAAACGGAGCCTCTACCGCCACAAGATCCAAAGCAACACCTATTCTTCCAAATTCGCCCTTATCCGCGCTTCCATGTTCTGCAACAACCCATTGATGGTGGACTCGGCCAAATACCTCAATTCAGCATGCAGCTTGACCGTGGATGGGTGGCTCATTCCAACGGCATGGGTCACTTGGTCGTCGTTGCGCATGAGTTGGCCCACGTTCACCGCTCTTCGGTACGCATTCTTGTTGCCCGCATGTACGAGTCCGGATACTATTGCGGTGCATTCCCCGGCATGGATCTGGAATTTTACATGGTACGCGATCGTACCCATGCTTTCCTCGCGGCCGGCGAGCATCGCTGATCGAAAGTTGATCCGCGCGGATCCTTCAAGTACTCCGGTCTCGCGATCGCTGAACAGCACCTTTGCCCCCGGTTCATTGCCGAAGGTCCACTTCCAGGCATCGGCCACCTGATCGAAAAGCAGCAGACCGTTCAGCGGAATGCTCATATGGCGCGTAATGCCCAACGCGGTGCCCGGTGCCGGAGCATCCTGCGCATGCACGGCCGGTAGCAGGAGCAGGAAAAGGAAAACGGACCGGATGCGCATGGAGCGTGTAAAGTAATGGCGCAACGATCCTAGGGCCATTACCTTTGGCGTCTTATCCATGATCCATGCCAAGTGCAATAACCGGTACACATGCCTTGAAGATAGGCGTATTCTATGATGGGAGCTACTTCACCCACGTTAGCAACTACTACAATTACCAACATCCGCATCGTCGAAGGATCCACATCGGCGGCTTGCACGATTTCGTAAAACACATGGTGGCCGAGCGGGAAGGGACCAAACCCAACCTGTGCCACATCATCGATGCGCATTTCTTCCGTGGGCGCTTCTCGGCGCGGGAGGCGAATGAGAAGGCCAACCAGCTATACCATGATCGCGTGTTCGATGATGTGCTCATGTACAACAACGTGCAAACGCATTATCTGCCGCTGAAGGATACCGAAGGGCGCAAGAAGGAAAAGGGCATCGACGTGCTTATGGCACTGGAGACCTACGAGCTTTGCATGCTGAAGCGGTATGATGTGGTCGCCTTGGTCGCATCGGACGGGGACCATGTGCCCACCGTGCGCAAGCTGCATGCGCTGGGTTGCAAGACCATGCTGTTGGGCTGGGATTTCGAATTCACGGACAGCGAAACAGGTGTCCACATGACCACGCGCACCAGTATGGACCTATGGAATGAAGTGAGCTATCCACTACAGATGCACGACATTGTCGATGAGGGCCTGAAGGAAGATGATCAGGTGGTCCGCGAACTCTTTGTGCTTCGCGAATCCACACCACGGGAACCCGATGAGCAGTACACCACCGTAGTTGATGAGGACCCGGAAGCGCGCCATAAAAGTTCGGTCATGAGCATGATGAACGGCTATGGCTTCATCCGTTTTCCGGACAACAACCTGTTCTTCCTTCGCGATGATCTGGAGGATGTCGATTTCGCGGACCTGCACATCGGTGATCCGGTCGAATTCAGCTTGGCGGTGAACAGCCGTGGGCAGCGGGTGGCGCGTGCTGTGCGGCGGATAGTGGCGGAGGAGGTGTAGAAAGGGTGGTGTGTGAATGGTATTGCTCCCTTCAATAGCAGGGAATGGCGGAGTAACTTCGGAGCATGGTACTACTCAGCAAGAAGCGCAGGGTCACCGAAGACGGAAGAACCTGGGGTGGTTTAATACAAATGACCGGTAATGTTGGCCAACGTGTTTGGGATACAACGGGTATTGCACCGGGTACCTATTCCGTGCAGTTTATTGTAGACGACCAAGTGGTTGGCAATGAAAAACTGGTGATCGAGAAGTAGCATGCGCTTCGCGCGGGGCATATCAACAGCCGCAGCTATTCCCTCCTAACCTGCAACGTTGTTTCCTCATTGGGCTTTCCAGATGGATACACCTTTCATCCCGCGACATACGAGTTGATCATTAGTTCTTGGGTACCCATAACGGATGGTAGCGTATTTGCTTCTGGTCTTATTTGGTTTCGGTTGAATTCGAAGGTAGTTCTATGGGAGCTCACCGCTCGCTAGGTCAGCCGTAGTTGCGAAGCAACAGGGGGCGCGTAGCCGATCAGCACTGATCACAGGGTTCCCGATGAGAACTCCAGATCGCAATTGATCCAAACTCCGGCTACAGCCTTAGCTCACCAACGGCACCCGCAATGTGAACGTACACCCACATCCCGTCCCATCGCTACGTGCGATCAGGCTTCCGTTTTGCACCAATGCCAACTCCCGTGCCTTGGCCAACGAACCGCGCCCTTGGGCCTCGCCGTCCGTAGGCCTGTTGCACAGCAATGCGAACCGCACGAATACCTGTTCCAGGTCGGCCGGTGTAAGACCGGTTCCCAGATCCCTGACTTCAACGATGGCATAACCTTCCTCGGAATACGTGGAGACGGCGATCGGACTGCCTTGCGCCGAGAATTTGGATGCATTGGAAAGCAACGCATCGAGGATATCCCCCAGCATTTTTGGATCGGCGAGAACGGTCAGGTCATCCGAAAGGTCCAGTTCCAACGGCTGCCTTTTTCGTAGGAACCGGTGCTGCATCAACTCGATGTGTTCGTGTACCAGCGGTGAAAGGGCCACGGATACAAGCTGGGGAGCGGCGGTACCGCGTTCAACTGCAAAGTCATCGAGCAGGACCTCCACTTCACGTAGGGCCTTGAAGTATTGTTGTTCGCCGAAGTGGATGAGTTCTTGCTGCTCTTCCTCCCCAGGCTGCTGACTGAACTGGACCAGTACTTGTTGCAGGCCGATGAGCCTGTTCCGAAGGTCATGGGAGAAGCGGTGAAGCCTTTCCGCCTGGTCCTTGTCGGCTGTCATGGAATGATCAATGGACCTGATGTTCGAAACGCTTCAGCATATCCTCCAAACGATCGGGATTGATGGGTTTGCTCAAGTACTGGCAGTCGTTCAACCCTTGGATCTCCGTGATCACTTCGGTCTTGGTGCTTGCGGTAAGGAACAGGATCGGCATGGGTTGTTTCGCATGGATCTCCTGCGCCAGTTCAAGTCCGTTCTTGGCACCTTTCAAGTAGATGTCCATGATGATCATGTCCGGTGTCTCTTCCTCGAGGAATTTCTCCGCCTCGTCGGAACTGCGCGCCATTCCGATCACCTCGAAGCCGAGGCGTTCCAGTTGCAGGCGGTAGCTGAACGAGATGATGGCCTCGTCCTCAATGATCAGGATCCGTTTCATGGTTTGGGTTTGTTTTCGTTGGACTTGCGGTTTGCATGGTCCAGTGATATCCGCTCAAATGCTTCCACCGAAAGTGCTTTTTCAACGTAGGTGGAGACACTTCTGAAGGATAGTGCCTTATTGATATCGTGCGGTCTGTTGCTCGATGAGAACATCACGACCGTGGAATGTCCGTTCGGCAACAACCCTTCCGTTTCGCAGGTGTGCAACAGGTCGAATCCTGAAAAAGGCGGCAGGTTGATGTCGATGAAGAGCAGGTCCGGTTTAGCATGTTCTCCGCGCAAATGCAGAAGTGCTTGGTCCACGGTGGTGAGGCAGGTAAGCTGCCCTGTATAACCCGCCTGCTTGAGCACCAGCTTGGTCACGAAGTTGCAATCGTCATCATCGTCGATCACAAGAATGCGATCAACGGCAGGGTATGTAGGTGGTGTTTGCTGCATTGCCGATCCACTTCAACGGAAATGGGGGTGAATGGTTCCGGAGATCAAAACTTGGGCGGAAGTGTGCGCTCCATAGGCCCGGATCCGAAGGTGTGGGTGGTATCCTCGGACAGGTGCATGGTACTTGAACCTGAACTGGATCCGTGTGCGGATCAGCCAGTAGAGATCCTTTCGACGATCGGTCCAATGCGAACAACAGCGCGATCAACGCAGGTCATGGTCCAACCGAACAATGTTCTCGGGCGAACCAAGCAGGTACAGCAGGTCGTCGGTATGGATCTTTGCATCGCCGCTCACATTGGTGATGTACCGCTCTTTTCGGCGAATGGCCAACACTGTTATTCCGTATTTCTCCCTCAACGCCGATTCCGCAATGGTGCGCCCGACCACTTTGCTGCGACCGAGTGTCACCGGTAGCGTGGCGATCTCCAGACCTGGAATGGTCAAGTGCTCATCGTTGTTCTGCGGCTTCTTTGGAACCGAGCCACGGAGCAGCCCATAATGATCACTTCTGATATTGGCGACGAGGTCCTGGATCCGAGCTTCAGGCACCAGGTATTTCCGCAGTACGCGATGGAAGATCTCGATGCTGGTCTCGAACTCCTCGGGGATCACCTCGTTCGCACCGGCGTCATAGTTGGCCTGCAGGTCGCGCACGTAGCGGGTTCGAACAATGATGTGGGCCGTGGCGGAAATGGAACGCACGTTGGCTACGATCTTCAGGGTCTGTGGCGGATCACTGATCGCGATCACGACCACTCGGGCCCGTTCCACATGGGCTTGTTCCAGCAGGTGCGTATTGGTGGCATCGCCAAGGATCACCGTCATGCCCATGGACGTGGCCTTTTCAGCCAGATCAGGTTCTTCCTCGATCACCACGCACCGGATCCCTGAGTTGACCGCCGCGTTTGCCACGTTCTGCCCATTGAGACCAAAACCGACCACCACCACATGGTCCTTCATCGTCTTTTCCAGTGACTTTTCCTGTTGGCGTTTCACCCGCATCAAGCGGTCCAGCCGTTGGCCCACACGACCGGGAAGGAAGCTCAGGAAGATGCGGCGTACGATCCGGTCGGCATATTCAAGGACGAAGGGCGTTGCCCCCATGCTCAAGATGCTTACAGAGAGAAAGGTCTGGTAGTGCTCTTCGCTCAGCAGCCCGGTCCGCAATCCGGGAATAGCAAGAATGAAACTGAATTCACCGAGCTGGAAGAGGGCGAGACCCGTGTAGAGGGCAGTGCGTAAGGGATACTTCAAGACCCACACGGCGATCAAGGTGGTGAAGACCTTCAACAAGACCACCGCTATGGTAAGCCCGATGATCGTGAGCGGTGCCGCAGCGAATTGATGGAGATCCACGAGCATGCCGATGCTCACGAAGAAGAAGCTCATGAACAATTGGTGGAAGGGAAGCACGATGCCGGTGGCGTGGTAGGCGTGGTCCGTCTCGCTGATAACAAGCCCGGCGAAGAAGGCGCCCAATGCCAGGGAAAGTCCGAGCGCTTGTGTAGCGAATGCTGCGGCGAAACAGATCACCACGATCGTGATGATGAACAGTTCGTTCCCCTTTCCCTTACTGGCTGCGCGCAAAAGACGAGGCACCACATAGCGGCCCCCGATGAAAACCGCGGCAAGTAACAGGATCATCTTGGCCAACAACAGGAGCAGGTCCCCACCGATATCATTGCTTTGGCCGGCAAGTAGGGGAGTGACCAACATCATGGGCACCACGATGATGTCCTGAAAGATCAGGATCGCCGTGGCTACACGTCCGTAGGTGGAATCCATTTTCCCCTTGTCCTGTAATACACGCAGAACGATCGCCGTGCTGGACAGCGTGACCAGGAAGCCCATGAAAACGGCGCTTTCCACACGCATGCCGAAGAGTGCGAGCACCCCCGTGACGGCAGCGGTGGTGAGCGTTGCCTGCAAGAGACCACCCACGAAAACGGTACGGCCCAGCGCAGCCAGTTTCTTCAAGCTGAATTCCATGCCGATCACGAACAACAAGAGGACCACTCCGACTTCGGCCATGGCCTCTACTTGCTCCACTTCCTCCACCCATCCCAGTCCGTGAGGTCCGGCGATCATGCCCGTGAGGATGAAGCCCAGGATCCCGGGAAGTTTGAACCGCCGGAACAGCAACAGGATCCCCGTGGCGAGGGCGAGTATCACGATCAATTCCTGGAACAAGGGGAAATGCATTGTTCTCTTTTGGGGAGGTTCGGGAGTAGCAAGTATCGGGTATCGAGTACCGAGTACGCAAGGAGCGGTACTCGGTACCCAATACCCGGCACCGTGTTCCAAAATGCGATCGAATGCCACAAAGCTGGTACACATACCGGTTGTTCGGGCGGATCCATCACCACCTTGCTCCACGGCGCGGTGTTGATCACGCAACTCTGGGCGATCCAGATACGTAGGAACGCATCGCGGGAAGTGTTCGTTGGACCTATCGAATGATCCAAGAGCTCACCGCAGGAGGTATATAGAGGAACGAACCTGAGCATTGGAATGGGAGCACGCAACACAGCAATTGGAGCTGACCAGAATTGGGAAGACCCTGAACATGTCGCGGCCTTCTGGCGCTGGTTCAAGAAGAATCGCATGCGCATAGAGCGGCTGGCCTTGGGCGACCAGGACCAATTGCAGGTCTATAAGGAAATGACCCGTCGCATGCACGCTTTCCATCCTTCGATCTATCCGGAGCTTTCCGTGGACGAAAAGGAATATATTCTTGTTGTAACCGCCGATGGCAGGACAGAGGGGATCGATCCGGTGATGCATTTCACCGAGTTGTATCCGGTGATCGAGGGTTGGCGCATTCAACGGTTCCGCAAACCTGTGAACGATCCGTATGCGGTATTCGAATACCAGGACCTGATCTGTGCGTTGGAGGAAGTGCGTGTGGCCTACGTAATGGACGAGGTCGAAAAGAAGATACACGTGGCGCTGGTCATCGACGGCGCCAGTCGCGATGATATCCGTTGGCACGGCATGTTGTACCTGTTGTTGGACCATGCCATTGGCGAATTCAATACCATGATGCACGTGGGCGGCTTGGACCTTATGACCGTGGAAGAACTACCACCAGAAGCGCCCCTGATCACGTTGGATGAACTTCGTGTGGTATTCGAGGAGGCGTTCTACTGATAAGACCCTTCACTGGACCTTCTTTTCCACTTGCTTCTGGATACTGACCAACAGGTCCATTTGCTTGGCCTGGATATCGAAAAGCGTCTTGATCTGCTCTTGTAGCAGTAGGTCCACCTTCTGGTGTAGGCTGCGGATCTGCAATTCCGCCTTCAGGTTGATCATATAATCGTTCTCCGCTCTCATCCGGTCCTTTTCCTCTTTCCTGTTCTGGCTCATCATGATCACCGGGGCCTGCAGAGCGGCAATGCACGAAAGGACAAGGTTCATGAGGATGAACGGATAGGGGTCGAAGCGTTCCTGAGTGGCCGCTGTAGCGTTGAAGAATATCCAGACCATCAACACCATTAAAAAGGAAGTGATGAAGGCCCAACTTCCTCCGAACCTGGCGATCTTGTCGGAAAGGCGCTGCCCACGGCTCAGGGTCTCGCTCGGCGGGTGCAGCAGGTTGTTGATCAATACCCGCTCTTCCTGGATGGATCCGTCCACGATCTTGCGCAGATGCGCCAGTTGATCCTTTTCTGCGCGCAACATGGCGCTGTTGGTCTTTGTTGCCATTGATCAAATTTCACTTACGAGTTGCATTCCACGTGGAGTAATTGGCCGTGATCGGCGGTCGGTTGGAAGGCACCTCCCGCAGTGCTTCACATTCTTTCAGAGTGGCGTGCAGTTCGTCGGGAAGTTGCTGGTAGAGCGCAGTCCCCTTCGACTTCCATGCGATCATTTCATCGCTAACGTCTGTCACCGCTCGGGCGGGATTCCCCACGATCACCTTCCGACGTTCCCAAACACTGTCCGCAGGAAGAAAGGAAAGCGCCCCCACGATACATTCTTCGCCAAGCTCCACATTATCCATCAGCACGGCATTCATCCCCACAAGGCAATTGCGACCGATGTGCGCACCGTGGATGATCGCGCCATGGCCGATATGTGCACTTTCCTCAAGGACCACTTTCACACCGGGGAACATATGGATGGTGCAATTCTCCTGCACATTGCAACCGTCGCTTATGACGATCTCGCCCCAGTCACCCCGAAGCACCGCACCCGGCCCGATGTACACGTTCTTACCGATGATCACATTCCCCGTTACCACAGCTTGCGGGTGTACAAAAGCGCTAGTATGCACCACCGGTCGGTATCCATTGAATTCGTAGAGCATTTAGGGAAAGTTGGGGGTTGAGAGGTTGAAGATAGTTGGCAGGTTGAATACCGGGCACTGTCACAACCTCCAAGTTGAAAAGTTGAAGAGGCTTATACCGGGCGATCGGACTAACAGTGAATGCGTCCCTTAAGAACAAATGGCCAACAGCTAACAGCCAGCAGTCAAAGGCGAGTACCAGTCCTAGGGCATGATGAAAAGCGGAGAAGGTCGAAATTGCCCAACCCTCAACCCCACAACCTTCTCAACCCTCAACCCAATGTTAAACCAACATTAAGCATTTGCGGGGCTATCTTCGGCAACCATTCGGCCGGGTACATTTGACCGCTGAAACCGCAACCATGTCATTGGAAAGCATTCTCAAGATCTTCAAGCCGCGCGATCGCGTGTTCTTTTATCACTTCGAAGCATCGGCTGCCAACGTGCTCAAAATGAGCGAGGATCTGATCTTGATCATGAAGACCGATCCAGGGTCGCAACGTACGGCAATATTGGAACGGTTGGAGATCGCCGAGCATGCCAATGATGACCTTACGCACACGATCTTCACGGACCTTGCACGCAATTTCATAACGCCTATCGATCGGGAGGATATCCACTATCTCGCTACCACGTTGGATGATGTTGCGGATTATATCCTCGCAAGTGCGAAGAACTTGGAGTTGTTCGGCATTGAAAAGACCGATGAAACGTGTCGTGAATTGGCGCGGTTGGTGAACGAAGGATGCAAGATCGTGCAGATGGCCGTCCAGGAATTGCGTCGCATGCACAAGGCGGGTGACCACAACGAATTCGTGGTGCGCATCAACAGCATAGAGAATGAAGCGGACGAAGTCTTCGACCGCGCGGTGCAACGCCTCTTCGCACATGAAAAGGACCCGATCCAGTTGATCAAGATGCGCGATACCTATGCCTGCTTGGAAATGGCCACCGACAAGTGCGAGGATGTGGGCAATGTCCTGGAGTCCATCATGCTGAAGTATGCATGACCGCGTGATGATCACTGTTCGTCCTGCTCATCACGGAACCCGGATCAACGCATGACCTTGCTCGTTGTCGTTATCGCCTTGGCGTTGGTATTCGATTACATCAACGGTTTCCACGATGCGGCCAATTCCATTGCCACGATCGTCAGTACCAAGGTGCTCACTCCATTGCAAGCCGTGATCTGGGCCGCGGCCTTCAACTTCATAGCGTACTTCATCTTCAGCGATCACCATGTGGCGAACACGGTGGCGAAGACGGTCCATGAGGAATTCATCACACTGCGTGTTGTCTTGGCGGGTCTTTTGGCGGCCATCACTTGGAATTTGCTCACGTGGTGGTACGGTATACCAAGCAGTTCTTCGCACACGTTGATCGGGGGGTTTGCCGGTGCCGCTTTGGCGGGCGCTAGTTTTGATCTGGGCAGTATCGACTTGGGAAAGATCGGGATCATTGCCGTGTTCATTTTCCTTGCCCCGCTCATCGGCATGGTCATATCGGTCTTCATCACACTGGTCACCTTGGTGCAACGGCTATGGTTCCGACTCCTGTTGATCGCACTTGTTGCAGGTCTTACTTCCGCGTTCGTGCTCAAGAACGATGGCCTGCGGATAGCGCTCATCGTTTTCGCTTTGGTCTTCATGGCGGCCTATGCTTGGGACATGACCCGCGCACCCAGCGCTCTTCGCACCGCGAACTTGTACAAGCGTTTGCAGTTGCTCAGTTCGGCCGCATTCAGTATCGGCCACGGTGGCAATGATGCACAGAAGGTGATGGGCATCATCATGGTGGCGTTGGTCGCCAGTGGACAAAAGGAAAGTTTGAACGACATGCCCGCGTGGGTGCCATTGGCGTGCTACACCGCCATTGGTCTGGGTACGCTCAGCGGTGGCTGGAAGATCATAAAGACCATGGGAACCCGCATCACAAAGGTCACTCCGCTGGAAGGCGTCTGTGCGGAATCGGCGGGTGCCATGACCTTGTACATGACCGAACAATTGGGCATTCCGGTGAGCACCACGCATACCATAACAGGTGCCATTATCGGTGTGGGCATTACCAAGCGTGTCAGTGCGGTGCGTTGGGGTGTGACGCTCCAGTTGCTTTGGGCATGGATCCTCACCATACCTGTAAGTGCGGTATTGGCGGTGATAGCCTATTGGCTCTGTGGGTTCTTCGGGATCTGATCGCCGGAAAGTACCTTCGCCGATGTGCCATAAGGGTGGCTATTCACCGTTCACCATTCTCTATTCGCCCCTAACGTAACATGTCCATCATCCTTTCAGACGCTGGCCTTCACGGTCACCTGCATCCCCTCACGAGCACCCGGCCGGTGGGCCAACTGCGCCCCGGGATCTTGCGCATTGCCGAAGGTTGGTATGTGCGCAGCGGGTTGGGTGTTGGCTACCGAACGGAAGCTTATCTCGCGGCTTCATTTCCATTGCCCACCGAGCAAGCCAATTTTGAAGTGGACGGTTCGCTGTTCCCAACGGATGATCTCGTGGCCGCCGTTATGGACCTACGTCCGGGACAAGTGCTGGTGCAGGGCGGGCGGTCATTGGCCTTTGGTGCCGAAGGGAAAGGACATCCCACCTTGGGCGATTGGTCCACCACGCCAAGCTATCTGGCACACGTCGAATTCACCGGTGAAGTGATCAGCTTTACACGTCCGTGGCATCTCTTTCAGCAATGCGGACAAGCGATCGCACACGATTTCAAGTTGCTCACCGAAGGTCGAAGAACGGAGCGCTTGAGCGCGTACAACACCGTGATCGGGGATCCAGAACTGATCTTTTTGGAAAAAGGCGCCATTGTCGAAGCCAGTATCCTCAACACCAAAGGCGGACCCATCTACATTGGGAAGGATGCCGAAGTCATGGAAGGGTGCATGCTGCGCGGCCCGGTAGCGGTGGGCGACCATACGCAATTGAAGATGGGTGCAAAGATCTACGGACCATCCACATTCGGTCCGGAATGCAGGGTCGGCGGCGAGGTGAACAACAGCGTGATCACGGGTTTCAGCAACAAGGGACATGATGGGTTCCTGGGCAACAGCGTGTTGGGTGAATGGTGCAACCTGGGTGCCGATACCAACACCAGCAATTTGAAGAACACGTACGGGAACGTGCAGGTCTACAGCGCGGTCCAGAAAAGGATGGTCGATACCGGCGCACAGTTCTGCGGCCTATTGATGGGCGACCACGGGAAGAGCGGCATCAACACCATGTTCAACACGGGCACGGTGGTGGGCGTTGCCGCCAACGTCTTCGGCGGTGGTTTTCCGGCAAAGCACATACCCGGGTTCGCATGGGGGGGCGCCGATGGTTTCGAGACCTACGACATTGAGCGGGCCCTGCGCACGGCACAACGCGTTATGGAGCGCCGCCACATCCCCATGACGGTCTTGGACGAAGCCCTACTGCGCCACGTTTTCGCAGTGGAGCAGGGCAAGTAAGAAGGAGGAACCGTGAATGGGCGTGAATGAACGGGAATAGGAAGAGGTCGTTCGTGTTGTCCATGACGCGGTGAGCTTATTTCCGTTCATTCACATCCCCATGACGGTATTGGACGAAGCCCTGCTACGCCACGTTTTCGTAGT
>Ga0105046_10002649_pt1 | contig 28272 bp, 23 predicted proteins | sample MAT03_FD_78385 | JGI IMG/M metagenome (GOLD analysis project Ga0105046, IMG submission 78385) | Freshwater microbial communities from Lake Fryxell liftoff mats and glacier meltwater in Antarctica - MAT-03 (megahit assembly) | ecosystem: Environmental > Aquatic > Freshwater > Ice > Liftoff... | reverse complement strand
TCGGCGTAGGTGAAATTGGTCCGCGCGTAGGGCTTGCCCTGCGGGTCGTAGCGGATCATGTCGCGCTCGGGCGCGTCGAGCGGGTGGCCCTCGGTGTCGACGCTGAAGAAGTGCAGGTCGACGTCGCGGCCGCTCTGGTGCGAGCTGTGCCACAGCGACTTGCCGCCCCGCTGGGGACCGATGTCGGCGACCCCGAGCAGCCCCTTCTTGGCGCGACCGGTCACCTTCTTGGCGGCGCGCTGGATCGCCAGGACCAGCTCCTCGACGCCGTACTGGAACCCGCGCTCGGACCAGCGAGGCGGCACCGCGAAGCCGGGGCCCTTGAGCGGCAGCTTGGCCGGCCGGCGCATGCGACCGTGGCTGGTCGTGCCGGTCGACACGCTGGTGCCGTCGGTCCACAGGTTGGGCCCCGCGCAGGCGGCCGCCGACGCCAGCATCAGCGTCGCCAGCCAGCCCGCACGCGCCTGACCCATGCCGCTACCTTAGAGGAATCCCGGCGCCGGTCCAAACATCCGGCAGGCGGTCACCAGGGCGCGCAGGCGGGTCGCCGGACCGGCCCGCGCCGACGGGACCTTCATTAACGACCGAGGGCCGGCCCGCATGCGCGGGATCCGGCCCTCTCGCTCCCGAAGGAGTCGCTCCCGGGGGAGCGGTCGCCTAGTTCTTCTCCTCGAACTCGGCGTCGATCACGTCGCCCTGCCCGCCCTGCTTGTCGCCGGGTCCGGGTCCGGGGCCGGCGCCGCCGGGGGCCTCAGGTCCGCCTGGCTGCGCGCCCTCACCAGGCGTGCCGTAGGCGGCCTGGGCGAGCTTGTGAGAGGCCTTGGTGAGCTTCTCCTTGGCGGCGTTGATGCGGTCGGTGTCCTTGGACTCGAGCACTTCCTTGGCCTCCTTGATGGCGGCCTCGACCTCGACCTTGGGCTCTTGCGGCAGCTTGTCGCCGTTCTCCTCGATGAGCTTCTCGGTCTGGATGACGAGCGCCTCGAGGCTGTTGCGCGACTCGACGGCCTCGCGCCGCTTCTTGTCCTCGGCCTCGAACTTGGCCGCCTGCGCGACCATCTCCTGGATCTGCTGCTCGTTGAGGCCGGAGTTGGCGGTGATCGTGATCTTCGACTCCTTGGCGGTCGCCTTGTCCTTGGCGGACACGTGCACGATGCCGTTGGCGTCGATGTCGAAGGTCACCTCGATCTGCGGCACGCCGCGCGGGGCCGCCGGGATGCCGCCGAGGCTGAAGCGGCCGAGGGTGCGGTTGTCACCCGCCATCGAGCGCTCGCCCTGGCACACGTGGACCTCGACCGACGGCTGGTTGTCGGCCGCCGTGGTGAAGGTCTCCGACTTGCGGGTCGGGATCGTGGTGTTGCGCGGGATGAGCACGGTCATCACGCCGCCGAGGGTCTCGATGCCGAGGCTCAGCGGGGTCACGTCGACGAGCACGATGTCGGTGACGTCGCCGGCGAGCACGCCCGCCTGGACCGCCGCGCCGAGGCCGACGACCTCGTCGGGGTTGACGGTGCGGTTGGGCTCCTTGCCGCCGAAGAACTCCTTGACGGCCTTCTGGACCATCGGGATGCGGGTCGAGCCGCCGACGAGCAGGATCTCGTCGATCTCCGTGACCGACTTCTTGGCGTCCGCGAGCGCCTTCTTGAGTGGTTCGATGGACCGCTTGACGAGGTCCTCGACCATGCCCTCGAACTTGGCGCGCGAGAGCTTGATCTGCAGGTGCTTCGGGCCGGTCGCGTCGGCCGTCAGGAACGGCAGGTTGATCTCGGTCTCCGGCGCGGACGACAGCTCGATCTTCGCCTTCTCGGCGGCGTCCTTGAGGCGCTGAAGCACCAGCTTGTCGTTGCCGATGTCGATGCCGACATCCTTCTTGAACTCCTGGATCAGCCACTTGACGATGCGATCGTCGAAGTCGTCGCCGCCGAGGTGGGTGTCGCCGTTGGTCGAGATGACCTCGACGACGTTCTCCGCGACCTCGAGGATCGAGATGTCGAAGGTGCCGCCGCCGAGGTCGTAGACCGCGATGACCTGCTCCTTGGCGGTGCCGGACTTGCCCTTGCCGAAGCCGTAGGCGAGCGCCGCGGCGGTCGGCTCGTTGACGATGCGCTTGACCTCGAGGCCGGCGATGCGGCCGGCGTCCTTGGTGGCCTGGCGCTGGGCGTCGTTAAAGTACGCGGGCACGGTGATGACGGCCTCGGTGACCGTCTCGTTGAGGTAGTCCTCGGCGGCCTTCTTCAGCTTCATCAGCACGCGGGCGCTGATCTCCGGCGGCGGGTACATCTTGCCGCGGATGCTGATCTGGGCGTCACCGTTGGGCGCGCGCACGACCTTGTAAGGCACGCGTGCGATCTCGGCCTTGAGGTCGTCGTGGGCCATGCCCATGAGGCGCTTGACCGAGAAGACTGTGTTCTCGGGGTTCGTGATCGCCTGGCGTCGCGCCTGCTGACCGACGAGCACGTTGCCGTTCTGCTCGAAGGCGACGACCGACGGTGTGGTCCGGCCGCCCTCTTCGTTGGCGATGACTTTGGGCTCGTTGCCCTCCATGACGCAGACGACAGAGTTCGTCGTTCCGAGGTCGATTCCAATGATCTTTCCCATGAGTTTCCGTTGCTCCCTTTCAGATTCGGCCGGCAAGATAAGGCCCGACCTCGGGGTGTCAATGCCGGCATGAACACGTCGTTTGAGGCCACCTGGGCCCTGCCAAACCGTCAGAACGCCAAAGGCCCACCCGGGACAGGGTGAGCCCGCGGGGGCGAGTGGCCGCGACGAGGGCCGTCGGGTCCGGCCTCAACTGCTGGCGGCGGGTGTGTCGGCCGGGGCCGGGGTCTCGCCCGTGGTCGGCTCGGTCACCGGGGCGGCCGGCTCGGGATCGGCGAAGATGTGCACCGCGGCCTCGTCGACGTTCTTCACGTAGAAGAACTCCATCTCCTGCCGGATCTCCTCGGGCACGTCGACGACGTCCTTCTTGTTGCGCTCCGGGAGCACGATGCGCTTGATGCCGGCGCGGTGGGCCGCGAGCATCTTCTCCTTGATGCCGCCGACGGGCAGCACGAGGCCCCGCAGCGTGATCTCGCCGGTCATGGCGACGTCCGGGCGCACGCAAGTGCCAGTCAGTAGCGACGTGATCGCGGAGTACATCGCCACGCCTGCCGAGGGGCCGTCCTTGGGGATGCCGCCAGCGGGTACGTGGACGTGGATGTCGTTGGTCTCGATCGCCGACTTGTCGATGCCGAGCTTCTTGAGGTGGCTCTTGACGTAGCTCATCGCCGCCTGGGCGGACTCTTTCATGACGTCCCCGAGCTGTCCGGTGAGCATCAGGCCGCCCTTGCCGGGCATCTGGGTCGCCTCGATGAACATGATCTCGCCGCCGACCGGGGTCCACGCCAGGCCGGTGGCCACGCCCGGCTCCGCGGTGCGCTCGGCCATCTCGGGCAGGTACTTCTGCGGGCCGAGGTAGTCCGGGACCACGTCCTTGTCGATCGTGATGCCGTCCTTGATCTCGTTCTCGACGACCTTGACCGCGATGCCGCGGATGATCGAGCTGATCTCACGCTCGAGGTTACGGACGCCGGCCTCGTGCGTGTAGCTGTCGATCAGCTCGAGCAGGGCGTCGTCGGTGAAGGTGATCTTGAAGTCGTCCTTGTCGAGGCCGTGCTCGCTGATCTGCTTGGGCAGCAGGAACCGGCGGGCGATCGCCAGCGACTCCTGCCGCGTGTAGCCGGGCAGGCGCAGGATCTCCAGGCGGTCCTTGAGGGCCGGCGGGATCGGGTCGAGGTAGTTGGCGGTGGCGATGAACATCACCTTCGAGAGGTCGAAGGGGACCTCGAGGTAGTGATCGCTAAAGGACCAGTTCTGCTCGGGGTCGAGGACCTCGAGCAGCGCCGATCCCGGGTCGCCGCGGAAGTCGTGGCCGAGCTTGTCGATCTCGTCGAGGACGACCACCGGATTATTGGTGCCGGCGCGCTTGAGGGCCTGCACGATGCGTCCCGGCAGCGAGCCGACGTAGGTGCGCCGGTGGCCGCGGATCTCGGCCTCGTCGCGCACGCCGCCGAGGCTGATGCGCACGAACTTGCGGCCGATCGCGCGGGCGATGCTCTTGCCGAGCGAGGTCTTGCCGACGCCCGGAGGGCCCAGGAGGCACAGGATCGGGCCCTTCTTGCTGGCGTTGAGCTTGAGCACCGCCATGTACTCGAGGATGCGCTTCTTGACCTTCTCGAGGTCGTAGTGGTCCTCGTTGAGCACGTCGCGCACGACGCCGATGTCGAGCAGGTCCTGGGTGCTGACCGCCCACGGGAGGTCGGTGAGCCACTCGAGGTAGGTGCGCGTGACGGTGTACTCCGCGCTGCTCGGCTGCATGGACTTGAGGCGGTCGAGCTGCTTGCGGGCGACCTTCTCGGCCTCCTCGGGCATCTTCGCCTCGGTGATCTTCTTCGCGAACTCCTCGGCGTCGCCGGACTCGTCGTCCATCTCGCCGAGCTCGCCTTTGATCGCCTTGAGCTGCTGGCGCAGGACGTACTCGCGCTGCGAGTGGCCCATCTCCTCCTGGACCTGGCTGTTGATGCGCTCGCGGACCTTGAGGATCTCGAGCTGACGCGTGAGCAGCATCAGCACCTTGCGCAGGCGCTCGCGCACGTTGTTGGCGGCGAGCACCTCCTGCTTCTCGCCGGCCTCGATGTCGAGGTTGCTGATCACGAGGTCGGCCACCTGGCTGGGGTCGCTGACGCTGTCGAGCAACGCCGCTGCCTCACGCGGCAGCTCGGGCACCAGCGCAATAAGCCGCTTGGCGGTCTCCTTGATGCTCTGGACCAGCGCGGCGGCCTCGACGTCGTCGGCGTCCTGGTCCGGCAGCTCGACCGCGCGGGCGCGCAGGAACGGCTCGGTCGCGACGATCTTCTCGATCTCGATGCGCATCACCCCTTGCAAGATGACGCTGTAGTTGTCCTTCGCTAGCTTGATGACCTTCAAGATCCGGGCGGCGCAGCCAACCGGATGCAAGTCAGCCTCGGTCGGCTCCTCGACCCTGGCTTCACGCTGCGTCACGATGCCGATGATCGGCCGCTCGTTGGCGATGGCCTCCTCGATCAGCTTCACCGACTTCGGGCGGCCCACGTCGATCGGGATGATCGAACCGGGGAACAGCACCGAGTTGCGCAGGGGCAACAGCGACACGACCTCGGGGAGCTCCGGGGGGTCTTCACGCTTGCCGGTTGGCGGAATTGAGGTGTTTTCGGTCACAGAAGCCGGAACCGTAACACCCACCCCCACGCTGTCAACCAGTCGACGAGGTGCTCGCTGCTCATCCGGACAGGCGGATCCGGCGCCCACGCGTCGTGCCCGGTGTACACTGGGCCGGCGTGCGTCCGCTGCTGCTCACCGTACAATCCGGGCCGGACAAGGGACGTCAGATCTCGCTGAGTGGTGAACCACTGAGCATCGGCCGCGGTGCCGGCGAAGGCCTGCAACTGGGCGACAGTGCAGTGTCGCGCCATCATCTGACCATTCAGGGCGAGGCTGGGGGCGTGCGCGTGGTCGAGGTCGCCGGGGTCAATCCGGTGTGGACGGTCGCCGCCGGACAGCGCGTCGCGCTGCTCGCCGGGCAGTTGCTCGCGGTCGGGGCGGCGTTCACGGTCGGCAACACCACGGTCGTGATCGCGGAGGCCGAGACCATGCAGCCGGCCTCGCGTGCGCTCGAGCTCGACGCGACCGGGCTGCTGGCGCAGCCGGGCACCAGTCGCCTCGCCGCCCTCGCGGCGCTCGGTGAGAAGCTGGCGCGCTGTGGTTCGTTGCCGGCGGTGCTGCGCGCCGCGACCTCCTGGGCCGTCGACGCGCTGCCGGCCGCGCGCGCGCTGCTGCTGAGCCCTGATGGCAGTGACATCTTCAGCGCCGCGAGCGTCGGTCCCCTGCCCGACCTGGCGCTGTCGCCTGCCCTGCTCGCGCGGGTCCTGCGAGAGCGCCGTGGGGTGCTGTTACACGATGTGCTCGCCGAGCCCGACCTCGCGGATCGCAGGTCGGTGCAACTGCGCGGGATCACCGGGGCGATGGCGGCCCCGGTCGAGGGCCTGATCTTCTACGTCGAGTGGGGCCCGCGCGAGGCCCTGCGTGGCACCTACGACGACGAAGCGCTGCGCCTCCTGGTCTGCGCGGCGCAGTTGGTCTCGGCGATCGGCGACAGCGCGCGCGAGCGCCAGCAGCTCGGGGCCGCCGCGCGACAGGGACCACCAGCGGTACACGGCGAGATGATCGGTCGCTCGGCGGCGATCCAGAAGTTGCAGGTGCTGCTCGAGCGGGTCGCGGCGACCACCTCCACCGTGTTGGTGCTCGGCGAGAGCGGGACCGGCAAGGAGCTCGCGGCCGGGATGATCCACGCCCTCTCGCCGCGGGCCAGCAAGCCATTCGTGGCGATCAACTGCGCCGCGATCGCGGAGTCGTTGCTCGAGAGCGAGCTGTTCGGCCACGAGAAGGGCGCCTTCACCGGCGCGGTCGCCCAGCATGACGGTGTGTTCGTGCGGGCGCACGGCGGCACGCTGTTCATGGACGAGATCGGCGAGCTCAGCCTCGGGGCCCAGGCCCGGATGCTCCGCGTGCTCGAGAACCGGAGCCTGACCCGCGTCGGTGGCACCCGCGAGCTCACCGTCGACGTCCGCCTGGTCGCCGCGACCCACCGCGACCTCCGCCAGCAGGTCGCCGAGGGCCGCTTCCGCGAGGACCTGCTGTACCGCCTCGGCGTGATCCAGACCCAGCTCCCGCCGCTGCGCGAGCGTCGCGACGACATCCCCCTGCTCGCGCTGCATTTTTTGAAGGTGATCGGCGATCGCGTCGGCCGGCGCGTTGAGCAGGTCGCCCCGGTGGCGCTGGAGTTGCTGACGCGCTACCGCTGGCCGGGCAACGTCCGCGAGCTTCGCAACGTCATTGAGCGGGCGCTGGTCCTTGGCGATGGCCCCATGCTCGAGGTCGACGACCTGCCGCCGGAGCTGTTGCTCACCGCCCCGGCCGCCGCCGTGGGCTCCGTCGGTGGGAGCCCGACGGTCCGTCCGCTGGCGGAGCTCGAGCGCGAGGCCATCGCCGCCGCGTTGTCGGCCACCGGCGGCAACAAGGCCCGCGCCGCGGCCCTCCTCGGCATCGATCGCACGACCCTGTACCGCAAGCTCAAGGACTACGCGCTGAGCTGATGAAGATCCGCGTGATATGCCAGTAAGACATTGATACCGTGAAAGATTAGTCCCAACAAAAGACTCCGCGTCGACGCGCTTAGTCGGGGTCCTTAAAAGCGGCACGAGGTGGTCTCCAGACCGGCCGTCTTCGGCAAGCGCGGCGAAGATACGTGCAACTGCAACGGTCGAGCGCTCGTGTTCGACCTCGGGCGATGCGAATGCGCGCCCTCCTCATCCTCCTCGCCACGCCGGCCTGCATCCCCTGGGAGCCGCCCGGCGCCGACCCTTCCACCTCCTCCGGTTCGTCCGAGCCCGAGCCGCCGGGTTCGACCGGCTGGCAACTGCCGCCCCGCACACGCGACGGCGGCCAGTCCGGGACCTCGACCACCACCTCCACGTCGACCTCCACCACCACGACCCCCGGATCCGCCGCGACCTCGCAGCCCGACCTCGAGACCGCGAGCGGCGAGCCCCTGCCCGCGATCGACCTCGCGGCCCTGAAGATCGGCGAGATCCATCCCGACCCCGACGGCAAGGACGGCGGCCCCGACAGCCCGGAGTTCCTCGAGATCGTGCACGTCGGCGCGGAGCCGCTGGCGCTCGCCGGCCTCGAGATCGTCGCCCGCGCCTGGCCGACGATGACAGGCGCCGATCTCGGGCTCGAAGATCTCTCGCTCGAGCCCGGCCAGCGGCTGTTGATCGCCCGTTATGCGGTGGCGAGCGACCTGCCCGATCCGCCGGTGAGCATCGCGGACGACGGCATCCGGGTCGCCTTCGCCGCGGACGGCGGCCTGCGCAACGCCGACGGCGCGGCCCTGCTGCGCTCGGGTGAGCATATCGGCGATCTCGTGGTCTACGGCCTCGCGCAGCCGGCCCCGTGGGACGGCGACGGCTGGTCGGGCCCGCCCGTTCCGAAGCCCGGGAGCGGACACTCTCTGTGTCGTTCCGCGGGCGACGATCACGACGACGCGAGCGACTGGACCACCTGCGCGCCGAGCCCTGGCCTGCCCAATGAACTCGAGGCCGGCACCACCGGCGACCCTGACCCCGACGGCACCGGCACGTCCAGCACCACCGGCACCACCGGCGAGCCGCTGCCCGGCGAGATCGTGATCGTCGAGGTGCTGAGCAACCCGGTCGGCCCGGGCAACGAGGAGAAGTACGCCGAGTTCGTCGAGATCGAGAACCTCGGTCCTGGCCCCGTCGACCTCGCGACCTGGACGATCGCCGACTCCCTCGCCGAGCAGCCGACCGGCGTCGACCCCCTGTTGTATCTGTCCGGCGACGGCGGCTGTCTGCCGGCCACTTGCCTGGCGCCGGGTCAGCGCGCCATTCTGGTCGGCAACCTCTACGCGGGCCCGAAGGGTCCCGGCCTGGTGCTCGTCACCGATGACACCACGCTCGCCAACGCCGGCCTGGCGGTCCATGAGCCAGTGGCACTACGCGACGGCGAGGGCACATTGCGCTCGACCTACCGCGCCTGGCCCGACCCCCTGGTCGCCCCCGACCCGGCGCTCACCGAGGCCGCGCTGGTCCGGGTCAGCCCCGACGCGCTCGACAGTCCAGAGGCCTGGAGCTTCGCCGCGCCGACGCCGGGCCTCTAGTCGAGGTCGTAGGACGGCCGACCGCGACGGGGCGGATGACGGTGGAAGTTGTCCCGCAGCTCCACCTCACGCATCAGCTCGATCTCTTCTTTGCCAAGATCATCAAGGTCTTGCAGCGCTTCGCGCTTGAACTCCTCGAAGCTGGAAAACTCTGTCCTGAAGTAGCTCATGTCCGCCTTCGTAATCGATAACCTGACATGTAGGCAAGAAAACTACGTCGCGCCCATGACCGGCTCGACGCAAACGAGCGGACCGGGGGAGCGTCGCCGGTGGTAAGGAGTGGGCCGCGTGTCGAAGGACCCCGCAGCCAAGCCCTCTCCCCGTGCCGCCAGGACCCCGGCCGCCGCCCGGATCGTGGCGATCAGCAACCAAAAGGGCGGCGAGGGCAAGACCACCACCGCCGTCAACCTCGCCGCCAGCCTCGCCGCCGCCGAGAAGCGCGTGTTGTTGGTCGACCTCGACCCGCAGGGCAACGCCAGCTCGGCGGTCGGGCACAGCCGCGGCGCCATCAGGATCGGCACCTACGAGCTGCTGCTCGGCGGCGCCGACCTGATGTCGGTGGTGCAGCCCACCGAGCTGCCGACCCTGCAATGCATCCCGGCCTCGGAGGACCTCGCCGGCGCGGAGATCGAGCTGGTCAGCGTGCTCAGCCGCGAGACCGTGCTGGCCCGCGCGTTCAAGAAGGCCGCGCCGCTGCCCTGGGACTACATCATCCTCGACTGCCCGCCCTCGCTCGGCCTGCTGACCCTCAACGCGCTGGTCGCCGCCGACTCGGTGCTGATCCCGATGCAGGCCAAGTACTTCTCGCTCGAGGGTTTGGGCGCGTTGACCGGCACGATCGGCATGGTCAAGGACTCGCTCAACCCGCGGCTCGAGGTCGAGGGCATCGTGTTCTGTATGCTCGACAAGCGCACCAACCTCGCCCAACAAGTGGTCGCGGAGGTCAAGGCGCACTTCGCCCAGCACGTGTTCGAGACCGTCATTCCGCCCAACGTGCGCCTGAGCGAGAGCCCGAGCCACGGCAAGCCGGTGCTGCTCTACGACATCGAGAGCAAGGGCGCGAAGGCCTATCTCGACCTCGCGCAGGAGCTGCTCGCCCGCGCCGAAGCGAGGCGCCCGTGAGCCTGCCCAGGCGTCCTGTCCTCGGTCGCGGCCTCGGGGCCCTCATCCCGCCCCCGCGCCCGACCGAGCTGGCCCCCGCGCCCGCACAACCCCCGGGCCCGATGCTGCGCACCCTGCCGATCGAGAGCCTGGTCCCCAACCGCGATCAGCCGCGCAAGCACTTCGAGGCCGCGCTGCTGCGCGAGCTGGCCGACAGCATCAAGATCCACGGGATCGTCCAGCCGATCGTCGTCACCCCGCACGACGACCCGCCCGGCAGCTTCATGATCGTCGCCGGCGAGCGGCGCTGGCGAGCCGCGCAACTGGCCGGCCACCACGACGTGCCGGTCGTCGTCCGCGACACGCCAGAGAGCGACCGCCTCGAGCTCGCGGTGCTGGAGAACCTGCAGCGCCTCGACCTCAGCCCGATCGAGGAGGCCGCCGCCTACCGCCAACTGATGGACGTCCGCGAGTACACCCAGGAGCAGCTCGCCGAGCGCCTCGGCAAGGATCGCAGCACGATCTCCAACGCGCTGCGCCTGCTCAAGCTGCCGCCCAAGGTCCAGGGCTACCTGCAGGAGGGTCGCCTGAGCATGGGCCACGCGCGGGCCCTGCTCGCGCTCGAGAGCCCAGCCGACATGATCGAGCTGGCGATGGAGGCCATCCAGCGCGGCTACACCGTGCGTGCCATGGAGCGCGCCGTGAAGGCCCGCCTGCATCCGACGCCCGAGCCCGCCGAACTGACTGAGGCCGAGCAGGCGCGCGCCGTGATCGTCCGCGACCTCGAGCAGCGCCTGCGCCACGGGCTCGGGGTCAAGGTCGCCGTCAAGACGAACTCGCAGAGGCACGGCGCCGGCACGATCGAGCTGCCCTACGGCAGCCTCGACGAGCTCGACCGCCTGCTGGCGATGCTGCTGCCGCCCGACGCCCGCGACGAGTGAGCTGTCCGCTGGCCCGGCACGATCCGCCGGGCTCGAAGCGGGCGACCCCGACCGAGCCCGCGCCGACCGTGGGCTTCTCGTCCTGCAGATCGTCGTCAGGGCGCCACCGACAGCGTCGTGAGCTGAGCGGAATCGAGCGCGACTCGCGCTTTCGCCCCTCGTCGTCGCGATGCGCTAAGTTCCGGCCAGTCGGCCGGGCGCGCCCCGGTTCGGCCTCTCTTGCCGTTACGAGGAGCCGTTATCCCATGCCCCGCGCTCGCCTGTCCGTGAACCCTCGCCGCGTCTTCTTGGCGGTCCACCTCGCCGTTTCGGGTGCCTGTGGCGACAGCATCGTGGAGGGCACGGGAAGCTCGGGCGCAGCCACCGGCAGCACGGGCGTCATCATCGACGGCGCGGCCACCACCGACTCCACCACCGACTCCACCACCGCCAACTCGGGCGCCGCGGGCACGACCACCGACGTCGGCGAGAGCACAGGTGGGTCGGGCGACACGGGCGACACCTCGACGACGCTCGTCAATCTCGGCACCACCGGTGATGGCAGCACCGGCGAGCCCGTGGTTTGCGACGCGCCGGCGATGCCCCTGCCCTGCGATCACGACAACACTGACCCGTTCAACGCCATCGGACTCGGCTGCTCGGACGACCCGGGCGAGGCGGTCACGATCGAGGACGCGATAGTCAAGGCTCTGGACTCGAAGAGCTTTCGGGTCGCCACTCGCTTCGGCAGCGCCCAGGACCCTGACAAGCCTGCGCTGCCGGCGTGGCGTCCGCGGGAGGGCGAGCGCATGCTCGTGCTCGGCACTGGCCTGTTCCCGAATCTCGACGAGAACGGCGCGCTGATCGAGGAGAACGGCGAGGACAGCCACAGCAACGGCAACCTGGACGATCAGAAGCTCCTCCCGGGCGTCATCAAGCACAAATTGGGCAGCAACAACGGCCTGGGTGGCACGCCCTTCGTCGACTGCGACGGCCTACGCGACTGCTCCGACACCATCTGGCCGCAGTGGGAGCTCGCGCCCAACAACGTCGCGTACGACGTGTTCTACATGGCCTTCGACCTCGACGCGCCGGCCGGCACCCACGGCTTCGCCCTCGACTTCGCGTTCTTCTCCGAGGAGTGGCCGGTCTACGTCGACACCACTTTCAACGACATGTTCGTGGTCTGGTCGACGAGCGAGGGTTACACCGGCAACATCGCCTACCTCGACGGCGAGCCGCTGACCGTGACCACCCTCGACGCCCACATGAAGCACCAGCCGGGCGACAAGACGCTGGCGGGGACCGGCTTCCCTGGCGACGACGAAGGCGCCGCGACCGACTGGATGACGATCCGCGGCTCGGCGTTGCCGGGTGAACACTTTAAGGTGGCGATCGCGATCTTCGACATGGGCGATCCGTTGTGGGACAGCGTCGCGCTGGTCGACCACTTCAGGTGGGAGTGCGAGGGCTGCGTCGCGTCCGCTGAGGGCGACTGCGGCGTGACGCCGCCCTGACCCGGCCTGGGCTCAGGCCCGCCGAGCGCCGCCGCCGGCGTGTTACTGTCCCCGACCACGGTGCCCCTGTCTCGCCTGCTCTGCTGGTCGGTGCCGATGCTCGCGCTGGTGTCGTGCCTGTCCCCGGGGACAGGCGCGAGACCCGAGCCGGCGCCAGTCGTGATGCCCGCGAGCACCCCGATCCCGACACCGACACCGATCGCCACACCCGCGATCGTCGCGCTGGATCCCGCGCTCGTCGCGTTGCGCCGCCAGCACCCGCACCCCATCCCGCAGGACCCGGCGCGTGACCGCGGCGGCTGGTTCACGATGGCGCGTCTGCTCGCCGATCACGACGCCCTCGCCCGTCACTTTCGCCGCGTCAAGTACGACCCGCCGGCCTTCTCGCGGGCCCTCGTGGTCACCACCCGCGCCGGTGTTGAGCAGCCACGCCTGTTCCACTACAGCCTCGGCGACAGCGCCTTCGTGGTGCCGCGGCACTACTTTCATCCGGCCTCGACGGTCAAGCTCGCCGCGTCCGTCGGCGCGCTGATCACCGTCGGCGCGCTCGGGCTCACCGGCGACGTCGAGATCGAGTTCACCGACGCCGAGGGTGTCCAGCGCGGACGCCTCGCCGACATGATCGCCGAGGCGCTGCTGCGCAGCTCGAACCGCGACTACAACCGCCTGGTCCGCATCGCCGGCTTCGACGCCCTCAACGACGCGCTCCTCAGTCCTCGCTGGGGCCTGCCGATCATGGCGATCCAGGCCCGCTACGGCGACCGCCACGGGCCCACGCTGCGCAGCTCGCCGGTGATGCGCTGGCGGGAGCGCGAGCGCAGCGGCGAGCTGCCGGCGCGCGAGGCGGTCGGCCGCAACCCCGACTGCAAGGGCAACTGCGCGACGCTGTTCGAGCTGCACGACGTCCAGCGCCGCGTGATGCTGCACGAAGAGTTACCTCCCGGCGAGCGCTTCCCGATCGACCTGCGAGACGTCGAGCGCATGCGGGCGACCATGAAGGTCACGCGCAAGCGCCTCGGCAGCGTGCCCGACGAGCTGTTCGGCGCCCCCGTCGAGGTCTACAACAACGTCGGCCGGATCCCCCGCGTCGCGCTGCTGGAGAACGCCACGCTCATTGATCGCGCCAGCGGACGCCGCGTGTTCCTGGTCGCCTCCGTCGCGTTCCCCGGGGCGCTCGGCGACAGCGACGCGCTGGTGGTCCCGCGCCTGCGCGCGCTGGTCCGGCCGACCCTCGAGCTCGCGCTGGCTGCGACGCCCGACGGCCCCGGGCTGCAACACGACGCCGGCCTCACGCCAGAATTCTCGGTGCACCACGACGAGGCCCACAGCCTGCTGGTCGAGCTCGCCACCACCGACGAGGCCCGCGTCTGGATCGATCGCCGGCCCATGGTCGAAGCTGCCACCCGCGCCTTTACCCTCGCGCAAGTCGCCGCGGGCGAGCACGTGCTGGTGATCGAGCTCGGACCGGTCGCCGCGCCGACGGCCTACCGCGCGTCGCTCTTGACCGCCCCGGTGCGCGTCGCCACCAGCATGCAGGCCTCCGCGCCCTTGCGATAGCCGACATGAAAGGGCAGCGGCCGGGCCGCCCCCGCGCGGGCATACGCGGCGATCAAGGCGGCCTGGTCCGTGGGCGTGAACAGCTCGTTGACCCGGCGAAAGCTGCCGTGCAACTCGACCGCGAAGTCCCCGGTGAGCGCGTCGTAGGCGACCCCCGTCTCGTCCTGCACGATCGTCGGCGCGCGGCGGAGCAGCAGGTCCGTCAGCACCGAGAACTCGCGGGTCTGCGGCAGGTGCGACGCGGCCTTGAGGATCACCCTGCCCTGCGCCAGCGTCGTCATCAGCGCCAGCGCGGGGCTGACCGGCGTCAGCGTGAAGTTCGACAGGCCCACGCGCAGATACTCGAGCACCACCGGCTGGCCGTCGCGGCGCAGCCGCAGCCGCACCGAGTCCCAGGTCGAGGCCCGCCGGCGATCGCCCGGGTGCAGCTCGACCCCGCCGTCCGCACCCACGCGCAACGGCTCGACCGCGACGACCTCGAAGCCCTCGCGCGCCGCGAACACCATCAACGCCCCCGTGATGCCCGTCACCACCGCCGCGTCCCCCTTGGTCTCCGCGTTCATCTCCGCCGTGATGAAGAAGCCGCGCCCCAAAAAACCACCGAGCAGACGCTCGTAGCTGACGAGCGTCGCCGCCAGCGTCGCGCGGTCGAGGCCGTCGAGGTCGGGCGGCGGACCACCGCGCTGCATCGCCACCAGCACGTAACGACCGGCCTGCGGATACAATCGGTGCGCGCTCGGGAAGTCGGCGCCAGCGAACGGATAGAACACGGTGTCGCCCGGCACCTGCGTCAGCTCCTGCTCGGCCCACGCCCGCATCGGCGCCGCGACCCGGGTCTCGAAGCGTGCGAAGGCCCGGTCGACCCGCCCCGCGTAGCCCGGCCGGACCTGCCGCGCTCGCAGGTCCGTCGCGCCTGGCAGCCCGGCGAGCGCGCGCGCCACGTGGTCCTCGGATGACCTGTCCTCGGGGACAGCCACGATCGGCGTCGCCACGACCTGTCCCCCGGGACAGTCCGTCCCGGGCCCCGCCGCCAGCCACGCCGCCAGCGCTGTCACGGTCATCACGCTCGACACGATGCGGGCCCCAGCCTAACGGATCGACGCGCGAGGCGGGCGCGCTTCATCCCGCGCGATCACGGCACTACTTGCGGCGTTCGATCGCGCGCTCGCCATCCTTGGCCGCGAACCAATCGGACTCGAGCCGACGCTTCAGGCCCGACGCGTACAGGCAATCTCGCAGCCCGTTGTTCTGAAACGTCAGGCGGCTGTGGTCGACGCCGCTGCGGATGAAGATCGCGCGGCCCTTGGTCAGCTCGGCCCGCGACAACTGACCCTCGCGGACCTCATGCAGCACGTCGACCCCGCGCGCCTCGAGCGACTTGATCAGCGCCAGGCTGTTGGTCTTCGGCTTGCCACCCGCGTAGTACGAGACCAGCTTGTGACGCTCGCGCGCGCCGGTCTGCTCCTTGCGGGCCACGACCCAGTCGAGGTACGCGGCCACCTCGCCGTAGAGCGCGTCGAACAGGTAGACCTCGCTGATGTCGTGACCGCCGTGCTTGAGGCAGCGGGCCGTGACCCCGAAGCCGCCCGAGTGGGCCGAGACGCACACCATCCCGATCCGCGCCGCCGACGGCAGGTGCGCGGCGCCCAGCGTCTTGCCGACCTCGGCCCGCTGTAAACCGACCCGCAACTCGCCGAGGAAGCGCTGCAGCCCGCCCGGCTTGTCGAGCTTGCCGCCGCTCGAGTCGATCGCCTTCACCGGACCCTGCGGCATCACGAGGATCGCGTTCTGTCGGCTGTCGTCGAGCTGCTCGCGCAACTGGTGCTTCTTCATCGCCTCGGCCGCGGTCGTGCCGTGCCCGTGAAAGTGGACCACGGCGTCGACGCGCGCGTCCTCGAGCACCCGGAAGTGCGAGGGCACGAACACCAGCGTGGTCGGATCGACCCAGCGCGAGCCCGGAGCCGGGAACATGCCCTGCGTCTGCGACAGCGTGATCGTCGTGCCGCGCTTGCCCTGCTCGATGTCCTCAATCACCAGCGCAGGCTTGCTCGCCGCCGCCTTGACCACCTTCTCGCCCTTCTCGGCGGCCTCGGCCTCGGATGCCAGCGACCACGCGGCCGCGCCCGCCAGACCGGCGAGCAGCCCGCGGCGCGTCATCCCCCGCTGTCCCGGTTCCCACATCGCCGCTGCTGGATATCACGAACCGGCCCGGGCGGCCAAGAGTCGCCGATCGCGTGCATGCGCGCTGGTGCACATGCTCCAAAACGGAGCGCCTGCCTCGCCTGCACCAAAATGGTACACCCACCGGCATGGACGCCGCCACCCGTCGCGCCCGCCGACCCGCGGGCGCCCGCACCAGCACCAGCGGCCCGCGGGTCGACCGCGACAGCGTGCTGATCGCCGTCGCCGAGCTGGTGCGCCGCGAGGTCGACCTCGACGCCCTGCTGCGCCAGGTGATCGACACCGTCACGCGGGCGATGGACGCCGACCGCGGCACCTTCTACCTGGTCGACCGCGCCCGCGGCGAGCTGTTTAGCAAGGCGGCCCACCTGCCCGAGCTGCGCGAGATCCGGCTCGCGCTCGGTCAGGGCGTCGCCGGCTTCGTCGCGCGCACCGGCGAGGCCGTCAACCTGCCCCGCTCCGCGATCGATCCTCGCTTCGACGGCGCAGTCGACCGGTCCACCGGCTACGCGACGCGGTCGATGCTGTGCGTGCCGGTCTGCGATCGTGGCGGTGAGATCCTCGGCGTGGTCCAACTGCTCAACAAGCGCGGCGCGGCGTTTAGCGCCGACGACGAGGCCCTGCTGCGCGCGCTCGCCAGTCAGGTGGCGATGATCCTCGAGAGCACCAGCCTGTACCCGCAACTGCGCGCCGCCTCGCCGGCCCCGCTGCACTACCGCTTCAACGGCATCGTCGGCGCCGGTGATCGCATGGCCCGCGTCTACGACGTCGTCACGAAGGCCGCCAGCACCGACGCCACCGTGCTCATCACCGGCGAGACCGGCACCGGCAAGGGTCTGATCGCGCGGGCGATCCACTTCAACAGCAAGCGCGCCGGCAAGCCGTTCGTCGCGGTCGACTGCGCCTCGTTGCCCGCGACCCTCATCGAGAACGAGCTGTTCGGCCACGAGCGCGGCGCCTACACCGGCGCCGATCAACGGGCGCTCGGCAAGTTCGAGGCCGCCGACGGCGGCACCGTGTTCCTCGACGAGATCGGCGAGGTCCCGCTGGCGCTGCAGAGCAAGCTGCTGCGCGTGATCCAGGACCGGGAGTTCGAGCGCGTCGGCGGGCGCCGCGGGGTCAAGGTCGATGTCCGCATCGTCGCCGCCACCAACCGCAACCTCGAGGACATGGTCGCCCGCCAGCGCTTCCGCGAGGACCTCTATTACCGGCTGCGCGTGCTGACCCTCGCGATGCCAGCCCTGCGCGAGCGCGGCCCCGCCGACCTCGACCAACTGGCCGCGCACTTCCTCGGCGTGTTCGCCCAGCGCCACAGCAAGGCGGTGCTGCGCTACAGCCCGGCCGCCCTGGTCCGCCTGCACGCGCACGCCTGGCCCGGCAACATCCGTGAGCTCGAGAATTGCATCGAGAGCGCGGTGGTCCTCTGCAACAGCGACACCATCGACCTGCCCGACCTCCCGCTCCCGCCCGGCGACGGCCCCGCTGCGGCCCCGCCGACCCGCGGCAAGGGCGTCGGCAAGCCCGCGGTCGAGCTCGGGCGCCTGTCCTGGGACGAGATGGAGAAGCTCTACATCGAGGCGGTGCTGGCGACCCAGGGCGGCAACCGCAGCGCGGCCGCCAAGGCGATGGGCATCGGCCGTACCACCCTGCTGCGCAAGATCCAGCAGCTCGGCATCGCCGGGTGATCTGTTTCGGAGCACCTGCTCCGTTTCGGAGCACGTGCACCGAAACGGCTCGTTGGCCACCACGCAACGCCGACGTGAATCCCGACGCCGGCCTGGCCCAGCGCGAGCTCGAGGTGAAGCGCCTCGCCGGCGAGGTCACCACCGCGGCCGCCCGCGCCGCCAAGGAGATCGAGAACATGATCAGCGACGACCGCATCCGCCTCGCCCTGATCGACACCGGCCTGCCCGCGGTCGCTTCGGCCTTCGCCCAGAAGTTCGGCGAGGTAAAGTTCACCTCGATCGGCACCGGCGACAGCGACCCCTCGGCGATGATCAGCCGCGGCATCGCTCAAGTGATGAACCTGGTCAAGGACGTCGGCGCCGAGGTGCTCGCGCCCCGCAAGCCCGTCGGTCCCCAGTGACCCACGATGGCGCCCGGCGCCCGGCGTTGCGACCGACCCGTGCTACACCACGGGCCGGTCGCATCGCCGCGCCGAGAATCGAGCCCAGTGATGCGCTATCTGCTCCCGACCGCCTTTCTATGCCTCCTCGGCTGCGGCCTGATGCGCGCGCCGACGCCGATGACTTCGCTGCGCGACCCGCCCCTCGCCGGGACCACGGCGCGGTGCCTGGTGCTGCTCCTGCCGGGCGCGGGTGACCGCGCCAGCACCTTCCGCGAGGAGGGCTTCGTCGCGGCGATCCAGCGCAGCGGGGCCTCGGTGGACATCGTCGCGGCCAACGCCACGCTCGGCTACTACCTCAAGGGTCGCGCCGCGGGTCGCATCGAGATCGACGTGGCCGCGCCGGCGCGGGCCCGCGGATACGAGAAGGTGTGGATCCTCGGCATCTCGATGGGCGGCTTCGGAGCGTTCCACTACACGCAGCAATTCTCCTCGCACGTCGATGGCATCGCCGCGTTCGCGCCCTATCTCGGTGATCGATCGCTCGGCGCCGAGATCGAGGCAGCCGGCGGCCTCGCCACCTGGACGCCCGATCCACCCGCGACGCTCACCAAGAAGAACTATCAGCGCCAGCTCTGGAGCTGGCTGCACCGAGTGACGACCCCCGGACAGCCGGGGCCGTCGATCTACCTCGGCTACGGCGCGGACGATCGGCTCGCGCCACAAAACGCGATCCTCGCCGCGGCGCTGCCCGTGGACCACGTGTTCCATGCGCAGGGCGGGCACGACTGGCCGGTCTGGCGCGGACTCCTGCAGCAGTTCCTGACGCGCTCGGACTTCGCACGTGACTGCGCCGGCGCCCGGCCGTGACGGTCACCTGTGGCGCTCGCCAGCGAGTGACCGCGACGAAACTTCAGCGCAAGCGCCGGGCTCGAGCCTGCGAGACCGCGTCGGCGACCTCGCGCGCGACATACATGTGCACGTGCCCGTCGAGCACCACATCGACCCCACGCGGACCGGTGGCGCCGAGCTCGACGCGGTCCCACGGCACACACAGCTCGGGGTGTCCGACGAACATGCGCATCACGTGGATCCCGAGCCCCTCCGGGCGCGCCGTCAGCCGCACGGCGCGGCCGCGGTAGCGGACGCCGCCGAAGTGTACTTCGTCAGTGGTCGGCAGCGGCTCGCCGTGCGTGACCTCGGGGCTGCGATAACGCAGCAGCTTCCGGTAACCACCCGCCGTCGCCAGTAGCCGGCAGATGCCCACCCACAGCGCGAAGAAGAAGATCGTCGAGCCGAGCAGGATCGTCGAGATGACAAACAGGGTCTGCCCGCCGGGCTGCATCCCGGCAGTATACGCCCGCCGCGCCAGGCTCGCGCGCGCAGTTGTGGCCGCGCAGTTGTGGCCGCGCAGTTGTGGCCGCTCCGTTGTGGCCGCTCAGCTCTGGCGCACGCCGACGACCTCGGAGAGCGGCACGCCCTCGTACCACGGTAATCCCGCCTCCTCGCTGTGCTGGATCTCCGAGATGACCTGAGCGCCGAACAGGATGACCAGCGCCGCGAACTCCAGCGTGAGCAAGACGATGATGACCGTCGCCAGCGAGCCGTAGAGCGTGTTCACCAGCGAGATCTGGGCGAAGTAGTAGGTCAGCATGCGGCGCAGGCTGTCCCACAGGATCGCCGCCGCGACGCCGCCTGCGAGCGCCCGCTTGAACGAGACCTCCGAGATCGGCATCACCCGGTAGATCGAGGTGAACAGCACCACCTGCGTGCCGAAGCCGACGATCTTGAGGACCAGCGCCGGCATGGCGCCTAGCGAGATCGTGCGACCAAACAGGGTCAGGTCGGTCTCCGAGAGCTTCTCCACCAGGCCGACGAACGCGGTCAGCGCGAACAGCCCGACCCCGATCACGACGATCCAGATGTACGGCAAGAACGCGTTTAGCCACACGTTGCGACGCCGACGCGCCTTGGCCCGCGCGAACACGATCGCCAGCGCACCTTCGAGGATCTTGAAGGCCCAGGTCGAGAAGAACAGCAGCACGAGGATGCCGACGCCGCCGATCACATCGGCGTTGTCGATCAAGGTCTCGACCTGATCGGTGATCGTCTGGGCCTGCGAGGGGATCAGCAGCGCCAGCTCCCGCGACACCATGTCGAGCAACTGTTGGCGGTCGAGCAGGTGCGTCAGCGCGGCCAGCAGCACCGTCAACATCGGCACGATCGACAGCATCACGTTGTAGGCGATCCCACCGGCCAGCAGCAGCGCGTGGTTCTTGCTCAAGTGCGACAGGACCCGGCCGAGGAACATCAGCAGGCGCCACGCGGTGAGCGGGATCCGCCGCCAGCCCTGGACCGGCGGCGGCGGCCTGGGCACGATCGCGATCAGTCCGGTGATCGTCGCTACGCTGGGCGCCGCGACCGTGGTGGTGCCGTCGCCCGCCGAGGTCACGGTCAAAACGCTGGGCGCGGCGACCGGCCCAACGGGGGCTGCAGGGGCAGCGAAGGCCGGCGTAGCTGTCGCGGCGGGGTCGGTCATGGGCTTCGAAGGGCGCAACGATACGCCGATTTACCTGCTCCGCCACGATCGGCGGCGGAGCCGGCGCGGGCGCGGACGCACGCGCGATACGCTATCCTCCAGCGCCCTCGGGGCCCGCCAGGATGAACTACCGCCATCACTACCACGCCGGCGGCGCCGCCGACCTGCTCAAGCACCTCGTGCTCATGATCCTGGTCCGCCGCCTTCAGGCCAAGCCGACGCCGATCTGTTACCTCGACACGCACGCGGGCACCGGGCTCTACGACCTCGGCCACGAGATGTCTCAAAAGACAGGTGAGTACACGCGCGGCGTCGCGCGACTGTGGGCCATCCGCGACACCCTGCCCAGGCCGCTCGGCGATCTCATGCGGATCGTCGCGTCGCACAACCCCGACGACAACCTGCGCATGTACCCCGGCTCACCGCGCGTGGTCCGGGCGCTGCTGCGACCGGGCGACCGCATGGTCGCCTGCGAGTTGCACATGAAGGACATCCTCCGCCTGCAGGACGAGTTTCGCGGCGACCCGCAGGTCTCCGCCCACCACCGCGACGGCTACGACGCGCTCAAGGCGTTCTTGCCGCCGAAGGAGCGCCGCGGGCTCGTGCTCATCGATCCACCGTTCGAGCGCGCCGACGAATTCACGACGATGCTGGCCAACCTCAAGGTGGCGCACGACCGCTGGCCGACCGGCTGCTACGCGCTGTGGTACCCGATCAAGGGCCCGGTCGCGCGGGGCAAGCTCCACGCGGCGTTGATGCACGGAACCATACGCAGGGTGCTGAGCGTCGAGCTGTACACCCGGCCCGCACGCGAGGACGACACGCTCGCCGGCTCGGGGCTCATCCTCGTCAATCCGCCGTGGCGCACCGACGCGGTGCTGCGCGGCGCGCTGCCCGTCCTCGCCAAATACCTCGCCGAGGACGACGACGACGACCCGCAGTTGCGTGCACGCGTCGAGTGGCTGGTCGGCGAGTGACGACTCCACGATCCGGCGGCGCGGGCCCGCGCGAGCTGCCACCCCACGATCGATGCGCACGATCGATGCGCATGATCGATGATAGCCTCGCGCTCCGGCCATGACCCAAGACGCACCGAACGGATCGCACGCACCGGAGTCCCAACCGCTGCTCGCCGACTTCGGCGAGTTCGGCGGACGCTACGTCGCGGAGACGCTGATGCCCGCGGTCGAGGCGCTGGCGCGCGCGTGGCCGGTGGCCTGGGCCGACCCCGGCTTTCAGAACGACTATCGCGCGATCCTCCGCGACTACGTCGGCCGGCCGAGCCCGATCAGCGAGGCGCCGCGGCTGGCGCTCGCGTGCGGCGGCGGCCGGATCTTCCTCAAGCGTGAGGACCTAAACCACACCGGCTCGCACAAGATCAACAACAGCGTCGGTCAAGTGCTCCTCGCGCGGCGCATGGGCAAGACGCGGATCATCGCCGAGACCGGCGCCGGCCAGCACGGCGTCGCCACGGCGACCGCGTGCGCCTACTTCGGCCTGCCCTGCGTGGTCTACATGGGCGCCGAGGACGTCGCTCGCCAGGCGCTCAACGTCGTGCGCATGCGCCTGCTCGGCGCCGAGGTCGTGCCGGTCACCAGCGGCTCCGCGACCCTCAAGGACGCCATCAACGCCGCGCTGCGCGACTGGGTCGCCAACGTCGAGACCACGCACTACGTGATCGGCAGCGTGATGGGCCCCGACCCCTACCCGCTGATGGTCCGCGAGCTGCAACGCGTGATCGGCGAGGAGGCCAGAGCGCAGCTCCACGAGCGCATCGGTCGGCTGCCCGACGCGGTGGTCGCCTGCGTCGGCGGCGGGTCGAACGCGATGGGCATCTTCGCGGCGTTCATCGGTGACAGCGACGTGCAACTGATCGGCGTCGAGGCGACCGGCGAGGGCATCCACAGCGGACGCCACGCGGCGACCATGGCGAGCGGTCAGGTCGGCGTGTACCACGGCATGCGCAGCCTGGTGCTGCAGAGCGACGACGGCCAGTTGCAGGAGGCGCACTCGATCTCCGCCGGCCTCGACTACCCCGGCGTCGGCCCCGAGCACGCGCACCTGCACGCGACCGGTCGGGCCCGCTACCTCGGCATCAGCGACGCCGAGGCGCTCGCCGCCACCGCCCTGCTGTCGCGCACGGAGGGGATCATTCCTGCCCTCGAGACGGCCCACGCGATCGCGGCGCTGCCCCGCATCATCAGCGAGCTCGGGCCCGACGCGGTCATCCTCGTGTCGCTCTCGGGCCGCGGCGACAAGGACATGCACACGGTGATGTCACACCTCGACCCCGGCGCGCTCGAGCTGGTGAAGGAGGCCGAGCGCGGACGCGACGCCGCCCGGGCCGCGGTGCGTGGCGTGGCATCGTCGCCGCCGCACGAGCCCGCGCGCGAGCCCACGTCCGGGGTCGTCATCGTCGACGGCCACGAGCTGTCCTCCAAGGGGGCGCCATGAACACGCGACCCACGAGCTCGCTCGCCGCCCGCTTCGCCGCCGTCAAGGCCGAGGGTCGCGCGGCGCTGGTCGGTTACCTGACCGCCTTCGATCCGACCCGCGGCGCCGCCTTCGACCGCCTGTGTGCCGCCTGCGAGGCCGGCCTCGACGTGCTCGAGCTGGGCGTACCGTTCTCCGATCCGAGCGCCGACGGCCCGACGATCCAGGCCGCGATGGTGCGCGCGCTCGCGGCCGGCGCGACGCTCGGCGGGGTGCTCGACCTCGCGGCCGAGCTGCGCCGCCGCTTCGACCTGCCGATCGTGCTGTTTAGCTACGGCAACCCGCTGCTGCGCCTCGGCGCCGATACACTGATCGAACGCGCCGCGCAGGCCGGCGTCGACGGGCTGCTCGTCGTCGACCTCCCGCCCGAGCACAGCGCCGTGCTGCGGGTCCCGGCGCGCGCGGCCGGGCTCGACTGGGTCGGACTGGTCGCGCCGACGACGACGGCGCAGCGCAGGGCCGTGGTCCTGGCCGGCGCCAGCGGCTTCGTCTACGCCGTGAGCCTGACCGGCGTGACCGGAGCGCCGCTCGACCCGGCGGACCCGAAGCTACACGCCGGGCTCGCCGAGCTGCGCGCCGCGACGGCGCTGCCGGTCGTGGTCGGCTTCGGCGTGAGGAGCGGCGAGGATGTGCGCGCGCTGGCCCGCAGCGCCGACGGCGTGGTCGTCGGCTCGGCGCTGGTCGAGGCCGGCAGCCGCAGCGCGGCGGACCTCGGCGCGCTGGTCCGCCAGTTGCGCGCCGCGACCGTGCGCGACGCGGCGTGAGCCTGTTCCTTCGCACATGTACATAAGGTCATGTCCGGCACGCGGCGAGCAAGGCGGCGATCCGGGCGCGGTCCTTCTCTCCGCGCGACGCAACCGGAAGCTCTGCGCCGCTGGCGACATCGAGGCCCGCGGGCGACACCGCGAGTATCGCGGCCGCGGCGTTGTCCGGCGTGATGCCGCCGGCCAGCCACACGGGCGCGGCGCTTGCGAGGTGCAGGGCGGCCGCGCGGGCCCAGCCCCAGTCGGTGGTCTGCCCGGCGCCGCCGTAGCCAGGCACCGCGGCGTCGAGCAGGAAGCGCGCCGGCGCCAGCGTTGGGATCACCAGATCGCCGAGCGCCGGGGTCCCGCGGATCACGTGCATGTGGGGCAGCGACGGCGATGGACCAGGGGCGTCGCGGAGGACCTGGACCAGGTCGAGGCCGAGGTCATCGTAGGCGCGCTGGACCTCGTCCTCGCTGGGATTGACGAACACCCCGACCAGCTCGAGGCCTGCGTGCCACACGTCGCGCAGGAGCTGCTGCGCCTGCGCGAGGGTCAGCCCGCGACGCGAGCCCGACCACAGGTTGATCCCGACGGCATCGACCCCGAGCTCGACGCAGGCGGCCAGGTCCTCGGGCCGCGTGACCCCGCAGATCTTGAGCTTGATCGCCAACTGCGGCTCACAGATGCAGGATCAACTGGCGCAGGGTCTCCCCGGGATTGGGCGCCTGCATGAGGTAGCTGCCGACCAGGATCGCGTCGACCCCGGCGTCACGCAGGCGGATCGCGTCGTCGATCGACTTCACGCCGCTCTCGGCGACGTAGGTGAAGCCCTCCGGCACGTACTTGCGCAGCCGGGCGGCGCGGTCCGGGTCGAGCTCGAAGGTGTCGAGGTCGCGGGCGTTGACGCCGATCAGGCGCCCGCCGGCCGCCAACGCCCGATCGATCTCGTGCTCGTCGCGGGTCTCGCACAGCACATGCATGTCGAGCTGATGCGCGAACTGCAGCAGCGTGCGCAGCTCCGGCGGCGGCAGGGCGGCGGCGATGAGCAGCACGCAGTCGGCCCCGACCCGCTTGGCCTCGACGATCTGCGTCTTCTCGAGGATGAAGTCCTTGCACAGCAGCGGCAGCGTGACGCTCTGCCGGACCGTCCGCAGGTCCTCGAAGCTGCCGCCGAAGTGGCGGTCCGTCAGCACGCTCATGCAGGTCGCGCCGCCGGCCGCGTACAAGGTCGCTATGTGGCGCGGGTCGGCGTCCTCACGGATCGTGCCGGCCGAGGGCGACGCTCGCTTGAACTCGGCGATGATCGCGGGGCGTGGACCGTCGCGCAGCGCCGCGATGAAGTCCCGCGGGCGCGGCAATCGGGCCCCGAGCTCGAGCAGCTCGCGGTCCGACAGCGCCGACGAGCGCGTGGCTCCGGCGGTCGCCAGCTCCGCTCGCTTGGCCGCCAGGATCTTGTCGAGGTATCTTCCGCCCGATGCCGTCATGGTGGGCCCAGTATGCCCCAGTCCGTCGCAGCGGCAGCGTGCGCGCCTCGCCTCAACCGCCGACTTCGTCGGCCCCGGAGCGACTGCACGCGACCAGCTCGTGGAGCACACGCCGGGCGCTGCCGTCGTCGAGGACTTCACCGATGCGCGCCGCGAGCTCGGGCAACGCCGCGAGCTCGCCGTCCCCCGCGACCAGCAGCGCGAGCGCGCCGCTGTACTGCACAGACGTCCGGTAAGGCCCCGCTTCGCCGCCCAGCAGGCGCCGCAGCGCCGCGGCGTTGGCCGCGGGGTCCTCGCCCGCGAGCCCGGCGATCGGCACCGGCGCGAGCCCGGCGTGCTCCGGTCGCAGCACGTGTCGGTGCACGGCGCCGTCACGCCACTCGATGACCAGGCTCTCGCCCTCGGGGCTGAGATCGTCGATGCCGGGCCTGCTGTCGACGGCGACCACCTCACCGGCACGAAAGCCGTGGACCACGAACACCCGCTCGCTGCCGAGTTCCCCGAGCGCCGCCGCCATCGCGGCGCAGCGCCTTGGGTCGAACACGCCGATCACCTGACGTCGCACCCCGGCCGGGTTGGTCATCGGTCCGAGCGCGTTGAAGATCGTGCGCAGGCCGAGCGCGCGACGCGGACCGGCGGCGTGCTTCATCGCCGGGTGCAGGCCCGGGGCGAACAGGAAGCCGACACCCACTTGATCGACGCAGCGCGCGACGACCCCGGGCGCCGCGGAGATGTCGACGCCGAGCTGGGCGAGCACGTCGGCGCTGCCGCTCGGGCTCGAGATCCCGCGGTTGCCGTGCTTCGCCACCGCCACGCCGCAGGCCGCGACCGCCAGCGCCACCGCCGTCGACACGTTGCGCCTTGCGATCCCGCTGCCGCCGGTGCCGCAGGTGTCGATCGCGTCCGCGCGACACGGCACGCGGATCACCGCCTCGCGCATCGCCATCACCGCCCCCGCGATCGTCTCGGACGGCTCGCCGCGGATCGCCAGGCCGAGCAGCAGCGCGCCCAGTTGGGCCGGATCTGCGGCCCCCGCGACGATCTCGCGGAAGATCGCCAGCGCCTCGGCGCGGCCGATCGCCTGGTCTCGCAGCAGGCGCGCGAGGCCCTCGCGGATCGCGGCGTCGGTGGCGGGCTCGCTGGGCGTCATCGACATGTCTCCGGGGACAGATCAGGTCGCGCCCAGGAAGTTTCGCAGCAGCGCGTGGCCGTGCTCGCTGAGCACCGACTCCGGGTGAAACTGCACGCCGAACAGCGGGCGGCTGGCGTGGCGCACGGCCATCAGCTCGTCCTGGTCCGTGCGTGCGACCGGGACCAGGAACTTCGGCAGCGTCGGCTCGAGCGCGACCAGCGAGTGGTAGCGGGTCGCCATGAACGGCGTCGGCAGCCCGCGAAACACGCCGGTGCCGTCGTGTATGACCGGCGAGAGCTTCCCGTGCATGATCCGCCCGGCCCGCTCGACGGTCGCGCCGTGCACCGAGCACAGCGTCTGATGGCCGAGGCAGACCCCGAGCAGCGGGATCGCTGGCACCGAAGGATCGGCGAGCACGCGGCACAGGGCCTGGCACACGCCGCTGTCCTCGGGCCGACCTGGCCCCGGGGACAGGAGGATGTGGCTCGGGCGATCGGCGAGCACCTGCTCGGCGGTCACGGCGTCGTTGCGGTACACGTCGACGACCGCGCCGAGCTGCAGCAGGTACTGCACGAGGTTGAAGGTGAACGAGTCGTAGTTGTCGACCACCAGCACGCGCGCGGCCGGGGCGCTCGCGGTGGCCGGGTGCAGGCGCTGACCGGACTCGGCGAGCAGCGGGGGGAGGTCCGTGGCGGTCGTCATGGGGTTGTCTCTCGGGACAGGTCTCTCGGGACAGGTCTCTCGGGTCAGGTCCAGCGGCGGGTGATCCGGCCGCCCTGGGCCATCGCCAGCGCGCGCAGCACGGCGCTGGCCTTGGCCTGACACTCGCGGTCCTCGGCCTCGGGGTCCGAGTCGAACACGATCCCTGCGCCGGCCTGCACCCGGATCTCCGTGTTCGTGGCGATCAGCGAGCGGATGCAGATCGCGAAGTCGGCGGCGCCGTCGAAGCCGAGGTAGCCGACCGCGCCGCCGTACCAGCCGCGGGCCGCGGGCTCGAGCTCGTCGATGATCTGCAGCGCGCGGATCTTCGGCGCCCCGCTGAGGGTGCCGGCGGGGAAGGTCGCGCGCAGGGCATCGAGCGCGCTCAGGCCCGGGCGCAGCTCGCCCTGCACCTCGCTGACGATGTGCATCACCCTGCTGTAGCGCTCGAGCGCGAACGACTCGGTGACACGCACGCTGCCGGGCGTACACACGCGACCGAGGTCGCTGCGACCGAGGTCGATCAGCATCAGGTGCTCGGCCAGCTCCTTCTCGTCGGCGAGCAGCTCGCTGGCCAGCGCCGCGTCCTCCGCGGCGTCCTGCCCGCGCGGGCGGGTCCCGGCGATCGGCCGCAGCGTCACGCGCAGGCCCTCGCGCGCGGGCTCGGGCGCCGACCCGGACGCGCCCGGTTCGGGCCCCTGAGCGCCGGCCACCGCGGGCGCGAGCGCCTCGCGGTCGAGCCGGACCAGCACCTCCGGCGAGGCGCCGATCAAGGTCGCCGAGGGCAGCTCGAACAGGTACATGTACGGCGCAGGGTTGGTGACCCGCAGCATGCGATAGAGGTCGACGACGCCGGTGCGGCCGCGCGGGGCCGTGAACCGCTGCGACAGCACGACCTGGAAGATGTCGCCGGCGGAGATGTACGCGCGGGCCCGGCGGACCGACTCGAGGTAGCCCTCGCGGGTCCACGGCTCGGCCGGCTCGGCCGGCGGCAGGGCGACCTCGGGCAGCCGCGTCGGTCGCAGCATGTGCGGCGAATCGAGCAGCGCGGCGACCTCGTCGATGCGCGCGCGCGCGGCGGTGGTC
>Ga0105046_10002648_pt1 | contig 28278 bp, 26 predicted proteins | sample MAT03_FD_78385 | JGI IMG/M metagenome (GOLD analysis project Ga0105046, IMG submission 78385) | Freshwater microbial communities from Lake Fryxell liftoff mats and glacier meltwater in Antarctica - MAT-03 (megahit assembly) | ecosystem: Environmental > Aquatic > Freshwater > Ice > Liftoff... | reverse complement strand
GGAGCTTCGACGAGGACTTATCGCGCTTCGCTCCGAGATGCTCGGGCGCGCGATGCGCCTCACCCACTCACCCGCTGCCGCCGAGGACCTCGTCCAGGACACCGTCGAGCGCGCGCTCAAGTTCGAGTCGCACTACCTCGAGGGCACGAACGTCCGGGCGTGGGTTCACCAGATCCTCTTCAGCGTGTTCATCACCCGCTGCCGGCGCGCACGCCGCGAACGCAAGGCGCTCGGCTGGCTCGGCGCCGACCCCTGCGCGTGGACCTCGCCCGAGGCGATGGCGCCGTCGATGATCGAGGTCTCACCCGGCGTGAAGCGCGCGCTCGACGCGCTGCCCCCGGCGTTCCGCAAGGTCGTGGAGCTGGTCGATCTCGGGGAGATGTCCTACCGCGACGCCGCCGATCAGATCGGCGTGCCGGTCGGCACCGTGATGAGCCGCCTGCACCGCGGACGGAAGCTGCTGGCCACCGAGCTCGCTCCCGCCGCGGATCTCCGTCAGGCCGCCTGAGTGCCGCCTGAGGACGGCGCGACGGGAGGATCGGAGGCTCGCAGGCTGGCCTTGCCCCGCAGCGAAGCAGACAGCTGGGGTGGCGTGGCCTGGGCGAGCCGGCGAAGGCCCCACGCGAGGGCGACCCACGGCGGGACGAGCAGCGCCAGAAACCACCAGTTGTACTGATCGAACCAGGGGAGGATTTTTACGACGACGCCGAGCACAGCGAGCGCGGCGCCCGCGGCCGCGACCTTCGCGGCGCGCTCGATCGAACGCTCTTTGCCGCGCGCCACGCCGATGCCGCCGCCGACGAGGGCCCAGGCGAATGGCGCGCAGACGAAGATGTTCTCGTTGCCATAGCCGGCCTGATGGTCGGTGAAGAACCACACGAACAGGAAGAACAGACCGAGGAAGCCCAGCACCAGGCTGGACAGCGTCATCGCGAGCCCGAGGGTCACCCGAGCCGCCTTCGACTTGTTGCTGGCCGCGGCAGCAAGCCCGGCGACCAGCCCGGCCAGCGCGACGCCGGCGGAGAAGAAATAGCCGAACCAGTTTGGCGGATCGAACGGTGTGTCGGCGCGGTTCGCCGCGACCAGCCGCTCCTGGGCCTTCACCAGCGGGCGCTCCTTGCCGGCTGCGTCCTTCAGTTTGACGCTGGTGAGCGTCGACTGGAGCTCGCCTGGCAGGAACGCCTCGTCCCACTTGGTCGCCGGCTTGTCGATGAGGTCGCCGAGCGCGAGGCTGAGCACGGTGGCAAAGGCCGGCGTGTCGGCGGTGACCCGCATCGTGTGCTGGCGCAATGTCAGCCTTCCAGGTGCCTTGCCCGCCTCGCGAATGGCGCCGCCAGTCACCTTGTCGAGGGCGTCGCGCACGCGCGTCGAGCAGTTGTCTCGGAAGTAGTCGTACTTGTAGTACTTGTTGTCCCCCTGCAAGTTCTCCTCGACTGCGGTCTGCAGCGCGAGCTTCTCCGGGCCGGACAGATCGAGCTCTTGCGCGTCGACCCAGCGGTTTTCGTGCGCGTAGATGCGCTTGGTCGCGGTGATGGCCGCCGTGGACAGCCAGTACATGAAGCGGCCGACGACGAACTTCGGGATGAGCGCCGGATCGCCGAATGAAAAGGTGCCCCAGTTGTAGACGCGGTCACGCGCCTTGATGGCCTTGTCGTCGTGGATCCAGATCGCGTTGTGACCGAACTTGTAGAACGGCTCGTCGCCTGGGCTGAAGGTCAGGGCGTAGACGCGCAGGTGCCCGCCGGGCTCGGCGGCTGCAGCTTCTGCTTCAGCCGGGAGGCGATCGGGGAGCGCGGGCAACGCGGGCAACGCGGGCGCGTCGAACTCGGCAGGCTCCTGCGCCACGGCGTCGTCGGTGGGTGAAAGCGCCAGGGCCGCGAGCGCGAATACCGAGCCCAGGGCCACTGCGCGAGGCGTGCGGCGCGTCATGACGGGCGCGTACCAGAGCGGCGCGCCGGAGTCTTGTTCGGGTCGAGATAGGCCAATTCCCGCCCGCCGCCCTATTCTCCGTCGCGTGCTGCCCATCCTCTCGCGCGGCCAGGTCCGCGCCTACGACGCCCACGCGATCGACGAACGACGGGTCCCGAGCATCGTGCTCATGGAGAACGCCGGGCGTGGCGCAGCCGAGCTGATGCTGTCCGCGCTCCGCGCATCAGCAGGGGGAATCGCAGCGGCGCGCGTCGTCGTGGTGGCAGGCGTCGGCAACAACGGAGGTGACGGCTTCGTCGTGGCGCGCCACCTGGCGGCGGCGGGCGTGACGGCGACGGTCATCGTCGCGAGCCGCGCCGACAAGATTGCGGGGGACGCTCGCGCCAACTACGAGGCCTTCGTCGAGCTGGGCGGCGCTTGCATCGTGCTGCCACCGGGGACGGCGCGCTCCATGATCGACGCCGAGCTCGAGGGGGCGACGCTCCTGGTCGATGCGCTCTTCGGCACCGGGCTCGACCGCGCGATCGAGGGCTTCTTCGCCGACGTCATCTCCGCGATCGATGAAGCGGACGCGCCGGTGTGGTCGCTGGATCTCCCCAGCGGTCTCGATGCCGATACCGGCTGCGTGCTCGGCGTGGCGGTGCATGCGACGACGACGGTGACGTTCGCGCATCGCAAGCTCGGCCTCGTCACGCCGCGCGGTGCCGAGCTTGCGGGTCGCGTCGCCGTCGCAGGCCTCGGCATCCCCGATGCGAAGGTGCTGGAGGCGGTGGGCGTCGCCGCGTGGGGCCTGGAGGAAGGCGACGTCGCGAGGTGGCTCTCGCCAAGAAAAACCGGCGCCCACAAGCACGCCGCGGGCGACGTCCTGATCGTCGCCGGCAGCCCCGGCACCACCGGCGCGGCGGCCCTGTCGGCGCGGGGCGCACTCCGCGCCGGGGCCGGCGTGGCGACCATTGCGACCTTCACGGACGCACGCGATGCCGTCGCGGCGCAGGTGCTGGAGGTGATGACGCGCGAGATCGACGAGGCCGACCTCGAGGCAGCGATCGACAAACTCATCGCCCGGCGATCTGCGCTGGTGGTCGGGCCAGGATTCGGAACGACGCCACGCGCGCGGCGCGCCATCGAGCACGCGGTGTCGACCTTCGAAGGATTGCTGGTGCTCGACGCCGACGGGATCACCTGCTTTGCGGGGCGCCCTGAGGATCTCGCGGCCGCGCCCGGAGAGCTGGTGCTGACGCCGCACCCCGGCGAGCTCGGACGATTGCTGGGCCGACCGAGCAGCGAGATCGAGGCGGACCGCTTCGCATCGGCGCAGGAAGCGGCGGCGCGCACGAAGGCGGTGGTGGTGCTGAAGGGAGCGCACACGATCGTCGCGGGCCCGGACGGGGATGCGTGGGTTTGCATGGAGCACGCGCCGGCGCTGGCCACGGCGGGATCCGGTGACGTGCTCGCGGGGATTGTCGCCGGGTTGTCGGGGAGCGTCACCGAGACGGCGCCGGGACGCAGCGGAGGCGTGTCGCGCGCAATGCGGGTCGCAGCGGCGGCGGTCGTCGTGCACGCGCGGGCCGGAGCCGCGTGGATGAGGGAGACGGGAGCGGATCGGGGGATGTTGGCTTCGGAGATTGCAGAGAGGGTGCCGGCCGTGGTGGCACAGCTGATGGCGTCGAGGCGCGGTGCGAGCTGAGCGACGGCGGTAGCTGCTAGCTACCCCCGCCGACCTCGTTCGATGGCGCTACGCATCTCGCGGACGCTCTGATCCAGCCCGAGGAAGATGGCGTCGGCTATCACCGAGTGGCCGATGTTCACCTCGACGATCTCGGGTATCGCCGCGACGGTTGCGACGTTGTGGCGGGTGAGGCCGTGACCAGCGGCGACCTCCATACCTAGTTTTTTGCCCAGCTCGGCGGCGGCGCGGAGGCGACCCAGCTCGGCTGCGCGGGCCTCGTGCTTGCCGGGCTCGAAGAGGTGACAGAGCTCGCCGGTGTGCAGCTCGATCTGCTGCACGCCCAGCTCCGCGCTCCGCTCGACGGTCTCGAGATCGGGTGCGATGAAGAGGCTCACGCGGATCTTGGCGGCCATCGCCATCTTCACGGCCTTTTCGATCTGTCCCCGCTGCGACACGACATCGAGGCCGCCCTCGGTCGTGCGCTCCTCGCGCCGCTCGGGCACCAGGGTGATGACGTCGGGGCGGACCCGTTCGGCGATGCCGATCATCTCGTCGGTGGCGGCGATCTCGAGGTTGAGGACGGATGCGATCGAACCGCGCAAGCGCTCGACGTCTTCATCGCGAATGTGGCGGCGATCTTCGCGCAGGTGGGCGGTGATGCCGTCGGCGCCCGCCGCCTCGCAGGTATGCGCAGCGAAGAGGGGATCCGGGTAGCGCGTACCACGCGCATTGCGCACGGTGGCGACGTGGTCGACGTTGATGTGGAGGCGCATGCCGGCGTCGGTCTAACACGCGTGGCGGCGCGCAGCGGACACACGGCGCGATGGCGGCGAGGAGCACAGGCGTCCGCGACGGGCCGCCGCGCCTACCCGCCTGCGCCTCTACCCGCGGTACTCGATCTTCACGACCTCCACCTCGGTGGGCCCCTTCGGCCGCAGCACGGTCGCCACGTCGCCGACGGCCTTGCCGATGAGCGCCCGGGCGACCGGCGACTCCTCGCTGATATGGCGTTTGGACAGATCGGTTTCGTCACCCCCGACGATGCGATAGGTCTGCTCCTTTCCGTCCTGGTCCTGGATCGTGACCCAGGCACCGAAGTAGACCTTGCCGAGCTGCTCCTTGGAGGGCTCGACGACGGTCAACTTGTCGAGGCGCTTGGTGAGAAAGCGGATCTTGCCGTCGATCTCGCGGAGCTTCTTCTTGCCGTATTTGTACTCCGCGTTCTCGCTGCGGTCACCGTGCGCCGCGGCCACCGAGACCTCCTCGGTGACGCGGGGGCGCTCGACCTTCCACAGACGCTCCAGCTCGAGCTGAATTCTGCGGTAGCCCTCGGGGGTGATGTGCCGAGGGCCGCGCGGCTTGGCCTCCTCCTCCTCGTCCTCGTCGGGACGCTGACCGAGGACGTCGTCTTCCTGGTCGCCGTCCGACTCCTTGGTGAAGGCCTTGTTCACGCGGGTCTCAGGCCGGCTCGGCCGACGGCGGCGCGGCCGGCTCGGCCGACGGCGGCGCGGCCGGCTCGGGTGCGGCCGGCTGAGGTGCGGCCGGCTCGGGTGCGGCCGGCTGAGGTGCGGCCGGCTGAGGTGCGGCGGTGGGCGCCGAGGATGTCGTCGCGGCATGGGTCGCCTGGACGAGCAGGTCCTGGATGCGCGCCACCAGCGCCGCCGGATTCTCCACGACGCCTTCGGCGAGCAGCGCCTGATCGTAGAGCAGCTCGCCATATGCCTTGACACGATCGGAGTGCAGCTCGGTCTTCGCGAGAATGGCGATGTTCATGACGACGGGGTGCCTGGGGTTCACCTCGAGGATGCGTTTAGCCTGCTGGGCCCGGTCATCCATCATCTTCATGATGCGCTCCATGTTGGCGCCGGCCTGACCCTCGTCGGCCACCAGCACCGAGGCACTGTCGACCAGACGTTTGGAGAAGCGCACGTCTTTGACCTTGTCGCCCAGGGCGTTCTTGATCGCCTGTAGCGCCAGGGTCGGCTCGTTCTCCGGCTTCGGGGCCTCCTGGTCGGTGCCGATGTCGAGCGAGCCGTGCGCGACGCTCACGAGCTTCTTCTTGTCGAACTCGCTGGCGGCCTGCACCACCCACTCGTCGATCGGATCGGTGAGGAACAGCACGTCCCAGCCCTTCTTCTTGAAGGCCTCGAGGTGGGGGCTCGCCTCCACCGCGCGACGGCCAATGCCGGTCACGTAGTAGATCTCCTTCTGCTCCTCCGGCATCGCCGTGACGTAGGCGCGAAGGCTTTTCAGATCGCCTCCCTTGGACTGCATCGACTCGAAGCGGCAGAGATCGAGGATGGCGTCCTTGTTCTTCCAGTCGAGGGTCACGCCCTCCTTGAGAACGCGACCGAACTCCTTCCAGAAAATCGCGTACTTATCGGCATCCTCCTTGGCGAGATCGCCCAGGGCCTTGAGCACCTGCTTGACCAGCTGCTGCTCGATCTTCTGCAGGGTCGCGTTCTCCTGGAGCATCTCGCGCGAGACGTTGAGCGACAGATCCTCCGAGTCGACCACGCCACGTAGGAAGCGCATCCATACCGGCGTGAGCTTGTCGCAGCTCTCCACGATGAGGACGCGCTTGGCATAGAGGCGGAGCGACTCGCGCTCCTGCTTGAACATGTCGAACGGCGCCTTGGGCGGCACGTAGAGCAGCGCCTGGTATTGCACCGGGGCGTCGACCGAGATCTGCACGGTGAGGAGCGGCGCATCGCCCAGCTGATTCTGGGTCAGGTGCTTGAAGAACTCGGCGTGCTGCTCGGGCGTGACCTGGCTCTTGGGAATCGTCCACAGCGCCTTGGCGGTGTTCGCCTGCGCGCCGTCGACCTCGATCGGGAACGGGACGAAGTCGCTGTAGCGTTTGATGATCTCCTTGAGGCGCCAGCCGCGGAGGAAGTCCTTCTGGTCGTCCTTGAGGTGCAGGACGATCGTCGTGCCGGGCATCTTGCGCTCGCCCTTGGCGACGCTGAACGAGCCACTGCCGGCAGAGCGCCACACCACGGCCTCGGCGCCCTGGGCCATGCTGAGCGTGGCGACGTCGACCCGGTCGGCGACCATGAAGGCCGCGTAGAACCCGACGCCGAACTGGCCGATCAGGCTCTGACCGCCTTCCTTGAGGGCGTCCTTGTGCTTGCTGAAGAACTCGCGTGTTCCGCTGCGCGCGACGGTGCCGAGGTTCTGCACCACCTCTTCTTGGGTCATGCCGACGCCGTTGTCCTCGATGGTCAGCGTGCGGGCGCCGTCGTCGGCGGTGATGGTGATCTTCGGCTCGCCCTCCTGGGGCGTCGCGCCTTCGTTCGTCGCGCCGAACAGCCGGGCCTTGTCGAGCGCGTCGGAAGCGTTCGAGACCAGCTCGCGGAGGAAGACCTCCTTGTTCGCGTAGAGCGAGTCGATCACCAGCGCGAGGACCTTCTGGACCTCGGCCTGGAAGACGTGTTCGGTCGCCGGACCAACGCTGGTGATCGGGTCGGGCCGCGGCGCGGCGGGCGACTTTTCGTCGCCACCGTCGTCGTCGTCGTCGCTCGCGTCCGCGTCGTCGTCGTTGTCGTCGGAATCGGCGCCGGAGTCGGCGCTCGACGCTTCACCCGGTGGGATCTCGAACTCCGCGTCGATGGTTTTCGGGGTCGTGACCTTGTCTTCGGTGTCGCTTGCGTCGCTCATGAGGGGGCGGAAGGATGCCACAGCGCGGAGGCTTGCGGGTGCAGGCGGTGCGCATCGGCCCGCGGGCGCGTACGCTTGCCGCGTGGCGCGTCGAGGCAGGGGCCGTTCGGGAGGGATCGAATCCCTCGGGGCACTGCTTGGCCGCACCAACCACGTCCCGACGAGCAAAGCGGCGGTCGTGCTGCCCGTTCCGCCGCGCGCCTGGGAGCGAGCGGTCGGCTCGCGTATCGCCCTGCGGACCCGGCCCGTCCGCATCGAGCGCGGGATCCTGCACGTGGTCGCCGCCTCGTCCGCCTGGGCGCAAGAGCTGTCGCTGCTCGGTGAAGCTATCGCCACGCGTCTGCGCGAAGACGGTCTCGCGGTGACCAGCCTCCGCTTTCAGGTCGGCAAGGTCGAGCCGCCCGAGCGGATGTTGCCCCGTGAGCCGCCGCGCGACATCCCGCCCCCAGCGCCGCTTCCTCCCGCGCTGCGCGATGCGCTCGTGCGCGTCGAGGACGCCACACTCCGCGACGTGCTCACCTCGGCGGCGCGCGCCAGTCTGGGCTGGGAGGCGGAGCGGGTCCGCGCGCTGGCCGCAGCCGCTGCCCCGACCGGCGCATCACGGAAGCAGCCGCCGCAGCGAAAGCGCTGATCGGCCGCAAGCTCGGCGGGCGCCGGCCGCTTACAGCTTGGCGCATGCGAAGAACTTCCGACCGCCGTCGGTCGCGACCTGCGCACATTCGTTCGAGCCGCTGCAGTCGCCTTCCCCATCGCAGAACTTGGTGCAGGCGCCTTGGTCCGAGCCCTTGAGCTGCAAGCAGACCAGGCCTTCGCCGCACTCGGGCTTTCCCGCGACGTTCTTGCAGGTGTCTCCGGCCTTTCCCGCGCCGGCGGGCAGGCAGCTCATGCTCGCTCCGTCCTCGTCGTCGAACCCGCAGGTCGTCCCTTCGTCGCATGCCAGCGGGTCCTGGTGGCAGAGGCCATCGGGCGGCGCCCCACCCTGGCCTCCTCCGCCGGTGCCGCCCGTGTCGTCACCGCATCCAGCAACCAAACCGGCCACAGCGAGACCCACGACGCAAGCCGACAACCCGAAGCGCAGCGACCGAGCTTTCATGGTCGCGATCGTCGCTCGAAGCCCCGCCAACCGCAAATCGATGGGATCGCCGAGGCATGGCTGGATCGACCCCAGCGCAGTCCCGCGATCCCCGAAGCCGACGTGCGACTGGCGCGCGGTCCACTCCTAGGATCCTGGGGTGAGTACCGCCGTTCCCACGGACTCGGAACGCCCTGTCGCCCGAGTGGCGCGAGCACTACGCGGACCTCGCTGCTTCGTGGATTCGCGCGCGAGGCACGCTTCCGACATCGCTGGAAGAGCTCGCCTCTTGGGGCGCGGAGGCCACTGGCGTGACCCTTGAAGACGAGATCGCCTACCTCGAAGGCCGGGGCGCCGATCCGTGCTCGAAGTCCGCCTGACGCGCGGCGACTTCCGCACGGCGCGTCGGTTCGCCCCTCGGGAAGCACGACGGCTGGGAAGCTCGCCGACACCCTCAGATCCCGCACTACGGTACGTGCTGTGGCACGCGCGCATGGGACACGGCCTCGACGGTGCGCAGGACGATCCTCGCGCGGGTCGCCAGCAAGTCGGGCCGTAGGGTCTCGGGCTTATCGGTCGGCTGGTGATAATCGACGGATTCGCCGGAGCTGAAAATCATCGAAGGGATATCAGCCTGCTCGAAGGGGTAATGGTCGCTGCGGCCGGTGGTCGCGCGAATGGCGGCGGGCCGCATGATCTCGGGCAGGTCGCGGACGCCGACGGCGCGCTGGCCCTCGGCGGCACATGCTTCGCGAACGATGACGTCGAGCCAGGGCCACTTGTCGGTACCGGCGACCCCGATGGAATGCTCGGCGTCGATGCCGACGAGCTTCTCGGCGAAGCGGAACGCCGGCTGATCTTGCAGAGGGCGGCCCAGCATGTCGGAGTTGATCATCGCGACGATGCGCTCGGGCGGCAGGAGCTTGCTCGCCATGAACGCGAAGCTTCCGAGCAGGCCCTTCTCCTCGGCGCCGAAGAACACGAAGACGACCCGACGTCCGACGCGCTCGGGGCGGCGAGCGAGAGCGCGTGCCACGCCGAGGATGACGGCGGTACCCGACGCGTTGTCGTCGGCGCCCCAGTAGGTCGCGCCGTCCTTGACCCCCTCGTGATCGTAGTGGGCGCCCACGACGACGACGCGCTCGTCGATGGGCCGCTGCGCGTCCAGCACGGCGATGACGTTGCGACTCGTGCCGTACGCGCCTGCGGTGAAGGGTTGGACGCGGACGCCCGCCAACGGGCCCAGGCCTGCCGCCGTCGTCTGCTGTTCGAGCCACGCCGCAGCGCGCGCCTCGTCGGCGCTCGCCGAGGCGCGGCCGCGCAGCTCGGGTCCTGCCAGGTATCCGACGTCGCGCATCAGCGCGGAGGCGCCGAGCGGATCTTCCGCCGGTGCGCTCGTGGGCGGAGCCGGTGGAGAGACCGCCGGCCGTGGGGCGAGGGCAGCGGTCCCGCAACCGACCAGTGCGAGGAGCAGCGTTGCGTAGGGGAGCGATCTCAACTGGAGCATGGTATCGCCTCGCGCATCCGGGGCGTGCGGAGGTAGGGTGGCCGGACCATGAAGCCTTCACGACCGGTCGGCCGCCGCGCCTTGCTCCAGGCCAGCGTCGCGCTCGCGATCGTCGCCTCCGCAGGCGCCACGCGCGAAGCGCGGGCGGACGGCTACAAGCCCTTCCATCCCACGGTCGCGACCAATCCGCAGGTCTTCTTCGATATCTCGATCGGCGGCGCCGCAGCCGGGCGCATCACGATCGAGCTGTTCGCCGATGCAGCGCCGAAGACGGCGGAGAACTTTCGCGCGTTGTGCACTGGCGAAAAAGGCGTCGGCAAGAAAGGCAAGCCGCTCCACTACAAGGGCTCGGGCTTCCACCGCATCATTCCCCAGTTCATGTGCCAGGGCGGCGACACCACCAGCGGCGACGGCACGGGCGGCGAGTCGATTTACGGCGAGTCGTTCGACGACGAGACGTTCAAGGGCAAGGCCGGCGTCCACTTCGGACCGGGCACGCTGTCGATGGCGAACAAGGGACCGAACACCAATGGATCGCAGTTCTTCCTGTGCACGTATGCGACAGCCCACCTCAACGGGCGCCACGTCGTCTTCGGCCAGGTTTTGAGCGGCTATGATGTGGTGAAGAAGATGGAGGCCGAGGGAAGCGCTGGCGGCAAGCCGAGCAAGTCCGTCGTCATCGCCAACTGTGGTCAGGTCAAGGCGGACGCGAAGGCCAAAGCGCCGCCCGCGGGCCCGCCGTCCACGCCCGCGCCGCCACCCTCCTCCCAGAAGCCTGCCCCGCCACCTGCGCCCCCGCGCTGAGGAAAGCTATGAATCTCGACACCATCACGTTGCGTGCGTGCGTTGCCATCGGGATTGCTACCGTCGCGACGGCTTGCGGTGGGGCCACCGTCATCGATCAGGGCACGGGCGGATCGGGAGACGGCGGTTCGCCGACCGCCGCGACGAGCACCGGCACCGCGGGCGGGGGCGGCGCGCCCACGACGACGTCCTCCAACGTCTCGACGACTGACGTCACGAGCCCCGAGGCCGTTTCGGCGTCGGCTGTGTCCGTGGTCTCGGCGACGTCGGGGCCCGTGGAGTTCTGCACCTCGCCCGACGAGTGCGCGCCCGACGAGCTTTGCATCTTCGGAACGGGAGAGTGCTTGAAGGCCTGCGACATCGATGCATGCGACGCATGCGGTGCGGGCTTCGTGTGCCAGCCTTGCGCGACTTCGTCTTGTGCGGGATGCAAGGACTGTCGCTCCGCCTGTGTTCCGGCGCCCCCGGGCGCATGCGACGACGACGACGGCTGCCCCGACGGCCAGGCCTGCAATTTCAGGACGGGCCAGTGCCGCGGGCTCTGCCTCGGCGGCGAGGTCGTCTGCACCGAGCCGGGCACCCAATGCTCGGGCTGCCAGTCCGGCTCGTGTTGCGGCTGCGACGACTGCGTCGCGCTCTGCATCCCCGACGAGTGAGCGCTCGGGCGATCACTCGAAGGAGAGGTTGTGGGCGAGCCACCGTCTCCGGCGACGCCGCCCGCGGTAGACCCATCTACGGACGCGGCACGGAGAGCCGGCATAGGCCCCCACCGAAGAACTGGTGATGCCATAGCTGCGTCGTCACGACGAGGGTGAGACACGCGTCCATCGCGCCCTGACGGGGCGTACGCGGCCCGTGCCGAGGGCGACGCGCGCGCTCCCGCGAAACGACGCCCGGATCGAAGAAGCCGGTGCGCCGCAGCGACTCGGCGGACAGAAGCTCGTCCACCCAGGCCGGCCTCGACTCGCCGAGGAGCAGGGACGAGCGGTCCGCGCGGAACATCGTTTTGGGGGCGCGTGCCACGCGAACGCCCAGGTCGGCCGCGACGGCGCGCAGGAGGCGCTTGCCCTGGCCATTGCGCACCAGCGCCTCCACCGGCAGACGCGCACAGAAGTCGACGACATCCTCGTCGAGGAATGGATAGCGCAGCTCGACTGCGGAATGCATCGCGACGCGATCGCCCTTGCCCAGGAGCAGGTGGCCGGGGAGCATGACGACGGTATCGACGAACATCCCGCGGCGAACCGAGCCGAGTGCGCGCAGCTCGTCCTCCGGTAGCGACCATGCATCGATCGGGCGGCGCGAGCGAGCCGCGTCCGCAAGCGCTCCCCGATAAAAGCGCGTGCGGGCCGAGGCCAGAGGATCGTAGAGGATCGACTGCGCGGCATCGAAAGGCAGGGCCACTGCATGGCCGAGCCCGGCCGTCGTCACGCGCCGCACCAGCGCTCGCAAGTCGAATGGCGCGCGCGACGCGAGACGACCGAGAATCGATTCGATGCGCGTCCAGAAGTAGCCGCCGAAGGCCTCGTCGGCCCCCTCGCCCGACAGCGCCACGGAAAACCCCTCGCGCTTCACCCGCTCGGCGAGGCGCAGGAGGCACGCATTCGATGTGTCGACGATGGGGTGCTCAGCGGCGGCGTTCGTGTCGGGAATCGCGGCCGCGATCTCGGGGCCCGTGACGCGGAGCTCGTGCAGCTCGGCGCCCAGCTCGCGCGCGGTTCGGCGCGCCGCCGCCGATTCGTCGGGACCCGCTCCGTCGGGCACGACATGAAAGAAGTCGCGTACGCCGCCGTCGCGCGCAGCCAGCGTCGCCACGGTCGACGAATCCACCCCGCCGCTCAGATAGGACGCGACCCGGGCGTCACCGCGCAGTCGGCGGGTGACCGCGCGCGCCAGCAGGGCATCCAGCTCGCCCGCCCATTCGCGCTCCTCGCGAGGGCTGGTCGGGCGGTCCTCGGTCTCGAAGCGCGGCCGCCACCATTGTGACTCTTCTACCTGCCCCCCAGCCATACGTCCCGCGGCGATACGGAGGTAGTGTCCGGGAGCCACCGAACCTACCCCTTCGAACGCCGTCCAGCGGGGGGGCATTGCATAGTGCGCGAAGAGCGCGTCGATCGCCGGGGCAAAGGGCCGCGGCTCGACCAGCCCCGACGCGAAGAGGGCGCGCGCCTCGGAAGCGAAGAGCAAAAAGCCATCGGCGCTCGCAAAATGTAGCGGGCAGACCCCGTGACGATCCCGCGCCAGGAAGAGCTCGCGACGGGCGCGATGCCATACCGCCACCGCGAACTGGCCGCGAACCCGGTCGAGCCCGCCAATGCCGTACGCCTGATGGAGGTGAGGCCACAGCTCGGCGTCGCAGCGCGTTCGGAAGCGTGCGCCTCGAGCTGCGAGGTCGGCGCGAAGGGCACCGTCATTGAATATCTCGCCGTTGACGACCGCGTGAACGTCGCCATCCGGCGTGGCAAAAGGTTGTCGCCCACCGTTGATGTCGACCAGCGCGAGCCTCCGCGCCCCCAAGGCAACTGCCGGTTCGAGGTGCACGCCCTCGCCGTCCGGTCCGCGATGAGCAAGGGCGCCCAGCATGGCTTCGAGCCGAGATCGCTCGAACATTCGATCGCCTCGCAGATCGACTGCTCCGGCGATGCCGCACATCTCAGGCGAGCTTCTCGGCGAGGTCCTGAACCCGCAGGATCGTCCCGAGATCCGACTTTTCTTGCGCCCAATCCATCAAGGCATAGAGGTGCGTCTGCTCGGCGCGCAGCCGATCGGGTGACGTCTCCATCAGCTGCAGCGTGGTCTGCGCCAGGTCGTCGCGATCGACTGACGCCATCCGGCTTATCGCGTGGCGAACGGTGGCGTGGAGCGTGAGCCGGCCGGGCAGCGGCTCCTGGACGAGGCGAAGCTCGCGCAGCTCGTCGATGGCTGCGCCCCCGCGCAGGGCGTGGGTGCGCCTGGCTGTCGCCGGGCGTGCGAGCCGCGTTAGCCAATCCACGTCCATGTGATCGCCACCCATTGCGGCGAGCACCGCCAGCATGCGACGCGCCGTCTTGCCGACCCGGGCGAAGCCCTCCTCCACCACCCCGCGCACCTCGGGCACGTCGTCCTCGTGCTCCACCGGGACGATTCGGCCCACCCCGCGCTCGCGCAACCGCTGCTCCAGCGCGTCGACATCGATCTTGCTCGAGGCGACGAGAGCGTCGGCGATGTCGAGCGCCACGGCATGCCAGCGCAGCAATCGAGTCAGCTGCGCGATCGCCGGGAACGGGTGCTCGCGCCGCGCCACCAGCGGCGCCACCACCGGAAACGGCGTGACGCCGCCCAGCAGGCAGCGCCGCGCGGTGAGGATCCACGTGACCGGCGTCTCGCGCAGGGCGTCGAGAACCGCGGCGGTGGTTGAATCGCTTTCGTGGTTATCGAGGACGATGAAGGATGGGCCGGCCGCATTCAGTGCCTTGCGCAGGCCGAGCAGGGCACGCCGGCTGGGAAGACCCAGCTCCATCGCCATCATCTTGGCGACCGTCGACACATCCCAGGCGCCGACCCGGAGCCACGCCAGCCGTCCGTCGAAATGGTCCCGAAGCCGATGGCCGAGCGCCGCCGCCAATGTCGTTTTGCCACTGCCACCCGCGCCGACCAGTGCGATCACCGTCGGATGCGACTCGCGGACGATGCGCGCCAGAACGTCGAGCTCGGCGCGGCGCCCGCGAAAGGAGCGCGGCGCTGGCGGGAAACTCCAGGCGAGCCGGGGCGCAGCGGGGCGCGTCGCTTTGGCTCCCGATCGCCCAGAAGCAGCGGTTTTGGTGGAACGCGAGGCCACTCGGGTGTGGGTCCGAGGAGCGACGGACGTGAGACACGGCGGAGCTGCTTCGAGAGCGAGATGGCGGGCCACGAGCGCGTGAGTCTACACGCGGCCTCGACGTCGCGCAGACAAGCGCTTCGGCGGATCGAAAGGACCTCTTTGTGCGCTACCAAAAATGGCGGTTCAGTTGGCGAAAACCGCATTCGCAGTGGCCTTTCATGAGCGCGAAACGCGTCAGTCGTCGTCCAGTTCGTCGTCCAAGGACGGCGCGCGCGCCCGCTCCGCTTCGAGTCATTCATCGTAATCGGCAAGGGCGTGCAGCCCTTCGTGGTCGCGAGCGAGCAGGGCCTGCTTGAAGAGCACAGCGGCCTCGGCGTCGCGTTGCTGCCGAGCAGCCTCGGCGCCGCGCATCGCGAGGATGGTCGCACCAAGCCCGCGACCGAGGCGCTCCCGAGCCAGACCGCGGACCCACACCGCCTCCTCCACCGCCGCGACCGCGAGCAGCGTGTCGGCGTCGGCGAGCGCTCCTGCCGCGTCGCCCGCCGACAAGCGGGCCGAGGCGCGTTGCGCGAAGGCCTGACCGTCCCATCCCACCGCATCGATCGCGCGCGTGGCCGCATGCGCAGCTTGCTTCCATTTCTTTTGGTCGAGAAGCCTGCCCGACTCCTGCACGAAGGCGAGGCGCTCGGTGACCTTCGGTGGCACGTCGGCCGGGTCGACGAGCTCCCAGCGTCCCTCTTGGACACGCTCCACGGCCTCGCGCCCGCCTTCGAGGGCGCGCCCGAGCATGCGCGCCAGCCCATCGCCCCCGAGCCATGGGAGTGCCTGGAACACGGGCGATCCCTGCCGTCGAGCGCTGCGTCGCGGGCGTCGGAGAGCGCCTGATCCCACGAGGCGTCGAGCACGGTCGCCTTCTTCGACGCGACGCGCGTGACCCAGGCGAGCCGAAGCGCGAGGTCGCGGAGGCCCGGCTCGCTCTCGGTGCCCGCGCCGCGAGCGCACGCGTCGACCAACCTGTGGAGCTCGGAATCCGTGATCCCCTGTCGCTCACGGAGCGCCGCGAGCGCATGGAGGAGCGTCGTCAGGTGCGGATCGACGTAGGGGCGCGGGCGCATCGAGCGTGCACCTTAGGCCGACAGGGAGCCGACACGGAAAATGCGTAAAATCGTTGCGATACCTTGGTCTCGGCTCCAGATCCCTTCCGATCGGCGCAGGAGCCACTGGCCGTGGAGCCGATGGCGGACAGCCGCGAGCCAGGGAGGCTGTACGGCAATCGAGCATGGGCCAGCGGAGCGAGCACACTGAGATCCAGCGACGGCAGTGCACGCTCGCCGAGACGGCGCGCTCGATGGGGTTCGCGAATGTGACACTGGCTATTGCTGGAAACGACCTCGGTCGCATGGAAGCACGCGGTCTCGACTTCGCACAGATGAGCGCGTAATTCTGCGCGATGAGCGCGACGAAAGCCAGCCCCTCGTACATCAACGGCAATGGGATCCACTTCGCCTACTTCGAGGAAGGCAAAGGACCGCTCGTCCTCATGGTGCACGGCTTTCCCGATACTGCGCACACGTGGGACACCATTCGTCCTGCCGTCGCCGCGGCTGGCTACCGCGTCGTGACGCCATTCACGCGTGGCTACGACCCGACCGAGATTCCTCCCAACGGCCCATTCGATGTCGAGACTCTCGGCCGGGATCTCCTGGGCCTCATCGAGGCACTGGGCGAGACGCGCGCCATCGTCATCGGCCACGACTGGGGCGCCAGCGGCGCTTACGCCGCCGCCACGCTCGATCCCTCGAAGGTCGAGCTCCTCGTGACCCTCGCCATTCCTCATCCCGCGTCGCTCAAGCCGTCGCTGGGACTGCTTTACAAGGCTCGCCACTTCGTGTCGCTGCGCCTTCCCGGCGCGGCCAAGCGCATGCGCGCGACGGACTTCGCCTACGTCGACAAGCTGGTCCAACGGTGGTCGCCGGCCTGGCGCGTCCCCGCCGGCGAGACCGACGCCGTGAAAGCGGCGTTTCGCGAGCCCGGTTGCGTCGAAGCCGCCATTGCGTACTACAAGCACATCGGTGGGAAGCCCCCGGCCTCACTGCGCAAGAAGGTCAGCGTGCCGACCGTGGCATTCGCTGGCCTCGAGGACATCGTGCCCCCCGAAGCTTTCGACGCCGCAGCCTCCCGATTCGAGTCCAGCTATCGCGTCATTCGCATGCCCGGCGGACACTTCCTGCACCGCGAGTATCCCGAGCGATTCGAAAAGGAGCTGCTCGACGTGCTCGCCAAGCGGGGGTGAGCTGGGGGTGAGCTGGGGGCGTCGAACTGCGGCGTCGAACTGCGGCGTCGAATTGCGGCGGCGCTGTCGGGCGGGGCGGCGCGGACAACTGGGGGCCCGATCGGACCGATCACCCGGACAACTGGGGGACCGATCGGGCCGATCACCCGGGCAGATGGCGCATCCACCGCCCCAGCTCGCCGCGGCGCGGACAACTGGGGGCCCGATCGGACCGATCACCCGGGCAGATGGCGCATCCACCGCCCCAGCTCGCCGCCCCAATCCCGCCGCGGCGCGGACAACTGGGGGCCCGATCGGACCGATCACCCGGGCAGCTGAGCCGGCCAATCGACACCTGCTGCCACGCGAGCGCGTAGGAGCGCGCGTAGCTTCAGCTGCTGCTCGACCGCATTGAGGTCCGCCGCGTTCACGGGTTGTGACCGATATCGTGCAATCGATCGTGGATGGAGCCCACGCAGATCGAGAGCGCTCGCTCCTGGAACGAGGCGGTCCAATAGCTGCACTGCGGCACGGCGCGCACGGACGTGGGCGACGGACCCTCCGTGCAGGGTGGGCACGCCCCACGCGGCGGCGGCCGCATCCGCGAGGAGACGAAGGTCCGGCTCGACGTCATGCAAAGCGGGCACACCAAGCCACTCCATCAGCGTGCCTCGCTTCAAGCGCGGGAGCAGGCGCCGGACCCGCGAAGCGATCCACGCAGCGCCGAGGCGCAATCCAAGTAAATCTGGGAGACTGCTTCCGTCGTGCGCCTCGTCGAACGCAGTGCCGTGATGCGCCTCCTGCCGGAAGATGTAGCGCAGCGCGTGAAGCAAGTGACGCTCGTTGTCGATCGGTCGGACTCGACAGCGCTCGAACGGTATCGGAATCCGCAGGTGTCTGCGAAGGCAGGTTTCGGCGTAGAGCGCGAGCTTGCCAGCTTCGACTCTGCTGCCCACCACGAGAGCGTGGACGTGGGTATCGGCGATCCTGAACGCAACGAGGCCACGGTCCTTGCCTTGCCGGAGCAGAACACGCGCGCCGATGCGCAGCTCGGCGGGCGCACGCGCGATGCCTCGTTCGTCGGCGAGCGGCATCGTCACATGGAAGCCAATCGCATGCTTCGAGGTCTCTCGTCTCCACGCCTCCCGCGAATAGGTATCCCCAGCCGACACGCGCCGCCTCGACCGGTCCCTCGCTCATCTGCTTCACCCTCATGAAGACCTCATCGACGCGTGAGCTCACCAGTTGCGTAGGAATCGACTTCCCGAGACAGCTGCCACCCTGATCGGACCCATCCGCCCCCCACCTGTCCGCCAACCCGCGACCCCCCATCGAACCAGCGCCCAAACCATCGACCGACCCGACAGCTGCTACCCCGATCGGACCCATCCGCCCCCCATCTGTCCGCCCCGGGAAAGCCCGGCCCCGGGAAAGCCCGGCCCCGGAAAAGCCCGGCCCCCCACCTGTATTCGGCCACTCGGCGAGGTGTCGAAAACTCGACGTTGACGACCGCGCTCCGACGAATCACATCGCTGCCTCGCGCAGGGGCCGTCGAAAGCGGCGCTTCGCTTGATGGAAGGGGACCGCGACGTCATGAACCACTACCTGGGCAACCTGCGACTGCTCGAGGTCGACGGGGATTCGGCGCGACGCGCCTACCAGCAAGGGAGAGCTTGCGCGGCGCAGTACGCCTCGGCGGCCTCGAGCATCGGGTCGCTCCTGGTGGAGCCGCACCGGGTCGGCGCGCGCCTTCACACGCGCGTGAGCCAAGTGGGCCTCGCCGCGGCTGGCGCCTACTTCCTCGCTCGCCACCGCAGCGCGCTCCGCTCTTATGGCGGTGGCTGGGTCTGGCGCGCTCAACGCGGTTTGGCCGATGGTGCCGGGCTCTCCCTTCCGCTCAGCTTCGGACTGGGTGCCGTGCCCGAGCTGGTCAGCTCGCAGCTGGGCTTCGCGGTGGGCTGCAGCGCGGTCGCCGTGAGCGAGGTGGAGGGGGAGGAGGGCCCGCAGATCCACTACAATCACGACTTTCCGCCGCGTTTCGGCGACTTTGCGTTCGTTCGCCGCAATGCGCCGAGCGACGGTCATGCGTCGGTGTGCCTCACCTATCCGATCATGGTGGGTTGCCTGGCCGGCGTGAATGCGCCGGGGCTTGCCATCACCCTGAACCACGCTTTCGCGAAGGACCATCACGGTCGCGCTGGCATCGTCCTCACGACGCTCGTGCAGGCCTGCCTCGATCGTGCGAGCGACGTCGATGGCGCGCTCGATCTGCTTCGCGCAGCGCCCGTGACGAATGGAGCGATCATCACGCTCGCCGATCGCCAGGGGAGCCGCGCTGTTGCCGAGATCTCCTGCACGGCGATGCGCGTTCGACGCCCGACGGAGCGCCTGTCATACAGCTTCAATCGCTATCGCCACCCGGACATGGCGGCCTTCGAAATCCCGCTGGAAGCCGTGTCCACCGGTCTCTTACCTGGCATCGTGCTGCACGAATCGAACGTCGAACGCGAGCGACGCTGGCACGAGCTTTCGCTGGACGACGCTTCACCCCTCGGCGCGACCGATCTCCGACGACTGATGACCGATCATGGAGGTGCCAAGGGCGACAAGAACACCATTTGCCGTCATGCCGATCCGCTCTCCGAGACGCTCTGGTCCGCCGTGCTGTCCCCGGAAGCGCGCACACTCGAAGTCACCTTCGGCCACGCCTGCGAAGGGCTTCCGGTGCGGTACGCCCTCCGCGACGGAGGCCGTGCCCAACCCGCGACGAAAGTGGGCTCGGCCGCGGCTGGTCACGTGGCCCACTGAGCGCCACGCGACACCAACCGGCCCCCGACGACGAGGTTTCACGTGGCTCCCCAGCAGATCGCGCTGGGCCACACTCACCAAGCTCCAAGCCTTGGCGCACGCTGCGAAGTAGGCCCGCCCGGACGGGGCCATTACAGGGCCATTACAGGGCCATTACAGGGGTAGCCCCAGCACGGCGAGCGCAGCGCGCAGCTCCGTCGCGCCGCGAACGACTTCGACCCGATCGGGAATGGTCTCGGCTCCCGAGTGCGCGGGCCCCTCCTCCGGGGCGAACCAGATCGCGCGCATTCCGACCGAGATTGCGCCCATCACGTCCGCGGGGAACGAATCGCCGACGTGCACCGTCTCGCCGAGCGGCACCCCCAGCCGCTCGGCCATCCAATCGAAGATCTCCGGGGCCGGCTTGTCGACGCCGAGAACACCGGAGTCGGCGACGACGGCAAGCGCGTCGGTCCAACCGAGCTGGGCCACCAGCTCCGCCGCGCGTCCCTCCGAGTTGGTGATGAGGCCAATGGGCACGCCGGCGCGGACGAGCTCGCGGCACAGCTCGATCATGCCGGGGACCGGACGTCGCCACAGATTGCGCCCGCGCTGTTGATCGAAGAGCCAGGGCACGGCACGCGCGCGGTCCGCTTCGCCCACCGACGCGGCGTGCAGCAACACATCCATGAAAGCGTGCCAGGCAACGGTCGCGCCTCGCTCGCGCACCACGCGGTCCGAGGCAGCGAACGCCGCGCCCAGCGCGCCGAGGATGGGCGGCTCGTGGGCCGCGATGCCGAGCTCCGTCAGGCGCTCCACCAGCATGGCGGGATCGATGGAGACGAGGGTTTGTCCAAAGTCGAACGTCACCGCGCGCATCGCCTGGGTCATGTCGGCGCCGATGGTAGTGCAGCGCCTGCGAGATGTGCTCAGTCGACGCCGGAGAAGCGAGGGTCGTCCTCGAACAGCCAGGCCAGCGATCCTCGAAGCTTGTCGGCCACGGCGCCTCCCCAGGTATGCCCCGCGCCCTGGGCGTATTCGAAGCGTACCGGCAGCCCCGCCTGCTCCATCCAGCCGATGCGTTGCTTTCCTTCGCGGGCGCAGCGCGCCTGACCGCAGACCAACACGACGCGAGCGAGCCCCGACTCGTGCTCCTTCCGCGAAAGCTCGCGGGTCCATTCGAGCCATCCGCCGTCGAGCAGAACGAGACGTGCAAATGCGCCGCGCTCAGGTGTTTCGGCGAGCTCGTGAAGGAACAGCGCTCCCATCGTCGCGCCCTGCGAGTAACCCGCGTAGAGCGCCCCCTTCGAATCGAGCCGCGCTCCGAAGGCGGCGATCGCAGCGGCCCGCGCCGCCATCACCTCCCGGCCCAGCGCGCGGTGGTCCCGGTAGAAGTAGCCGGTGGGGGCCTGCCCCTCCGCGACCAGGCCATAAGGCGTTCCACGCGGACACACCACATAGGCGCGCGAGCGCAGCAGCAGGCTCCAGTTCTGGCAATGCGGCTCGGACATTCCACCGGCGCCGTGGGTCGCCACGGCGAGCGGATAGACCTGTGTTGCCGGCCCCGGCGGAACGAACACCACAGCTGGCCGAAAGCCTGGCACGGCGAGCTCCACGAAGCCGCCTTCGACCACCACCGGAGCTTCCGCGGCGGCGGGCTTCGGCGCTCCGCGCGGCGCGCTGGGCGCAGGCGGAGCACTCGGCGTGACGGTCGACATCGTCGGCTCAGCGGGTCGAGCGGTGGAAGGCGGAGGTTGGGGCGGCTGGCCGCACGCCGCGCCCGCTACGAGACCCACAAAGAGCCTCGCGAGCGTTCCCTGCGCCCGCGTCACTTCACGAGGTCGCGGTGCTTCCCCTCGATCCATTCATTCATGTACTTGGCACTGGTATCCCACGCCTCGCGCAGCGTCTTTTCGGCGGCGCTCTCGACCAGGCCGCCGATGACGAAGATCTTCGCCTCGACCGTCAGCTCGACCACCCGCTTGACCTTCTTGTCACCGGCCGGGGTGATGCGCATCGACCCCTCCTGGCGAAGCTTCTCCGCCATCGTGTTGGGAAACAGCTTGAAGCGCCACACGCCCTCGGCGCGGGTCATCGAACCTTCTTCGGTGTACTTGAAGTTCGATCCCAGCAGCTTGGTCACCGGCCCCGGCAGATTCTTCAGCTTGGGCTGCGCCAGCAGCGTGCGGGTGACCTTGCCGCCCTCATCTTTGAAGGACTGGATGGTCATCTCCGGAAAATCGAGGCCGTGCTTGTAGATCGCGGCGTTGAGCTTCTCGTCGAAGAAGATCGTCCAGAACGTATCGGAGTCGCAGTGGATGTCGTGCTCGAGGCGGATCGCGGTCATCGGCCGACGAGGCTAACATCGCTTGGCGCCTGGCCAAGGGGCATCGAAGCGCTTTGTGGCCGCGCTACCGCTTCTTCGCCGCCCTGAGAACCTTCGCCTTTTCCGCCGAGTAAGCCGCCTCGTCGATCGGTGTGCCGCGCGCCCACCTCATGAAGAGGGGCACGAAGATCCCGTCCCACGCGGCGGAGAGACGCATCCGCGCGAAATCGGTGAACAGCCCTTCGAGCACCGCCTCGAGCTTCTCGGTGATCATCATGCGCTCGTAGAGCGCTTCGTATGGCTCGTCCTTCGCCTTGAGCTCCGTCGGGATCTTGAGCGACCCCACCGCGAGGGCGTCGGCCTTGAGGACCCACGAGAATTCGTGCTCCTCGATCACTGCGCGCAGGCGCGCTTGCTTGGGCAGTTTCCCCTGCCGCAACGCCTGTTTGGCCTCGGGGGTCGCCGCCGGCATGGCGGACTTGATGCGCGCCTCGTCGGAGTCGGTGTTCAGCGTGATCTGCGTCTCGATCCAGATGGCGCAGGGCGGGCCGTCGGTCGGGCGCAGATTGGTCTCGAGCACCTCGCTTTCGAACCATAGCCACAAGAGAAATTCGCTCCCCACGAAGCGGTTGGTCTCCACCTGGCTTGCGAGATCGGTCACGACAGCTCTCCCGGATCGGCGAGGATGGTGGGCTCGAGGTTGGCGAACAGCAGCTCTTCCGACGGGGTGAGGCCGCGCCGGTGGACCGCGGTTCCGGGGCTCTCCAGGAGCAGCTGTAGCTTGAAGGTCTTTTCGAACAGGGCCTGCACCAGCTCGTGCGACTTCTTCGCGTGACTGAAGAAGAGGACGACGCCGGTCGGGATGTTCCACACCAGATCGACGGTCCGGGTGACGGGCACGAGCTGCTTGCGCAGCTTGCGTACGACCATGATCTTGAGATCCGCCTTGGCTTTCTTGCCGATCTTCTCGAGACCCTTTCGCTCGAGAAGCTTCTCCTCCGCCTCGCGCAGATGCGCCTTGAGGAGCGGGCCCGGGACGACCCAGCGGTCGACCCGCATGGACAGGACGGCATACTCGTTGAAGAAGACCTTCTCGTGATCGAGCTCGGTGTCGAATGGGTCGAGGACGCTCGCCCACCCGTGTTTTTCGAGGGCGTCCTCGTCGGGGTTCAGTTCCTGGCAGACGTTGGCGCGAATGCGCTTCAGGCCGAAACCAGGAAGATCGTCGGGCAGATCTCCGACGATGAAGAAGCGCGAGAACGTGAGGCTGCCGCGGAGTGCTCCCAAGGTGGCAGAGCACCTACGAGGACGCGCCGGATGAGGCAAGATTGCGGCAGTCCGTCGCTCGGCCCAGGGCAGCCAGGCGCAGCCGGTCGAGCTTCGTTGCGCTTGGCCATTCCCATCCAGCCATTGCGACACATTCTCTCGGCGCAAGAGACCGTCACCCGGGCCGGGATCGTGGGACGCCGGAGTGCTTGACCCTCGATCGCTGCGCGATAAATCTCCCGCGCATGTCGAAGAACCTGGAGATCGCGCGAAGCGCCGTCCTCAAGCCCATCTCCGAGATCGCCCGCAGCGCGGGGCTCGGCGAGGACGACTTCGAGCCTCTCGGTCGATACAAGGCGAAGCTGACGCTCACAGCGCTCAAGCGCCTCACCGCTGCGCCACCCGGAAAGGTGGTCTTGGTGACCGCCGTCACGCCGACGCCGGCGGGCGAGGGGAAGACGACCACCACCATCGGGCTCACCCAGGGCCTCGTGAAGAACGGCCTGCGGGCGATCAGCGCGACCCGCGAGCCCGCGCTCGGACCGGTGTTCGGCATCAAGGGCGGCGCGGCCGGCGGCGGCTACAGCCAGGTCCTTCCCATGGAGGACATCAACCTGTTCTTCACCGGCGACTTTCCAGCGATCGCAGCGGCCCACAACCTCCTTGCGGCCATGCTCGACGCCCATGTCCACAACGGCAACGCGCTGCGGGTCGACACGCGCGAGCCGTGGTGGCCCCGCACGATGGACATGAACGATCGGGCTCTGCGCGAGATCGTCGTCGGACTCGGCGGCAAGTCCAACGGGTTTCCGCGCACCGACGGGTTCGTTATCGTTCCGGCCAGCGAGATCATGGCGATCCTCTGCCTCGCCAAGTCGGTCGCCGATCTGCGTGACCGGCTCGGGCGCGTGGTCGCCGCCGTCGACGTCGACGGCAAGCCGATCACCGCCGCCGACCTCAAGGCCCAGGGCGCCATGACCGCGCTCATGCGCGACGCCGCTCGGCCCAACATCGTCCAAACGATGGAGGGGGGATTGGCATTCGTCCACGGCGGGCCATTCGCCAATATCGCCCACGGCTGCTCGTCGGTGCTGGCGACCCGCGCCGCGCTCGGCCTGGCCGACTTCGTGATCACCGAGGGTGGGTTCGCGAGCGACCTGGGCGCCGAGAAATACCTACATATCGCGACCCCGGCGATCGGCCAGGACCCTTCGGCGATCGTGCTCGTCGCGACCGTCCGCGCGCTCAAGCACCACGGCGACGGAGACCTCGGCGCCGGCGTCGCCAACCTCGAGCGGCACATGCTTCACCTCGGCCAGTACGGGGTGCCGGTCGTCGTCTCGATCAACCGCTTCGGAGGCGACAGCGAGGCCGACTTGAAGCTCATCACCGATCGGGTGACCGCGAAAGGCGCGGAGATCGCCATTGCCGATCCGTTCGGCAGCGGTGGCGAGGGGTGCCGCGAGCTCGCCCGCAAGGTCGCGGCGGCTTCCGCGCGACCCTCGACCTTTGCGCGCCTCTACGACATCGACGCGCCCATTGCCGACAAGCTCCACGCCATTGCGACGAAGGTCTATGGTGGCGACGGCGTCATCCTCGAGCCGAAGGCTCTGAAGCGGCTCAAGTGGCTGGCCGATCGTGGCCTCGATCGCCTTCCGGTGTGCGTCGCCAAGACGCAGTCGAGCCTGTCCGACGACCCCAAAGCGAAGAACGCCCCGAGCGGTTTCAAGATCCGGGTACGCGATCTGAAGCCCTCGGTCGGCGCCGGGTTCGTCGTCGCGATCGCCGGCGAAATCATGCTCATGCCGGGCCTCGGCGCGACGCCGGCGGCCGCCCACATCGATGTCGACGACGAAGGTCGCGTGACGGGGATCTATTGATGCGCCAGGAGACGATCGCGCCGCCCGCGGCGCCGCAACCCGACCTCGAGGCCTTCGCCCGCGAGGTCGCTGCATTGCGCAAGGAGATCGACGCGGCCCTCGGCCCGGAGGATCTCGCCCACCTTCGCAAGATGATCCGCTGGGGCCGTATCGCGAGCGCCATTGGCATGGCGACCGCCTGGGCGGGGCCCAATCCGGTGAGCATCGCGGGCCTGGCGCTCGGCCGCGGCACCCGCTGGATGATCATGCACCACGTCGGTCACCGCGGTTACGACAAGGTCGAGGGTACACCCCCCGAGCTGACGAGCTCGGCGTTCGCGCGGGGCGTGCGTCGCGTGGTCGACTGGATGGACTGGATCGAGCCCGAAGCGTGGAAGCACGAGCACAACGTGCTCCACCACGGGAACACCGGCGAAGAGGCCGACCCCGACCTCTTCGAGCGCAACGTGACCTGGGTCCACCCCCTGCCCGCCCCCGTTCGCTGGGCGCTGCTCGGTGGCCTGACCGCGACATGGCGCGCGACGTACTACGCGCCCGCGACGATGGCGGCGCTGCTCACCAAGCAGAGCGGCGAGGAGCCGACGGCGCGGGTGCTCTACATGACGGTCCTGCGGCGCTGCTGGCTTCCTTATGCCGGCTACGCATTCGTCGCATTGCCGCTGGTGTTTGCGCCCCTCGGGCCGCTCGCGGTCGCCTCTGCCTTCGTCAACTCCGTGGCGGCCGACGTCGTCGCCAACATGCACACGTTCCTGGTCGTCGGTCCAAACCACGCCGGCAGCGATCTCTTCCGCTTCGCCGATCGCCCGAAGACCAAGGGCGAGCGGCTCGCCCGCCAGGTCGTGGGCTCCACCAACTACGCGACGGGCGGCGACCTCGTCGACTTCGCGCACCTGTGGCTCAACTACCAGATCGAGCACCATCTCTTTCCCGACCTGCCGATGCTTCGCTATCGCGAGGTCCAGCCCAAGGTCGAGGCGCTCTGCGCGAAGTACGGCATTCCTTACACGCAAGAGAGCGTCTTCCGGCGCTTCGCAAAGATGGCGAAGATTTTCATCGGTACCGAGTCGATGCGGCGTGACGCCGACAGCGTGCTCTCGCCGCAGCGCGCGGTTTCGAAGCCGACCGCCGCGCACGCCCCGTAGCGCGGACGCCTGGGCCGTCTGTCCGTCCGGCCCAGTTCAGCCGCCCTCGAGCGGGTCGGCACAGCAGCGTGCACCGGTCGAATAGTCTGAATAGGCCCGCGGGTGGCTGCTCACCCGCGCGAAGCAACCCGACTTGTTGGGACGCGAGTAGAAGCCGCCCATGAATGCCCCGCGATCGCCTCCGACCCACTCGTCGAGGTTGCCGACGAGATCGTAGATGGCGTCGTCTCCCCACCGGCTCGCGCAGCGGGGCGTCGCGCCGGTCGCTCGGAGGAGCGGGCCCTGGTCGGTCGCGACGGCATTGCTCCGCGGGTCATCGTGGTAGCGCGCGGCATTGCCGTGAAGCAGCCAGGTCGGGTGGCTCTCGCGGTAGACGTTGCACGCACCGTGCTCATAGCTCTGACCATAAGGGAAATCGGTGCTGCTCTCACCGCGGCAGGCGGTGAGCCACTCCGACTCGCTGCAGAGGCGTTTGCTCGCCGCACGGCACGCCCCCTCGGCTTCATTCGCCGATAGATATCCCTGGGGGACGACGCCAGCCTCGGAGATCGCGCGCAGCAGGCCTCCGCGAGTGGGCAGCGCGGGGAGCGGCATGAGCGCGCCGAGCCACGGCTCGCTCTCCTTGGTGCGCAGTCCCTCGTAGAACACGGCGATCGCCCGAGCGCGGTCGAGATCGGGCGGGAAGAACGGCGACCAATCGACACCGCTATGCGCGTGGGCAAGGTGGAGCTCGAAGCGATCGACGCACACGCGACCCGCGACCGCGACCATGTCGGCCGGGCACTCGATGATGCGTGCGAGGGGGGTGAGCACCCCGGCTCGTGGCGTCCGCTGCGCGTCGAGCGCGTCCGGGTCGCGCAGCCGGCGACCGCCGCGCGGTTCAGTGGAGGCGACGCGGTCGACCGACCGCTTGGCGCCACGGTCCTTCTTCGCAGACTTGGGCGACTTGGATGACTTCGCCGATCTGGACGACCCCGACGACGATGGTGACGGCGTGGCCGCAGGGGTTCGTGCGCCGGGCGCTTTAGACCCCGGCGAGGTCTTGCCGGGGGATCGGGCGGGCGCGGTCGCCATCGACTTGCTGCGGCTTCGTCGCGCGGCGGCGGCGGCTTCCGGTGGTGCAAACGCGGTCGCCGCGAGGACACACATCACGACGAGGTGAGTCTTCACCCCGTCGTCGCTGCCACGTCGCCAAGGCGCCTGCCAACTTCTCGGCCAGCCCGGAACAGGCGCTACCTCGCGTCGCTCACGCCGGCCGAGCGCGTCCTTCAGCGAGGAGTCGCAACGTGATCGCGACAGCGGCGAGCAAGCCGGCGAGGGTGAGCGGCTGTGCAGCCTCGAAGAGCCCGACCATCGCGACGACGCCGTCTCCGGCGTGCTCCGAGACGTGGCGGCAGACCGCCCAAAGGTTGAGCCCGAACGCGAAAAACGCGACGGCGGCGAGCAGGCCTGGCGCCGACCGCAGGAAGCGGAGCTTGCCGGCGCTCGGAGAGCCCGCGAGGGCGCTGGCCCCAACGAAGATCGACGCGAGACCCAGGGCCGCGACCAGCAACATTCCGAACCCACCCGCTGCGAACCAAGCTGCCATGTGTGGCCTCCTGGTGATGGTGTTTGCAGCCGGTGTGCCGAAATCACAAGCTCGCGAAGTTGAGCGCAGATCTGGGCGCCCCCGACCGTACCAATGTCCGCGCAAGCGGCCACTGGGCTCCGCGCTGTCCGGCGCAGAGGACGGCGCGCGCGATGACGAGCCCCGAAGTCGTGGAAGGGGCGATAGGCTTCGGAGGTCATGATGAACGTTTCGGTGCTTTCCCGCTTCCGCCGCGCCATCCGCCCGGCATTTGCGCTCCTCGCCATCGCGGCCATCCCCGCGCTCGCCGCGTCCTGTCGCGAGGATCCCCCGCAACAGCCCCCGCAGCCCTACCCGAACTTCCAGCAGGGTCCGCAGGGCTACTATGGTCAACAAGCCGCCAACCCGCTCGGTCTGCCGTGCGCTTCCGACGGCGGACAGTGTGGCGGTCACCGCTGCAACCTCGGGTCGGGCCGCTGCGCGTTCCCCTGTCAGGGCAATGCGGAGTGCATCGCCGGCTGGTCGTGTGCCGCGGGCGTCTGCGTGCTCGGTGTCCCGGGCATGCCGCAAATGCCGATGATGCCGCCCCAGTGATCTG
>Ga0105046_10002647_pt1 | contig 28280 bp, 20 predicted proteins | sample MAT03_FD_78385 | JGI IMG/M metagenome (GOLD analysis project Ga0105046, IMG submission 78385) | Freshwater microbial communities from Lake Fryxell liftoff mats and glacier meltwater in Antarctica - MAT-03 (megahit assembly) | ecosystem: Environmental > Aquatic > Freshwater > Ice > Liftoff... | reverse complement strand
TAGACGTCGGGCAGGAAGTGCATCTCGATCTTGATCTGGCCGTCACCCTTGCAGACCTCGCAGCGACCGCCCTTGACGTTGAAACTGAAGCGTCCTGGCTTGTAGCCGCGCGCCCTCGACTCCTGGGTCGCCGTGAAAAGCTGGCGGATGTGGTCGAAAACACCGGTGTAGGTGGCAGGATTCGAGCGCGGCGTGCGGCCGATCGGCGACTGGTCGATGTTGATGATCTTGTCGATCTGGTCGATTCCGTCGATGCCGTCATGCGGCCCGGGACGCAGCTTGGACTTGTGAAGCCGGTTGGCGACCGCGGGGTGAAGAGTGCTGTTGACCAGGGTCGACTTGCCCGAGCCGGAGACCCCGGTCACGCAGGTGAGTACCCCGAGCGGGAACTCGACGTCGACCCCGGTGAGGTTGTGTTCGCGCGCGCCACGAACGGTCAGGTGGCCCTTGGGCTCCCGGCGGGTCTCCGGGATCGCGATCTGCTCGTGGCCGGAGAGGTAACGGCCGGTAAGCGAATTCGGGTTCGCTTCGACTTCGGCCGGGGTTCCGTCGGCGACGATGTAGCCGCCATGTTCGCCCGCCCCGGGTCCGAGGTCGACCAGGTGGTCGGCGGCTTTCATGGTGCCTTCGTCATGTTCTACGACGATCACGGTGTTGCCGAGGTCTCGCAGGCGTTCGAGCGTGGCGATCAGCTTCTCGTTGTCACGCTGGTGGAGACCGATCGAGGGTTCATCGAGCACGTACATGACACCGACCAGGCTCGACCCGATCTGGGTGGCCAGCCGGATGCGCTGGGCTTCACCGCCGGACAGGGTCCGGGCGGATCGGGACAGCGACAGATAGCCGATGCCGACGTTGACCAGGAACGAGAGTCTTTCGGCGATCTCCTTGACGATCAGCCTGGCGATCGCCCTTTCGGTCTTGTTCATCTCCATGGTCTCGATCCAGTCGCGCGCGGCGCTTGCGGACATTTCGGTGAAGTCGCGGATCGAGATGCCGCCAACCGTCACCGCGAGGCTCTCGGGGCGAAGGCGGGCACCCTTGCATGACGGACAGGGCTGCTCGGCCATGTAGTCCTCGATCCTGTCGCGGACCGATTCTGAATCGGACTCGGCGTAGCGCCGCTCGAGGTTGTTGACCAGGCCTTCGAACTTGACCGAGTAGCTGCGACGCCGGCCGGAACGGCTGTTGCTGTTGATCGTGTGGCGTTCGGTGCCTGTGCCCCGGAGGAAGGTGTCCTGCTGTTCCTGGGTCAGCTCCTGCCAGGGTTTGTCAACGTCGACCCCGTAGGTATTCGAAACTGACTTGATCAGGCGGCGCCAGTAACCGGAGTAACCCATACGCCAGGGCTGGAGCGCACCTTCGGCCAGTGAAAGCGTCGGGTCCGGCACGACCAGCTGCGAGTCGATCACCCGCTTGAAGCCGAGGCCGGTGCAGGTCGCGCAGGCACCGTGCGGCGCGTTGAAGGAGAAGATACGCGGCTCCAGCTCAGGCATCGAAGTGCCGCACTTGAGGCAGGCGAAACTCTCCGAGAAAAGCAGGCGCTCGCCGTCCACTACCTCGACCTCGACCAGACCGTCGGCCAGGCCGGCCGCAGCTTCAATCGATTCGGAAAGGCGGCGACGAAGGTCGTTCTTCATGACCAGTCGGTCGACTACTACCGAGATGTCGTGTTTGTACTTCTTGTCGAGGATGATTTCGTCCTCGAGCATGTGCATCTCGCCGTCCACCTCGACCCGCGAGTAGCCGTCGGCACGCATCTGCTCGAAAAGCTTGCCGTATTCACCCTTGCGGTCGCGGACCATCGGCGCCATCACCATGAAGCGGGTTCCGTCCTCGAGCGCCATCACCCGGTCGGTGATCTGCTCCTGGGTCTGGCCGGTTATCTCCTCGCCGCACTCGGGACAGTGGGGCTTGCCGATGCGGGCCCACATCAGGCGCAGGTAGTCGTAGATCTCGGTGACCGTGCCGACCGTCGAGCGCGGGTTGCGTGAAGTCGTCTTCTGATCGATCGAGATCGCCGGCGAGAGCCCTTCGATCGCATCGACGTCAGGCTTCTCCATCAAACCAAGGAACTGGCGGGCGTAGGCCGAAAGGGACTCGACATACCGGCGCTGTCCTTCGGCGTAGATCGTGTCGAATGCAAGGCTCGACTTGCCGGAACCGGAAAGCCCGGTGACGACGATGAGGGAATCACGAGGGAGGTCAAGATCGATGCCCTTGAGGTTGTGCTCGCGGGCCCCGGTGATGACGATGCGTTCTGAACGAGTCACTCGTTCTAAGTCTAGCTAAGCGAACACACGTTCGAAATTTCACCACGGAAGCATTCCGGGTCGATTCTAATTTTCTGGGTCCGCCTGACCCTGGACCTGAGCGATTTCGCTCAGCCCACGCGCTCCAGCACATCGTCAAGGAGGGAATCCACGTCTTCCAGCACGTAGCTCTCTTCCAGTCGGGCGCGGATCAGGTCGCGCCCGGTTCCATCGAGGGCCATCTTGGTTGCGACCAACCGGGCGGAAACCTCGTCCTGAGCCGGAATCCCGTGGGGTCGTGCCTTGGCGGTGCCCGGACCGGAAGGAACGATCGGTTCCGGCGGAGCCGAAACGGCCGGTTCGGGTTCGGGTGCGGCAGATTGGGAGATGACCTCGACTTCAGTCGGTTCCGCACCGGCCAGGGTCTGGCGCCGCAGAGCCTCGCGTTCAACCTCTAAGGATCGAATGCGGGCCTCGAGCGCGGCCAATTGCGCGGCCACCGCATCGAGATGCGCGTCAACCGAAGCGCGGTCGTACCCGTCGCCACCGACCGGGAAATCTGTTCTTCTGACCTGATCCGGATTCACGACCAACAGCCTATTGAAGCGGACGCGCCCCGATATTTCATGCACCGACCGGGGCGCCTTGCCCCGGTCAGCTGATCGGGCTCAGCCTCCGTTGGAGGCAACCTCGTATTCGCGGCTGGGCTGACCGCGCAGATCGGTCGGATCCGGCAGCGGCGTTCCCTGGGCGGTCGCCCCTTTCAGGACCGGCAGGGTCATCGACGAGGGCCGACGCCCTCCGACCTGAACAACGTTCTGTGCCGAGCCATCATCGATCGTGTCGAACTCCCATTCGGAGCGGTCACCACCGGGCGCCATGATCGTGACCCGGATCATTGATCCCGCCCGGAAGGCGTGGGTCACCGGGAAGATCGGCACCCTGACTTTGGCGAACTTGCCGGAAGGCAGATCCTTCTGGTCGCGCTTCAAGTGGGTCGGCACGATGTTGAGCGGGTCACGGCCGTTCTTCCTGAGCTTGCGGTGAGAGGCCCTGAGCCAGCCGGTCTGGACGTAGATCTCCTTGCCGTCGGGCCTGACCTCCGAGAGGCTGACCTGGAGGTCGGTGTCCGGGACCGAGGACTTCAGCCAGGCGGTCAGACTCGAGCCACCGGCGATCACCGTGTCGCGGACCAGCGGGGCGGTCGTGAAGCCAAGCCCCTTTCCGTCGGCGACGGGCGCCCAGTCGTAGTCAGGCTGCGGCGAGTTGACCCCACCGCTGGCCAGATTCGTGCTCGGCCTGGCAGCCGGATCGGCGGTGTAGCGGGCGCTTTCGCGACCGAGCGGTCGCCTGTTGCCGAGCGCGCCTTTCTGACCCAGGTACCAGGTACGGGGCTTGGCCTTACGCGGCGGCCAGGAGCTGTAGTCCATCTCCCAGGTCGCGCCCAGTCCGCCGTCACCGCTCGGTCCGGCACCGTTGTCCATCAGGAGCCCGACTCGCGAGTTGTCCCGCCGGAAGGCCTCCTCGGCTGCCGCCGCATCGGGCAGGGCCACATACGCCGACTGTTCGACCGCGTCGGCTGCGCTTCCGAACAAAGCCGCGAAAGGGCTGCCAGGTCCGACGAAGATCGCAGGTACCTCGGGAACCTTCTTGGCTACGAAGATGTCCATGAACTCAATCCACTGCGTGATCGTACTCGGGCTAATCGAATCGTTGTGTACGCCGTTCTGCATCTTGATCCAGACGTTTTCGTTCCCGTTCAGGTTGCGCAGCGCCTGGGGAAAGTTGCCGCCCGTCTGCTCATCCTGGTATTGGCCCGTCAGGAATACGGGAACCTGAATCCGCTTCATCCAGCGACCAGGGGCCCGCTGGTCGAAGATGAGCGGCGTGCGGTTCGGGTTGTCCTCAATCAGCTTGAAGACGTCCGGCGTCTGCAGGCGAAGTTTCTGGTTGTTCAGGCACTTGGTGTCGCCATGGGTATTGATCATTTCGCGGGCCCAACTCTGACCGCCTTCGGGAGCGGGCTGAGCATCACTCAGCCGTTCGTTCACCCAGGAGAGGGCGAAGCCGGAGTTGAAGATGCCACCGGGGTAGCCAGTCCCGTTGTAGATATCGGTCGTAACCGACATCGGGGCGACCGCGCCGAGATTCGGCGGGCGGGTGCCGGCCATGAAGAGCTGGCTGATGCCGGAGTAGGAGATTCCAACGAGGCCGATCTTGCCCCTCGACCAGTCCTGGGCGGCCACGGCTTCGACTGCGTCGTAGCCGTCGTATGTGGTCGGCAGAGCGAAAAGGTCGTAGGCGCCGCCGGAGCAACCGGAGCCACGCATCTGCATGCTGACCGAGGCATAACCCACCAGGGGTGCGAGGGCAGAGCCGATGATCGTCGCGGTGTCGGGAGCGGGAAGTTCGTTGCTCCCGCCGAACAGAGAGGTGATCAGGTCGCCAGGAGCGGCCGTGCCGTAGCCGGAATGTTCAATTACGGTCGGGAACGGACCGTCTTCCATGTCCTTGCCGGGGGGCAGCCGAACGGTCATCGCGATCTCTACCCCGTCGCGCATCTTCACGTAATTGAGGCCTTCCTGAAGTGGTGGAAGCTCCTGGTAATAGGAGGGGCGCGGGTTGTCACCTGGCTTAAGCGAACGGACCTTGCGGCTGCCGGCAGCCGCGTCGTCCTTGGGATCGAGCTCATCCGGCAGTATTTGGATGATCCGGTAGCCGGCCTTCGGCGGCACTTCACGGAAGACCTTGCTGCCGAAGGCATCCGTCCACGCGGTGCGGATGACGCGGCCCTTCGGGTTTACCAGGTGGATCCGGGAACCAGGGGTGGCATCTTCGATGTAAATCTGCTTGATCGAACCACGTACCTTGGCATCCAGCTTGAAGGTCACAGGTGGTGCCTTGTAGCCCTTCTTCTTTGCGGCATCGGCATCGACGGCGCCCAAGGTGAGCGCCAGGAACAGCAGCACGAAAAATGCAACGGCTGACGCGACAGCGCCGGTTCTTACAGACGACCGCAGTTCCATCCCCAATACCTTCCCTCGGTTCACCCTCACTTGCTTACAAACAATAGAGAACATTAAAACCGGGAACGATGCGGTGAGTTGCTCAGGCAGTCATGCCCTCGAGGTCGCGTTTCAGTTCACGCAGTTCGTCGCGGATCCGGGCGGCCTGTTCAAAACGAAGGTCCTCGGCGGCGGCGTTCATCTCGATCTCCAGGGCAGCGATCGTCTTTTCAAGCTCTTCCGGTCCTTCGAAATCCTGGTCATCACCACGCCGGCGGCGTTTGGCCGGGGCTTTGTCTTCCATGGTCAAGAGGTTGCCTGCCGCTTCTACACTCTTCTTGATCGTGGTCGGGGTGATGTCGTGGCGTTCGTTGTAAGCGACCTGGATCGCCCGGCGGCGGCTGGTCTCCGAGATCGCGGCTTTCATCGAATCGGTTTCGCGATCCGCGTACATCAACACCCGGCCTTCGGTGTTCCGGGCGGCCCGACCGATCGTCTGGATCAGGCTGGTCGCTCCACGCAGGAAACCTTCCTTGTCGGCGTCGAGGATCGCGACCAGAGAGACCTCCGGCATGTCGAGGCCCTCTCGCAGCAGGTTTACCCCGACCAGCACGTCGTACTCCCCCAGCCTCAGTTCACGAATGATCTGGATGCGTTCAAGAGTGTCGATGTCGGAATGCAGATAACGGACCCGGATTCCGTTCTCCAACAGGTAGTTGGTCAGGTCTTCGGCCATCTTCTTGGTGAGGGTGGTGACCAGGGTCCGCTCGTTTACCTCGGATCGCAACCTGATCTCATCCATCAGGTTGTCGATCTGGTTCATCGTCGGCCTGACTTCGATCTCGGGATCGACGATGCCGGTCGGGCGAACGATCTGCTCAACGATTCGGGTGGCTTCGGTCCGTTCATATTCACCGGGGGTGGCCGAAACGAGGATCAGCTGGTTGGTACGTTCGAGGAACTCGTCGAAACGCAGCGGCCGGTTGTCGATCGCCGACGGCAGTCGGAAGCCGTAGTCCACCAGGGTCGTCTTGCGTGATTTGTCGCCCAGGTACATGCCGCCGATCTGCGGGATGGTCTGATGCGACTCGTCGATGAAACAGAGGAAGTCTTCCGGGAAATAATCGATCAGGGTGTGCGGGGGCGTGCCCGGTGCCCGGCCCTCGAACAGGCGTGAGTAGTTCTCGATGCCGGAGGTGAAACCGGTCTCCTTGAGCATCTCGAGGTCGTACAGGGTGCGCTGCCGCAGGCGGTGGGCTTCGAGTTCCTTGCCCTCCCCTTCGAGCTCTTCGAGGCGCTGGTCGAGCTCGGTCCGGATCGCTTCCAGCGACTTTTCCATCGAATCCTCTTCGGTGACGTAATGGGTCGCCGGCCAGATCGAGATGTGCTGGACGACGTCGAGGACCTCCCCGGTGAGCACGTCGAAGTGCTGGATCGCTTCGATCTCGTCGCCGAAAAGCGAGATCCGGAACGCGGTTTCGGCGTAGGAAGGCATGATCTCGATGACTTCGCCGCGGACCCGGAACGAGCCACGGGTCAAGGTGTTGTCGTTACGTTCGTACTGGAGCCGCACCAGCTTGCGCAGGACCTTGTCGCGGTCGATCGTCTCCCCGACCTTGAACAGCTGCATCTGGTTGCGGTACAGCGAAGGCGAGCCGATGCCGTAGATGCAGGACACCGAAGCGACGATGATCACGTCCCGCCGGGCGAGCAGAGCTGCCGTCGCAGCATGCCTCAGCCGGTCGATCTCGTCGTTGATCGAGGAGTCCTTCTCGATGTAGAGATCCTGCGCCGGAACGTAAGCTTCCGGCTGGTAGTAGTCGTAATAGGAAACGAAATACTCGACCACGTTGTCGGGGAAATAGGCCCGGAACTCGTTGCAGAGCTGCGCTGCCAGGGTTTTGTTGTGGGCGATGACCAGCGCCGGGCGTTGCGCTTCGGCAATCACGCCGGCCATGGTGAAAGTCTTGCCGGTTCCGGTTGCGCCCAGCAGGGTCTGGATGCGCTCGCCGGTTTCGACCCCGTCGACCAGGGAAGCGATCGCCTTCGGCTGGTCGGCCATCGGCGAGTAGGTGGAGTTCAGAACGAAATCAGGCACGGGGTTCACCATACCGAGAGCGCCTCGCGGCAAAACCTGTCCGGCGGCGTCATGAGGTTAGGGTGGCCCGATGAGAATCCTCAGGTATGTGATCGGCGCCTTCTTCGTCCTCGGTGGTGTCATGCATTTCATAAAGCCGGCCACCTATACGGCGATTATGCCTCCGTGGATCCCGCTGCACAAGGAGTCCGTCGCCATCAGTGGTGTGGCCGAAATCGTCGGTGGAATCGCCCTGTTCTCCGATCGCACCGCCCGGTTCGGTGCGTGGTGGCTGATCGCCCTGCTGGTCGCCGTATTCCCCGCCAACGTGCACATGGCCGTCAACCCGGAGCAGATCAAAGGGCTGGACAAGACCGGCATCCCGCACTGGGCCCTGTGGCTGCGGCTGCCGCTTCAGTTCGTCGCGATGTGGCTGATCCTGCTCGCCACGAAGCCCGCTGAACGGCAAAAAGTTCATCGAGATCCCGATGATCAGCAATAAACGCGGCGAGATCAGGGGGTCAGCGGGATCTCGAAGCTCGACGCCGGCGGGGAGCTAGGGGTTGAGCAGGTCGTCCAGCTCTTTCTGGATTCTCTCGTCGACCGACTCGGGGATGTTCCGTTCGATCTCGTCGGGCAACTGATTGCGCAGGCCTTCGGTGATGTCCTCGGGCAACTGATCACCGAGGCCGTCGGGCAGCGACTCACCGAGTGAGCCGCTTTCACCGTTGAGTTCGCCGATCACACCATCGACCACGCTGCCCGCGTCGTCCAGCGTATTGCCATCGAAAAGTACCGAGGCGTCCTGGATCAACGGGATCATCTGGTCGATCGGCATGAACCTGACCGCAGCACGCAGCCCGGTGGCGGCGAGGCCGCCCAGCGCGCCGGCCTCTTCGGCATCGTCGATCGCCCGGTTGATGCCGGAGCGCACCGCTTCTTCGATCTGTCCTTCGGAAAGGCCGTTCTCTTCGGCGAACCGGTTGCGGCTCTCTTCGTCGGCGAGCGCCCGGGTGAGTTCCTCCCGGCTGACCCCGAGATCGCAGGCCGCTCCATCAACGGCTGAGAGTGCGAACTGCTGGACCGATTCCTCGAGGTTTCCGGGGGCAGTCCAGGTACGGGCGGCGCAGGGGTCGGCCGTATCGCCGGGCTTGTAGTCGAGGCCACCGGCGGCGATGTAGATGCCACCAATGGCCAGGGAAGCGACGATCGATCCGACCAGCATCCAGATACCCCGGCGTCGGGATTCCTCCCGGCCCGGCCCTTCAGGACCTTCCGTTTCCCGCGGCGGTCCTTCTTCCGCAAGCCTGCGGGTCCGCATCTCCTCGGTCGACCCCGACTTCATGCTTGGCAGCAGGATGTCGGTCTGCGGTGTGGAGCGCTCCCCGAAGTCCCGTGTCGGTTCGTCGTCCTCGCCTGCGCCAAGGTTGCGGGTGGGCTCCTCGCCCCCGCCTTCGCCCAGGTCCCGGGTGGGTTCGTCTTCGTCGTCGCCGAGCACTTCAGTCGGGTCGTCCGGTGCGGCGCTCACAGGTCGAGCCTTCGGGTCAGGCCGATCGGGATCAGCGCCAGCAGGGCGAACAGGGCCGACAGCAGGAACGAACTGGAGAACGCGTGGGTTGCCGCCCGGTCGAGCTGGTCTTCAAGCCCGGAAAGCACCTGTTGATAGGCGTTGCGTTCTTCCGGATCGGACGGCAGTGGCTCGAAAGCGGGGGTGATGTCAGGCACCCGGTCACCCTGGCTTTCGACAACTTCCGAGATTCTGGCCCCGAGGTCCAGCTTCTCGGTCGGGTCGATCGAAGATTCGAGCAGGATCGCCGTCCCGGCGTCGAGGGCGTCGGCCTGCTGGGTTTCGAGCTGGTGAGTGAAGATCGGGGTGAGGATCAGCAGGCCGACCACGACACCGGCGTGGCGGGCGGCGATCGTCCAGCCACCATGTACCGCGGCCGCCGAACGTCCGCTGAGCGCGGCTTCGGTCAGTGCCGAAAGCACCAGGGCGAGGCCGATGCCGGCGAGGACCTGTGGCGGGATCACCCAGATCACCTCGGCGCCGGGCAGCAGGCCGAGCGCGGCGAGTCCGCCACCCAGAAGGATCGCCCCGGAGGCTGCACGCAGCCTGACCGACTCGATCGAATGGCCGAGCCGGGAGCCGAAGAGCGCCGCAATCGGCAGCACCGTGACGACCGCAGCCGCTTCGATCGGGCTGAGGCGCCAGCCTTCTATCAGCAGCAGCACAACCAGGAAAAGCGTCGCGGCGATCGCCGCCGAAACCAGCGCGAGAGCGATGTTTGCCGGCAGGTGCGGCCGGCTGTAGTCAGCGAGGGTTCGCTCTGGAACCTTCCATTCCCGGGTCTCTTCGATGATGATCTCGCGCAGCGGTACGCCGGCCAGGATCGCGATCGGCACCTGGATCAGGAAGATCGACTGCCAGGAGACGAGTTCGGTCAGCAGACCGCCGAGCCCCGGACCCACCGCCGCCCCGACGGCGCCGGCCGCGACCCAGGTGGCGACAGCCTTGCGATCGCTGCCGAGAGTGGTGCCCATCAGCTCCAGTGCGGCTGTTACCGCGACCGCTCCACCTGCCGCCTGGACGGCGCGCCCGGTAAGCAGCGGACCGAGGCCAGTTGCGAGGCCGCAGACCAGGCTGCCGCCGGCGAACACGGCGAGCCCGACCGCGGCCGAGCGGCCCGGCCCGTAGTGGCGGGCGAGCCTGGCCCCGGGCACCGCCACCAGGGCGAGAACGAGGTTGAAGATGATCAGGACCCAGGAGACACCGGAGATGCTGGTATCGAACTCCCGGAAGATCTCGGGCAGGGCGAGGACAACGATCGATGAATCAGCCAGAACCAGGCCGACCGCCCCGGCGAGGGCGATCGTCCGCAGTTTCATCAGTAGCCCAGTTCCAGATCGCGGATGTGCCGGTACTCCCTCTGTTTCTCCAGCACGTTCTGCACGTATGCCCTGGTTTCGGGGAACTCGATGTCGTCGATTGTCATGGTCGAGCCGCCCCAGGCCTCGGCGTTTCCGGGACCCGCGTTGTAGGCGGCGAGAGCGGCCACCGGGTCATCGTTGTAAATATCGAGCAGGTGCCGCAGGTAGAAGGTGCCGTAACGGATGTTCAGTTCGGGATCGCTGAGATCGTCCAGTTCGAAGGTCGAACCCCCGCTCAGCTTCTCGATCTCTTCCGCGGTCTGCGGCGTGATCTGCATCAGGCCCCGGGCGTCGGCCTCGGAGGTCTGGTCGACGAAACGGGACTCGTTGTAGATCACCGCGGCGATCAGAGCCGCGTCGACGTTCTTCTCTTCTGCCTGCTGACGGATCACGTTCTCGTGACGCAGGGGCAAGGTGACTTCGCGGATACCCTTCTCGAAGAAATCGGAGAGCAGGACGGTCGCGACAACCCCGACGACTGCCAGACCGATGAGGATCAGCACCGACCTGAGGGCGCCGCCATTGCGGCGCGGGGCGGTACCCGGAGACTTCCGGCGTCCTGCTGCGGATGAAGTTCGATTTGAGGCCATAACCAGTAGGTCCTACAGGCTAGCCACGGCAGTCGGTCGGCAGCGTGCCGACCTAGGTGGAAATCTCACGAAGCAATTCCTGAAGCCGATTCTGGAGTTCTTCGGGGGTGCCGTCGTTGTTGATGACATGGTCGGCGCGTGAAGCTTTCTGCTCCTGGCTGAGCTGGCGGCCTTCGCGGCCTTCTACACCGACGTGTCCGCGGGCCCGGGCCCGCTCGCTGCGGGTGGTCTCGGAAGCGACGATCGCGACCGTGTGGTCGAAACGATCAGACATCTCCCCTTCGAACAGCAATGGGACCTCCACCACTGCGACTCCTGTGCCCGGGTCGATGCCGGCAAACCAGCCGGTGATCTCATTCTGGACCAGCGGATGAACCTCCCCCTCGAGCCAGGCGAGCTCCTCGGGGTCGTTGAAGACACGGGCACCGATCGCATTGCGGTCTGCGATGCCGTCCTTCACGACTTCGTCGCCCCAGTGTTCCCGCAGGCTGCTGAGCAACGGTTCACGATCAAGAAGATCGTGAACTATCGCGTCAGCGGAAATCGTGGCTGCCCCGAGGCGCCCGAAGGCGCTCAGGGCCTCCGACTTACCGGCGGCAACGCCGCCGGTTAGCCCGATCGTCAGGACTTTTCGTCCCCGTCAGTTTCTTCGGCGGCAGCTTCGGTCTCGATCGCTTCGGCTTCGGCCACAACTTCTTCCTCGGCTTCTTCGACAGCAGCTTCTTCGATGGCCTCTTCGACCACTTCTTCAGTCACTGCCTCTTCGACGGCCTCTTCGACCACTACTTCAGCCACTGCCTCTTCGACGGCCTCTTCGACCACTTCTTCAGCGATTGCCTCTTCGATCACTTCTTCAACCGCTTCTTCGGCGACAGCTTCTTCAGCTGCTTCCTCGGCGGCTTCAGCGACGTCAACCTCGGCGATCGCTTCGGCCACTTCGGCCTCCACGTCTGCCGGGACCTCTTCGGTGAAGACCTCTTCCGAGAGCTCCAGGTCGGTTGCTTCAGTTTCGGTTGCTTCGCCTTCGATGGCTTCCGCCTCCGGAGCGTCTTCGGTGCCCGAGGCGGCCGCCAGGGCTGCCCCCAGGTCCTTGAGCAGCATGTTCTGGCCTTCGACCCGCTTGATGCTCAGCGAGAGGCGGCGGCGCTCTTCATCGATCTCGAGGATCTTGACGTTGAGGTTCGCTCCCAGTTCGACGACTTCCGACGGGTTCTCGACGTGATGGTCAGCCAGCTCGGAAATGTGGACGAGGCCTTCGACACCGTCGAGAATCTCGACGAACGCACCGAAGGAGACGACCTTGGTGACGGTGCCTTCGAGGACGTCACCGGAGCGGTAGGTGCTGACCACACGCTGCCACGGATCTTCCTGGGTCTGCTTGAGGCCCAGTGAGATGCGCTGGCGGTCGCGATCGATGTCGAGCACCTTGATCTTGACCTCATCGCCGATCGCCACAACTTCTGACGGATGGTTGACGTGGCTCCAGGAAAGCTCTGAGATGTGGATCAGGCCGTCGATGCCTTCGAGGTCCACGAAAGCGCCGAAATCGACGATGTTCGAGATCTTGCCGACGACAACTTCGCCGGGCTGCAGGCGGTCGAGGATCTGGTCGCGGACTTCCTTGCGCTCTTCTTCGAGCACGGCACGGCGGGAAAGAACGACGTTGTTGCGGCTGCGGTTGAGCTCGATGACCTTGCATTCGAGGGTCTGGCTCATGAACTCGTCCAGGTTGTGGACCCGGCGGATGTCGACCAGCGAAGCCGGCAGGAAGCCGCGGATGCCCAGGTCGATGATCAATCCACCCTTGACAACTTCGATGACGTTGCCTTCGACGGGCTGGCCGGATTCGGCGGCAGCCTCGATCTTGCGCCACGCCTTCTCGAAGCGCGCTCGCTTCTTCGAAAGGATGAGCCGGCCTTCGGCGTCTTCCTTGGTAACGACAAGGGCATCGATCTCTTCGCCGAGTTCAACCTCTTCCGAGGTGTCGACGTTCTTGCGAATCGAGAGCTCGCCGGCGGGAATTACCCCTTCCGACTTGTAGCCGATGTCGAGCAGAACCTCGTCACGATCGATGCGGACGACTTTGCCGTTTACGACATCGCCTTCCTCGAACGAAACCATGGTTGCTGCGTAGTTAGGAACGATCCGGCCGTCGACCTCTATCAAGAGACCGTTGGAACCTTCGACCGGAACCCCCTCTGGGGCGTGTAGGAGTGTGTTTTCAGTAGTCACAGCGCGGGATGATCGCAGAATCCTGAGATAACCGCGTTGTAGCTGGGAATCGGGGGGCAAAATGGGGCCGAAAAGCGCCCAAACCAGTCCAGGACGAACTTCTCGGGGCGATTTCGCATGAAATGGATGCCGAATCGTTGCGGAAAAACTGAGTGGGTGCCCTGCCGGGACTTTTATTACTCTGAGTCGTGATGGCGAAGCGTGCAACCAAGCGCGGTGACGAGCGGACGGATCTGTCCGGATCGAGGGATCTGCTCGTTTGCGGGGCGAGTTTCGCCGGTCTAATGGTGGCACGCCAGATGGCCGGGTCGGGTGCCGACGTACTCTTGATCGATCGTTACGAGATCGGCGAGCGTCAGACTTCGGCTTGCGCCATTCCGACTGCCTGGCTGGAGAATCTCGGCCTGATCGAGTCGGAAAGACAGCGGTTCGACACCGTGCTGGTCCACACGGCTCACGGCTCGACCCGGCTGAAGATGCCATTTTCCGTCTCCACCTTCGATTACCGGGTTCTCTGTGAACTGCTCTGGCAGGGATGCGACGCGACTTTCGAGACCGCCAAAGTCAACGGCAGGGTCGAAACAAGCGCCGCAGGACTGATCGCCGTGGAGACCGATCGAGGTGTGATCGAAGCCCCTCTGGTGGTCGATGCGCTCGGCTGGAAACGGGTTCTGGCGGCCGGTGCCCAGTTTCAGCCTCCTGATGCTCCGCTTTCCCGCGGTCTCGAGGTGCACCCCCGGGCCTCGAGCGGGGAGTTCGTGATCTGGATCAACCGCCGGTACGTTCCGGCCGGTTACGGCTGGGCGTTCCCGGCCGGAGACGAAGTCCGGGTGGGGATCGGTTCTTTCGATCCCGGGTTCAACGTGCGCCCGACCACGGACCTGCTCGCCGAAGACATCGGTTCAGGCGAATCGGCCTATCAGGGCAACTGGATCCCACACGAACTGAGGCCGGCAACCGCCGATGGTGTCTTCTTCGTCGGCGATTCGGCCGGACACTGTCTGCCGGCAACCGCGGAAGGAATCCGCACCGCTCTCTATTTCGGCACCGCCCTTGGAACCGAGCTGCGGGCCGTACACGAGGACCACCAGACGAAAGGACAGGCGATCGAGAACTACCACCAGTTCAACGAGGCGCATCGCCCGCAGTTCGAGCTGATGCTCAAGTTCCAGAGGCTCCTGCCGAAGATCCACCCGCGGCTGGTCAAACCGATCCTCAAAGCGGTCGGGTCCGGACCCCTGGGCCGCAGGCTCCTATACCGGTACTTCGAGTTCGCTCCACCCGAGTTCGCCCGGATCCTCGCCCCACCGCCCGCCAAACGCTCCCTGAAAGAGGTGCTTCTGGCGATGCCCAACGCCGGGGATGATCGGGATTTTGACCGACCTGATGATCGCGGCAACCAGGTCGAGATCTAACGCTCGACGAAGTAGCTGCCGCTCTTTTCTCCTCCGGAGAAATAGCGGCTGGTGATGGTCTTCTTGCGGGTGAAAAACTCGACGCCGTCAGCTCCGTGGGCGTGAAGGTCACCGAGGAATGAAGCCTTCCAGCCGGAGAACGGGAAGAAAGCGACCGGCGCGGCTACACCGATGTTGACGCCGACCATGCCGACCTCGACGTCGTGACGGAACTTGCGTACCGCTGACGCGGACTCGGTGAAGATCGAAACACCGTTGCCGAAACGGCTCGCGTTCACCACCTCGATCGCCTCTTCCAGCGTGTCGACGTTGATCACGGTCAGGACCGGTCCGAAAACCTCTTCGGAAATGATCGGGTCGGTGGGCTTGACGTTGTCGAGGATCGTCGGGCCGATGAAAGCGCCTTCCGGGTCGCCACCGGGATCGCGTCCGTCGACCACCAGCTCGGCGCCGTCGTCAATCGCCCGTTGGACCCAGCCGCTGATGCGGTCGCGGGCGTCACAGGAGATGACCGGACCTACGTCCACGCCTTCGTCCATGCCGTTGCCGACCTTGAGTTTCTTCGTCTCTTCGACCAGGGCCGGGATGACGCTGTCGTGCGCCTCACCGACGGTGACGATCACCGAACCGGCCATGCAGCGCTGGCCGGCAGCACCGAAACCGGAGCCGATCAGGCCGTTGACGGTCGGTTCGACCACGGCATCCGGGCAGATAACCATGTGGTTCTTGGCTCCACCGAGGGCCTGGACCCGCTTGCCGGTCTGGGCGGCACGTTCGTAGACGATCTGGGCGACCGGGGCCGAACCGACGAAGGAGATCGCGTCGATGTCGGGATGGTCGAGGATGCCCTCCACCACTTCACGACCACCGTTGACCAGGTTGACGACACCGTCCGGCAGGCCGAGTGAATCGATGATTCCGAAAACCTTCTGCTGAGTCATCGGGACCTGTTCGGAAGGCTTCAGCACGAAGGTATTACCGCAGGCGATCGCGAATGGCAGGAACCAGAACGGAACCATCGCCGGGAAGTTGAAAGGTACGATCGCGGCACACACCCCGACCGGCTGACGGATGGTTTCCGCGTCGACGCCACGGGCAACGTCTTCGAGGATGCGGCCCTGCATGGTGGTCGGGATCGCGGTCGCGGCTTCGACCATTTCGATCATGCGGCCCACTTCAGCGGTCGCATCGGGCAGGGTCTTGCCCATCTCGAGGACGGCGGTCCGGGCGATGTCGTCCTTCCCGGCTTCCAGGTTTTCGCGAAGTTCGAACAGTTTGCGGGCACGCGCGATGGTGCTGACACCACGCCACACCGGAAGGGCGGCGCGCGCTGCCCTCACGGCTTCATCGAGGTGGGCACCGGTGGAGAACGGAACGCGAGCGATCGTCTCACCGGTGGCCGGGTTGGTCACGTCATGGAGTTCGGCCCCGGAGGCTTCGACCCAACCGCCACCGACGTAGTTCTTCAGGGTGATGGTAGAAATCGCGTCGCTGGTTACGGTCAATTTGCTCGTCCTCCTCGGTTATTCGGTCACTCCTAGCGTACTGCCGCGGATAGGAGCAAGAATTGGACAAAGGGATAGCAAAGTCCCTTACAGATGACTAAACGTCAAACATCAGCTGCCTGGCAGGCCGACTGATTCTTCAAGCTCGATGACCACATCGTCGTTACCGGAAAGCCTGAGTTGGTCTTCACCCAGGGAGGCATCAACCCCCTCCTCGAGAAATGTCCTCAACCAGTCGTCCTGAGCCATGAGCTCATCCGGACAGGCCATCAGGGTCGACGGACCCGGAAAGAACTTCAGGTTGCCTTTCCTGACCTGGTATTTGCCGAGGTTCGAATTGCAACCCGCACGAAAACCGAGCGTATCAGCGGTGAACTCCAGTGAAATCTGACTGTCAGGGGCGAGATCCCGGCCGGTCATCGAGGTAGAGATAAAGGTCCGCCCAGCCAGCGCATCCGGCGTCGCCGCAATCGTTGCTTCCGCCACAGATTCCCCGGCCGAATCAGAACTGCCGCCGCAACCTGTCAGCAGGGCGACGGCGAGGACCAGAAGCAGGGTGCATTTCGAGCGGCTCATGACGGTGATCCTATTTGTGGTGCCCGGATAGAGTCAGGTTTCATGGGAGCTGATGCCAAGTGACCTTCGAAGCGCAATGGCCAGCATTCCGGCAGCAGGCGGGAAGGTACGAGTCCTTTTACATGCGGGCGGCCAGCCCCGATGATGGAAACGGCGTCTGGATTCGCTACACGGTGCAGAAGGCGGCAGACCGCCCACCAAAAGCGTCGGTCTGGTTCACGATGTTCGATCATGCCCGTGGCCGGCCGGTCGCTCGCAAATCGACGTTCGACGAAACCGGTCTGGCGTGTCCAGCTGGCGGCTGGATCTCGATCGGTGAGTCCAGCCTCACCCCTCACGGAATCGAAGGCAGCGCCGGCGATGCGCGATGGTCGCTCAGTTTCACCGATGCCGAGCCCGCCCTCCACCACCTCTCGAAGGACTGGATCTACCGGGCCCGCCTTCCGAAAACCAAGCCCGAGAGCCCGGTCCCTTTCGCCCGGTTCAGCGGTGAAGTCGAATGCGACGGCCGCACCTACGTGCTCGACGGCTGGCCGGGCATGGTCGGTCACAACTGGGGAGCGGAGCACGCCTGGACCTGGATCTGGCTGAGTGGAGCCGGCTTCGCCGAGGACCCTTCCGCCTGGATCGACCTGGCGCTCGGCCGGGTAAAGATCGCCGGGCGCCTCACCCCCTGGGTTGCCAACGGAGCGGTCTCGCTGGGTGGCAGGCGCCACCGCCTCGGGGGCTTGTTGAGACGCGGTGTGAAGGTGGAAGCAGCTCCCGGCCGCGCGAAGATGCGCCTGCCCGGCAGTGAGGGTTGCTCGGTCGAGGTGACGGTCGAAGCGCCCAGGGAATCCACCGTCGCCTGGAACTACGGCAGCCCCGGAGGCCATGTCCACGACGTGCTCAACTGCTCGATCGCGAAACTCGAGGCAACCGTTTCCGTAATGGGCGAGGCTGACTCGCTGCTCAGCACCGCGCATGGAGGTACGTACGAGCTCGGCTTGCCCGAACCCCAGTCATGGGTCAAGCCGGAGCCAATGCCCGACGAGTGGTGAGCAGGCCTCGCCGCTACCCCGAAAGCCCGCGACACTTACCTGTCAGTCTTCGAAAAGTCCCGTCCGATGCCCACCTCTGACCACATAATCCGTGTCTACCTGACGCTGATGCTCGGCAACACCCTTGCCGCATCCTTCATCTGGGGCATCAACACGATCTTCCTGCTCGACGCGGGGCTGTCCAACTTCGAGGCTTTCGCTGCCAACGCTTTCTTCACCGCGGGCATGGTTCTTTTCGAGATCCCGACCGGGGTCGTCGCCGACACGATCGGCCGCCGGGTCTCTTACCTGGCTGGAACCCTGACCCTGATGGTGACCACCCTGCTCTACGTCCTGCTCTGGCAGGTCGAAGGGCCTTTCTGGGCCTGGGCGCTGGTTTCGGTCCTGCTCGGCCTTGGCTTCACTTTCTTCTCCGGTGCGGTCGAAGCCTGGCTGGTCGACGCACTCGACGCCACCGGGTTCGATGGCAGTCTGGAAACGGTTTTCGGCCGCGGCCAGATCGTGACCGGCGTCGGCATGCTCACCGGTTCGGTGACCGGCGGCTACGTCGCCCAGTTGACCAGCCTCGGGGTACCGTTCGTGATGCGGGCGGCGGTGCTGGTGATGATGTTCGCTTTCGCCTTCACGGCGATGCGGGATGTCGGCTTTTCTCGAAAGAAGAACACCGGAACGGTCCGGGAAATGAAGCTGATCGTCAACTCCTCGATCGATTACGGCTTGAGGGTGCCGTCGGTCAGGTGGCTGATGCTCGCCTCACCCTTCACCGCCGGGGTCAGCATCTACGCCTTCTACGCACTTCAGCCATACCTGCTCGAACTGGCCGGGGACCCGGAGGCTTACGGCATCGCCGGGATCACAGCGGCGATCGTTGCCGGCGCCCAAATCGTCGGTGGCATCCTCGCCCCACGCATCCGTGGGCTCTTCCGCCTGCGCACCTCCGCCCTGCTTTTCGCGGTCGGGGTCAGCGCCGCCACCCTTCTGCTGATCGGGATCTTCGAGCACTTCTGGGCCGTGGTCGGTCTGATCGCGGTCTGGGGGCTGCTGTTCGCCGCTTCGATGCCGATCCGGCAGTCTTATCTGAACGGCATGATTCCCTCGCAGCAGAGGGCGACCATCCTTTCTTTCGACTCGATGCTGGGCTCGAGCGGCGGGGTTGTAACCCAGCCCGTTCTCGGCCGCGCCGCCGACGTCTGGGGTTACGGCAGCTCCTACCTGCTCGGTGCTGGCATCTCGGCGCTCGCCCTGCCGTTCATTTACCTTTCGCGACGGCAGAAGAACCCGGCCGATGAAGGCAACGGGTCACCCGGCGAGGACCAGTTGAACGAAACACCTCCGCACGCCGACCCGATGGCCCGGTGACCGGCTGACCCCGGAAACCATCTAGGAAACGGTCAGCAGGGTCCCGGCAACCAGCATGACCACTCCGGTCAGCCGGGCCGCAGTTACAGGGCGGCGCTGCATGCCGAAAGCACCGAACCGGTCGAGGGCGACCGAAGAAAGCAGCTGGCCGGTGACCAGGGCGGCGGTGAGACCGGCGGCGCCGATCGTATCGACAGCAGTCAGGGCGGTGATCACCGTGACCAGGCCGATCAGACCACCCAGCAGGTAGTACCAGCGCACCTCTCCCACCCGACGTACTCCACCGATCTGGCCTGAAACGAGCACGATGACGAGCAGGAGGACCGAACCGGTAAAGAAGTTGAGCAGTGTCGAATCGAGGCCGCCGATGCTCTCGGCAAGTTCCGCGTTCAACGGATGCTGAAACCCGACCATGGCTCCGGCGGCAATCATCGTGACCATCGCCAGGGCAACGGCCCTGCCGCCTCCTTCGACGTCATCGGTGTACCGGCGCCGGAATACGACCATCACCGTGCCGATCAGTAGCAGGACTGCGCCGAACACCCGTAGCCCGGTCACCGGGATCGTGTCCACGCCGACCCAGCCGAAATTGTCGACGAACAGCGAGCAGGTCAGCTGGCCGGCGATCGTCGCCGCCGCCACCGCGCCCGCACCGATCCGGGAGATCGTGACCGTCGCCACCGCCACCCAGGTGGCGCCGATCAGGCCGGGGAACCAGGCCACCGTCGGTGCATCAGCGATCGAACCGAACTGTCCGAGCTGTCCGCTCACCAGGCAGATCAGGGTGATGACAACCAGCCCGGTGAGGAAACTGATCAGCGCCGCCGGAAGCTTGCCGACGGTGCGGCCCAGACCGCCATTGATCGGTGCCTGGGCAGCCAGCTGGATGCCGACAAGGGCGACCCAGAGTACGGTCAGCCCGTGATTCAAGCGGAGCTGGTCACTTCGCCGACAGCCAGTCGGGTCCCGCCCCGGCGTCGACTTCCAGTGGCGGCACCAGGTCGTAGGAGGCACACATCTCGCGACGGGCGAGGTCGATCACCTGTCCGGCTTCCGCTTCCGGGCCTTCGAAGAGCAGTTCGTCGTGGATCTGGAGCACCAGGCGCGAAGCCAGGCCAGACTCGGCCAGGGCGATGTGGCAGCGGATCATCGCCACCTTGATGATGTCGGCTGCGGAGCCCTGGATCACCGTATTCACCGCGAGCCGCACACCCTGCCGTTTTGTGTTCGCCTGGCTGGAACGCAGTTCCGGGACCGGGCGGCGGCGGCCCAGAAGGGTCGTCACGTAGCCGCTTTCGGTCGCCTCTTCGACGATCCGGTCCTGGAAAGCGGTGACCGCGGGGAACCGTTCGAGGTAAGCCTTGACGAACTGGTCGCCTTCGGCCCGCGGAATGTTCAGGCGGTCGGCCAGACCGAATCCGGTGAGGCCGTAGACGATGCCGAAATTGACCATCTTCGCTTTCGAACGTTGGCTGTCGTTGACATCTTCGGGGTCGATGCCGAACACCTGGGCGGCGGTCGCCCGGTGAACATCCTCGCCGGCAAGGAAGAAACCCTTGAGCACCGGTTCGTCGGCCATGTGGGCGAGCACCCGGAGTTCGACCTGGCTGTAGTCGGCGGAGACCAGGAGGTTGCCCGGTTCGGCGACGAAACAGCCGCGCAGTGGTCGTCCGACATCGGTCCGGATCGGGATGCTCTGCAGGTTCGGCTGGATGCTGGAAAGCCGCCCGGTCGGGGCGGCCGTCTGAATGAAGGTCGTATGGACCCGCCCGGTGGCGGGGTCGATCTCTTTCGGCAGCGGGTCGAGATAGGTGTTCTTGAGTTTGCTCAGCTCACGCCACTGCTCGATCAGTCCGACGATCTCATGCTCCTCCCGGATCTGGGCGAGGACCCGGGCGTCGGTCGAAAAACCGGTCTTGCCGCGCCGCTTGCGAGACAGCCCGAGATCCTCGAAGAGCACCTGGCCCACCTGCTGGGGCGAACCGATCGTGAACTCGCGACCGGCATGCTCGTGGATCGCTGATTCCAGCTGAGCGATCTTTTCAGTCATGCCCGACTTCATCTCGTCGACCCTGTCGGTATCCAACTTCAGTCCGATGCGTTCGATCGCCGCCAGAACACGGATCAGGGGTTGCTCGACTTCTTCGAAGAGCGGCATCAGCCCGTTCTCTTCCAGCCTGGGGCGCTGGATCTGCGCCAGGTTCCATACCGTGGCGGCGATCTCCGGGGCGATGCTTCCCGAATCCTCTTCGGCTTCGGGGACCAGTGACATCTGGCCGTCTTCGTCATCAAGGCCCGAGGGTGCAAGGCCGGCCTGAACCGCCAGGTCATCGAGAGCGTAGCTACGCCGGGTCGGCTCCAGCAGATAGGCGGCAACGATCGTGTCGTGATGGATCGAGGGACCCGCTTCGGTTGCTTCCAGCGCGGCCAGCAGGCCGTTGCGGCCCTCGATCGCCTTGATGTCGTGGGCGATCAGCGGTCGTCCGGCGATGTCATCGATGAAACCGGAGGTATCGCCGTCACCACCAACCACTATCTCGCCGTCGGTGGCGGCCCAGCCGCCGTAGAGCTCGACCGCGATCGGGCCGTCCTTGAGGTCGGCGACACCACCCTCCGAAAGTTCGACTTCAGCCAGTTCGAGTTCTTCCTCCGGCTCGCCGGGGATGGTTTCTTCGTCGCCGAGGGCCCCTTCGAGGCGCCCGAGCGCCGCCTTCAGCTCGAACTCGTGCATGAACTCACGCAGGTGCTCCCGGTTCGGCTTCGAAGCCATCAGCTCGTCGAGGTCGATGTCCAGCTCGATGTCGTATTTCATCGTCGCCAGAGCCTTCGAGATACGGGCGTCGTCGGCGAACTCGGTCAGGTTCTCCTTGCGTTTCTTGCCGGAAACCTGGTCGACGTTGGCGAGGATTTCTTCCAGCGACCCGAATTGATCAAGCAGTGCGGCGGCGGTCTTTTCGCCGATGCCGGGCACCCCGGGAATGTTGTCCGAAGTGTCGCCGCGCAGGCCCATCAGGTCGGTGACCAGTTCGGGATAGACGCCGTAACGCTCCTTGACCGCCTCACGGTCGTAGATCTTGGTGTCGGTTATGCCGCGCCCCGTCGCCATGATCGTCACGCCGTCACCGACCAGCTGGTAGGCGTCACGGTCTCCGGTGACCACCACCGTTGTGATCTTCCTGCGCCGCGCTTCGGCGACCAGGGAGGCGATCACGTCGTCGGCTTCATACCCGTCTACCTTGATGTTCGGATAACCGAAAGCGTCGACCAGCTCGACCAGGTGCGGCCACTGCGCCCGCAAAAGATCCGGCTTCGGTGGCCGCTGAGCCTTGTATTCCGGGTAAACGACTTCACGGCCCGACATGCCAGCATCCCAGGCGACAACCACCTGTCGCGGCCGGTAGTCGGAAATCAGCTTGACCAGCATCGAAGCGAGGCCGAAGATCGCGTTGGTCGGGCGGCCGTCGTGGGTCGCCATCGAGTCGGGCAGGGCGAAGAACGCCCGGTAGGCGAGGCTGTTGCCGTCGATCAGGAAAAGTTCGGGGTTCTCGGTACTTTCGCTCACCGCCCGATCATATGCCCCGGCCCTGAGGCTTCCGCCCCCCTTCTCATATAGTTGCCCGATGCCTCCTGTCAGCGCCCAATACAGCGTCACTGTCCGCGTCGAACTCGATGCCCGTCAGGAGCCTCTCGGCAAACTGACGGCCGCCATCGCCGGTTCCGGTGGTTCGCTCGTAAGCGTGGACCTGATCCCCGGGGCTGGTGGAGAAGGCAAACGTGTACGTGAGTTCACGGTCGACGCGATCAACCAGGAACATTGGGAAAAGATCCTGCGCGGAATCGGCTCGATCCGCGGCGCCCGGGTCATTGAATACACCGACCGCACGATGCAGATGCACCGCGGCGGCAAGGTCTCGGTGGAGAACAAATACCCGCTGAAGACCCGTGACGACCTCTCAATGGCCTACACCCCGGGTGTCGCCCGGGTCTGTTCGGCGATCCACGAGAACCGTGACCTGGCCTTCGAATATACGATCAAGAAGAACACGGTCGCAGTCGTCTCCGACGGTACCGCCGTGCTCGGACTGGGCGATATCGGCCCCGAAGCAGCGATGCCGGTCATGGAGGGCAAGTGCATGCTCTTCAAGGAGTTCGCCGGCGTCGACGCCTTCCCGATCTGCCTGAACACCAAGGACCCGGACGAGATCGTCCGCGCGGTCGAGCTGATGGCCCCCACCTTCGGTGGAATCAACCTCGAAGACATCTCCGCCCCGCGCTGTTTCGAGATCGAGGACCGTCTCAAGGAACTGGTCGACATCCCGGTCTTCCACGATGACCAGCACGGTACTGCCGTCGTCACCATGGCCGCGCTCTTCAATTCGCTGAAGATCATCGACAAGCCGATCGAAGACCTGCGGGTCCTGATGGTCGGCCTCGGTGCCGCCGGCATCGCCGTGACCAAGATGATGATGGCCGCCGGCCTGACCCACGTGATCGGATGTGACCGCCAGGGAGCGCTGTCCACCACCCGGCCAGACTATGAATCAGGCGAGATGACCGGCACCAAACGCTGGTACTCCGAGATCTCGAACCCGGAGCACGTGCTTGGCACTCCGGACGAAGTGATCGAAGGCTGCGACGTGTTCGTCGGCCTTTCGGGTCCCGGCATCATCCAGGCGAAATCGCTGGAGAAGATGAACCGGGACGCGATCGTCTTCGCCATGGCCAACCCGAACCCGGAAGTCATGCCGGAAGAAGCCGCTCCGTACGTCCGGATCATGGCTACCGGCCGCTCCGACTACCCGAACCAGATCAACAACGTGCTCTGCTTTCCCGGAATCTTTCGCGGGGCCCTCGACGCCGGCGCCCCCCAGATCACCGAAGAGATGAAGATGGCTGCCGCCCGCGGAATCGCCGGCGTGGTCAGCGACGATGACCTCTCGGAGGACTACATCATCCCTTCAGTCTTCGATCGTGATGTCGCCCCGAAGGTCGCGGCTGCGGTAGTTGAAGAAGCCAAGCGCTCCGGTGCCGCCCGGTTCTCGGTGGAAACCGGCGCTTTCACCACGCTCGGGCGGTAACCGTCAGTCAGGGGTTTCTTCGTAGGGAATCCGGCTGATCTCGAGGATCTCGCCGATCTCCGACCACTGGAACGGGCCGCCCAAGCGGGCCAGCGGGGCCAGCTTGTGGATGTCCGGACGGCCTTCGGTGAGCACGCTCTCGTCGATCGCGACATGCCGGAGGCGACCGAAGACAACGACCGATTCACCGAAATCCCTGGTCCCTTCTGTCGTGCATTCCAGCGCCACCGGTGAACTCGCGACCCGGGGCGGCTTCACCGAGACTGACGGCTCACGCTCGAGGCCAACGACTTCAAACTCATTGACCTGCGACGGATAGTCGGTGGCGGTCGCGTTGACCTTCTCGAAGTTCTCGCGGTTGGCGATGTTGACCACGAACTCGCCGGTCTCGACCGCGTTCCTCAGGGAATCCTTGTGCCCGACCGAAGTGAACTGGATGATCGCCGGGACCGCGCTGGAAATCGTGAACAGTGAATGCGGCGCGAGATTCTCGACCCCGTCAACCGACACGGTCGAAACCCAGGCGATCGGCCTCGGCACGATCACTGAAGTGAGGATGCCGTAGAACTTCCGGCCATCCGCTCCGTCGTAGGGAATCTCCTGCCTCAAAATCCGGAAAGGCCCCAGCCCCAGACGACCTTGTCCTTGCGGTCGGCAACCACTGTCTTGCTGCGGTCGCTGCCGCCTCCGGTCGTGACCGTGTCCCGACGCCCGTTACGGCTGTTGAGGTAGTCGGCCCCTTGCCTTCCGAGCAGGCTTCCTTTGCCTTCCTGCGAGCGGTGCCTCGGTCCGAGGATCAGCCGGTCGGGGCCGGGGCTTCCTTCGAGTCCTTCGATGTCACGGGCAAGTTCGGCGGCATTGCTGCACCTCCCCGACGCCCATTTCGCGTAGCCGCCGGCGATGTTCGCTTCGACCCCGCGGTTCGCGCCGGCGAAGACGAGGTTGTCCTTGCCTTTGCCGCCCTTGACCGAGCCACCGACACAGGGGTTCGCCATGTGAAGAACATCCGACCCTGTGCCACCTTCAACCTTGACTCCCTCCGAGTGGTAGAGCAGGTCCAACCCTCCCCTGCCTTCGATCATGGACCCGGAGGCGTTGCCTTCGGTCGAGATGAAGTCCTTGGTCTGGCCACCGGTCAGGCGGTTGCTCCCGGACCCACCGTTGATGGTAGTCGTCACCGACGAGGGAACCGAGTTCTCGATCGTCACGCTGTCATTGCCGCCGGCACCATAAACAAGCACCCCGTTTAGGCTGTTCGAATCCGCGGCACAGGTGATCTGGCGTCCGGAGGTGCTCAGGATCTCGCAGTTCCCTGCGGCCACCGCCGTAGAAGGCGCGTCGACACGGTAGGCGGCGGCCAGACGGTCGTATCCGATGCTGATCCGGTCATCGAGGTTTCCCCCGAGGACAGTCAGGACTCCGCCTTCGTTGATGTCAACCGCAACCTGGCCCCGGGTCGTCGGGTCGCCCGGTGAAAGGCGCCCGCAGAAGGCGGACTTGGCGAAGCCGCTGCATTCGTTGGTGCCGAGACCTCCGTCGCCCACGTCGCCATCGTTGGACTGGCCGATGAGCGTGTCGTCACCGAGGCCTCCTTGGAGCAGGTTGTCCACCCCACCGGCGCCGGTTATCTCGTCATCGAAAGGTGATCCGGCCACGTCTTCGACCCCTGACAGCCGGTAACGCGTCTGGCCGATCGATTCGCCACCGGCAAGGTTAACCATCACACCGCTCAGTTCCCGGTAGCCCGGTGGTGTGTGCGTCGCATATGAAATTAGGTCTCTGCCCGGACCACCGTCGACGGTCGCCAGTCCGCGTGAAGTCGCGACCATCAGGTCATTGCCGGCACCCATGCTGATCTTCTTGATGCCGGAATGGAAGATCGCCGTGTCGTCGGCGGGTGTGCCGAAGAGCCAGTCGTCGCCCGATCCGCCGTCGAGGTAGACCGGTCCGTTGTTCGGGATCCGGTTCGCCCTCAGCCGGTCGTTGCCACGTTCGCCGAACAGCTTCTCGAGCCGGCCACTCTCGTCCCGGCCACCGTTCGAATACAGGAAATCGGTGCCGTTACCGCCGTGGAGTTCGGCGACGCTGCTGCCGAGGCTGTAGATGTGATCGGAGCCTGGCCCTCCATAGAGTCGGTCCCCGGTGCCGGAATATGAGTAGATGCGGTCGTTGCCTCCCAGTCCGTTGACGACGTCACGGTCCGCCGCCCCGGAGGGATTCTTCTTCGGGCCGCCGTAAAGGAAGTCGTGACCTTTCGCCCCGTAGATCACGTCGTTGCCAAGGCCGGCCTGAACGATGTTCCTGTTGCTCGACCTGTGAAGCCTGATCACGTCGTCGCCACGTCCAGTACTGGTCAGGCTCCGCCCTTTGCCCGGGCGGATGATCTGGCGTCCCCGGTCGGCACAGATCCGGCTGTACGGCTTGCCGATCACGGTCACGTTGCTGCCGGCAACCCAGGTCACGTCCTTGAACTTGACCCGAACCGTCTTGTTCTTGCCACCGATCACCCGGTTGACCTTCTTTCCGAAACACTTTTTCGGGGCGGCATCGGCGGAAGGCGGCGATACCGCCGAGAAGGCGAACGTGACCAACAGGGCCAGGATGGCCGATGAGGGCAGGGCGGTCCTTGAAATCACTAAAACTTTCTTACTTCTCGAGGGTCCCTGTTCCTTCAACACCGAGCTCCTCCATTCGCTTCGGCGATCCGTTCAGGCCGTCGTCATTCTCTTTCCCTGTACCACTTACTACGGTGGACTGGCCACAAACGGATCACAATAGACTACGCACCATGGCCAAAAAGAACACTCCAGAAGCTCCTGGCGGGCGAATTCTAGTAACCGGCGCATCCGGAATGATCGGGTCCGGACTCTGCAACGCCCTGATCGACCGCGGGGACCAGGTCGTCGGCCTCAGCCGAAACGCCGAAAAAGCCGCCCAGTCGCAGCCGACGGTCACCTGGCATGGCTGGGAACCGACCATGGAACGGCCACCCGCGGAGGCCTTCGACGGCGTCGACGCCGTGATCAACCTGGCCGGCGAGCCGATCAACCAGCGCTGGAACGACGAAGTCAAGGACCGCATTGCCCGCTCCAGGATCAAAGCGACCAAAAACCTCGTCGAAACGATGGCGACTCTGGAAGAGAAGCCGAAGATCTTCATTTCCGGCTCCGCGATCGGGTTCTACGGCAACCGCGGCGACGAACTCCTCTACGAGGACGCCGCCCCGGGCGACGATTTCCTGTCCGACGTCGTAATCAAGTGGGAAGAAGCGGCCAATGCGGCCAGCGAGCTCGGGATGCGGGTGGCGACGATCCGGACCGGCCACGTGCTCGACCCCCGCGGAGGCCTGCTGGCCGAACTGCTCACCCCCTTCAAGCTCGGGGTCGGCGGTCCGATCGGCAGCGGCAAGCAGTACATGTCATGGATCCACCGCCATGATGAGATCGGCATCCTGCTCTGGGCCCTTGACAACGAGGCCGCCAACGGCCCGATCAACGCCACCGCACCGAACCCGGTCACCAACAAGGAACTCTCGAAGGCGCTCGGCAAGGCAGTCGGCCGACCGGCGATCATGCCGATCCCCGGTTTCGCGATGAAAGCCCTGCGTGGGTCCGAGTTCGGCCAGATCCTGACCGAGGGCCAACGGGTGTACCCGCGGTTCGCCACCGAGCACGGATACGAGTTCAAGCAGCCCGAGATCGCCGGTGCCCTCGCCAACCTGCTGCGCAACTGAGCGATGACCGTCGGCATCGTCGGCGCCGGAAACATCGGGCAGGCGATCGCCGCCCAGATGCTGCGGGCCAGTGAAGAAGTGATCATCGCCAACAGCCGCGGACCCGAAACCCTCGATGACGTGATCACGAAACTCGGGCCCGGAGCCGCCGCAGGCACCATCGCTGAAGCCGCGGCGCAGGATGTTGTTGCGGTGGCTGTGCCCTGGGACCACATTCCCAGCGCTCTCGACGGCCTGCCCGGCTGGGATGGCCGGATCGTGATTGACGCCAACAACGCCGTTACTCAACCCGACTTCAAGGCAGCTGACCTCGGTGGACGCAGCTCAAGTGAAGTGTTCGCGGAGCTGGTCCCCGGGGCGAGGGTAGTCAAGACTGCCAACATCCTGCCGGCCTCAGTCCTGGCCGACGATCCTGTCGTCGAATCCGGCAGGCGTGTCCTCTTCATGTGCGGAGATGACCCTGAAGCGAAAGGAACCGTCGGAAGCCTCT
>Ga0105046_10002646_pt1 | contig 28282 bp, 29 predicted proteins | sample MAT03_FD_78385 | JGI IMG/M metagenome (GOLD analysis project Ga0105046, IMG submission 78385) | Freshwater microbial communities from Lake Fryxell liftoff mats and glacier meltwater in Antarctica - MAT-03 (megahit assembly) | ecosystem: Environmental > Aquatic > Freshwater > Ice > Liftoff... | reverse complement strand
TGACGGCTTGCGTCAGCCCCGGCAGGTCTTTACCGCCAAGCAGGTCGGAGAAAATTTCCTCAAATTTCGGCACGATTACCGCCATGAGAAAGCCGACGATGGCAAGGGCGACGAAAATAACGACCGAAGGGTACACCATCGCCGAGATGACCTTGTTCTTGATCTTCTGGGCTTTTTCCATGAAGTCCGCCAACCGATTCAAGGTCACATCCAGCACACCGCCCGCCTCGCCAGCGCGCACCATGTTGACGTACAGTTTCGTGTAAATCTTCGGATGCTGCGCCAAGGCTTCGCTGAAGGTGCTGCCGGCTTCGACGGATTCGGACAACTGGCCGAGGCACTTTTTGAGGACGGGATCCTTTTCTTGATTGCGCAACACGGTCAATCCGCGGAGCAGCGGGAGGCCGGCATCAATCAGCGTCGCCAATTGCCGGGTAAACGAGGTGAGCACCTTGGACTTGACGGTTCCGCCACCGAAGCTGGGCAGCTTGAGATTGATCTGCATCGCTTTCCGGGCGGGCTTGACGCCTGGTTGCCCGGCGGGACCGGCGGCAGCTTGCCGTTTTGCTTCCGCGACATTCGTGGGGAAGTATCCCATTTCGCGGATGCGAGAAATTGCACCCGTGGAACTGTCGCAGTCCAACTCGCCACTAACTTCCTTGCCTTTGGCGTCCAAGGCTACGTAGGTGAATTTTGCCATCGCTCATCTCCTTCGCGGGCAATCCATGACCCGCCGTTACGTATATTTGAGAACCTCTTCGACTGTGGTTAACCCATCCAACACATTTCTAATACCATCTTGGCGCAACGTACGCAATCCCAGTTCCTGCGCCTTGGCGCGAATGACGCCGGACGGCGCGCGCAAGTTGACCAATTCGCGAATCGGCTCCGACAAAGTCAGCAGCTCATAAAGCCCCTTGCGTCCTTTGTAGCCGGTTTCGTTGCACTCCAGACAGCCTTTGCCGTAATAGAACGGCCGGCCCATCGTATCCTCTTTTGTCAGCCCCAACTCCGCCAACACCGCCTCGCGCGGCTCATAGGCCACCCGGCATTTCTTGCATACGGTACGCACCAGCCGCTGAGCCAGCACGCCTTCGAGCGTGGAGGTAATGAGAAACGGTTCCACACCCATGTCAATCATACGCGCCACGGCACCCGGGGCGTCGTTCGTGTGCAGCGTGGAAAACACCAAATGCCCGGTGAGCGAGGCTTGGATGGAAATCTGCGCGGTTTCGAGATCGCGCATTTCACCGACCATGATCACATCAGGGTCTTGCCGCAGAAACGCGCGCAACGCACGGCCAAACGTCAGCCCGACACCTTCATTGATGGGCACCTGCATGATGCCCTCAATGTCGTATTCCACCGGGTCTTCCGCCGTCAGCAACTTCATATCAATCTGGTTGATCGTCTTTAGACACGAGTACAACGTCGTCGTCTTGCCCGACCCGGTTGGCCCCGTGACGATGACGATGCCGTTGGGCAACCGGATCATTTCTTCCAACTTGTCTTTCACATCCGCCGGCATGCCGAGGCTGTTGAGATCAAGATTGACCACGGTCCGATCCAGCACGCGGAGCACGCAGGATTCGCCGTATTGCGTCGGTAACGTGGAGACGCGTAGATCAATTTGTTTGCCGCCAATATGCATTTGAATGCGCCCGTCCTGCGGCATGCGGCGCTCGGCGATGTTCAAGTTGGAAAGCACTTTAATGCGCGAGATGACCGGCAGCGCAAGGTGTTTGGGCGGGGGAGCCATTTCATAGAGCGCTCCATCCACCCGGTACCGAATCTTGAACTCGTCTTCGAATGGCTCAAAGTGAATATCGCTCGCCCGGTCTTGAATCGCTTGGAACAAGATGAGGTTCACGAAGCGCACGATCGGAGCCTGCCCGGCGAGTTCTTCCAAGGCCGCCGTACTGGTCTGCTTGGCCGCGCTTTCGACTTGGGTCGCGCTGGTCAACTGCGATTCCATTTCGGCGAGGATCTCCTTCATGGACTCGCTCTCTTCGCCGAAATGCCGGGAAATCGCTTCTTCGATCTGCTTGGGCGGCGCGACGGCCAGTTGCACCTCCTTCCCCAAAACGAACGACAGCTCCTCCACCAGCCGCGGATTGAAAGGATCAAGCACCGCCAACGTCACGGTGTTGCCACTCGCCCTGATCGGCACCACTCCGTACATCCGCGCCACGCTACCGGGGAGGGACCGCAATACAGCCGGTTGGATATCCAAATCGGCGATATTGACGTACTCGATGCTAAGATAATCCGCCACCAATCGCAGGAGCTGCTCTTCCGTCAGCAACCCAAAATCCACCATCACCTGCGCGAGCGTTTTGCCCGTGCGGAGATGCTCTTCCCGAAGTTCCGTCAACTGCTCAGGGCTGGCCAAGCCCTTTTGCTGGACTAACTCCGCCAGAATGCCGGATTCGCCTTCAAACATGTCTCACCGCTTTTTCCCTGGGCCTTCCTGCAGTTTGGCCAAGATGGACTGGGGATCCTGCGCCTTCGTGATCAGGTCGCCATACGTGATCAACCCGCGTTCATAGAGGCTCATCAGATTGGCATCCAACGTCACCATCCCCACCTTCGCCCCCGTCTGAATGTCTGACGTGATGCGGAATGTCTTGTTGTCACGGATCAACGCCTGAATGGACGGGGTGGAAATCATGATCTCAAATGCCGCCACCCGCCCCTTCCCTTCCGCGCGCACCAGCAACAACTGCGACACGACCGCCAAGATGGACGACGCCAACTGTGTCCGAATCTGCTCCTGTTGATTCGTCGGAAAAGCATCCACGATCCGGTCCACCGTCCGCGCCGCGCCGGTCGTATGCAAGGTCGCGAACACGAGATGCCCGGTTTCCGCGGCAGTGATGGCCGCTTCCATCGTTTCCAAATCGCGCATTTCGCCGACGAGCATCACATCCGGATCCTGCCGCAATGCCCGCCGCAACGCCTCCGCAAAATCCGGCACATCCACCCCGATTTCTCGCTGAGTCACGATGCTCTTCTTGTGGGGATGATAATACTCAATCGGATCTTCAAGCGTAATGATATGGCAATCACGTTCGATATTGATCACGTCCATCATCGAAGCCAACGTCGTCGTCTTGCCCGACCCGGTCGGTCCCGTCACCAAAATCAAACCGCGGGGCCGATACAACAAATCCTTGATGGACGGCGGCAAGCCGATTTGCTCCAGCGACATCAAGCGATTGGGAATCTGCCGCAACACCAACCCGTAGTTGCCGCGCTCCTTGAACGTGCTCACGCGAAATCGGGCCTGATCACCGAACCCAAAACCGAAATCTGTGCCGCCCGTCTCGCGCGTTTTTTGCAAGTGCGCTTCGGAGGTGATCGCCTTCATCAACGACTCCGTATCCTCCGGCGTCAACACCGACAAATCCATTTTCACCAACCCACCATGCAACCGCAACATCGGCGGCACCCCGACCCGAATATGTAAATCCGAAGCGCCTTCATCCACCACCACCTGCAACAAGTCTGACATTTGAACGGTTGCCATGAATTCGTTTGCTCTTTTCTGGGCTGTTATCGGGCCATGATTACTCGGAATCCCCGGACGTGATGGAAATGATCTCTTCAGGCGTGGTCATGCCCGTCATAATTTTGCGCACTCCATCCTCCCGCAACGTCCGCATCCCCAACTCCCGGGCGCGCACCCGCAACACATTCGCCGGCACCCGCTCGTAAATCAACTGCCGCACTTCCTCATCCAATAAAAAGATCTCGTAAATACCCCGGCGTCCCCGATACCCCGTGCGCGAACACTCCGGACAACCGCGTCCCTTGAAAATCGTCGCGTTCTTGATTTCGTCCGGATTCATCTTGAGCGCTCGCATCTCGTACTCCGTGGGCGTGTACGGTTCTTTGCAGTGCTGGCAAATCCGCCGAATGAGCCGCTGCGCCATGATCGCGCGGACGGACGACGCGACCAAAAACGGCTTCACGCCAATATCAATCATACGCGTCACCGCCGACGGCGCGTCATTGGTGTGCAGGGTGGAGAAGACCAAGTGACCCGTGAGCGATGCTTGGACGGCAATGTTTGCCGTTTCCAAGTCACGAATTTCACCGATCATGATGATGTTCGGCGCCTGCCGCAAAATCGAACGCAATGCCGCCGCGAACGTCAGGTTGATGTCCGCGTTGACTTGCACCTGATTAATACCCGAAAGCTGATACTCGACCGGGTCTTCCACCGTGATGATTTTGCGGTCGGGTTTGTTGATCGAATTGAGACAAGCATACAACGTCGTGGTTTTTCCCGAGCCGGTTGGTCCGGTCACCAACAACACACCATCGGGCAACGCGATCAACTTCTCCATCTTGGCCTGGTCGTCACTAAAGAAACCCAAATCCGGCAACCCCAACAACAAGCTGCTCTTGTCGAGAATACGCATCACGATACTCTCGCCGTGATTGGTGGGCAGCGACGAGACACGCAAATCCAGAGTCTTACCCATCACCGGAATCTGAATCCGTCCGTCCTGCGGCACCCGCTTTTCCGCGATGCTCATGTTCGCCATGATCTTGAGCCGACTCAGAATGGCCGGCTGCAACCGCTTCGGCGGGTTGTCCACCTCGTGCATAATACCATCAATCCGGTACCGCACCCGTAGCCGTTTTTCCAACGGTTCGATATGAATATCGCTCGCCCGGTTCCGATACGCCTCCATGATCAACAAGCCCACGAGCTTGATGATCGGCGCATCGGTCTCGGTCGCTGCGGAATCATCAATCTTCTGCTCCTGCGCCTTACCGGGAACGCTGATCTGGATATCACCCTCGGTGATCTCCTGCAGCATGCTCTCCACCGTCTCGTCCGCACTGCCGTAATACCGGCTGAGAGCCGCTTCGATGTCCGCTTTCGCCGCCACCACCGGCTCGACGTTCATCTTCAAGATGTAACGGAGACTATCCACCGTATCCACGTCGAGCGGATCGCTGATGGCCACAGTGAGCGTGCTGTCGTGCTTGTAAACCGGCATCACCTTGTACCGGCGGGCGACATGGCGGGGCATGCAACTCACCACTTCATCCGGCACCCGGTAGTCCGCGAGACTGATCGTCTCCATCCCAAACTGATTCGCGAGCGCTTTGGAAACATCCCGCTCGCTGACCGCCCCCATCGCGACCAAGGCATCCACAACACCAGAACCATCCGGTTGGGCCGATTCCTTGGCCTTTTGAATGTCCTCGTGAGAGACAAGCCCCACGTCGCGGAGAATTTCTACAACGAATTCGTCTTGGGCTGGCATATCCTTCGTGAGATTGCGCGCAATCCCGCAAAACACTACTTTCCCCCACCGACAACGTCAAGGCAGCAAAGACACCCGGCGAAAGTCTCTGTCACCTCCCCCAGTCAAAATGAAGAAATGCGCTACTGATACTTCACTTGGAGGGCGGTACCTTTTTTGGCACTCTGGCCGGCCAAGTCGAGAATGTGAATCGGCCGGCGTGCCCACTCACCCGTGATCACCAGCTTCGTGCCTTTGGTCAGGTGATCTGCGACATTCTGGTAAAAGCGCCAACCTTCCGCCTGCGGATTCGGATACTTGGTAATCGTCACCACGCCGGCCTCGTTGCGGATGTGTTCATTCTGATTCCAATCCAGAATGTAACTCCCCTTCGTGCCGGTCACTTCGACCATCCCGCGTTTCGGATTCGCATCCACGGAGGTGATCGTCAACGTCAGCCACTGCCCACTCTGGAAACGCACCACGGCGACCGCTTCATCTTCATTGGAATCCTTTTTCCATTTGGTCTGCGGCGCCCAGAAACCCCACTTCGCGTACCCACTCACTTCCGTCATCGGCGACGTGATCAATTGCAGCGAGTATTCCAACAGATGACAACCCCAATCATACAACACCCCGCCCGAAATCGTCCGGCTCGTCCGCCACCAATCCCCCGGCTTGCCGTACCCACCCATGTGCGCCTCGATGCGGACGATGTCGCCAATCAAGCCGCTACGAATATGCTTCAACGCCTGCACAATCCAGCCATCCCAATGCCGGTTGTGATACGTCGAGATGATCACCCCACTCTTCTTGGCGGCGGCAATCATCGCATCACACTCGGCCGTGGTAATCGCCAGTGGTTTTTCACAGACGACGTGGCGCCCGGCTTTCAACGCCTGCAACGCGATCGGCGCATGCGTATTATGCGGCGTAATGATCGTCACCAAATTCACATCCGATTTGCGCAACATCTCCGCGACCGAGGAATACGTCTCAATCCCCGGAAAGTCGGTGGCCGCGACTTTGAGCCGGGACTCATCAATCTCGGAAACCGCGACTGGGGTCATCCCGGCTCGCTGCATTTCATTCAAGTGCGCCTTGCCCATGTTGAACGCACCGCCGTAGCCGACGACGCCCACCTTGATTTCGGATGGTTGCTTGAAGGATTTCATATGTTCTCTTTCAGGAAGGGGAAATCTACCAACGGCCGGCCGCGCATTACTTTTGTTCGCGGAGCGCCGTCACTTCGCGCTCCAACGCGCGCAGTTTGATCAGGGAAGCAGGCAACCGCTGTTGCGCAGCCTGCACGCGCTTAAATTGCATGTGCGGCTGGGCCGGCGCGCCAAACACAATCTCCCCCGCCGCCACATCCTTCGTCACGCCGGCTTGGGCGCCGATGATCGCCTTGTCACCAATCGTCAAATGTCCCGCCACGCCCACCTGCCCGGCAATCGTCACGTAGTTACCCACCACCGCACTGCCGGCAATGCCGACGCCGCCGCAGATGACGCCGTGTTCGCCGATGACGACGTTGTGGCCAATCTGGACGAGATTATCAATCTTGGTCCCCCGGCCGATGCGCGTCTTGCCAAACCGGCCGCGATCCACACAGGAATTGGCGCCGATCTCCACATCGTCGCCAATTTCAACGGTGCCCACTTGCGGAATTTTTTGACGTTCACCCCGAATGTTTTCAAAACCAAACCCATCGGCGCCCAAAACCACGCCAGAATGAAGAATCACCCGTTGCCCCACCCGGGTGCGCTCACGAATGGTCACGCGCGGATAAATCAAGCAATCCGTCCCAATCTGACTTTCGTGGCCGATGTAACTGCCGGCGCCAATCACGGCGCGATCGCCAATCACGGCGCCATCCTCGATGACCGCATGCGGTTGAATCGAAACATCCCGGCCCAGTTGGACAGTCGCAGCCACAACGGCGGTCGGATGGATCCCCGGTGGATACGTAATGGGAGGCGGACAGAGTTTCTCGACGACTTTCGTAAACGCCAGCGAGGGATTCTCGACGCGGATCAGGTTGAGGCCGGGCCGGTCGGGACAATCCGCGCCGACCAAGATGACGGTCGCCCGGGTCGTATCCAGTGCGCCGAGATATTTCGGATTGGCCACAAACGCCACCTCACCCGGCTGGGCTTCGCGAATGCCCGCAACGCCAACAACCACCTCGGCGGGATTACCCGTGAGGTGGCCGTTGACCAGGGCAGCAATGTCGTGCGCGGTGAGTGGCACGCTGGGCATTTCGATGATTACGGCTTGGGCGTTTCGCCGGTGAGCGGGGCGCTCTTGTTGAGGATCTTGATGATGTCGCCGGTAATTTCCAGCGAGTCTTGGGCAAAAACAATGCTCGGCAAGCCGTTGAGCGTGTTGCCGCTCTTGTCGAGTACCAGAAGATAGCCGGAGTCTTTGGCTTCTTTCAGCACCACGTCGGTGATTTCTTTGAGGATGCCCTGCCGCATCCGCATGCTCTGTTCTTCGAGAATCTTCTGGTGGCTGCGCCGGAATTCTTCGAGATCGCGCTGGAGTTTCTGCATTTCGCCGAGCTTCTCGGTCATGGCTTTGCGTTTTTGCTCGCGCACTTCCGTCGTGTACTCGGGGCGCTCTTGGTCTTCGCGCAGTTTGTTCAACTCATCCACCTGCTTCTTCAGGTCTTCCTGCTTGGTCGTGAGTTCTTTGGTAAATTGGTCGCGGGTTTCTTCCAATTTGCCGCGCGCGGTCGGGGTTTTGTAGTACTGATCAAACAGCTTCTGCATGTCCACCGTGACAATGCGCCCGCCGGCTTGCGCAAACGCGCCGGTCGCCAAGCCCAAGGTGCAGAGACCCAATACAATCGTCTTCCATGATTTCATAAGAGTTATTTGCCTTTCTGATTCGATCTGATGTTACGGACATTTTATCAAAACTGATAACCAACACTAAACTGAATTTTCCCGGTCTTGCTGTCGCCGCTGATCGTCTGCACCGGGTATCCGTAATCCAACCGCAATGGCCCAATCGGCAGATTGAGCCGGACACCGATGCCCACGTCGGAGCGCAGGGCGCTGAGGTTCACTTCATACGCGTCGCGCCACACACTACCCACATCGTAGAAAAATGCGCCGCGCACCCGTTCGACAATCGGGAAGGAATACTCCACAGTCCCGTTCGCATACGTATTGCCGCCTACCGGCTCGCCGTTGACGTCTTTCGGGCTGATATCCCGGTAGCGGAAACCCCGGAGCGTGCTTGGACCGCCGAGGAAATACCGGTCGAAAATCGGCACGTCGTTGACTTTCACGACCGAGAGATCCGATTCCACCACATATTTGCCGTCGCCCTTGCTGGCCCCCACGGCATCCGCCACGCCGGCCGCGCCCACGATTTGCAGCACGTGCTTGTTAAAGAACGGAAAGTAGAACGAGGTCCGGGCATTCAACTTGTACAGCGTCACATCACCGCCGAACGGCCCGCCAACCAGCTCCGCCGTCAATTCCGTCCGGTTACCCCGGGTAGTCAGGAAGACGCTGTCACGCGAGTCGTATGTCAAACTGGTCTCCACGGAACTGCGCAAATTGCCACCGGCTTGTGACTGCAACTCCTGCGAAGCTCCGCCATCTACGTCGAGGTCAATGTTCTGAATGCCGTATTGGACTTGTCCACGGAGGAATTCGCTCAAAGCTTTTTCAAGTCTGATGTTGGCGCCGGTCCGGGTTTCATCAAACCGGTCGCTCAGGAAACTGCTTTCGCGGTGAAACAGATCGAAACCAAGGGCGATTTTGCGGTCGAGAAACCACGGCTCGGTAAAGGAAAGTACGTAGTCTTGGCGCTGGAAGCCCAACTGCATGCGCGCGCGAATCTTCTGGCCGCCACCGGTGAAGTTGGGCCAGTTGAACAAGTCAAAGTTGCCCTGCGTGACTTCGACGAACCCAATTAGGTTGTCCACGGAACTGAAGCCGGCACCAAAGGTCATGGTGCCCGTTCGCTGCTCCTCCACCGTGACCACCAAGTCCTTCCGATTGGGTACCGGCGTGATGGACGGGGTGGTTTCCACTTTGGAAAAATAGCCCAGATTCTTGAGCCGGTCCGCGCTCCGTTCCACGCGCACCGTATCGTAGATTTCTCCGGGGACCACGGCCAGTTCGCGGCGAATGACTTTGTCTTTCGTCTTCGTATTGCCGCGAATCTCAATCTTCTCGATGTAATTCAACTCGCCTTCGCGAATCGAGTACGTCACATCCATCCGGCCCGATTCCACATTCGGGATTCGTTCCGACCGCACCTGCGTATCGAGGTACCCACGTGACCCGTAATAATTCTCCAACGCCCGGATATCCTTCACCAACCCACCCGGCGTGAAGGTCTTGTCGGTAGTCATCAGCAGCCGCTTTTCCAATTCGACGACGGGGAATAGTTTGGAGCCGGCCAGCGTGATGTTACCAACCTTGTATTGCTGCCCCTCGTAAATGTCCAGGTGCACGATCATCCAGTTGGCGGCAACGCGCTCCGTGCGCACCTCCTTGATTTCCATGTCGAGATAACCGTTGGAGTGATACAGCTCACGAACCGCGTCCTGGTCATCCTTGAACTGTTCGTCTTTCAGCACGCCTGAGCCGGTCAACCATGACGCCCACCAGCGATGCTTCGTCTTCATCAACTTGTGCAGCCGGCCCGCTGGAAACGCTTTGACCCCGGTGAGCGCAACCCGTTTGATGAAGACTTGTGGCCCTTCCGCCACCTGAAACCGCACAATCGCCCCGCCGGTTTCCTTGTCCAAATCGGCTGCCGGCGTAATCTTCACATCCGAGTACCCGGCCTTCTGGTACAACTCTTCCAACTTTTGCGCATCCACGAACGCTTTGCGTTCGTCGTAAACGTCGCCCACCTTGAACGACAAATCGCGTTTCAGCCGTTCGAGCTTGTACCGCTTGTAACCCTCGAAAAGCACTTCCTTGATCTTCGCTTTGCCCTGCACTTGGTAAATCACGCGCACCCCATCCGCGACGACTTCCTGCAAGACCCGCACATCGGAGAAATAGCCGGTATTGATCAAGTCCCGCACATCCTGCTCAATCAACCGTCGCGCCAGCGGGTTGCCGATGGCGGTTTGAATGTTGGCCAGAATGACCGCCCGATTCACCGTCGCCGGGCCGACAAATTTGACTTCAATCTCGCGAACCGTCAGCCCTTCATTCTGCTGCGCGTGCAACGGCGAAATTATGCTGCCTAGTAAAAGTAGTCCGAGTCCCCAGAGTCGCCAACTCATTCCGCGCCTCCCTCAGACTGTGGAACATCTTCATGCTCCACGCGCGCAGCATCTTCAAACCGGGTAAACTCACTGCGAAACGTCATCTCCACCTCGCCCGTCGGTCCATTTCGTTGTTTCGCAATAATCAATGTGGCTTTTCCTTTGTCGGCATCCTTGTCCTCCGCTGTCTCCGCATACACTTCTGGCCGCACCAAGAGACCCACCACATCGGCATCCTGTTCAATCGCGCCGGACTCACGCAAATCGCCGATCTTTGGCTTCCCGTCACTGCGTTGCTCGGGCGCCCGGTTCAACTGACTCAACACCACGATCGGAATCGAAAGCTCTTTGGCCAGCGCCTTCACCCCCGACGAAATATCCGCAATTTCCACCTGCCGGTTCACATCCGCACGCTTCGACGGGGCGCGCATCAACTGCAAATAATCAATCACCAGCAACCGAATCCCATACTGGGATTTCATCCGCCGCGCCCGGGCGCGCACTTGATGGATCGTCAACCCGGCCGTGTCATCAATGTACAACGGGGCCTTCATCAACTGGCTGGCCACTGCCGTCAACGCGGGAAAATCGCGCTCGCTCAAAAATCCGTCCCGCATCGCCCGCATGTTCACGCGCGCCCGCGAACACAAAATCCGTTTGACCAACTCATCCGACGACATTTCCAAGCTGAACACCCCGACCGGCAACTTCAGATCAATCGCGACATTCTCCGCGATATTCATTGCCAGCGCGGTTTTGCCCATCGAAGGCCGCGCGGCAATTACGATCATGTTGCTGTTGTGCAACCCGGACGTGATGCGATCCAAATCCCGAAACCCCGTCGCCAACCCCGTCAACGCGCCGCGTTGATCGAAGAGTTGCTCGATGCTGTGCATCGCCCCCTTGATCAGATTCCCCACCGGCACCGCGCCCGTCGTGGCCTGCTCCGCCGTGATCTTGAAAATCTGCTGCTCGACTTCGTCCACCCACTCCCGGACATTCTCCTGCTGCTCGAAAGCGCCACTGATCACATCCACCGCCGCGCTGATCATTTTGCGCAGCATGAACTTGTCGGCCACGATCTCCACGTAATGCTCCACGTGCGCCGCCGTCGGCACCCGCGCAATCAAATCCGACAAATAAACCGCGCCCCCGATTTCTTCGAGCAGGTTCTTGTCCGCCAACCGTTGCGTCAGCGTGATCATGTCCACGGCATGCAACGCGTCCTGCAACGCGGCAATTTCGCGGAAGATCACGGCATGCGGGGCGTGATAGAAATGCTGCTCCGAAATCCGGTCGCGCACCACTGAACTCGCCACCTCCGGATCCAACAACATCGCGCCGAGAACGGCGACTTCCGCATCCAAACTGTGCGGCAACACCCGGTCCAGATTCAAACCGACGGCACCGCCACCGGCCCCGCGCCCGCCGTTCGGTCGTCCGAGCGGCCGCGGAAATGCCTTCACCTCATTGTCAGTCAGAGCGGTATCAGTTGAAGGCACGACGGTCCCCCACCAAGGCGTTGCCTACTCCGATTTTTTTTCTTTCTTCGCCGGCTTCTTCTTCTTCTTGGCCGCCTTCGGCGACTCCTCTTCCACCGGATTGCCATCCGCTCGGGCGCCCGCGACCACTGCCACGGACAACGTCACATGCACCGCCGGATGCAACTTCACAACTACTTCAAACGTGCCGACTTCGCGCAACGTCTGCGTCAGCACCAATTTCTTCTTATCCACCTCGACGCCTTGCGACTTGAAGTTGGCGACAATATCCGCCGCCGTCACCGAGCCGAACAACTTCCCATCCGCGCCCACCGGCGCCTGAATGCTCACCGTCAGCTTCTTTAACTTTGCTGCCACGGCTTCCGCTTCCACTTGGCGCGCCGCCAAATCGGCCTCACGCTTCTTGCGCAAGGACTCGACCCGCCGCAAATTACCGGCGGAGGCCGGGATGGCAAACCCGCGCGGGACGAGAAAATTCCGCGCAAACCCATCCTTCACTTCCACCACATCGCCCTCGGCACCGAGGTTTTCCACTTCACTGGTCAAAATGATCTTTGTGCTCATGCTGATTCCCTGTTGACTACCGCACCAACAACATTATCCGCGCCCGCTTGATCGCGCGCGTCAACTCGCGCTGATGAAAAGCGCAGTTGCCCGTAACGCGCCGCGCGAGAATTTTGCCGCGCTCCGTCATAAATTTCTTCAACAACTCCACCGCCTTCGCGTCCACCGCAATCGAGTCCGCACAAAACTTGCAATCACGCGGCACGATCACTTCGCGCTTTTCACGCCGACCCGGCGCGCCGTCCCGGCTGCTGCTGTTGGTGTTTCCACGACTGGATGATTCTGAATTTCTTCTAGGCATAAGTCCTTACTCGGTTGATTAAAATGGAATGTTATCCTCTTCCCCTGCCGGCGGCGCTTCGTCCGCAGGAGCTTCCTCTCGCGCCGGAGCGGGTCGGGCTGGCCCACGACTGCGCGCGGGGACTGAACCTTCGCTGGGCGGTTGATCTTTGAACTCTGCGCCGGCGCGCGGCGCGCCGAGAAATTGCACACGCTCGGCAACCACTTTCAACTTGCTGCGCTTTTGACCCGATTCCTTGTCGTCCCAACTATCGAACTTGAGGCGCCCCTCCACAAACACTGGCCGGCCCTTCGCCAAATACTGCCCGGCCGTCTCGGCTTGCCGGCCCCACACTTCGATATCCACGAACGTGACTTCCTCTTTCTGTTCGCCGTTATCAAGCGTGTAAGTGCGGTTGACGGCCAACCCGATATTGGCAATCGCGGTTCCCTTGGGCGTGTACCGCACCTCTGGATCCCGCGTCAGGTTGCCCATCAACAACACTTTGTTAAACGAGGCCATCGAATGTTACTCGCGATCGCGTGACCGATACCCGGCACCCATCGGCTCCCGGTCGTCAGATTCCCGCCGCGTCCGCACCGGCAGCGAAACCTCCTGAAAACGCGTGATCTGCCAGCGCATCAAGCCGGTCTCCAAGTGGAACTTCGCATCCAACTCAGCAATCGCCTTGGGCGGCGCCGTGAAAATGAAATTCACATAATACCCGCTCGACCGCTTGTTGGTCGTCCGGGCAAACGCGCGCTGATCCATCTTTTGGACGGTCTGCACGACGCCGCCGGCGGCCTTGATCAAGGCCTGCACCCGGTCTGTGATTTCCTTCACCGCTTCTTCTTTCGTGGTGGGATCAAAAATAAACATGCCTTCGTACTTGTTGCTCAACTCTGTTCTCCTTCCATCACTTTCCGATTAAATTCATTCATCGCGGTGGCCAACCCTTGCGTCAACGCGCACGTGACGGCTGCCATCGCCCGTTCCACCGCCTGCTGCGCCGGCGCTTGCTCAGCCGCCGAAAATTTTCCCAATACATGGTTGGCAATCCCCACACCCACCGGCGCGCTCCGGCCGATCCCAACCCGCACCCGCGTAAATCCTTCATCGCCGCCGAACGCTTCGATAATGGAGCGGAGGCCATTGTGACCGCCGCTGCCCCCTGACGCAAGCACCTTCATGCGCCCCAGTGGCAAATCCGCATCGTCCACCACCACCAGCAGTCCGCCCGGCCCAATCTTCAACCACTGCGCCAGGGCCACCACCGCCGAACCGCTGCAATTCATAAACGTCAGCGGCTTCGCCAACATCACCCGCCCCGACGGCAGGGTCGTCTCCGCCACTTCCGCCGTAAACCGGCTCTTGCTCTTGAAAGAACATCCAAACTTCGCGACCAGCCCATCCAATACCGCAAATCCCACATTGTGCCGCGTACCCACGTACTCGCGCCCGGGATTGCCAAGGCCGACCACCAACTGAAACATCGCCGACACGTCGCCGCCGGCTCGTTACTTCTTCGCCGCCGGCTTGGCGGCTTCTTTCCCGGCCGCCGGTTTGGCGTCGGCCTTGCCGGCCGCAGGTTTCGCATCCGCTTTGCCAGCTGCGGGTTTGGCATCGCCTTTTTTGTCGCCTTCGGCCGCGCCTTCTTCGCCTTCGACTTTCTTGGCGCCAATGACTTCGGGTTCGGCCAAATCGCCGCCAGCCGCCGGTGTCGCTGCCTCTTCCGTAAGTGGCGCAACCACCAAGAACACCGGCTGTCCCTTGCCATCCAACAAGGCGACTCCCTCCGCGACTTTTACTTCGCCGACGTGAATGCTCTGGCCAATTTCCAAGGCTTCCACGTTCACTTCAATCACATCCGGCAAATCCTTGGGCAAACACTCGACGCGCAACGTGCGCATCACGTATTCCAACACGCCGCCGCCGTTCTTGACGCCCGAAGGCTCGCCCACCGCCCGCACCGGCACGGAAGTCCGCATCGTTTCGGTCGCCGAGACTTCATGAAAATCCACATGCAACACGGTGTCCTTCACCGGGTGATGCTGAACTTCTTGGATCAACACCAGACGATTCGAGGACTGCCCGCCGGCTTCCACCTGCAAATCCACCAACACGTTTTCACCGGTTGCGCTGTGCAACACGATCTCCAATTCCCGCGCCACCACGGCCAGGTTTTGTGGCTGCGTGTGCGCGCCGTAAATCACCGCCGGGATCACGCCCTGATCGCGGATCCGTTTCACGCGCGTCTTGCCGACCACGTCCCGCGCCTGTGCTTTCAATTTCAATTGCTTCGCCATACTCGTATCTCCAATCTAAAAATTTAAGGAGCGTCAGCTCTCCGCCCGCGTCCCGTTTATCTCGAACAACGACGACACGGACTCCGAATTATGAATCCGCTGAATCGCTTCGCCCAACAAGGGAGCCACCGACAACTCCGTCAGCTTGAACTTATTCACCTTCGAGTGCAACACCGAATCCGTCGTCACCAACTCCTCCAACGCCGACGCGCGCAGCCGGTCGCACGTCGTCGGATTCAACACCGCATGACTCACCGCCGCGAAAACCTTCTTCGCCCCGCGCTTCTTCAACACATCCGCCGCCCGCGTCAACGTCCCCGCCGTCTCCGTCAGATCATCCACTAACAACGCATTTTTTCCACGGATATCGCCCACGACACTCAACATCTCCACCTCCTGGGCCGACTTCCGCTTCTTCGCAATAATCGCCAGCGGCGCATGAAACATACTCGCGTACGCATGCACCATCTTCACCCCACCGATATCCGGCGAAACCACCACCAAATTGCTCAAATTTTTCTGCTTGAAGTACCGATAAATCACCGGCGCCGCGTACAAATGATCCACTGGAATATCAAAAAACCCTTGAATCTGCTGCGCATGCAAATCCATCGTGATCACCCGCGTCGCGCCCGCCGCCGTGATCAAATTCGCAACCAACTTGGCCGTGATCGGCACCCGCGGCTGATCTTTCCGATCCTGCCGCGCATAACCAAAAAACGGAATCACCGCCGTAATCCGCGAGGCACTCGCCCGCCGACACGCATCAATCATAATCAGCAACTCCATCAAATGCTGATTGGCCGGCGGTGACGTCGGCTGCACAATAAACACATCCCGGCCCCGGATGTTCTCGTTGATCTTGACGAACGTCTCTTGATCCGGAAACGCCGTGACCGTCGCATCCCCCAGCCGAATGCCGACGTAATCGGCGATCCGCTGTGCCAACGGCCGGTTCGCATTTCCTGACAAAATTTTTAGTTCTGACGACAACACAACGTCACCCTCACTCTTTCCGCTCGAAAAGAAGGCCACTCGCCCCCAAAAGCGGGCCGCTTTGTACTCCACCCCTCCCGGAAGTTCAACCTCGAATTTTACCCACCCAAAACACCCGCCAAACAGCGAGTTTTGCACACCCATCCCGGCATACGCGAAAGCCTGACATCCAAACGCCGGCTCCCCCCGTTTGGAGTTCAGCCTTTAGGCTGTTCAGGCGTGACACCAAACCCATGGTGGTAACGGGATCAGGTTTGGAAACTCACTCGTGGGTACCGCCGAACGCTCGCCGCGACGCGAACAAAAATGGAGCCGATGGTCGGGTTCGAACCGACGACCTACGGTTTACGAAACCGTTGCTCTACCAGCTGAGCTACATCGGCACTGGATCTCCAGCGACGCGCATCATAGCCGGAGCACCGGCTGCGGTCAAGCAGCGCCGCGATGGCGCGCGCTGCGGTTTGCAGTCCGGAAGGCATCGGGCTATAATCGAAACCGGAAAGGGGCGCAGCGATGAGTTTATGAGCGATCAACCTCCTAGAAAGCCGCGGTCGAGCGGCAGTCCGTTCGAGTTCTCGGATAAATGGGGACCGGCCAGCGGGGAAACTCCCATCACGCTGGTGGATAAACTCATTGCCGCGACCGCCGAGGATACCCCGGCCCGCGTGGATTTGTTCCGGCTCCGGCAGCAGATTCAGGAGCATGACATCACGCTGAATGAAGCGCGCGCGGCCATCGAGAAGATGGACGAGGTCATCAAGAAAGTCACCGCCCCGGCGAATCGCATTGGGACCTTTCTCGGGCTGCCCAAAAAGGAACTCGCCCACGTCGCGGTTGGCGGACACGACTACTTTACCAATGTGGATCCCCGGCTCGAACTTGGCTCCTTAAAAATCGGTACCCGCGTCCTCGTCAACGAAGCGTACGTTGTCGTGGGCGATCTGGGCTATGACAATTCCGGGCCGGTCGGCAAGATTGTGGATGTGCTCCCGGATGGCCGGCTGCGGATTGGCCAGGAGCACGGCCTACAATCGGTCATCTTGCAGCGGAGCAGTGATTTGGTAGATGCCAAGCTCAAGACTGGTGATGAAGTGCGGATTGACCCGGCGTTCCGCGTCGCCGTGGAACAGCTCGCCACGCCGGGTCAGCGTGAATATTTTTTGGAGGATGTGCCCGAATTGCCTTGGGACCGGGTGGGCGGACAGCAGGCGGCGATTCAAGGCATCAAAGACGCCATCGAGTTGCCGATGTTGCACCCGGAACTTTTCAGCCGGTTCCATTACGCGCAACCGAAAGGGTTTCTCCTGCACGGCCCACCCGGCTGCGGCAAGACGTTGATCGGGAAAGCCACCGCCTACAATCTCACGCGCCAACTCCGCGAGCGGACCGGCCAGGACCGGCAAGAGTGCTTCATGCACATCAAAGGACCGGAGATCCTCAATATGTGGGTCGGCGAATCAGAGCGGATGGTGCGCGAGATTTTCACGCTGGCGCGCGAGAAACGAAAGCAAGGCTTTATGCCGTTCATGTTCATTGATGAGGCTGAGTCCATCCTCGGCACACGCCGCGCCGGCCGCTACTCCAACATCTTGTCCACGCTCGTGCCCATGTTCTGCTCGGAGATGGACGGGATTGAATCCCTGCACGATATCGTCATCATCCTCGCGTCCAACCGGGCGGATCTGATTGACCCGGCGATCCTCCGCCCCGGGCGTATTGACCGCAAAATCAAAGTCAGCCGGCCCGACAAGGACGGGACCCGGGAAATCTTCAAGATCTACCTCGGTCAAGACGTGCCGCTCGCCGGACCAATGGAGTCCTTGCTCGACGCGGTGGTCGGGACGCTCTTCTCCCGCCGGGAAGAAAATCGCTTCTTGGAAGTGCAACTCCGCAGCAGCCGCAGCCACATTCTTTACCGCGGCGATCTCAGCAGCGGCGCCATGATTGCTAGCATCGTCGAACGCGCGAAGGAATTGGCCATCAAACGCAGCATCGCCTCGCAAAAAGACGAAGGCATCAGCGAAGCGGATCTCCTGCAATCGATCGATCTCGAATACCACGAGAACGACATCTTCCCGCCCACCGACATCACGGAAGACTGGCTGAAGCTCCTCGATTACGACCCCGAAAACGTCGTCAAGATCGCCCCCATCCACGCCCGCAACCCCACCCGCACCAAAGGCCTCAGCCCGGTTGTCTGATGCAGCGCACACTCGGCATTGAGACGGAGTATGGCATCACGCTGGACGGAGCGGAATCCGTGGATGTGGTCGCGGAATCCATCGCGTTGGTGCGCAGCTACACGGAGCTGGAGCCGCCGGCGAAGGAGACGGAGATGAAGTGGAATTACGCGCGGGAAGACCCGCATTGGGACGCCCGGGGCTTTCGCGTCCAAGAACTGATGCAGGACTTCGATGAGGCGAAGTATTTCGTGCAAGACCTGAAACGCAACCTCAGCTTCCAGGAAATCAAAAGCGATCTCGTGCTCTCCAACGGCGCCCGCTTCTACAATGATCACGCCCACCCCGAGTATTCCACCCCGGAATGCAAAAGCCTCCGCGACATCATCGCGCAGGACAAAGCCGGCGAGTGGATCGTCGAGGAATGTGTCCGCCGCCGCAACGCGCAGATGCCGGACGGCACGGTGGTCAAGGTGTTCAAGAACAACACCGATTTTGTCGGCCACAGTTACGGCACGCACGACAATTATCTGATGGATCGCCGCGTGCCGTTTGCAACCGTGATTCGCGGCCTCACACCCTTTCTGGTCACCCGGCAACTCTACGCGGGTGCCGGCAAAGTCGGCGTGGAAGGCGATGCCGCGCCGCCCGGCAGCGGCTATCAGATCAGCCAACGCTCCGACTTTTTCAGCGTGCTCGTCTCCATTGATACGATGAACCGCCGGCCCATCATCAACACCCGCGACGAACCGCACGCCAACAGCGAGAAATACCGGCGCATGCACGTCATCATCGGCGACGCCAACATGAGCGAGGTCGCCGGCGCGCTCAAAATCGGCACCACCGCCCTCGTTCTGGATCTCCTCGAAGCCGGCGCCTGTCCGCTGCATCTGGATCTGGCCGACGCCGTCGCCTCCCTTAAAACGCTCTCGCGTGATCCTTCGCTCCAATCCCCACTCACACTCGCCGGCGGTCGGACCATCTCGCCCATTGATCTGCAACGCGAATATCTCGCCGCTGCGGAAAAACATCTGCGCGGTGCCGACGCCGACACCGATTGGGTACTCGGCAACTGGCGGCAGATTCTCGATGACCTCGAACGCGACCCGGCCTTATGCCGGGACCGGCTGGATTGGGTGGCGAAAAAGTGGCTGCTGGATACGTTTGTCGCGGCGGAGAAAATCCCGTGGACCGACCCGTGGCTGCAATCGCTCGATCTGCAATACCACGATGTCCGGCGCGACGAAGGCTTGGCGGCTGAATTGGTCCGGGTGGGCACGCTGCAACGATTCGTGACGGATGACGATATCCGCCACGCGATTCGGCATCCGCCGCCCGATACGCGCGCGTATTTTCGCGGGCGCTGCGTCGAGAAATTTGCGAAAGAGATGACGAGCGTCCAGTGGGACGAAATCGCCTTCGCCCACCAGACCGGCGAAGCAGCGCTCTCGCTGCTCAACGTTTTTGACGAAACCGACGTGCGCCGTTACAATCACGCCATTGACAACGCGACGGACGTGACGACATTGCTGCGGAGCTTGAACCACGAATTGAGGTAGCCATTATGCCAGACCGGATCCAGCGACCAACGGCACCTGCGCCGTGGGAAAAAAAGGAAGCCGACGAAGCCGGCCCGCGTCGCCCTGACGTGGGCGCGCCGGACACCAAGGAGTTGCTCAACAAAATGCGGCGCGTGGATCCGAACCAAGCCAAGCGTTACCGGCAACGCACGGGTGAATGAATGGATCACCCCACCCTGCCACCGCCGTTCCTCACCGGCGGCGATTTTCTGACCGTCCTCAAACACCACGGCTACGAACTCGCTCCCCGCCTCGCTGCCGCCACCGCCAAATTTGAAGTGACGCACGGCACCACCGTGCTTGCCATCAAATACAAAGACGGCGTCCTCGTCGCCGGCGACCGCCGCGCCACCGCCGGCAATCTCGTGATGTACGAGCGCGCCGAGAAACTCATCAACATTGACGAACGCTCCATCCTCGCCATCGCCGGGGTGCCCGCCGTGGCCTTTGAGATGGCGCGCGTCTTGGAACACAGTTTCAAGTATTACCAGCGCAGCCAGCTCCAGGAGATGAGTACCGCCGGCAAAGTCCGTTCCCTCTCCAAGCTCCTGAAAGAAAATCTGCCGCTCACGCTCCAAGGCGTCGGCATGGTGGTGCCGATCTTCTCGACGTTCGACGCCGCCGGGAAGGTGTACCTGTACGATGCATTGGGAGCGCAATTTGAGAGCACCGATTTTGCCGCCAGCGGGTCCGGGTCCCTCGCCGTGCGCAGCGTGCTCCACTACGTCAATACCTGGGGTGACAAACCGCTCGCCAAACTCACCGCCGCCGAAACCATCATCATTGCCTTGCGCGTCCTCGACACCGCCGCCGCGAGCGACACGGCCACCAGCGGTTACAACAGCAACGCGGACATTTTCCCCATCGTCCGCACCATCACCAAGACCGGCATCGAAGAAGTCCCGGCGGAGGCGTTGGCGAAGATTTACAAAACCGAAGTCTGACCATCATGACCGAAGAACCATATCGCTGGGTCGAAGCCATCGCGAACCGCCGCGAGTACATTGAGGATCAACTCCAACGCGGCAGCCCGATTGTCCTGCTCGATTTTGCGGAGGGCCTGCTGCTGTTCACCGTCAGCCGCGAAACCCGCAAGGTCTTTGAAATCTACGACCGGATCGGTTTCGCCGCGCTCGGCCACCCGGCGGACATCGAACGCCTGCGCCTCGCCGGCATTGACCTGGCGCACGTCGAAGGCTTCAACCGTTCCGTCCACGATGTCTCTCTCCGCCGGCTCGTAAACTTCGGCCTCAGCCCGGCGCTCAAAAACGCTTTCGAACAAGTCCACAGCGCGCCCTTCATCGTGAAGATGATCCTCGCCGAATTGGGCGCGGACGCCGGCCACGATCTGATCGTCAAACTGGATTATGACGGCTCGTACGGCCGCAGTGAAACGGAAATGCGGGAGCCATTCGACGTGGTGGCCGGCACGCGTGAAGCCGAACATCACATGTTGAATTATCTGCTGGAACATAACGGCAACGCCAAGCGCCCGCTCGATGACACGCTCCGGCTCGCCGCCCGCACGTGGGCCGTCGGCATGGCCATCTTGGAACACAACACGCAAGTCGAACCCGGAGCGGAGACGAAACTGCCGGATGGATTCGATGCCGCCAAAGTCTTGCGCGAACATCTCAAGTCGCGCCACGTCGAAGCCGGCATTCTCGACCGTACCTCGCCCCGCGATGCCAAGTTCCGGCTGCTGGATGACAAAGAGATTCGCGCCGCGCTCAAGGATTTATGAACCGCATCGTCGGTTTGGAAACCGAGTATGGTTGTCTCGTTCATACCGACGACCGGCAGAACGGTCCGGACTCGTTTCCGATTCGCGTCAAAAACCATCTCTTCCAAGTCGCCCACGCCGGCGCGATTGATCTGCATTACCGCGACTACGAAGAACCGCCCGGCAACGGCGGTTTCCTGCTCAACGGCGGCCGGCTCTACCTCGACATGGGCCACCTGGAATACGCCACGCCGGAATGCCTGACCGTCCGCGACATCGTGGCCTACGAACGCGCCGGCGATCTCTTGCTGCAACAAACGCTGGCGGAGATGGGGCTGACGGACCGGGTCTCGTTCGTCAAAAACAACATTGATCACCACACCGGCGCCACCTTCGGCTGCCACGAAAATTACCTGATGAACCGCGGCGCCGCGTTCACCCCGCAAGTGCTCGCCGCCCTGCTCTCGTTTCTGGCGACCCGGCAGATTTACACCGGCGCGGGACGCGTGGGGCAAGCCACGCCGCTGGCGTTTGAGTTCGATCCGCACCGGCAGCCGCCCCGCGTGCCGTTCCAGATTTCCCAACGCGCGGATCACATCGTCAATGATATCTACCAATGGGTGCAGTTCAACCGGGCCATCATCAATGCCCGCGACGAACCGCTGGCCGACTATCGCAAGTACCGGCGCCTGCACCTGCTGATCGGCGATTCCAACATGAGCGAATACGCCAACGCGTTGAAACTCGGCACCACCGCTATGGTGCTCGATTTGCTGGAAGAAGGCATGATCCCCAAACGTGTCGGCTTGCTCGATGCCGTTCAAGCCACCCGCGAAATTTCCCGCGATCAAGAATATCAATGGCTCGTCCGCCTCGAAAACGGCCAGACCCGGTCCGCGTTTGAAATCCAGCGTGCCTTTCTCACTCTCGCCCAAACCTACCTCGCCGGCACCGATCCGGAATACGATTGGATCTTGGGCGAATGGGCCGCCGTGCTCGACGGTCTCGAACGCGACCCGCTCTCGCAGGTGGGCAAAGTGGATTGGATCTCCAAAAAGTGGCTCCTGCAAATGTTCATGGAAGAAGAGAAAGTCGGCTGGGACGATCCCTGGCTGCAATCGCTCGATCTGGAATATCACAACCTCAATCCCCAGCGCAGCCTTTACCACGCCCTCATCGAACAAGGCCGGGCCGCGCCCCTCACCAGCCCCAGTCGCGCCACGTTTTGCCTCACCAATCCACCGGCCAACACCCGCGCCCAAGCGCGCGGCCTCGCCGTTGCCCAACTCTGCCAGCACAACGGCGGCTACATCATCAATTGGGATTCCATCGCGATCGAAAACCAAGACCCCCTCGTCATGGGCAACCCCTTCCATCCCTACCTCTCGGAAGTTCTGCAATTACTGGACGCGCCGCGCCGGCCCTCGAATCCGTCGTAGGTTTCTGATAAGGTCGCGCGTCATGGATTTATCGAACAAAGAGATCAGCCACCTCAAAGGGCGCGCGCAACTGTTGGAACCAACGGTCTTCCTCGGGAAACAAGGCGTCACTCCCGCGTTCCTGCAAAGCCTCGACGTGGCGTTGACCCATCACGAGCTGGTCAAAATCCGTTTCAGCGCTTTCAAAGACGAACGCCGCGAGGTCGCCGCCACCATCGCCACCCAAACCGCCAGTCACCTGGTCATGATCGTCGGTCACGTGGCCGTCTTCTACCGGCCCCGGCCGGTGGCGGCAGGTCGCGTCACGAAGTAAGCGTTCCCGCGAGGTCGCGGTACTCGCGCGGTGCGCGACCCACCAGTTGCCGGAACTGTTGGTGAAAATGCGACAGGTTGCTGAACCCGGCCGCGTAGGCAATCTCGGTGACCGGCTGATCCGTCTCCAGCAACGCCCGGCAGACTTCGCGGATGCGCAATTCGTTCACGTAAGCCACGAAGGTTTTGCCCAGCGCGCGTCAGCAGCATGGGCCCGCTTGCGTTCAGTGCCGGCAGCCACAAATACAACGTCGGCCGGGAACTCGAAATCAGCGACGAGAGCGAGAAACGCATCAGCAAAGAACTCCTCAAACGCGGCCTGCCACAGGACGAAACCCTCTTTGACCTCGGCGAAGTCAGTTTCCATTACGGCTGGACATTCCACCGCGCCGCGTGATGACCATCATCTACATGGAAGACGGTTGCCGGGTTATCGAACCGAAAAACAAAAACCACGGCAACGATCTCGCCCACTGGATGCCCAGCCTCAAGCCCGGCGACGAAGCCGCCTCGCCGCTCAACCCCGTTCTCTACGGGGCCGAGTAGGAAAGCCATGACCAAACGCGCTGTCGTCCGCCGGTCAAGCGCATTCTCACGCGCGCCGGACCGCCGCCACCAACCACCCGGTGAATGTGGGCGGGCGCCTGGCCGGTTGGTTAGTGTTGAACGGGCGTCCCGCCTGTTCGGCCGGAGTGACGACATCGAAAAACAGGCGAGACGCCTGTTCAACAATTCAGCGGCGAGTATTTCAAAGCACGCTCTGACCGGGGTCACCCCGGTCATGGTTTTCCGCTTGTCGAACCCGCGGCAGTTACCTCACTCCCGGTGTCAACGCGGCCCTGATCCGGAGCGGCAGCACCCGGCTGAGTAAGCCCCAAGGCCAGAGTCGGGCGGAATGCAAACACGCCGAGGCCTTGTCCAGAGTCGATTCCGCTGAACAACCTCCCGCCGAAAATCTTGGCCAAACATTTGGCTGCTGGCTTGGCGCAGTTTGAGCGATCGCAAAGTGGTTGGATAAATTTGATGGTCGAAAGTTTTCGCAGATCACAAATCAGCCGGAACTATGCAGTTGAAATCCGACTGCCCCTCACCCTGACCCTCTCCCCACTGGCGGGGAGAGGGGAATCGAAAAGTGAAACTTACCCACCAATCGGTGAGTCACCGGCAACATCCAAAACCAATCCCCTCGCCCCATTCGATGGGGAGAGGGTCAGGGTGAGGGGCAATCCGTCTGCATCGTTCCGGCTCAGCTCCGTCAGACTCGATTCGTCCAACTTGGCTCTGGTGCTGGTCGAACTCGTGCACTCCGCAGGGTCGCGTCTTAAGGGCGTATAGACTGGTTGCCAGAAATCCTTTCCGAAACGACAACCCACCCCTGCCCCTCCCAAGAGGGGAACACACGGAAACTCCCCTCCTTGGAGGGGCCGGGGGTGGGTTCCTCCGTTAATTGCTTTTGGCAATCGGTCTAGAACGACCCGCGCTTGGCACAAGCGCGGCTGCGGGCGCGGCCTTGCGCTTTTCCGAGTCGGTTGTCGCAAAGTCAGACACTGCCCCTCAAGGACGCGGCTTGCAGTTGCCGGCGCAATCTGGTTTGAATCGCGCTCACGAACATGATTACCAACATCCATTCACTCGCCAGCCTCCGCACGAACCGCCGCACCGGCCGCGTCTCGTCGTGGGACAAGACCGGCGGCAATTACGATTTCTGGACGCTTGCGCCCGGCGAAACCAAGGTGCTCGCCGACATTCGCGGTCCCGGTCAGATCACGCACATCTGGTTCGCGCAGCCATCGCATTTCCGCGAGGTGTTGCTGCGCATCACGTGGGACGACGCGCAGCAGCCGAGCGTGCTGTGCCCCGTCGGCGATTTCTTCGGGCTCGGCAACGGCATTGCCAATTCCTACCAGTCCGCCTTGTTCACCGCGTCGGCCAATGCCAACAACGTCATGGGCTATGATCCCGCTACCGGCAAGGCGCGCGCGTCGATGGTTGGGCTGAATTGTTATGCGCCGATGCCGTTCCGCAAACGCGCGAAGATCGAGTTGATCAACGAGAGCGACGAGCCGCACATGAAGTGGTTCTACATTGATTACGAGACGTTCACGGATGGGTGGGACAAGAATCTCGGTTACTTCCACGCCGAGTTCCGCCGCATGAATCCGTTCGGCGGCTGGGCGCCGGAGTTGCCGGTCAACACGCCCGACGTGGAGATCAAAAATACCGGCCGCTTCGCCTGGGACAGCAACTACGTCATCGCCGAGACGAAAGGCCGCGGCCAATACATCGGCTGCAACCTGAGCGTCGCCAACATCTGCGGCGGTTGGTGGGGCGAAGGCGACGACATGATTTGGGTGGACGGTTATAAGTGGCCGCCCGATCTCCACGGCACCGGCAGTGAAGATTACCTCGGCCACGCGTGGGGCATGCAAGCCAACGCCCACCTCCGCAACGGCTCGTCCATTTACGAGTTGCACACCAAAGGCTACCAGACGAGCTACGTGTTCCACCTCGAAAACCCGGTCTATTTCCAGCGTGAACTCAAAGCCACTATCGAAGTCGGCCACGGCAACCATCTCGGGAACGACGTCAGCAGCGTCGGCTACTGGTACGCCGCCAAGCCGACCGCCGTCCTCGCGCCGCCGCCCGTCCGGCAACGCCGCCCCGCGTTGCGCGATGCGTATGGCGTTTGGCGCAACGACCCCGCCAGCCAATGCCCCGGCCCGCGCATCACACTCCCCAAAGGCATTCATCCCGCCGGCAAGACAATCGTGCCGGTCTCCAACAAGATCGTTCGCTGGACCATCCCCAGCCTCCCGGCCAACACGAAACTCGCGCAACTGACCCGGACCCAAGCCCCCAGCTTTCAGGCCGGCCCGTCCGCGAAATTCCAACTCGCGCGCGCCGGTAACTCCCTGGCCCTCCGCGCAACGATCCGCGACAAACACCCGCGTCGCGCCAGCCCGAATTTCTGGGAAGGGACTTCGCTGGAAGTCTTCGGGGCGATTGACCACGACGGCGCCGAACCCGGCCAGATCGTTTTCCTCCCGCCGGTCGGGAGTCAGCCCGGCGAAACGCTCACTTACCGGCAAGCCCGCGTCATGCCCAACTCGCTGACGTTCCCCTGGCAGACCCGGCGCATCGCCGGCGGCTACGAACTGACCGCGTTGATCCCGTTCGAAACCCTCAACATCGATCCCACCCAAAATACGTTCCGCCTCGAAGTTGCCGTGAACATCCCGCAGCGCGGCGCCGCCACGTTGCGCGCCGCCGCGGCCGGCGTCACCAACGACGCGTATCGCAGTGCGCAACGTTTCGCGCGGGTCACGACCGGAAAGAAATCACGAACCACCTAACCGTGACACTCACCGGCCTGTTGCTGCTGGCCACACAATTCGCCAGCGACGCAACAACGAACAAAATGGAATCCCCGATGGAAATGACCTTCAAGGCGCAACTCGATGGCACGACCCAGCAGTATGTGCTCCGCTTACCGGCCCAGTTCGACGCGATCAAGCCGCACGATCTGGTGATCGCGTTGCACGGTCACAGCGCAGACCGGCAACAGTTCATCACGGACGGTCGCGGCGAATGCAAAGGCGCGCGCGACGTGGCGGCGAAACATTCGATGATCTACGTCTCGCCCGATTACCGGGGCAACTCGTGGATGGGTCCGGCCGCCGAGGCGGACATGGTCCAGTTGATCGGCGAACTGAAACAGAAGTACAAAATCCGCAATGTCTTCCTCGTCGGCGCTTCGATGGGCGGCACGGCGGTGCTGATCTTCACGGCATTGCACCCGAATCTCGTGGCCGGTGTCAGCAGCCAGAACGGCATCGCCAGCATGATGGATTACCGAACCAACTTCGCCGGCATCTTCGCCGCGATTCAGGCGTCCTACGGCGGCAGCCCCGAGACAGCCACGGCGGAATACCGGAAGCGGAGTCCGCTGTTCGCCCCGGAAAAGTTCACGATGCCGGTCGCGATCACTGTCGGCGAGAACGACACCATCGTCCCCCCGGCCACGACCCTCCAACTCGCCGAGGCGATCCAGAAAAAGGGCAACCGCAACGTGCTCGTCATCGCCCGCAAGGACGGCGGTCACGCGACCAATGATGAGGACACCGTGGCCGCGCTGGAATTCGTCATCGAACGCGCCGCCAAGCGTTAGCCCGATGGATTGTCGGGCAGGCGCTCCGCCTGCCGCGCCACCCCCTGACATCGCTCCGGCTCAGACCGTCAGCACGGTGATCCGATAGTCTCGGTGCGCCGCTTGGTAGTCCTCGGTTTTCAGCACGCGGAAACCGTGTGCCTGAAAATCGCGTTCGTACTCGAAACGAAAATGGTCCTGACCGTACACCAGCACCAGATGTCCCCCTGGCGCCAGCAGGCTTTTCAGGTGGGCGCACACCAGCGGGGGTAACTCCGGTTTGACCCACAGGTAATGCAACATCTCAGAACACGTAATCAAATCAAAAGGCTGCTCCGCCCGGTAATCCAGCACACCGGACTGTTGCAGCGTAACGTTCTGTGCCGCCTCACATCGCCGGCGCGCCCGCCGCACGGCTTCGCGCGACAAATCAATCCCGCGCAGCGTATCCACCCGGGGCGCCAGCAACATAGTGAACACCCCGATGCTACAAGCCACCTCCAACACCCGCCGGTAGCGCGCTTTCGGCAACGCCGCCAGCGTGCGCGCATACTTTGTCTGTTCGTACTCGCTGGTGGTGTACGACCACGGATCCGTTTCCGTCGCGTAGATGAAATTCACCGCCGCCGACTCGCTGCCGAGCTTTTCCTGAATTCGGTACCACAACGCACGTAGTGAAACTTCGCCCGTCACCACCCGCTTCAACAATGTCATCCCTCGCATCCCAATCTCCTTTTATCTCGT
>Ga0105046_10002645_pt1 | contig 28288 bp, 36 predicted proteins | sample MAT03_FD_78385 | JGI IMG/M metagenome (GOLD analysis project Ga0105046, IMG submission 78385) | Freshwater microbial communities from Lake Fryxell liftoff mats and glacier meltwater in Antarctica - MAT-03 (megahit assembly) | ecosystem: Environmental > Aquatic > Freshwater > Ice > Liftoff... | reverse complement strand
ATGATAAATACCTAATTCTATTCTAAAAAAAGCGTGCCTATAATTTTTAAAAGGATAATTACTAAATTTGCTAATATTTTTATAATCTTTATACTAAACAATCATGACAACTAAATCTCCAAAAATCAAATCTACTAACATTTCGGAAGAACATCGTTTTTACGATACTTTACTCAAAGATGTATTTTTTTTAGAATTCTAATTTTTTTAGCTTAAAAATGATGATGATGATTGTATAGAACTTCTCTTCTGGAAGGAATATAAAGAGACTAAAAAAGTAAAGATTTCTTATCGTCCCATAATTGTCGAATGCTTGAAAGATGCCAAAAAGATAACTAAAGAATCACAGAAAAATAATATATATCAAAAAATCAAAGCTTTGACAGAGATTCCACTTGATCTTGTCATTATGCCGGTGCTAGATAGCAAGGATAGTATCATACAATCAAAAAAATAGTATCGGAAATTCTAAAGATGATCAACAAGTTATTTTTTTTATAAAGAAAACGTAAAGTAAATTTTTCAGAAAAAGACTTTATTAAAGATGAGTTGACATGAGTATGATAATACAGACTTAGATTGCTGTGATTATGCCAATTATAAGAAAATAATGCTTGTATCATGACAAATCCAATGAAAGAAAGCAAAGCTAATAGATTATAAATCGAAATGAATAACTTAAAAGAAAACAGTGAATCTACTCAAGATCATTTCGAATCTATCAAAAAATAATAAAGATTTATTCTACTACTTTATCTGGAGTATTTTAAATAATTGTCCAGTGCATATTTGATACTATCAATTTCTGGAAATTTTACGGATCTTCTACAATCAGACATATCAAAAGATTTGTTTGATCAATCTTCCGCGAATTGGTTTCCTTTAAGGTTATCATTTCGCATAATTCTCAAAATGGATATCTATCTGTGAAATTAAGGTGCCGCAAATTCGTATATCTATTTTACTTTCAATTAAATCAACAATTGTTTTCTCAAAATACTCTTTTATTTTTGTGCAACAATATAATAACTAGTTGTTAACAATCCTAATCTATCAGCTTCCACAAAACAAGCACCATCTTGTGTTAATCTCTTTAAAAGTCTGGTAAAATGTTTTGGTAAAATATATAATTTAACCAAGAATTTGATTATCCAAAAAACTTTGTTAAAAAAAATATCGGCTTTGTCTATAAGAGGAGCTTGAAATCCTCCCTTGCTCAAATTTGTAGCTAATTTTATTTTAAATCCAGCTTGTTTTAATAAGGATATATATTCTGGAACAGTTGGAGTTCCGATAGCACCAACCAGTGGTTTTACTGCCTTCATTAAATTATAATGTTTTTGATTATCTTCGCAATAGTTGGGTAAAGAAACCCAATCCAAACAAGCAAAAATCCCATCAGGTTTTAAAAGCCTATAAATATCTTTGAATAATGCTGATAAATCTTTCGATAGACTGAATGCTTGAATTTGATAAATTGCATCATATTGTTCATCAGGAATTGGTAAAGGAATATTGTTCATATCGTCGACCATAAATGTACATTTATTTTCAAGTCCTATGTATTTGGCATAATTTCGGGCATTTTCCAATTGTCCTGGATCTAAATTAATGCCATCACATCTAGCTTCCGTAAGTTGAGTAATATGAATTGCTATTTTTCCTCTACCACATCCAATATCCAGAAAAGACTTATTGGAATTAAGATTTAAATCTTTTGCTAATATCTCTTCAAATAAAATTTGATTTTGCAAAATTCCTACATTTTCATCCATAAGAGGTGGAATATACATTTTTTCTACTTCACCGAGTGCACAAAGATGATTAATTACAGAATACCAATCTACTAATTTGGCTTTTATAACATCATAATAGTTTGAACCGAATTTAGAAGTTAAAAGATCTGTATCCTTCCAATCATAATCATAAATTGAATATGCATCAATAAAAGCATCTACTTTTTCTTCCGATAAAGTATATAAGAATGTGAAAGATTTTCCAATAGTCCAAAAACGATACAAGTGGTGTTTGATAAAAACGAAAACCATTTTACTGAAATATTATTTGAAATATTTCAAATATCATTAAACGTGTATTTTGTTATATGTTTTGGAAGAATAATTTATAAATAAAAATAATGAAAACGATCACCTATATTCATTTTTGACGATCGAAAATTAACATTTGATTAAATCACCGATATAAAAAAAAGGAAAATTTTATTATGGTAAAGTTTGTAACCAATTAATATAATTATTCATTGAATGATTCAATTGGATTGATTTCCAATTGACATCGAATCCAATACGTGTTCCTTCAGACTATAATATATTAAGAAAAAAAAACTCTTCAAAAAAAAATACCTGATAAATCCAAGGTTGATTATAATTTGATGTATTCGGCATAGCAGATAAAGGTATATTACAAACAATATCTGATTCATTTTCTATTCTCCAAAATCGATTTGTGAAATGTAAATCGATACAATTTGCATATGAAATATTTCCAACACGAGGTTTTCCAAAAGTATATACAAAAACAGGTTTTGTTGTTAGATTAGAGGATATATAAGCTGCACTCAGAGAAGATACTGCAGCTCCTAGTGAATGTCCAGATACAATAATTCTATCTACACATGATATATTTCCCAAAATCAATTGTTTTAATCTTGGTTGGATTTGTGCAAATAAGACACTGAATCCCGTATGAACCAATGTATCAGGAGAACAATTCCAATTATCATTGGTAAACTGCTTTAAAAAATAATGATCCTGTTTTTCTTGCAGTAAATTCTGTCTTATTGTAAAATCTATGAGCCATTCTTCTTCTGTCAAAGTTCCTCTCATTATTACGTATAATGTCTTATTTGTTTTATCCAAGGCAACATAGGCAAATAATGGAGCAGTTTTTTCTATAGTTCTAATCGTTCCTAGTAATTGTAACGATTCAGGAATATTCAAAGTTTTATTTTGATAGAAATATTCTAGACTCAAAACTTGCTGTCCGCAAAAAATTGCTAAATCTTTAGAAAATTCATCAGGAAATTCAGTAGGAGAAGGAAGATTTAGATTGAAATATTTGCATCTTTGGGGATCTAGAGAGCAACTATTTTGATTGAAAATTGCTCCTTCGATAGCTCCTCTATATTTTGAAATTAATATCACTGCTATGATGATTATAATGATTGCAATTACAATTACTAAAATCGCTACAGATATTATTATCCAGAATGCGATTTTTGCACCATCATTAGAAGCCATTCCGAACTATTCAACATGCAATAATTTTTTGATTTATTTCATGGAAAATCTTGATCAAATAAAAATATCTTCCAAACAAGACAATTTATATTGTAAAGATAATTCTGTTTACAGAATTTATTTTTAGGATAGGAATTTATAATGATTATTTATTTTGTAAACTTAAATTTCGAAGTATTTATATTGCTCTCTTTATTTAAATCAAATATTTTTAACTAGCGAATATAAATACATAATTATTTTATTTGGTAATAGTGTTAAAAATTTTATTGGTTAATTAGTTTTTCTAGATTATCTGTTTCCGATAACTTTAGAACTTTTATGTAAATCCTTAGACAATACTCTAAATAGTCACTTTTGGAAAATTTATTCAAATTACTCCCTTTTTCCGGTTATTATTCAACATAATGATGAATCGAAACATTTAGTTTGGATTGAGAATATAGATTGGGAATAAAATCACGAAAAGAAATATTATAAGTTGGAATCCATTTTTATTATTGGATTAAAATCGGATTAACTTTAGACAACTACTAAAAATCCTGATTTCATTATTTATGCTTTTAGTATAAAATTCCTATGAAATCTTTCATTCTCTATAGATTCAAAATCATATAGAAACTATCAATAAATGGTTAAAGACAGAAAAATATATCTATTTGATTTCTTTTTGTATTTATGCGCTATTAAATTCTATCCGTTATAATTTATAATGTCAGAAACCAATAAACTTATAAACAAATATTTGGAATCTTATTTATTACCTGAAGAATTCGACACATTAATACAAAATTTATATATCCAATACAATTTAAAGCCTTCTTTTCTAGAAACCGTTTTGAATATTATTAAAAAGATGGATCGTGAAAATTTATTAAAAGTAAAAGATAACATTAATGAGTTATTGAATAATGATGAAATCACAAAAAATATAATTGCCAAGAATAGCTCTGAAGAAATAGATACTATTCATAATTTTTCTAAACAAGGAAATGACGATGGAGAAATTGATATTAGTAAAGAAGAAAATAAGATTATCCAGGATATATCAGGAGAAATAAATGATATATTAAATCCTCAACAAAACGATGAACAATTACTTCAAGAAAAAATCGAATACAATTCTGATAATCCGAAAATAGATTCGGTTATAAATGAAGAACAAAAATCAGTTGAAGAACTTCAAATTCCAGAAATTTTAGAGATTAAAAAAAGGGAAAGAGATGATGAAACATCAGAAGAACCTGATTCAAAGGAACAAAAGATGAATCAATAAAGCTGTTTAATCCAAATAAATTATATTTCGTAAATGACTCGAATTCTATAAACATGTTTTTTGGTTCATAAGAAAATATTTGAGCATTTTTCTATTTGTTTATTTTCCATGTCTCTTAGTATTTCCCCTTGAATTCGATGAGAATGTTCGGTATACCATCCTTTCTGTCCAAGATCAGAAACTTCTGAAAATATCTGATCATATAATCTTCCACAAGTTTCGAGAGAAAATCTTTGTCTGGTAATTGCTGCAATTTGTGATCTATCTAGAGTACCTGCAGCTTGTATACCGACAAGGAAATCACCTAAAAAAAGATAAAAATGAATAAAAATTTACCCAAAGTATGACATCTAAATCCAGTAACTCCATTCAATACGGTTTCTTGAAATGCACCGTAATCACAAGTCAAAAGTGGAGTACCGCATAACATTGCTTCTACACCTGAACCTCCGAATGGTTCTATAAACAAAGTTGGCATTATACAACAATATGCATTCCCCAATAGAGCATTTCTTTCTCTACCATGAATTGGAGGTTTATATATGAGATTACTGCTTTTTTCTAACCACTCTTTTGGATCACCTTGACCACAAATTATTATTTTTCTATTTGTCCTGTTGGCAATCTCGATTACATTACACATTCCTTTTTCTGGAGTAATTCTCCCAAAATATAGAATATAATCTTGAGGTTTCAAGCATATATCCCATTCTGTCAAGTCATAATAATTAGGTACTACCCAATTGTAATTTTGACCTCCTTTGCCTTCTTTTCCAAGATGATAATGCATCCATGCACTAGATTCAAATATTCTAAATGCTAACCATGTATCAGGATAACCAATTCCAGTTTCTAAATGATAACATTGCGGAAGCAAACTTGCCAAATCTGGATGTACTTTTCCAAAAGTATGACAAATGATATCTCCAGGTTTTGCTCTTTCAGTGATTTCTTTGATTAAACAACTATTGAACAATGTCCAAACAGGACTACCTAATAAAGTTAGATATATATTTTAAAACCTATCTAAAATTGCATCCATTCCAACAAATTGGGAATTTTCTTTTTTTTGTAAAAGTTGGAGTAATCTAGATTCGCTCAAAATCATTACTTTTTCATCAGCTTCACTTTCACTTTGACCCTAGAAATCTTTTGAAAAAAAATATAAATATTCTACATTTCCATATTCTATAACATGATATCCATACATCTTCATCATTTTTGAAAACCTCAATACTTTACCAGTAAAAGCACAATGACTATATTTTGAAGTTACGCATGTATGAAATAATCCCTTTAACATTAATCCAATAAAACTCAATACCAATAAATGAAGAGTTGGTTTTTTCTTTAATAAATCCATTGTATTCTATAAATTTGAATTTTTAAATTGAAATCAAAGAAACGGATCAAATACGTACATTTAGAAAGAATAGTTTTTCTGTATTTGATTAGAGTTATAATGTTGATTCCGAGATTAATTCATCAAATATGGTTACAAGGAATTGATAATATTCCTTCGAAATATGAGACATTGAGATATTCTTGGCTTGAACATAATCCAACTTATTATTATAGGTTATGGGATGAAGTTCAATTATTAGAACTTTTGAGGAATACTTATCCGATGTTTTTACCTACCTATAGAAAGCTTATATATACTATTCAAAAAGTTCATTTTTTCGAATATATACTGATGTATCATTTTGGAGGAGTAATAGCTCACGTAGATATTTTAAATAATCAAAACATCGAAAGTATTTTGGAAGGAAATAAAATCGTATTTGCTTCTAAATTCGAAAAAAAATGTCTATCTATAAAAATACTATCTCAAAATAAAATCAAAGAAGGTCCATATCTAAGTACAGCATTTATGGCTAGTTGTGAAAGAAATCCATTCTGGTTAGAAGTATTGAGAGAGATGATGGTACAGAGTGCATTTGGAAAAGATATGGAATTATTCGAACCTTATATACATAGAAGTTCCGGTAGCACTTTATTAAGTATTGTATATTCAAAATTCAAACCTGTACAAACACGGATTCTAGAAAAGAAATATTTAGATCCTGCAAAAGGATTAAACTTGGCAAAAATGATCACACTTGTTGATTTTCGATCCAGTAAAAGACAAAATTTCAACTCTTTTATGGTTGATCAACATTACCATGTATGGTCAAAAAACAAAAAAATATTTCCAATTTTAATTTGCTCATTATTCCTTGTATTAGCAGCAGTTGTTATTAAAGTAACAATTTTGAAAAAAAGCAGACCACGAATTAAACAAGATAAAAAAACAAAATATATGTCTCAGATAATTGAAGTTACAAAATAAAATGCTGTATTTTCTTCTTCTATATACAATTCTTTTTCCTGATATCATAAAACATCTTTAAACGATCCCTTTTTTTTGGATTGCAAAAATATATTTTCGTCTTGTTTAAAAATCATCAAATCCGTTTTGGATATATATATATTAACTTTATTTTGAAATGGATGTAAATATCCAAAGTATTCTTAAAAAACATATACTCCTAATATATTACTATTGCTTAATGTATTCACGAATCCAAAATATATATACTTTCACATCGTTATTATTATTATGATCTGTATTTATAATTACGGAAGCTATTTTTAATATAATGATAAAGTTTAATTTATCGCTTTTAAATCTCATTATCTTTTATTATGTTCTTAATAGATATTAAATGGGTCAATATTCGGTTACCTTTTATTGGAATAATAATAATTTTAAATGTCCCCTTTGTCAAGAATGGACTGCAAATAATCAAAAAATGCAACATTTCCTTTCTAGTAAACATAGTGGAAATGTACACAAGTTAGGTGAATTTGAGGAACGATTTGCATGGAAAAATTTATCAAGTAGACTGGATTTATTACAGCAACAAGATAAAGAAAATCAGTTTTTTATACTGAATCCAGTAACAAAAAATAATTACAGTTATTTATTAAAACAAGTCATAATTAATGAAATAAACAACAAGCATATTGATAATAAAGTGAAAGAATTATCTTTTGATGACGAATTTGTAATTAATGGAATAAACAACAAGTGTATTGATAACAAAATGAAACAATTATCTTTTGATGAAGAATTAGAATTGGCAATAAAGATATCAAAAGATGATTATCAATATATAGATGAAGAAATGACTAAAATACAATTAAACGCAATAGAATTTGAAAATAAACGTATAGAAGAGATTATAACTCAAGAAACTCTCGTTTCAGAATTGTACGAAGATATGAAATTCATATGTATAGATCAATAAATAGTTAATGAAATTAAACTTGACGATGTATTATGCGGAAATATTAATTATGGTTGTAAAAACTGCGACATAAACCTCTTTCAAATGAATTATAATATCATCTGCTTTTTTTAAATAATACGAAAAAAATTGTTACATTTATTCTCTACTATTGGGAAAAACTCGAATTATTAATAGCTCGTACAATATTTGTTTGATAATTATTAATATTGTGGTTCAAAGTTTGAGAACCCCAATTTGATTGATAAATTAACCTATTTCCTTCTTGCCAATAAAGATATGGTAAATTCTCGTTTTGAAAATTCGGCATAGTAGATAATGGAAGAGATACGATAATATCTTCCTCATTTTCAATCCTCCAAAATCTTTTATTTAATAATCGTTCTACACATTTCGAATAAGCTTCGTTTCCAACTCTAGGTTTTCCAAAAGTATATACAAATATTTCTAAATTTGAAAATTGAATTGTAAGATATAATCCAGTAAGAGATGCGATTGCTGCTCCAAGTGAGTGTCCATATACAACAATCCTATCTATTTTGTCTTTATTTTGTAATACAATTTGAATAATTTCTTCTCGGAGTTGATTGAAAAGTGCATAAAATCCACTATGAACTGTTGTATCTGATGAGCACGACACTTGAGAAGAATTTCCTAATGTTGGAGGAAATAAAAATAGATTTTGTTTAAAATAAGTTTCGTTGAAATTAAATGCAAATTGCCAATCCTGACTTGTTTCAGCTCCTCTAAATGTCATATATAATGTTCTCGTATTTTGATCTAGAGCAACATAACCTAATGGAGTAATATCAGTATCTTTGAATCCATTTGGAAAATCACAAGTTGGACATCCTTGAATATAAGTGATAAATGTAAGAAAAGATGGTAGATTCAAATCATCACCATTCTTTTTCAAAAACGTGAGATTCATTTCTAATTGAGAGCCAAGTAATGCCAGATCGTTATTAAATGAATTTTCGAAAACTAGTGGTTCTGAAACTTCTAGATTTATATAATTGCATTTAAAAGGATCTACTTTGCATTCATTAGTATTATAAAATGCTCCCAAAGCCACAGTTTTCAATCTCTCTATAAAAACTACTGCAATAATCGTAAATATAATTACTGCAACAAGTAAAACTAAAAGTATGGTTAATGTTACAATGAATCCTATTTTCCATCCATTTTCATTTGCCATTTAATGAAAATAAAATATATCTTGAATTATTCAATAATAAATTATTCATCATCTTTATTTAATTTCGTAAATATTTATTTATATTAAACTCGAATATCTTTTGCGAAATAATTTTTACTAATTTCTTTTTGTAAAATTAAAAAACAACTTTGAGCAATTAATGAAAATATCTAATCAATAAATTTTTCTTCAATTATGTAATCTAAAATCAATAGGTTTAAAATAAATGATACAAAATTATATTTTCATTTACCAAGTATGTGAACTTTGATTGAAATTATTATCCATAATTTAATAAAGATAGTCATAAAAATATATTTTACGAATCTAATTTGATCAAACATTTTTAGATATGAATATCATTCGAGAATATAAATAAATGATTGTTTTTTTTTGGAAAACCATATAACACTTCAACTTTGCTTTTTATGTGTAATAAAATTTAAAAAAAACGAATTTAGTTATTTGCAAAATATAAAAAAAACAAATTTAGTTTATTGCGATTAATTTTCAATTTAAACTCTTATCAAAATATGATTTTTTGATATCTAATTTCAATTTATTATATATAAAATTCATATTTTTTAATCTAGATAGAATATTTACAAGAATAGATTTTAACTTGGAAAATTTTTCATGTTGATACCGTTTTAAAATCATACAAATAAATAAACTTACATTTTATTTTTGCGAAAGTAGAATTTGTTTCAGCTAGCTTAATTATTTTTATATGGTTTTAATTTGATCATTAAAAAATCTCGTTTTTGATCTTATAATTCCATAAAATAATTAAAGAAAGAATTTTTCGAAAAAAGCTCACAAATTGGTGATATTAAAATTCCATAATGGTTTTTATAGATATTACTGAAGAAATTTCCATTGCTTTTGTATATGTGTCATTTACAAGTTTTTATAATATATTCTTTTGCATTTGAAAATAAATCCATGGTTAATACTTTATAAAAAATAATTACAATGAAATTATGTTTTTAATAATTTTCCAAAAATATAAGATCAATTACCAGGATAATCTATTTTATCACCATATAGATCCTTTTAAATGCATATTTCATTCGTTTAAAAACGAATCATTAGCGCTTTCATTATTTATTTTGAAAATTTAAATGAGTCAAATTCAACTTCCAAGTGCTAAAGTTTTATGTAATGTTTTACTACAAGCAGAAAACTCTAAAGATAAATTAAAAATCAAAGAAGCTTTTTTACCAATTCTTCAAGCTGTTTTACCAAATATTTATGGGGATTTTCAGGTAGCAGAATACGATTGTTTACTAGAATCTTTTCCTAATAATAAGGAATGCGTAGTTTTATGTTCTGGTGGATTAGGAAGTACAACTTCTCTTTGGAGAGTAATATCTTCAAGTAGAGACCCTCGTATTTTTTTCGTAGAAGATTTATTCGAAAGAGAATTAGAATTAAATAGAAGAGAATGTATAAAAACTATTGCTATTGAATCCAAATCATCTACTGGATATCAATTTATTGATGAACAATCAAAGAAAACCTGGATAAATAGCATTACAATTCCTCCAAGTGCAAAAAATCTTTCGAGAAAATCGAGAATTATAATAATTATTGCTTCTATGTGGGAATTTTTCAATAATAATGAGAATTGTAATTTACCTTGTCTGATTTGGGGAAATATTCAAGATTGTAAAATTGTATTACAAGCAATGTCTCCTTGGGGATTTACACATTTTATACCTTTTCCAGATATGAGTACATCATTATTTGCATTCTGTGAATGTGAAAATATTAGTGATAGATTAAGAGAATTGAATGATATCAGATCAGATAATTTAGCCCCTTCACAAGTATTTCCTCGAAATGTATCCAATATTGTTTGCTCATGTTGGTCTAATATAAAAGATACAGAATATTCTTTTACGAATAGAATCAAAGATACTTATTCTCCATTCTTGAAAATGTGTGGAAAATGTAATGGTTGTAATAGATATATTGAAACTTGGAAAAATCTAACTATCGTAATTCCAACATTACGATTAGGAACTAGAATTATCGAAAATAGAGAAGACCATAGACATTACGAAAATATAAAAACATTGAAAATAGAAGAGAAAATCAAGAGAGGATTTTCCGAATTTATTGCCGATAAAAAAGATGGAAAGGATAAAAAAAAGAGAGGGAAAAAGAAAAAAATAGAGGAACAAGAAACTAAAAAAGATGAAGAAGAGGAGGAAGAAGAAGAGGATGAAGAAGAAGAAGAAGAAGAAGATGAAGAAATTAATGAAAATTCTATAATTTTAGAAGAAGAAGATTTTGCAAATATTCCTGAAATGGAAGAAAACCATGATGAAGATGTTGAACCAAATTACGAAGATTTTGGTGAATCCGATGGAGAATCCAGTAAAAAAAATAAAAAGAAAAGGATCATTTAAAATATTTTATTTGTGTAGACCTTATTAAATGCAGTCTGTTATTCCTATCGTGAGTAATGACAAGATTTCGAATATTAGAAAGAGGATTATCAAATTATTGGAAGAATCTAGAGATTTAGATATTTTAGGAAATTTTCCAACAATTAGATATTATAAAATGACTGTAATGGAATTCGAATTGGCCAAATCCCAATATTATTTATTCACTATATTTTTTGGTAAATTTCCAGATTCCGAAAGTAAAGTAGAAGCAATGTGTTTTGATATTCGTACTCTTTTAAAAGAAAAATATATAGTCTTAAATGACCAAATATGTTATGTGCCGATTACTCTTTCTGCAAAAAGATGGAATCAACTTTTATTAAAAAATAAAGATATTGGTGATTATACTTTTGAAACTGGAAAACTTACATTTCCGCTATATCTTGCAGAATTGACCTATATCTTTAAAAATATAAGATCATCTCCAATAATATGTTCTTCTTCTCAAGGTTGTGTACCTGTTAGTTTAGAACAATTTCAAAACGTAGTTGGATTAATTACTTTACCTGATGAGAGTATCGAAAATAGATTTGGTATTGTAAAAGAACCTATTATTATATCCTCTGAACTGTTATCATCACAATTAGATATAGACGAAAAAACAAATAGTATCATAAATATGACAGAGAAAGAATTAAAAGATATTCAAATTGAAAATCAAAATGTATATTCGAGATTGAAATCAGAAGAAACAAAAATGTATATTAAAGATTTACTTGTAAAAGGAAAATCTGAAGCTCATATTATTAGTAGTCTCTTATCGGACTCTTTTGATATCGTATTATCAAAATAAATACAGCGCATTCATAATTTTTAAATTTATATAATATTTCATATTAGTTGCTTATGGATAATTTTATTACTATTATAAATTCAAAAGATCAGAGATATGCTTTTAATAGAAAATATATATCTTATTTGAATACATTGAAGGATATGTTAGAAGATACCAATATAGATGAGAAGGTTTCTAATATAGATATAGTTTTGCAATATGCAGAAGTAGATATTTTACCATTGATCGGTAAATTTTCATAAAATTTTGATATTTAAAAGAACAATTTTGCATTCTTTGTAATTCTCAAAAAAATCCAAAAGATGGAACATTAGAAGCCGGAGAATGGGGAATATCTTTTTTGATAGATCATGATTATCAATTCGAAAAATTCGTATATATGGCTGATTTTTTAGATTTTTCGATTCTTTATACAACTTGCAAGAATTATTTTTTATTTTTAACCAAAACTATGAATGAAAATGATCTAAGAGAAAGATTCAAACTTCCAAACGATCTTACTTCTGATGAAAAGAAAAAGATATCTACTATTGGTGCATATGTTTTGAAAATCTAAATAGGATTATTGTATAAAAAATAAACAGACTCTTTTTTATGTTTTATTAAATTGTTTTTTTATTATCTGTATAAATTTTAATTTTATCAATTGGTATCTCATAATAATTTTACAATCCTATTAAAAAGTTGATATTCGAATACCATTTTATAATATCTATTTGGATCATTTTTATATCAGGAAATGCATTTATCTAAAAAGTTCGTTTTTTTTTGAATCATGATAAATTGTATGCTCAAGTAAAATCCATAGAGATCACAATCATACAACACAAAAATGTTACCACTTGAATTTTTTGGAGAATACATATATTTAAAGCGATTTTTAACAATAATAATTAAAGAAAATTATATTTTAAATTTAGTTTACTATTTTACAAATTTATATACGATGGCAATAATTAACGATATTAATACGTTGGAAAATCCAGCAATGTTCTGGTCCAGTGTTGCATTCTTGTAAATAATCATCTTGATAATTAATTTTCCTAGAGGAGCAGGATTTATTACAGCAATGATAGCATTTGCTCCCCAAGCTCGAGTCATTGCTCTTATTATAGCAATTGTGTTCTTGGCAATTGGATTAACATTGTTATTTATCAGCCTTTTTGTATAGGGGTTATTTAACCAATAAAACCATATTGGATTAATATTGTATAACGATAAATGCAGCAATAACCACATCGAGAGAAAATATTGTTGATAAAGATAGAATGGATCTAGTAATTAAATAATTTTTGGAAGAAGTACAAATCCCGAAAGGTAAATATTGGATCAGTATTGCGTATTTTAATGACTCAAAACGCGAATTGATATGGTATTAAGAATAGAATAATACATAGTCAATTATTGGTCGAAAAAAAACAAAGTTTATTTGGTTACGTAAGATAAAATGGATTTTAAAAAATCTTATGGATGACTTATTCGATACGATCATCCAAAATAACCATATTAAAAATTGGTCTAGAATCCATTTATAATAATTGGTTGATCTTTTTTAAAATTCATTCATATGCCAAATTCCTGGTCTAAAAGGTAAAACTCCCAAAGTATTTAAAATAGGTTTTTGACCGATACATATTGCTCCAGCTTTTTCAACTATTTTTTCAACAATTCCGGCTTTTCCTTCGCAAGAATTGGCATGATCTCCCATTGGATATATGGTAATTTTATCATTGACCCATCCATATCCACACCATTCTGCACCTCTATTATAAGCTTCTTTCAATTCTCGTAATGATGCAAGATTAGATCCTAAATCTTTGCAAGCTTGTTCGGCTTCCTTTCAAAAATTAAAAATAAAATTACTAAATCAATACTTGCATGTTATCGTAATGATAATCCTCACCCTCATTATAATAAAAAACTTCTATACCATCTTTGAAAATATTCGTAGAGGAATGATATTTCTCGGTTTTACCAAGAGCATTTTTCTTCTTCAGGTTTCTCGTTCCGAATATTAATGCTAGAATTATAAAAATAATTAGAGCAAATACTATAACAACAGAAAATATAATCAACAATTTTACCCAATTTTCCATCAAGTGTAAACAACTGTATATAATAGACGAATTTATTTTTCATCAACAATTTTCCATTAAATTCATCATACAAGTAGGATGAATACATATTCCTCTTTTATGCATTTCAAACAATGCATTACTATTTATAAAATTTCCACAACAATAACATTCGATATTTCTCTTTGGATGTTCTTCTCCAGGAAAAAGATATTCTACTTTATTATCTGAATAATTTGGAAATCCATTATATTGAGCGATTCTACATCTCTGTTTAGAGAACTTTTCCCATTCATTACCCAAAATACCACGAGTTGTTCCTGAACTTGTCCAAGAATCCGTTATTCTATTCTTTTTTTTATAATCTTTATCTTTTATTTTTTTATCGGAATTTTTTTCCTTTTTAATATTTTGCATTTTTCTCAAGCGATCTTTTACGGAATTCATCATCAAAGATTTATCTTGCATAAATTGATAAGCATTAGAATTATTTTCAGAGATTGATCCAATACTTGTTCTAGAACCTTCAGAAGTTCTTGCATTATTCGATGATCTCCTATTTTCTCCAGAAAGATTTTTCAATTCTTTATCCAATATTTTAACTTTTTCTTGATGTTGTTCATGGCGTGTTTGTATTGTTATTTGTGATAACATACGCATATCACGGGTGGAAACCTTTAATGTTAGTAGAATAATTATCTTACCCTCGTTTTTCTCTTATCGGCAACTTTCTTTTTGTTTCCAGAAGACATTTTTAATTAATAACTTTAAAATATTTGTTAAAATGCGCAAATGGAAGAAATAAATTCTAATTTAATTATAGTTATTATTCTATTAAAATGTGTTCTTGTGGTTGTGAACGTAATGATTGCTATCGTAATGATTGCTATCGTAATGATTGCTATCGTAAAAATGATTGTAGATCTAGATCGAATTGTAATCAAAGATCAAGAAATTGTAATGAATGTAATAAGCCCCGATACAACTGTAATCAATTCGTCAGATGTGAAATAGTTTGTCAATCTTGTTGTTATTGTAGCAAGTGCCAAAGAAAATATGCACATTAAAAAAAAAATAATGTTTTTTTGTAAAAATAAATAAATAAACTTTTATAATGAAGAACTTTTGTTGATTCGAAATACAAGTACTCCAATAAAAAGAATCAATGCAAATGTCGCTACTACAGTTCCAACTATCAAATCGGTCTTTGAATTATTTAGTCCTCCATCGATAGCTAATAAAAGTAACTAAAAATAACCATTCAGTTAATCCACTCATATCTTTATATAAATATAATAATACAATTTGTGGAATGCAAGCAATTGAAATTATTATGGTAGCGGTTAATGGTGTTTGTTTTGGTTTGTAGTTGGATTCTGTAATTTCGGAACTCATTTACGATAACTTTTTATGGGAAGTAAATATTTCGAAGAAGCTATTTATTTAATATATTTATTTTCGAAACCTTTTACAAATCGAAAATAAAATCCGTTGCTTCCCTTTTAATAAATGATCTATCTTTTCCATCCATAAATACTATCTTTCTATTATCAAAAGAAAATGTTCCTAAAACTATATTATTTTGAAAGAATTTTGCATCATAGATTTTTCCTTTTAATAGAGTTGTCGGTTTGCATTTTGATACACAATCTAAACTCATTCCCAATAATAAAGGTCCGATACCATTGATTTGTGTAATCTCTCCTTTTGCGATATCAGTATCATTTCTTTTTATCGATAATGAAGAGCCATTATATATTAATGTATATATTGTTTTTTGATTCATTTGTTCAATTTCAATAGATTCTAATTTTTCAAGATCCGAATAGAATACCAATCTTCTCTTTGAATCAATTTCGAATTTCCATCCTTTATTATTGATTCTACAAGAAGCAATAGTTCCTTCTCCATTTGGTTCAATTTCAAATTGCATTACAAAAGATTTGGAATTCGAAAATCTATATTCCGGATCAAAACAAGATAAAATATAATCTTGATCCAATTCGAAATAGTTTTGGACATTTTTTACAGTTTTTACATTTGATGAATAAATAGTAGTATTATTTTTTTTCCTTTCCCTCAAAAACAAAACCAAGAAGAGTATAAATAATGCTACAGCGAGAATTGAAATTACGATAAAAATTGTTAACCATTTTTTAAGTTTCATCACATCTATTATTAATTTACCAATTTTACCAAAATTTTTGAGCGTATTTTGAAAAAATATCAAAACAAAATTTCCGTATTAAATTATATTTATAAAAAATCGTATAAATAAACATAACAAATCATTTCTTCATCCAAAGGATCTATTATATAACATGGAATTTTATTTCCAATCCAAGATTTAGAAGCTCCAACATTTAAATACATATTATGATTTTCAACAAGCAAAATAGATCCATCCTTCATTATTAATTTTGTAAACTCTTCGCTTTCCGGGTCTTTGGTAATGATAAAATATAAAATCATTATTTTTAAATCATCGTTTTTCCCAACTACCCAAAAGAAATTTTTATCTTTTTCTTGAATACTCATATCCCAAAAACTTGGATTTACGTCTTTATCTATCTCTTCAAATTTCTCCCAAATAAAATCATCGAAATTTGGTAATCTATTCATTACTAACTTTAATAACTTTAATCCTTCTACATGAACTTGTTCCAAGATTTTCAGAGGAGGTAAATTGGAATCTATTTCCTGTTTATCGATTACTTCCATAAAGACTGACATTTAATAATTATAATTTTTATAAAACTTCAACGTATTACCTTTCTAGACATTGAACCATACAAATCATTTCGGAAAAGATAATAATTTATTTATTAGGAAACATTAAAGAATTCATAGTTTTAATGATTAGAGATGTTGGAACGTATTTCCCCTTATTGATACATGATTCTTTATAATCTTTTGTAGTGTTTAGGGAACCAGAAACGACTTGTCTTTCCAATTCTTTTTGAGATTTGATAATTTTATCAAATTGAGAACTTCTTTTTATAGGATGAATTCCATGTAATTTTAAACTAGCCCAAATATTCTTGAGTCGAGAATTAAGAGAAGCGTGTTCTTTAATTCCAGGACAAAACTCTTTCAAAGTTTTCATTACTATTTTATCATTTTCTTTAATTCCATGCCAACTAAAAAATACTAAATCATCCAAATCATCACTAGTAATTCTACAAATTGCCAAAAATTTTGCAAAATTATCTTGCGCAATATTCATTCTAATTCTCAATTCTTCATTATTATTATCGAGATTCAATACTGCCTTTTTTCGTCTAGTTTTTTTTAAATTTTCATCTTTATATTCCGTTTTTTCTTGAAGATAATCTATCAATTCCATAGTCATAAATTTTACATCATCAGGATCAATTCCTGCATCTTCACTAATATCTCCATCATCGCTCTTTAAAGATAGTATAAAATAACGATAAATAGATTTAGATACATCCCATATACTTGTATTTGAAGCAAATTGTAATAAATCTATACCATTTTCTTCTTTTAAAAATTCTTCAAGATTCGAATGATGATCTTGACATATATATAAATAAGGATAAAGCCATTTTCCTACTCCTTCAACAAATTGAACTTTATTCCATTCAAGAGTAATGAAGCTAAATAAACGTGCCAATAAAATTACTCCAAATTCATCAGTTTGAAATGTATTTTTTAATCTGGCCATTTTTTTACGACTAGCTGTTTGAGAATTATTAAAATTTGTTTGTTTGATAGTATCTGCCCAATTTAATGATGTTTTAAATTTATTGGTTCGATCTGGGTGTTTTGCCATTAAAGATGGATATAATCTCGAATGAAACATATAATATTCATACATCTCATTCTTTTTCCATGCTCCTTCATTATAATATAAATCAGATACAGACCAACTATCGGATATCAAAGACATTGCATCCATAACATTTATACTTGGATTATTTTCATTCGAAATCGGTAGATATGGATGTTTAACACTTCCATGAGAAGCAGTCAAATACATAGGAATGTGAAGATGTAACATACTCTCGATAAATGGGCTATTGTAACGATCAAATAATTGATATAAATAATCCCTATCGTGTTTCTCTGTCATAACGGCCGTTAATACTTCTTTTGCAGACATATCAGGAATAAATTCTCTAGATTCTTCTTCATCAAGCAATTTATGATTTAAAAGTGGTGATTTTTCGGCAATGGTATATAATTTGCAAACATGAATAGCTTCTTTCTCATTAAAAAACCTTTTCCCCTTTTCATTACGTCTTAATAAGAGACATGAACCTTCTAATATTATTATAGCTCTTCTCATATCTCCAAATGAACATCTAGCAATTTTTTCTAATCCTCCAAGTTCATTACATGCAATTATGATATCTTCCGCATCGCATATTTGATGTAAACGTTTAATAATGAGATTACAAGGAATCCTATTAAAGAATACTATTTTCAACAAAGAATTGGCATCCTTTTCTTTTTTTACTTTTGATTTTGCTACTTGTCGAATTGTAGCATTTTTAATACCTTCTATCGTACTTGCTTGGTAATCATTGACGGTTAAAATAAGAGGAGCAGGCCATTCATAATTGATTATATCTTCGATTACGATTTTACCATCTACTATTTTTTTCCTCCTCTTGTTTACCATTGAATTGATTCTCACAGGTTGTAAAATTCCATGTAATGGATGCTTTAATTTTTCTATATTATTTTCCGGAAGTTTCCAAAGAACTTTATATTGAGCTGCTGTTGCAATATCTTCTGCTTGGTCTAGAATTACAACGTGTGGAATTCCATTATTATTTCTTGCCATTGCAGGTATTATACCATCTAAAAGAAAAGATGCTTCATTATTTGGATTTCCTTTTTTCATATTCTTTTCCCTTTTACCGGTAACGATTGTATTCATATTAAATTCCTGAATAGAATATCCCATTACTTTAGCAACTAAATTTGAAGCAACTGTTTTACCTAGATGAATTATATCTACTTTTATTTTTTTACCACATCCAGGAGGACCAACAATCATTAATCCAAGCTTTGTGCCTTCTTTTTTTTGAAAATGGTCTTTTAACCATTGTTTTATTTCCGATATTTGTTGTTCATTGCCCATAAATTCCAAAAGTATTTTAGGGCGATATTTTTCTGTCCAAGATTCTGATTCTTTTTCTGTTTTTTCTTCCAATTTGAAATCAAAAGATACTTTTGGAGATTTTTGGGTAATCTTTACATTATTGGTTCTCATAGATTCTTTATCAAGTGGAATAAGAGATGGAAACTCTAATGAAATTCCTAAAGGATTAGATTCCTTTACAATTTTTAAAGATTCTTTGATAAGAATATCTTGAGAATGATCGAATTCTTTGATAAGAATATTTTGAGCTTTTTGTGGAGGATCTATTTCCATTTTGGATTCCTTGATAAACATGGGTTCCGAATTTTCGATAACTAAGGGTATCGAATCTACTTTATCATTTTTTTTCAAAGTGCAATTTGAGGTGGATGATTCGATCTCTACATCAGAAATAATTTCTGTAAATGAGGATTTTATAATTTGTCCCTTACTCTCACCAACTGCTTTAAACCAATTTTGATGATTAAGATGAATATTTTTATATTTCTTTGACATATTTAATTTTCAAACTTTTTTATTTTTCACAAAGAAATACGCTTAATCTATATTTTCAATAAAGCTTTTTTGTTCGATTTCTTCTGTTGTTTTTGCAGAATCTCCAATTAATTTCTTCTTCTCTGGATCCTCTTCTACTATAGTTTCTATTTCTACAATTCGTGGATCATCATCTTCTTCTTCGCTTAAAGATCTTTTTTCAAACATTTTAACGGGAACCATATCGAAGTGGAAAAACGTTTCCAATATATTTATCTCATGTTTTTCACTTTTTATTTCTTCTTGAACAAATTGTATTAATTGCTTTATATTATTAGGATTTTTTATTCGAATATTGTTCAATTGGTTTTTTGATAATAAATTTTTCAAACTCAATTTTTCTTCCAGTATTTCAAAATCTTCTAAATTTTCCAAAAACTTTGGAGTAGTTTTTGAAGTATTATGATTACGAATCTTTTTGGTATTTTTTACAGATTTATTTTTAATCTTGGGTATCTCTACGGGAATTGATTGGGTTGTTTTTTCTCGACCATTCAATTGTGGAAGAATTTTATGTATATTCTTTTTTTCATTCTCTTGTTCTCTGAGATCCTCTTGCAATGTTGAGTTAATTATCTCTCTTTGCTTTTGACGTATTATTTTTCTTTTTATATTATTTGCGTTTTTCAAAATACGATTCAAAATAACGATAAGAATGATTCCAATAATAATAGCAAATGCAGAAATTCCCAATATAATCAAAGTCTTTACGATTTGTTTCATGATCCGGTAATTTATTTTGAAATTCTTCTTGTTAACATATAACTATAGTAAATTTATACCATTTCGTAATCAAAATGACCGAAAAACATCCTCAAGATCCAGAATTTTCCTTTAAATTCGATAAGGATGATTTTGAAAATAAAATCAGAAATATGCCAAAATTAAGGAAAGATAAACTCTATGTGGATTCAGAAAGGATAAAAAGGATTCGTTATATGGATATGGCACATGCATTGTATATAGATTCAGAAAAATATAATACTTATCAAGAAAGATTTGATAAATTATTTGAAAGATATGAGGAATTATATATCGGATCTCCGGGATTATTTCAAGCAGCAATAAATAGAAATATGTATGATGGAGAAGTAGGAAAAGTAGTAAAAGCATTTCAATCTGCAAACGGAGATGCTCAACAAATTTATAAAAATTTAGATGCTTATAATGATGCTTGTGCAAACGAAGCTATTAAGAAAATTAATGAATTTAAACAATCGGCAGAATTAACCACAAATGAACAAAATAAGATTAATTCTATAATAGAAAAACATAAACAAGAAAATAAATAATATAAAATTTGCGCTTAAATTAATAAAATCATCATTACGTAAATGAGTTCTAGTGTATATTTAAGCGTATCGTCATTTTGTCCTTGTAAAATTCGAGCATTAGATAAAATGTTTGATTTATCTCCTGATTTATCTCCTGATATATATCCTCAAGATATTAAAGTGAAATCTGCTATTATGGATATCAAGATTTTAGATCATTGTAATGAAATGAAGAATAATAATTATGATCTTGGTCCTATTGGAATAAATTTGAAAACCAAATCGATTTTTAATACGATTGGATATGATAGAATTAAAGATCTGGAAGATGATACAACTATTGTATTATTTCTCGATAACAATATATCACTTCAAAAATTATCTAAAGATCTGGAAATATTTTTATCAAAAAGTTTTCCAAAACGACATCCAAGAAGCTTTTTCAACTATTGCAGGTTTTTAATAAACTAAAATTTAATTTTTATAGATTCGCGAATAAACAAGCTTTTGGAATCCAATTATTTGATTCTATTAACATCAAATATAAAATGAAACCCAATAATGTAGAAATATCTACAAAAGAAGGAATTTGGACTTTTATCGATAAAGTTTATACTTCATTAAAATATGAATCTTTAAATATTTATAGAATCACATTATTAATTCTATTGGCCCCTAAATTTCCAACAATTAGACATACAGATCATTTTTTAACTTTGAATCCATTAAAAAAATTTAACAATATTCCTCACAATTTATACCCAACAGATTATAAGGATTTAATTCCTTATGCATTAAAATTATTGTCTCAAAATAATTATCCAATGTATTTTAGAATATTTTTCGAAACTTTTATCGAACATGAACCAATCGAAAATCCATCGATTACGAATGCTATTACTTTATGTAATAGAGATATTTCATTATTTAATTATGAAAATATGGGATTATTTCAATTTTATACCGAATATTTTACCGGTGATATTTGGCAACACATGAAACTTAGTTTTATTTATTTTTTAAAAGTTTGTCAATTCGAGGCCGGCTATTCGAAATATTGTGAAATACAATTATTAAAAAAGAAAAAGAAAAAGAAAAAAAAGATTAATTATCTCAAGCTTATAAAAAAAAACGATTTGGAAGATAGTTGCTTAATATGCAAAAATAATTCTGATATTCAATGTTGTGAACAAACTTTATATTGTAAATCTTGCGCTGAAAAATTGGCAGAAAGAATGAATTATGTTTCATGTTGGATTTGCAAGAAAATATTATATCCATAATAAAATAATGTATTTACATCTAACCAAATTTGACAAGGTGACATTTCCAATATGTATTTTTTTTTTCATTCCAGTTATTACATTTGGATCTTTTTATATTAATGGATCTGAATGGATTAAAACGAACTGTAATATATCATCTATTCTAATTGAAAAACAAGTAGAATATAATATTTTATTATTGAAATCAAAAACATGGATCGAAGGAAAAATTTACACTAAAGAATTTGAATCCAATTGGCAATATATATTATTGCTATTATACTGATAAATATGAAATCAAATGGTTTATTAATTATAAAACAAGGGAATTTTAACTATTGTATTCTTCTCTATTCCAATCTTAATAATGTTACAATTTACTATATGTGGAAAATGAGGATTAAATCCAAAGTTATGTTTACAAACAAACAATTAAATGGAAATAGTAATTAATTTTCTTTCCATTTATGTCCACAAGATCTACATGTGAAAAATTCTGTAGAAGGTTCGTCAGCACCCCGTAATTGTATTGTAAAATAATCCACATTTTGCTTCTTGCATTTTCTACATGTTGCATCTCCACCATCTCCGTAAACGTTTTTCTTCATAAATTCTTCATGATCGAAATTTCTAGTTTGATCATGATAATCGGATAGCTGTCTCTCGGACATTGTTGCTGAATAACAAGGATCTATTTCTATATAATAAACAAATCATTAATTATTACCAAGAAATCTTTCTGGATTTTTTACTATAAACATACAAAGACTTCGTATTCGTCTTGCATACTGTTCATAATTGAATACAAACCAATTGTAATAAACAGTTTGTTCCATAGCCCAGATGACGATTTCTGTTTTTTGATTGCTTTTGGAAAATGCTTCGCTCAATAATAATCGAGCATTTTCCCTACGAATATATCCAATGGTTTTTTCACAGTTATTATTCCACTCTTTATCAACCCATTCTTGAATCTGTTCATCTAATCTTTTTTCTAAATCTATATCAAAATTAGCATTCTTTTTTTTCTTTTTTAGATTTTTAGATTCGAGATTATCCTTTTTCTGTTCGGGTTTTTTTCGTTTTTTTGTTTCCTTTTTAGTAATAGCTATATCATCTTGTGCAAAATCATATTCTTCTTCTTTAATGTCGAGAGAAGATGTCATACCAAATTTATTTTTCAAATGTAGCAAAATTTTAATGATAGAAGGATTGATAAATAAAGACAAGAATTTGATCCTTGAAAATATTTTGCGATCTACAAATAAAAATACGCGAATGAAGGAAAATATTAACTATTTTTCCCCGAATCTCAAATTTCGATTTCAACATTAAATAATCAACATGTACCAATTATTGGATTTTTAAATGCACATTATAATGAAAAAGATTTTAAAACTTGGAAATTCGAAAAAATACCAAAAGATATATTTATGAAATTTTTAGAAGTATGTTTATTATCAAATATTGTTTTTGATGAAAGTGAACAAATTTGTATTCCTATAGATATGCTATGGTACAATTTTCATATTTTGGTTACATATCAAATTCTTACTCCTTTGATTGCAAGATTATGTTCAATTGATTGGAGAAATTGGATTTATACTATTCCATATGTAGAACAAAATAAATATGGTCTTGTTTTACGAAAAACGAAATTTAATGAAAATCCATCTTTACCAATAATATTGAATACATTGAAATTCGAAAAATTGAGTCTGGAAAGATGCGAATTAACCCCAAGAATTTTCGAATAACGAAATTATATCTATATAATTGTACATTTGATAAATTAAGGATTAATTTGCAACAAATTCAACATTTAGAGATTGTAGTTTTCGTACCATGTTCGATATCTACTAGCATTTCCGATCAATCTAAATCTGTTTTAAAAACTTTTATTTATCGTAATTCATCCTCAAAAGGAAAAGATTTTACAACGTATCAACATTTAGGTTTAAAATCATTTATACAGAATTTGTATTATATGGAATTAGAAGGAATTTGTTTAAATAAGGATATTTTCCTTTTGAAAAATTCAAAAATAAAATCAGCAGTGTTTAAAAACATTTTATTTAACAAGAATTTGATAATTCGGAGTTTAGAAAAGAAGAAAAAACAATTTATATTTCTAATATTCCTATAATTTTGGAAGAGTATTTAAATTTAATATCACATACAAAACCACTTTTAGAAGATTCGATAAATAAGCGCACATTCATACAAGATTATCATTTTAGAGATTAATAAAATTATTTCAATTCTTAATGGATACTTTTCTATCAGAGACTTTTTTTGATGTAGAATCAGATATTGCTGTAAAACTAGCAAAAACTACGGGAATATTTGCTGATTTATTCAACTCTTCTACTTTTTGGAGAGACCAAGCCAAAAAATATAATATTCCTGAAAATAACAAAATGATGCAAATCAAAAATGAAATACGAAAGATAAATAATACGAAAAATATTCCTACTCATGTTATTTGCACTCATTTCGAATCTCCACATGCTTTATGGTATATTTTGGATGTGAATACTCAAAATGATCTAGTTCATATACTTTATCGATCAGAAAGAACTATTACATTTATTTCTTATTCCACTACTAAAAGAGTTGAAGAACCGGAACAATTATACGAAGGAATGATCACTAGAAGTGGAATACTTGGGAAAAAAACAAGTGATTTTTTCCATGAAGAACATCCACGAGCCTTTAAAAGATTAGAACAAAAATCGATAAAAAATTTTAATATTGATGCGATTCATTATTGTGAATATATTATTGAAAAAACATTTCCTTTTAAGGTTATTTATTGGCAAAATGATATTTTTGATTTTGAAATCCAAAGAAAACTTCAATATTTGGGTATTCAAGTAAGAATAGAACATATATTTATTTCGAAAATTCTTATTAGCATTATTTATTATTGCGAAAGATCCAAATGTTTTAAAATCGGATTGTACGAAAATGATATTTGGGTAGAAAATATAATCTCATTAGATTTTAAAAATGAAGACGTAAATTTTAGTTTAGGTGGAAAATTTTGGTGCTTTAGGTAAAATCAAATTTTTAAAAATTTAAAAAAGAGTAGAAATAACAAAATCCTCAATATTTTGTATCTCAAGAATGAACTATTTAACTCTATCGCGATTCCTATTAATTTTGATTTTTCGGTAATTAAAGTTAGAGATAATAATATATATCTGAAAGAACTAGAAAAATCTAATTTGATTTCAATCGATTTAACAAATATGCAAAATACACAAACGTTTCATTTAGGAAAAGAAAATAATAATTGCGGAATAAATTTATTCCATAAATTTATATGTTGTTGGAAACCTATAGATGGAAAATTATACATATCAGATTACAATTCAAACTGTTCTTTTAATATTTATTATGCTTGTTTAGGGAAAAGTGATATCGGATCAAGCAATGGACAGAAAAAGAGATATACAGATATAATATCTACAGATGATGGAATTATTGTACGTATTGAAAAGTCAAAATATATTCTGGTAGAATTCTAGACGATTTTTTTCATATTATTACAATGGACTGTGAAGAATCTTGTAATACGGTTTATATTGTGATTAAAAAGAGAAATATCATTGCCCTTTACCAACAGGCAGCCAAAATATTATCTACAGCATGGCAAAAAATCATTCAAATAGCATCAGATCCATTAGTTGATAAAAACATAGAAGAACAAGCTAAAATTGTGATTGAAATTCTAGAATTGGCAAGCGGAAATACTTGGTCAGATTTCGAATTGCAAAAGAAATTCTTATTCAAAGTTACTTTGTTATTTCAAAACTTGACACAAATTCTAGAAAATAATTCAGAAGTAAAGGTTTTTATAACTAAAAATAAGGAAGCATTAGCCGTATTTGCTACAACTATAATTCAAAAAGGAAAACCTCAATATTTATTTTTTGATAAACTCGAAACTTTAAAAACCGAATATGAACCCGATTTAAAACATTATTATAATCTTGTTGAAGGAATGATATAAATGATTTTACAATATTCTAAAATCTTTTGGTAATTTCCAAGGTTGACGAGATCTTGTAAATTTCTGTTTTTCGAAATCTATTCCAAGATAATCTTGTATTTCTATCCATGATCTTTTATTTCCCATTCCATATTTTTCGTCTATTATTTTTCCAGTCATTATATCTTTTATTTTTTTTATAGATTTGTCTCTTTCATCACTTATATCGTGATCCCAAAATGTTTTTCTATAATCTCTTTTCCACAAATGATATATTACTGAAAATCGTGGTCCGACAAGATCAAATCCATGAGATAAAGCTCTAACACCCATAAACATTTCCTCTCCAAAGAATAAATATGGTGTATCAGGATGAAACGGAACTTGTCTTACAAAATCAGAATGAGAAAACATAAAACATGCAGCAAAAATCGGTACATATTGTGGAGTTTTCGGAATAGGTAATAGACTAGTTACTGATTCGAATTCCACAATACCTTCACCATTAAAATTTTTAAGCTGTTCATATCGAAATCCTTTTCGTACTAAAATACGATTGTGAATCTTTCCTTGTTTATTTTCATATCTTTCGTATCCTTCAGGATACATAGTAATTACGGTTTTCATTGGTCTTTTCGTTTTAAATAACATATCTAATAATTCTACATCCCAACCTGGCTCAAATCTCATATGTGAATCACACATCATATAATAATCTTGATCTTGTAATAATCCTTCACAAATTGATCTTGCATGTGTTGGTCCTCTTGCCATACGATAATTCAATGTAATAATTTGAATATTCTTTCCATATTCAATTTTAGGGTCATTTTTCGCATTAATTGCATGACAAGTCGAAGAATCATGTACATCATTTTGTTCAACAACTCCTACAAAAATTCTTTTAGGATTAAAAGCTTTGTCATATAAATCTTGCAGAGTAAAGCATAATTCCGGATCTCTATAAGAAGAGATCGATACAAAAATAGATGGCTCTAAAACTTCTTTTCTACTTCCAAATTTCTTTTCTAATTTTCTCTTTTCTTTTTCATCCATGATAATCGGAAGATGAGGAAAAGCAGCATTTAATCGTTTATTTCTTTCCGAAAGTAAAACAATAGAAAGAGTAATTGCAAGTGTTATTATTAATACCGAAACAACCACAATACCAATGATAAGGATCGTTTTATTTTTTTCGGATAATTTTTTTTTCGAATCCATTTAATTCTTCTTGAAAAATTAATCTTCCTACAGAATTAAATAATTATTTTTATCTAATCTAAAATGATTAGTAATATTCATTTTAGATTAGATCGGAAAAAGAAATTTTCACGAGGTATTATATTTCTTCAAATTCTATATTTGAACACGATAATAATATTGAAGCATAAATATCAGATGATTGTAATACTTTCAATCCCTATAATATTATTTTTGCAGAATTTTGATGAATAAATACATCAAATATTCCATTTTTAATATATAATGATAATAGAATGTCGAATTTCATTCAAGAAACCAAAGAGATTTATAATAAATTACTCGATACTGAAACTACGATTAATGAAATTGAAAAGGAAATTGAAAAATCTTCGAATTTAGCAAAAGAAAATTTAGATAATTCAAATAAAGAATTAATCGAATTCATTGAGCAAGCTGGAGTAATTTTGGATAAAAATGAAGATCTAAAGAAAGAAAATGAAGATCTAAAGAAAGAAAATGAAGAT
>Ga0105046_10002644_pt1 | contig 28297 bp, 30 predicted proteins | sample MAT03_FD_78385 | JGI IMG/M metagenome (GOLD analysis project Ga0105046, IMG submission 78385) | Freshwater microbial communities from Lake Fryxell liftoff mats and glacier meltwater in Antarctica - MAT-03 (megahit assembly) | ecosystem: Environmental > Aquatic > Freshwater > Ice > Liftoff... | reverse complement strand
TACTGGCCGGTGCCCGGAGAAAACCAGTGGGCGGCGTCGAGTGCCTGGATCTGGGCCAGGGTCATGTCCTTTACTGACCCGGTCCCGTCCGTGGTCCGGTTCACGGTCGCGTCATGGATCACAACCAGGCGATCGTCGCTGGTGGCCCGGACGTCCATTTCCAGCGTGTCCGCGCCACGATCGGTGAGAGCGGTCGCGAAAGCGAAGAGTGTGCTTGACGGGGCCTCCAGTTCGCCTCCCTGATGAGCCATGTTCATGGTCTCGGCATCCCGCATGATCCAGGGGTTGTAAGGCGGCGGCACGCTGGCCGATACCAACGAAGGCACCAGCAGGACGCAACAGAAGACGATGGACGCAGCGAGGCGTTTCAAAGAATCCCTTCCCTCTCCCGGTTCAATTCAGGCGAAGGTTACCCCAGCCTGATGCGGGACTAGCTCCGGTTCTTGCCGGGAACCGGGATCAGCGGCTTGATCTTCTGGATCAGCGGCTGGGTGACCTGAATGAAAGCGCCTCCGAAAAGGATCCCGAAGAAAACCAGGCCTGCGACCGGACCGCCCTGCCCCTGCGAATAGGAGAAGACGGCGAAGGCGATTGCGACGAAGAGTGAAACCGGAATGATCATCGAGTGGAATCCTACCGAAATCAGGTGGACGGACTACTTGCCCATCGCAGCGCTGGTGTCGTTTAGAAACTGCGAAACGGCCGCAACTGCGCCATCGGTGTCTTCCGCGTCAGCAACCAGGCGCACCAGCTTCGAGCCGATGATGACGCCGTCACTGATCCGCCCCACCTCCGCGGCCTGATCCGGGGTGCCGATCCCGAATCCGACAGCCACCGGGACTTCGGCCCTGCTCTTGACGTCGTCAACCAGATCCTGGAGGTGTACCGGCACTTCCTGGCGCTCGCCGGTGGTGCCGACCGAAGAGACGACATAAACGAATCCGGCGGCGATCCGGCAGATTTCTTCCCGGCGTTCACCGAGCGTGGTCGGCGCAATCAGCGGAATCACGGCGAGGCCGGCGGCGTTCAGCAGGTCCCGGGTCTTTTCGTCTTCACCGAGCGGCAGGTCGGGCACAATCACCCCGGACGCTCCGGCGGCAACGGCGCGCTCGGCGAAGGCCGCCGGGCCGTCCTGGCCGAGGACCATGTTCGTATAGGCCATGAGGACCACCGGAACCCGGTCCTTGACCGCACGACAGGTGTCGAGTACGTCTTCGAACTTGACTCCGGATTTCAGTGCGGCGGTTGCCGCGTTGTGGATGACCGGCCCGTCGGCCAACGGGTCGGAATATGGAACTCCGAGCTCGATCAGGTCGGCTCCGGAATCGGCATAAGCGTTGGCGATATGGACCGATACATCGGCGTCGGGGAAGCCGCCCATCATGTAGGGCATGAGTGCGGCGCGGCCTTCAGCCTTCGCCTCGGCGAAAGCGGATTCGATACGGGCTGCACCCACGGAAGTCGTCTCAGGCATTTTCGTCCATCCCCAGTACTTCCGCCAGGTCCTTGTCACCACGCCCGGAGAGGCAGACGACGTCGTAACCATCCCCCGCCACCTTGCCTTCGCCGAGCAGCCAGGCGATCGCGTGGGAGGACTCGAGCGCCGGGATGATGCCTTCCATGCGGCTCAGTTCCTTGAAGGCGTTGACCGCCTCGGTGTCGGTCACCGATACGTACGTGGCCCGTTTGGTGTCACGAAGATAGGCATGCTCGGGGCCGACGCCGGGATAGTCGAGCCCGGCAGAGATCGAGTGGGCCTCGAGGATCTGACCCTCTTCGTCGGCGATCACCGCTGACATCGAACCGTGGAGGACCGAGGTCCGGCCGGCGCTGAGCGAAGCGCCATGGCGATCCGTGTCGATGCCTTCGCCAGCCGCTTCGACGCCGATCAGCGCCACGTCTTTATCCGGAACGAAAGCGGTGAAAGTACCGATGGCGTTCGAGCCCCCACCAACACAGGCGATCACGCGCTCGGGCAGGAAACCTTCAGCTTCGAGTGCCTGGGATCGGGCTTCGTCTCCGATGATCCGCTGGAGATCCCTGACCAGGAGCGGAAACGGTGCCGGTCCGACAACCGAGCCGATCACGTAGTGGGTGGTGTCGACGTTGGCCACCCAGTCACGAATCGCGGCGCTGACGGCTTCCTTCAGGGTCTTGGCACCAACCTCGACCGGAACAACCTCTGCCCCGAGCAGGCCCATGCGCTCGACGTTCGGGCGTTGACGGCGGATGTCCTCGCTGCCCATGAATACGATGCATTCGACGTCGAGCAGAGCACAGGCCGTGGCCGTGGCGACACCGTGCTGTCCGGCCCCGGTCTCGGCGATGATCCGCTTCTTGCCCATGCGTTTGGCCAGCAGGACCTGGCCGAGGGCATTATTGATCTTGTGGGCGCCGGTGTGGGCCAGGTCTTCGCGCTTCAGGTAGATCCTCCGACCCACCCGCTCGCTGAGCCTTCCGGCGAGGTAGAGCGGGGTCGGCCGGCCGACGTAGTCGCGCTGGAGGTCGGCCAGGTTCTTCATGAATGCCTCGTCGATCCTGGCCTCGGCCCAGGCCGCCTCGAGCTCGTCGAGTGCCGGGATCAGGGTCTCCGGCACGTAACGGCCGCCGTACGGACCAAAACGACCGGAAATTTCCTGCATGGACTGGTGGACCCGCTGGTGCTGTGTTTCCATCTCAGGCCACCGGTGTGTAATGGGCAGCTTCGAAGAACCGGGCCATCTTGAAGTGGTCCTTGAGGCCGGGCTCGGACTCCACCCCGCTGGCGACGTCCACGGCATCAGGCCGGGTCTTCCGGATCGCATCAGTCACGTTGTCGGAGGTGAGGCCACCGGCGAGAATGAACGGGGTGTCGGAATGGTGCCCGGCTAGCAGTTCCCAGTCGAAAGTCTTGCCGGATCCACCGAACTTGCCGGTTCCGCCCGTGTCGAAAAGGTGGAAATCGGTGCGGTAAGCGGCAGCCGCGGGGATGTCACCCGCGTCAGCAACGTGGATCGCCTTGATCACCTTCACCCCGGTGCGGCGGGCAACTTCGTTGCAGAAAGACATGCCTTCATTGCCGCTGAGCTGGACCATGCTGAGGTTGGCGTTCTGAACCGCTTCGACCACGCGGTCAAGCGTCGGATTCGTGAACACCCCTACGATCTCGGCATCGCGCCGGAAGGCCGCCCCGATCTCCGCAGCGTCAGAGAACTTGACCCGACGGGGGCTGTCTTTGGTGTGAATCAGGCCGATCGCCCAGGCGCCGAGGCCAACTGCTTCTTCGGCGTCTTCAAGATTCGTTATTCCACAGACCTTTACCTTCATGCATCAAGGTTAAGGGAACGGCATTACGGGGGTACCGGCGCCCACGGAAAAGGGGCCCGACCGGGCCCCTTTTCTGTCGTGGAATCGTCTTGTAACGTTTGCGAAAGGTTTATTGGCCGAAGCCCGGAGGCAGCTGCGGTTCGGGCTGCTGCCGGGATCCGCTGTCCGGCGGAGACGAATCGGATGATGAATCGGCGGGACGGGCGCCAAGGGTGACCGTGAGGTCCTGCGAATTGCCATCACGATCGACTGTCAGGTCGACCTTGTCGCCAACCTTGGCGGCATTTATCAGGGCCACCACTTCGTCCATCGAAGTGACTTCGTCACCGTTTACGCTGGTGATGATGTCGCCGCCCGTGAGGACCTTGGCACCTTCGACGGTGACTGCTTCGTTGCCGCCCTTGAGGCCGGCCTTGTCGGCGCCGCTGCCACTGGTTACTTCCTGAACCAGGATGCCCGCATCCATGTCGAGGTTGAGGGCGTCGGAGATCTGCGGGCTCAGCGGAGCACCGCTGATTCCGAGGAAGGCGTGCTCGACCGTCCCGTCTTCCTTGAGCTGGTCAACGACGCTGGTGACGGTGTTCGCCGGGATCGCGAAACCGATGCCGACGCTGCCGTTGCTGCTGCCGCCGGTGGCGATCTGCGAGTTGACGCCGATCACTTCGCCGTCGGCATTGATCAGCGGACCACCCGAGTTGCCGGGGTTGATCGAGGCGTCGGTCTGGATCACGTTGGAGATCGAGAAGCCGTTGGTGCTCTGGATCTCACGCTGGAGTGCCGAGACGATGCCGGTCGTGACCGTGCGGTCAAGGCCAAAGGGGTTACCGATCGCCACCACCGGGTCGCCGACTTTCATTTTGTCCGAGTCACCGATTGAAAGCGGCTGCATGACGTCTGCAGGAGCGTCCACCTTGAGCAGGGCAAGGTCGCTCGATTCATCGGTACCGATCACTTCGGCGTCGTAGGTGGTGTCGGAATCACCGAGGGTCACGGTGATGCTGTCCGAGCCGCTGACCACGTGGTTATTGGTGACCATGTGGCCCTCTTTGTCAATCAGGAAGCCGGAACCGGTGGCGGTGCCTTGCTGCGACTGGCCGTAAGGATCGAACTGCGAGCCTCCTTCGGATACGCCAGACGCGGTGATGAAGCCGACACCGGCGCTGTCACGTTCGTAAATCTGGTTGACCAGGCCCTGATCTCCATCGCTGCTTGCATTTGAAACGGGACTGGCCGTCGCAATAGTTTTCGTGGTGGTTTCGTTCTTGCCGACGAGCCCGGCCGAGACGGCACCGAATCCAAGCACGGCAACAACAAGGCCGCCAAGGAAGGCGGCCATGATCATCGTTTTGAGGGAACTGCTGCGACTATTCATTGCGGCATCATGCACCGCCCGCATTCGCCTTGCCTAAGCCGTTTCTTAGACTTTCCTAAAGGCTGTGGCCGGGCCGCCGGGTCAGGCCAGGGCGAAGAGCAGGTAACCGACGGCTCCGAGGTAGATCAGGAACCCGACTGCGGTGAGTCCGCGCTTGACCTTGCGCGCCCGCGAGACCGCAGCGATGCCGTAAAGGAAGAGCGCCGAGGCAAGCAGGACGCCGATCAGGGTGAACCGGTCAGCGCTCCGCCTGAGGTCATCCGCTGCTTCGAACTCGACCGTTGCCTCTTCGGCAAGCAGGTCACCCTCTTCGTAAAAAGGCTGCACATAGGCCGGGCTGCTGCCGGCGAACGGTGAATCTGCGCTGCTGCCGGAATTCTCCCAGAGCCGGATCGCCTGGCTCAGGTCAGGACTCAGCTCGTCCCGGATATAGCGGGCTGCCTCCGCGTTGCCGGCAAGCACCGCCTTCGAGTAATCGACGAAGAGCTGCTCGTCGATCGAGCGCTGAACGTCCCCCCGGCCATAGGCGTCGACGCTCTCGGCTGTTTTCGTGCTGGCAACCTGGAACTGCCGCAGAGAGTCGCCGCGATCGAGGTCGGCGCGATAAGCGGAGAAACCGGCAGCGATGGCAGCCAGGCTCAGCAATATCGCCAGCACGAGCTCGAACCGCCGCGAACGCTCACCGACCGGGACCAGGTCATTGACTGTCGTCGGCACGTCGACCATCAGAACAGGTTCACCACCACCACGGTCGCCCCGGCCAGCAGGAATGCGGTGCCACCGCCAGTCAGACCGAGTCGCCAACGCCTGAGCCAGATCACCGACGCCACACCGAAAAGAGCCAGGGAGATCGCGAAAAGCACCGTGGCGAAAACGAACTTGTCGCCCCGCTCGTCGTAGAAGTCAGCACGTTCGAACTCCTGGCCGGCTTTCGTCTGAAGCTCCTCCCCTTCCGCATAGGCGGCCGGAAAATAGGCCGGTTTGTCGCCGGAGAACGGGGTTTGCTCATTGGTGTCCGCCCAGACCTCAAGGGCATCCTTCAGGGTGGGGCTGAACTGGATCAGGTAGGCCGCGAGATCGTTGTCTCCCTGCTGGCTCGCCAGTGCGTATTCCATGAAGATCGTCTGGTCCAGGGCTTTCTCCTGGTCACCGTTCGAGTAGGCATCAAAAGCCTCCGCCCGGGTGCGTTCTGCCTTCTGCAGATTGCTGAGCTGCTGCCCGTCGTCCCGATCGCCAATGTAGGCGGAACCCGCTGTGAGCAGCGCCGCCGTTCCGAGCAGGACCGCGATCAGGATCTCGAACCGGGGTGTCCGGACACGCTCGGTATCGGGCTGACCGAACTCTTCCGTCAAACCTTCTTTTCCTCGGTCTTCACTCACCGAAGCCGGACGATAAGCAACGCGGCGGCGGATTCAGGGCAGGTTCAGGGCAGGAAATGCTCGGTGGTGCTGTCGCTGCTTCCTGCCAGCTCCCGCACCTTGCGCCCGGGTTCGCCTGAGCGCATCAATGCTTCGCCGATCAGGGCGGCATCCACGCCTACCCTTTCGAGCTCGACCAGTTCCTCGCGGTGCGAGATACCGCTCTCGGAAACGACCGTTTTGCCGGCCGGCACGTCGGTGATTAAGTCGTATGTGGTCTGGACGTCGACCACCCCGGTGTCAAGATTGCGGTTGTTGATGCCGATTACTTCAGCCTCGGCCTCGAGCGCACGATCGAGTTCGGCTTCGTCGTGGACTTCGACCAGGCAGTCCAGGTCGAGGTCCCAGGCTTCGGCCTGGAAGGCCTTGAGCCGTTTGTCATCCAGCACCGCGACGATCAGCAGGACGGCGTCGGCCCCGCCCACCGCAGCTTCGACCAGCTGGTAGCGGTCAACCACGAAGTCTTTGCGGATGATCGGCAGGCCGCAGGCGGCGCGGGCCGTGTTGAGGTCAGCGAGCTCCCCGCCAAAGTGCGTTGTGTCGGTCAGCACGGACAGCGCCGCCGCGCCGCCCTGCTCGTAGGCCTTCACCTGAGATGCCAGGTCGGTGCCCAAAGCGATGTCACCGGCGCTCGGTGAGCGGCGTTTGTATTCGCAGATCAGCGACATGCCCGGACGGGTCAGAGCTTCGCGGAAAGGACGGTCCTTGTCCCGCTGCCCGAGGCGCGCTTCCAGGTCGGCCAGCGGCACTTCGCGGCGACGTTGGTCGACGCCCTGGCTCGCGGCCGAAATCAGTTGCTCAAGAATTCCCACTAGGTGAGTGAACCTTACCGGTCGGCGGTGAAGCTGACGAGGCGTGAAAGAACGCCTGCGGCAGCGCCCGAGTCGATTGCTTCACGGGCGGCCTCGACCCCGGCCGCGAAATCATCCGCCTGGCCACCCACGTAGATGGCGGCGGCGGCGTTCAGCAGGACCAGATCACGGCGCGGTGAGCGCTCGCCTTCGAGTACGGCCCTGGTCGCATCGGCGTTGTCTTCCGGTGTGCCGCCGGCTACCGTGGACAGGTCGGCAAGTTCGATCCCGTAGTCGCCCGGATTAACGATCAACTCACGGGTGCTGCCATCCACGACCTCGATCATGCGCGACGGACCCGAGATTGAAATTTCGTCGAGGCCATCGTCACCGGCAACCACCAGAGCCGCTTCGCACTCCAGCCCGACCAGGGCTTCGGCGATCGTCTCCTGGTATTGACGGTCGGCAACCCCGATCACCTGACGCGACGCTCCAGCCGGGTTGGTCAGGGGGCCGAGGAAGTTGAAGATCGTGCGGACGGCGAGTTCTTTTCTCACCGGCGCGACATGAGCCATCGCCTGGTGATGCCTGGGCGCGAAAAGGAACCCGAAACCGACTTCGTCGATCGAACGGCCGACCAGGGCAGAGTCGAGCTCGATGTCGACACCAAGGGCTTCAAGCAGGTCAGCGGAACCGCTGAGGCTGGTATTCGAACGGTTGCCATGTTTGGCCACCGCGCAGCCGGCGCCTGCAGCAACGATCGCTGCGGTGGTCGACACGTTAAACGTCGAAGGGCCGCCTCCGGTTCCGGCCGTATCGACCAGGTCACCGCGCGTGGCATTCACCGGGGTCGCCAGCGAGCGCATGGTGCGGGCCAGTCCGACCAGTTCGGGCACGGTCTCCCCTTTGGTCCGCAGGCTGATCAGGAAAGCGCCGGTCTGGACCTCCGACGAACGGCCTTCCATGATCTCGGAGAGCACGGCCGATGCGTGGTCAGCGGTCAGGTGGTTTCCGGAGGCGACCGCGTCGATCGCCCGGGTCAAGACTTCATTCGGCATTTCCGTCTCCTTTTTCGACGTATTCGACACCGATGAAATTCGCGATCATCGACATGCCACGCGGGGTCAGCACCGATTCGGGGTGGAACTGGACACCTTCGGCCGGCAGCTCGCGGTGCCTCACCCCCATCACGATCTCGCCGTAGGTCGAGCTGACCTCCAGCTCGTCGGGGATGTCGGGCCCGGCGATCAGGGAGTGGTAACGGCCGACCAGCAGCGGGTTGGGCAGGCCTTCGTAGATCGTCCTGCCGTCATGGTCGATCTCGGCATTCTTGCCGTGGACCGGCTCGCCCTGGACCACGCTGCCACCGAAAGCCTGGACCATGGCCTGGTGGCCAAGGCAGACCCCTAGCACCGGGATCCCTGCCCGCGCGAATGCGGGGATCGCTTCAAGTGAAATGCCGGCTTCGTTGGGGGTGCAGGGGCCAGGCGAGACGACCACGTGGTCGTAGCCTTCTTCAAGCAACTCGGGCACCGTCCGGACGTCATTCCTGACCACTTCGACTTCCGCACCGAGCTCACCCAGGAACTGAACCAGGTTGTAGGTGAAGGAGTCGTAGTTGTCGATCACGAGGACTTTCATCTCAGGCCCAGTCCGGGTTTTCACAGGCGACTTCCACCGCGCGGACCATCGCTTTGGCTTTGTTCACTGACTCTTCGTACTCATATGCAGGCTTGGCATCGGCCACGGTTCCGCCGCCGGCCTGGATGTGAACCTGGCCGTCCTTGATCAGCGCGGTGCGGATGTGGATCGCAGTATCGAGGTCACCGCCCCATGAGAGGTAACCAATCGCGCCGCCATAAGAGCAACGTTTCACCGTCTCCATCTCGTCGATGATCTGCATCGCCCGGACCTTGGGTGCGCCGGAAAGCGTGCCGGCCGGAAGTGCGGAACGAAGCACGTCGAGCGCGCCGACCCCGGGCTTCAGCTGGCCGGTGACCCGGCTGACGATGTGCATAACGTGGGAATAGGTTTCGACCACCATCAGTTCTTCGACCTTGACCGTGCCGTAGACCGCTTCGCGGCCGATGTCGTTGCGGGCCAGGTCGACCAGCATCACGTGCTCGGCCCGTTCTTTCGGATCAGAGATCAGCTCTTCGGCCAGGCGGCGGTCTTCTTCTTCACTTCCACCGCGCGGAGACGTGCCGGCGATCGGCCGGATCTCCACCACGTCACCATGCACCTTCAGGAGCGGCTCGGGTGAGGCGCCAGCGATCTGGAAGTCACCGAATTCGAGGAAGTACATGTACGGCGACGGGTTGACCGACCGCAGACCCCGATAAATCGAAAACGCTTCGGCCCTGGCCGGGGCCGAAAACCGCTGCGAGGGCACAACCTGGAAAGCATCGCCGGCATAGATGTATTCGACGATCCTGGCGACGGTCGCTTCGAACTTCTCGCGGGAAACGTTCGACTCGAAGGCCGGAGCTTCAACCGATTCAGTTCCTTCAACGGCCGGCACCGGACCACGCAGCCGTTCACGCACGGCCGAAATCTTTTCTGCGGCGCTCTTGTAGGCAGCTTCGATTCCACCGTCATCGGCGAAAGCGCAGGCCAGGATCGTCATCTCGTTGTGCAGGTGGTCAAAGATCACCATGACGTCGGTGATCATCAGGGCCAGATCGGGCAGCCCCAGCGGATCCGGGTTCGGGGGTCCGAGTGGCTCGACGGTGCGCACCAGGTCGTAACCAAAAAGTCCGACTGCCCCGCCCGCGAAAGGCGGCAGGCCCGGGACTTCGGCCACGCGGTAACGCTCGAGGTGATCAGCCACGGCTTTGTAGGGATCGGGAGCATCGGTCTGAGAAAGGGTTTCCCCTTCACCTGACATCGCGTCACCGGGAAATTCGGAAAGGACCCCGTCGCTCCAGCGCAGAATCGAGCGGGGCTGGGTGCCGAGGAACGAATAACGGCCAACCTGGCCGCGCTCGGCAGATTCAAGCAGGAAGCAGGGCCCGGCATCCCGCAATTTGAGCAGAGCCGAAACCGGGGTCTCGCAGTCGTCAGTGAAGGTCAGCTTCACCGGGACGACGTTCGACTCTCCGGTCAGATTGCGGGCGGCTTCAAGGCTCGGCTCGAGCCGGGAAGTCAGATCAGGCGCGGCGGCCATTCAGAACCTCCATGACCTGGTCAAGGCCGACATCCCTCGACTTCAGGAGAACCGTGAGGTGGAAAATCACATCAGCCGCTTCATTGGCCACCCGTTCGTCACTCTCTTCGCGCACGGCCCGGGTCACCTCTTCGGCTTCTTCGAGGACTTTTTCCGCGGCCAGGCCGGGGTTGTCGAGCAGCTCGACCGTGTAGCTGCCTTCAGGGCGCTCGGTGGCACGGGAGGCCAGGGTGCGCTCCAGTTCGGCCAGGGCCTCTTCGTTCACCGGCTCGGGCGAACCGCCGGTTTCGAGGCCGCGATAGAAGCAGGTGCGCTCGCCGGTGTGGCAGGCCGGCCCGGCCGGCTCGACCAGGGCGAGCAGAGCATCGCCATCGCAATCGACCCGGAGCTGCCGGACCTTCTGGATGTTCCCCGAGGTCTCGCCTTTCTTCCAGATCTCCTGACGCGAGCGGCTGAAGTAGTGGATCAAACCGGTCTGCTCGGTCAGCTTCAGGGAGTCTTCGTTCATGTAAGCCATGGTCAGGACCTCGCCGGAGTCGGCGTCCTGCGCGATGCAGGGCACCAGTCCGTCTTCATCGAAATCGACTTCAATCCGCGGCGCGTTACTCACCGGTGGTCCCCGAACCGGTTTCCAGGCCGGTGTCTCCAGCCGAAAGCGGCACGTACCACCGGCCTGCTTCCTTGATCAGTTCGACCGGGGCCGAGCTGTTGCTGCCGCTCAGGTCGACCGTTGCCCGGTCGCCATCGATCGAGATGTCCTCGACCTTCAGGGTCGGCTGCGTCGCACCCTGCTGCTTGAGGATGGTCGCGGTTTCCTTGACGCACTTGGCGTAGGTATCGAAGGTTGCCTTGACCCCGCTGGGCTGCATCACCGCACAGAATCCCTGCGCGTCCTGCTCTTGACTCACTTTGTTGATCTGGGCGATCAGCTCCGTGATCGCCGTTTCGTCTTCCGAGTTGCCGGAATCGGAACCGCTTCCACAGCCAGTTGCGGCAAGGGCAATCACGGCAAGCAGGGACACGATCGTGAGCTTCAGTTTCATACGCCAATCCTACGGAGTGTTGGTAACGGCAGATTGACCGCTTGGCCCGGCTTCGAAATCCAGATCGGCTTTTCCGCCACAACCAGGTCCGAATCACCATCGCGGGCCACGGGAAATGTCGATCTGAATCGCCGTCCAGCCATGAAGCGGAAGAAAGGCAAGGGCGGATGCATCTGAGCAAACGCTCCGAAGATTCCGGGTCGACTTTGCCTCCGTATAAAGGGCGAAGTCGACCCGGAACCAACTCGCCCAGCGTGCCGCAGATTCCGGGTCGACTTTGCCACCGTATGAAGAGTGAAGTCGACCCGGAACCCCGTTCCAGCGGGGTGGGGGCGATCAGCACACAATATGCGTGTGGATCGCCCCCACCCGAGTCACGGAAGGTTGATTTAAGTCACGGAAGGTTGATTTAAGTCACGGAAGGTTGATTTAAGTCACGGAAGCTTTACTTAAATCACGGAAGGTTGATTCGAGTCACGAAACAGCCCCCACTCGAGTCACAGTGGGTTGACCTGCTCGGCTGCTCGGGCTATTCGATCCCGAGGCGGTCGAGCATGTCGACGTCGCGGCGCCACTTCTTTCGCACCTTGACCTGAAGGTCCAGGTGGACTTTGGCTTTCAGTTCTTCTTCGATGTCGCGGCGGGCTCCCCGGCCGATTTCGCCGATCTTGAAGCCCTGCTTGCCGATCAGGATGCCCTTCTGGGACTCGGATTCGACCCAGATTTCCGCTTCTACCGTGACCAGGCCGTCCTCGCGCTCGCTGATGTTCCGCACCTTGACTTCCACCGAATGCGGCACTTCGTCACGGGTCCGGATCAGGATCTCGCCGCGGATCAGCTCGGCGAGCAGCTGCTCCTCCGGCTGGTCGGAATGGTCTTCCGGGGGATACATGTAGGGGCCTTCCGGCATCAGGGTGCCGAGGTGGTCGGTAAGTTCCTGAACCCCTTCCCCCTTGAGCGCGCTGATCGGGAAGACTTCATCGACACCCTTGAGTTCGGCGGCGGCGGCCAGCACGGGAATGATGTTCCGACCGAGGCGATCGGCCTTGTTGACCGCGCAGACAACCCTGGTGTTGCCTTTGATCGCCAGCAGCGACTCGGCGATGAACCGGTCGCCCGCACCCACCCCTTCCTCGCCGTTGATCACCAGCAGAGCCACATCGGCGTCGTTCAGCTCACGCTCGACGCTCTTCTGCATGCGCTGGGTGAGCTCGTCCCGCGGCCGCTGGACTCCGGGCAGGTCGATCATCACCAGCTGGTTGCCTGTTTCGAGGTCGGTCGCGATGCCGCGGATTGCGCGCCTGGTGGTCTGGGGCCGGACGGTGGCGATGGCCACCTTGGCCCCGACGATCGCGTTGACCAGGGTCGACTTGCCGACGTTGGGCCGTCCGGCAAGGCCGACGAATCCGGAGCGGGTTGTTTCAGGTTCAGCCATTGTCGAGACCCATCATGACGCGGTCCTGGACTTCGAACATCTCGCCCGAGTCGGTTTCGTGGTCATAACCGCAAAGGTGGAGCACGCCGTGGACCACCGCTTCGGTCACGTCAGTGCAGAAGTCGGGACAGATGATCACGTCACCAAGCTCGCGTGGGCCGATGCTGGGACCGTCTTCATCCACCGGGAAAGAAAGCACGTCAGTCGGCTTGTCCCTGTCCCTGAATTGAAGATTGAGAGCGTGGATCCGCTTTTCGTCGACAACCTCCACCGCGAGGTGGCCGTCTCCCACTCCGACCGCTTCAAGGGTCGCCGATACCGCCGGCCCGAACTCGGCCGGCACGTCAGACAGGTCGATGCTCACCGGTTGTGCTCGCGTTCGTCGTGCTCGCCGTAGGCGGCGACGATGCGCTGGACCAGGCGATGCCTGACCACGTCGGATCCGCCGAACTTGACGAAGCTGACATCGTCGATGTCTTCGAGGATGTCGCGCACGACGACCAGGCCGGACTTGTTGTCCCGCGGCAGGTCGATCTGGGTGACGTCGCCGGTCACCACCATCTTCGAGTTGAAACCGAGCCGGGTCAGGAACATCTTCATCTGCTCGGGAGTGGTGTTCTGGGCTTCGTCGAGGATCACGAAAGCGTCGTTGAGCGTGCGGCCGCGCATGAAAGCGAGCGGCGCCACCTCGATCACGCCGCGGTCGAAATAGCCGTTGACCCGGTCCGGGTCGAGCATGTCGTAGAGCGCATCAAAGAGCGGGCGAAGATAAGGGTCGACTTTCGCCTGGAGGTCACCCGGCAGGAAACCGAGGCTCTCGCCGGCTTCAACTGCAGGACGGGTCAGGATGATCCGCTGGACTTCACCTTCGATCAGGGAGGCCGCAGCCATCGCCACGGCGAGGAAAGTCTTGCCGGTACCGGCCGGACCGATTCCAAACGTGACCGTGTTCTCGCGGATCGAATCAACGTAAATCTTCTGGTTGACCGTCTTCGGCACGACCCTCGTGTTCCGGTTGTGCCAGACGACGTCATTCAGCATCTCCGCCGGGCGCCGCGACGACTGGATCGCATTCTTGACCGAGTCCAGGGTGGCCGGCTCGACTTCGTTTCCGCCTTCGATCAGGTCAACCATCTCTTCGACCAGGCGGGCCGCTTCATCCATCTCTTCGTTGTCGCCCTCGAGGGTCAGCTGATTTCCGCGCAGGTGGACCTTGCTGGAAGTGCGTTCACGCAGGGCTCGCAGCACGGAATCCCCGGATCCGGCCAGCTCGGCCGCGACGTCGTTTTCGAGGGTCAGGGTTCTACGAGGCAAGGTGTTCCCGCACCGCCGTGCTTACCCGCTTGCCATCTGCCCGGCCCGCGACCTTGTCTTTGAGGGCTCCCATGACCTGGCCCATCTGCTTCTGCTCGGTGGCACCGGTCGATTCGACCGCTTCGGCGACCAGGGCGTTCAGTTCTTCATCACTCAGCTGGGCTGGCAGGTAGGCGGTGATCAACCCGGCTTCGAAGCGCTCGGCTTCGGCCTGTTCGTCGCGACCCGCATTGGCATAGGCCTCGGCCGCTTCGATGCGCTTCTTGCGTTCGCGCTGCAGCGCGGCAACTTCGTCGTTCTTGCCGAGTTTGGCGTCCTGCTGGAGGACGTCCTGGATCATGCGGAGGGCTGATGAGCGCTTGCGATCACCATCTTTCATGGCGGCGCGGGCGTCGTCCCGGATCTGGTCTACAGCTGACATGCAACTAGCGTACCTGCCCGGGCAGATCAGGGAAAAGTCTCGGGACCGTCTGCGTTGCTGGTTCGGGGTCCGAATGCGGCAAAAGCGACGACTCCGCCCAGGATCAGGACCGTGCCATAGAAAAGCATGAAGACGTAGGTGTGGTTGACGATCCCCAGGGTGATCAGGGTGGCCCCGATGCCTGCAACGAAAGCGAAGAAATACCTGGGAGTACGCACTTTGGCGGCAATCAGGCCGGCCGCGACGATCGCGGCGGCGATCCAGAGAACCTTGCCCACCGGGGCAATCGTTCCGACCATGAAAAGGATGCCGACCGCCATCCAGGAGAGGTACCGAATCACCGGTCAACCCTACCTTCAAGGTGGCTTCGGCCGCGCTGGTGAATCAGATCTCCACCGATTCAACCCGCCGGGACAGTGGCAACTGGAGGAAACGCGCGCCATCTTCGGCGAAAGCCCTGGTGTCGCCCGTGACCAGAAAGCGATAGTCACCCTCGATCCCGTCCGGCGCCAGTGACTCGGTTGCGGCCAGTTCCCGCTGGATCGCTCCGGCGATCGCGTGACCGGCCGTTACCAGTCGCACGTCGCGTCCGAGGATGCGCTGGATCGCCGCGGCGATCAGCGGGTAATGGGTGCAGCCGAGGATCAGAGTGTCGACCCCGGCCTCCTGGAGCGGCACGCAGTACCGACGGACGGTTTCAATCAGGTTTTCATCGAAGCTCAGGTCGTTCTGGATCATTGGCGCGAGATCGGGCGCTGCTACTTCAGTCACCCCCAGCGGGCGGCCCTGATTATCCAGGGCATCGCGATAGGCACCGCTGGACACGGTGGCTGGCGTCGCGAGCACGCCGACTTTTCCGTTCTCCGTTATCGCCGCGGCGATCTCCGCTTCCGGCCCGACCACAGTCACCACCGGAATGCCAGCGGCTTCACCCATGTCCCGGATCAGCGGTGCGGCCGCTGCTGTCGCCGAGTTGCAGGCAATCACGAGCAGTTCAACCTCGCGCTCGAACAGGTATTCGGTGATCGCCACGGAACGCTCCCGGAGTTCCTCTGGAGTCTTGGTTCCGTAAGGGAAATGTCCGCTGTCGCCGACGTATAGATAGTCCTCGGCCGGCAGCGACACGAGGCATTCGTGAAGCACCGTGAGGCCACCCACGCCAGAGTCGAATACGCCGATCATCAGCCGGCCTCGAACAGCAGCCCGCCCCAGCCTTCGATCACGATGAACTCGCGGGAAACCAGACCCAGCCCGGAGAAAGCTGCTTCAACCCGTTCGCGTTCGCGATCCAGCAGGCCCGAACAAACGAGAGTCCCGGGGCGATTCTCCGGGGTCATCTGCGCCGCGACCATCTCCAGGAGCGGTGCCGTGAGGTTGCCGACCACGGTCGGAGCCAGATCCGGCAGGCCGGTTTTCAGATCCCAGCGGGAAAGTTCAAGGTCGACCGAGTTGACCGTGGCGTTCTCGATCGCGGCTTCAATCGCCGCCTTTTCATGGTCATATCCGGCAACCGGTCCCCACCCCAGTTTGGCGGCGGCGATCGCCAGCACGGCCGATCCGGTCCCCAGATCTGTCAGGGCACCGCTGGAAAGGCCGCGGTCATGAAGTCCGAGCAGGAGTTCAAGGCTGAGACGGGTGGTCGGGTGGGCACCGGTACCGAAGGCCTGTCCAGGATCAATCACGACCTCGAATTCACCCGGACCGATTTCTTCCCACGGCGGTCTCAGCCAGAACGAGGTTCCCACCGGTTCGCCGGTTTCGTCCTTCCGGCTGATCGCCAGTGGCTTGTGGAAAGCCCGCCAGCGCTCGGCCCAGTCATCGGCAACTTCGGTCGCCACGACTTCGACCAGGCCATCACCGCTCGCGGCCTCGACTTCGCCGATGTCCGGCAGTTCCCCTTCAGCGCCGTAGATCGCGTACTCGGTGTAACCATCCCCGGCCGTCTCTTCAACCCCGCCGGGGGCCAGAACGGTCAGCTCGGCCAGAACCATTTCCGCCTGCTCGGGCCGACAGCGGACCGCCAGGCGGATCAATTCATCACCTCAGGCCCGGGCCCGGCGGAAACGGCCGAAGAGGCCTGATTCTTTGGGGTGACGATTCTCTTCAGTGAGCGAATCATCCAGTTCCGTGACCAGTTTCAGCTGGTCCTCGGAGAGGTTCGCCGGGATGACGACGTTGAATACGAATCGGTGGTTGCCGCGCCGGCGGGATGTGCCGAGCTGCGGGAGGCCTTTGCCCTTGAGCGAGGTCTCCGCCCCGGGCTGCGTTCCCGCCGGGATTTCGATCTCTTCGGTTCCGTCGAGCGTCTCCACATCCCGCCGGTCGCCGCTGATCGCCCTGGTGGCGTCAACTTCGATCACGGTGATCAGGTCCTTGCCGTCCCGGATCATGTCTTCCCTCTCGGCGACCGCCACTTCCACGTAAAGGTCTCCGTTCGGGGCACCCGGTTCCCCGGCGTGCCCGGCTCCGGCAATGCGGATGCGCTGACCGGATTCGATTCCCGAAGGCACATCGACTTTCAGGCTCTTGCCGCTGTGGCGCCGGCCGAGTCCGGAGCATTCGCCGCAGGGTGTCTCGGCAACCCGGCCGTCACCGCCGCATACGTCGCAGGGGGTGGCCCTGACCATCTGGCCGAAAGCGGTGTTGGCAACGGTACGGAGTTCGCCGGCTCCCTGGCACTTCTCACAGGTCTTGATTGGTGTGCCCGGCTCCGCCCCGTTGCCGTGGCAGTGTTCGCAGGCGGCAACGACGTCGTATTCGACTTCCTTCTGGACACCTTCGAGCACGTCTTCGAGCTCGATCTGGATGCTGACGCCGATGTCCGCTCCCGGTGACGGGCCCCGTCGGCCGAAACCACCGGTCGCCCCACCACCGCCAAAGAAGGCGCTGAACAGGTCGTCAATCGACCCGAAGCCCTGCGCCTGAGACGAGAAACCGCTGTTCCTCAGACCGTCCTGGCCGTACTGGTCATAGGTCTGGCGCTGCTTCTCGTCGGAGAGGACTTCATAGGCCTCGGCGGCCTCTTTGAACTTGTCTTCGGCGTCCGGATCGTGATCGTTGACGTCGGGATGAAGTTCGCGCGCGATCTTCCGGAAAGACTTCTTGATCTCCTGGTCAGTGGCGCTCCGGGAAACCCCGAGCACCTCGTAATAGTCGCGGCTGCTCATGCGTATACGTTCTCGAAATAGGACGAGAGTTCGCGGGCAGCCTCATTGACCGAGGAGATCGCCGTTTCGTAATCCATGCGGGTCGGACCGACCACACCGACCGACCCCAGGTTCCTGTGACCGAGTCCGTAGTTGGCACCGACCACGCTGACCGAACGCATCTCCGGCTGCGGGTTTTCGGCACCGATCCAGAGGAAAACCGAACGTTCGTCGATCGCCGAACGCATCATGCGCAGCACTGAAGCGCGCTGCTCAAGGGCATTCATCAGCTGATCTATCTGCGGCAGATCCCGGGAGCGGCGCTCGTCCAGCAGGCGTCCGGCACCTTCGACGTAGAGCGTGTCGCCGGGGTTCTGCTCAAGGTCGACCAGGGCCGGCGAAATTCGCTCGATGAAAGCGGCTTCCGTCGGACCCAGGCCGGGGTCAGACAGGCGCGAAGCGATGCGGCGTGCGCCAAGCGCAATGCCAGCCAGCGATTCGTTGAGGTAGCTCGACGCCCATTCGACCAGGCCGGCATCGACCGGATGATCGAATGTGAAGGCGCGTTTGGTCACGTCACCAGCCGAGGTGATGGCGACGACCATGACCACGTTGGGCTGAAGCAGCAACGCTTCGACCCGGTGAATCGTCGCCGTGCCGAGCGGCGGTGCGACTACCAGGGCCAGCAGGTCGGTCATCGTCGACAGTGCAGTCGTCGCTTCCCTCATTGCTTCGTCGACTTCGCGTCGGAAGCGGGACACGTCAGGCTCGACCGGCACCACCGGGGTGCGGTCACGCGGCCGCAGCATGATCGATTCGACGTAGCGGCGATAGCCGAAATCGGTCGGAACACGGCCGGCAGAGGTGTGTGGGTGAGTCAGGTATCCAGCCGCTTCGAGGGCGGCAAGTTCGGATCGCACGGTTGAAGGGCCCCAGGAAAGCTCGGCGCTTTCAACGATCGCCTTCGAGCCGACCGGGCGGCCGGTATCCAGATATGCATCGACCACGAGGCCGAGGATGAGCACTTGTCGCTCGGAAAGCATGGTCTCCATTGTAGGTAGCCGTGATGACTGGCCGCCGGTGGTGCCCGGCACGGCTTCAGGAATCTTCAGGAATGCAGAAGTTCGATCTCGGCGGACGCGTTGCGGATCACGCTGTTTTCACCCTGTGACGCAATCAGGTCGAGCGTCACTTTCTCCCCGTCGTTCGCCCTGATCTGGCCGGTCACGGTGATCTCCTGCTCGGGAAAGCTCATGCCGCGGAACTGGACTGAAAGGCGACGCAGGGCTTTCGGATCGCCTCCTGCAACGTCGACTGTGCCGGCTTTGGCAACCAGTCCCATCACGTAGAGGCCATGGAGGATCGAACCGGGCAGGCCGACCATCCTGGCGAATTCGGGGTCGATGTGGATCGGATTGAAGTCCCCGGTAGCGCCGGCATACCGGTGCGGCACATATTTATCGGGCGTGACTTTCAGTTCGGTGATCGAATCGCCTTCGTTGAATTCGGCCATTTCAGACTCCCCTGACGATGTTGGTCCAGACGCCGCGCACGACCATGTCGCCGTCCTGATTGAGCGAAAGCGTCTCGAAAACGTAGAACCCCTTGCCGTCCTTTTCGTAGATCTCGAGGCAGGTGGAAGTCGTGGTGATCACGTCACCCGAGCAGACCGGCACTCCCCAGTCGAACTCCTGGCCGCCGTGGACCATGGCCGCGAAATTAATGGCGACGTCGGGATCGAAGAGCACCGGACCGAGCGCGCCGGCGCTGTAGACGACACAGAACATCGGCGGAGCGACTACATCACGATATCCCTCTTCCCGCGCAGTATCTCGGTCAAAATGGACCTGATTGCCGATTTCGAGGACCCGGCAGTATTCGCCGATCTTCTCTTTCCCGACCTCGTATTCGAAGGCGGGCCAGTTCTTTCCAACCGCATCAGTCTTGATCGCCATTGACCGGAAACTACCTCAGTCAGGAGCGACGATGTAGCGGTCCCCGCCCTGGCGCTTCGCTTCGTACATCGCCCGGTCACCATCGCTGATCGCAGCTTCGGCGTCAACCTTGCGCCCTTTCAGCACCAGAACCCCGATGCTGACGCTGGGACAGAACACTTCGTCCGGCTCACCGGGAATCCTGATCTCCGTCTTTCGCACCCTTTCCAGCAAGCCTTCCGCCACTTGCAGCGCGCCGGCAATGTCGGCCTGCGGAAGAAGCACCGCAAACTCGTCCCCGCCGATACGTGCGATCGGGTCGGAATCGCGCAATTCGGCCCGCAGAATCGCGGCAATCTCGCGCAGGACACCGTCACCGGCGATATGGCCATGGGCGTCGTTGACTTTCTTGAAGTCATCCAGGTCGATCATCAGCAGCGCGCCGCCACCGTGTCCGTGCCAGCTCCTCTCCAGCCGGTCGAACAGGAGCGAAAGGAACCAGCGCCGGTTGAGGAGGTCAGTCAGGGAGTCGTGCCTCGCCTGGTGCTGAAGTTCGCTTTCCGCATGCCGCTGTTCGGTCACGTCTTCGACGTGCACGATCGCGTTGACCGGGTACTCCTCGGAAACTTCCCAGTCCTCGATCGGCAGGGCCGAAACCGCCGCCTTGACCGCCAGAGTCGAGCCGTCGGGGCGCTTGAGCACCCGGTTGACGGTGAAACTGCTCCCGTCACCTTCCAGCATCTCCCGACTCTGCTCGAAGGCTTCGTCGACCTCGGCGTCAATCAGTTCCGTCAGCTCGCCGTCGATCAGCCAGATGCCGACCAGCTCTTCCTGGCTGCGGCCGGTGATCCGTCGGGCCACGGCGTTGGCACCTTTGATCAACCCGCCGCGTTCACTATCGATGTGAAGCAGGATGATGCCGTTTGGTGCGTTTTCGAAGGTGCGCATGAACCGCAGCCTCTCCTGAAGAAGGGTGCGCTCTGCCAGCTTCTGGCGGGTGATGTCGGTGGTCAGTCCGATCAGGCAGTTCTCTTCGCCGGACGCGTCGGCGATTTCGGTGCCGTTGACTCTGACATCGTGCTCACCGCCGTCTTTGCCGAGGACCTTGAGTTCGATCTCGAATTGCCTGATGTCGCCGTCGATGTCCGCGACCGATTCGAAGAGCCGGGCTGATTCCTTGAGGTAGGCGGGCACGATCATGTCCCTTAGAGCGCTGCCTCGCAGCTCGTCGACCGTGTAGCCGAGCTCGCTCAGATGGGCTCCGGTGACATCGAGGATCGTGCCGTCCTTCTCCACCAGCCACAGGGTCTGCCCGCCGATGGCGAGCAACCGGTCAATCTCCCTGAGCTCTATGTCTTCGAGGCGCCTCGTCACGAGTCACTTTCTATGACTTTTCAATCGAGAAGCGACTATATCCCCCTGACCGGATCAGTCGTCGAGTTCGAGCACAGCCAGGAAAGCTTCCTGGGGCACTTCCACCCGGCCGACGTTCTTCATGCGCTTCTTGCCCTTTTTCTGTTTTTCCAGCAGCTTTCGCTTACGGGTGATGTCGCCGCCATAGAGCTTGGCGGTCACGTCCTTCCGCACTGCCTTGACCGTTTCCCGCGCCAGGATGTTGGCGCCGATCGCGGCCTGGACCGGGATGTCGAACTGCTGGCGCGGGATCGTCTTGCGCAGACGGGCAACTAGTTCCTTGCCCTGGTTGTAGGCGAAGTCGCGATGGCAGATGATCGAGAGGGCGTCGACCGATTCGCCGGCAAGCAGCACGTCTACCTTGACCAGGTCGGAGGGCTGGTTGCCGATTCCTTCGTAATCCAGCGATGCGTAACCCTTGGTCGAGGACTTGAGGATGTCGAAGAAGTCGAGCACGATCTCGGCCAGCGGCAGGTCATACCGGATCTGGACCCGGCTGGGGCTCAGATAGTCCATCCCCACGTGGGTGCCCCGCCGGTTCTGGCAAAGCTCCATGACCGGGCCGACGAACTCGCTCGGACTGATGATCGTCGCCCGGATGTAAGGCTCAAAGATCGCCTCGATCGTCCCCGGGTCCGGCATTTCGGTCGGGCTGCGTACCTCGATGCTGTCGCCATTGGCCAGGTGGACGTCGTAGCGCACGGTCGGACTGGTGGCCAGCAGGTCGAGGTCATATTCGCGTTCAAGTCGTTCACGAACGATCTCCATATGGAGCAGTCCGAGGAAACCACAGCGGAAACCGAAGCCGAGTGCGTCGGAGGTTTCCGGACCCCAGGTCAGGGCGGCGTCGTTCAGCCCCATCTTGTCGAGGGCGTCACGCAGATCGCCGTAACGTTCAGTGTCGATCGGGAACAGGCCGCAGAAAACCATCGGTTTGACGTCCCGGTAGCCCTCAAGCGGCTCGGTCGCCGGATTGTGAAGGTCGGTGAGTGTGTCGCCGACCCGCAGCTTGGCGACATCCTTGATTCCGGTGATCACGTATCCGACTTCGCCGACCTCAATCTCATTGACCGATGTCATGACCGGCCTGAAGAAGCCGATGTCGTCGAGTTCGGCTTCGGTGCCATTCTGCATCGCGAGGATCTGGCCGTGCTTCTTGAACTTCCCATCCATCATCCGGATGTAGGCAATAACCCCGCGGTACTGGTCGAATTCGGAGTCGAAAATCAGGGCGCGGGCCGGTCCAGTCGGATCGCCACTCGGCGGCGGCACCTTTTCCACGATCGATTCGAGCACCTCAACCACACCTTCACCGGTTTTGGCGGAGATCTTCAGGATCTCGTCGGGGTCCACACCAATCAGGTCGGAGATTTCCTGAGCTACCCGTTCGGGCTCGGCGCCGGGCAGGTCGACCTTGTTCATGACCGGGATCAGTTCGAGCCCGTTCTCGATCGCCAGGTAGGTATTGGCAACGGTCTGGGCTTCGACTCCCTGGGCGGCGTCAACCACCAGCAGGGCGCCTTCGCAAGCCGCGAGGCTACGTGAGACTTCGTATGAAAAGTCAACGTGACCGGGGGTGTCGATCAGATGCAGATGGTAGGTATTGCCGTCTCTGGAGTTGAACTCCACGCGGACCGCCTGGGCCTTGATAGTGATTCCGCGCTCCCGCTCCAGGTCCATCGAATCAAGCACCTGGGCGCGCATCTTCAAGGGGTCGACCGCCCCGGTTATTTCGAGGATGCGGTCAGCCAGCGTCGACTTGCCGTGGTCGATGTGGGCGATGATCGAGAAGTTGCGAATACGGTCCATGCGAACTGATGAGTATGCCGAGCCGGGCCCGCCGGCCGCTTACTGGGCGGTGAATCAGCCGCAGAGAGCCGGATCCGGCTTGCCACTCAGCCGGTAGACCACGGTCGGTTCTTTGCGCCGGACCTGGGTGACAGCGGGGTCATTGGCGATCCAGGCAGCCTCCCGCGGGAAATCGCGCCTGGGGCTCGGCCGGTCGAGGGTCACCACCAGGTAGTCGTAATCGCCATCGGCGACGGCCTGGCGGAACGCCTCACAGGTTTCGGGCTTGGTGAAGCCGGCGTGTTTGCCCGGTACTCCGATGAACTGGACTTGGTTGTCGAGGTCCCGTCCGAAGAACGGGTATTGGCGGGTTGCGTTGGTCGCAATCTTCTCTTCGTTCAGATCCTGGGCCCAGGCAAAAGCGGAATCGAGCCCGGGAGTGGAGAAATCCGGATTTTCGTAGCGGTTCTGGAGGTAGGAATGCTGGACCAGCTGGCCCGCCAGAATCGCGAACACAAGACAACAGATCGCGGCGGCAATCTTTGGCGGCGACCCTCCCCGCCGGTACATGAACCGGCCCAGGAAGAGGACAGCGAAAGTCGCGCCGACGATAAGAATGCCACCCAGGATCTGACGGAGGCTCCAGGAACTGCTGATCGCCACCGTGAACGGGGTCAACAGGGCAAGCAGCCCCATGGTCAGCCAGCGGGTGTCAGCTTTGCGACTGCCAACCGCGCTCCCCAGCAGGGCCATCGAAACCGCAAGAGCCGGAGCCAGATACCTCAGGCCGGAGACGAAACCGTTCGGCTCGCCAAAGGGCCCCGAAGCCGAAGTCGGCGCGACCAGCCAGGCAACCGCGAGCGCTACTCCGACCGCGGCCGCGGTCCGCCTGGCTGGGCCCGAGTCCCGTCCCAGGCAAAGGACAAAAGCGGCCAGTGCCATCAGCAGCAGCAGGATCCAGCCCACCCCGAAACCGTCGTTGAATCCGGGCAGGAACCAGTCCTTGATCACGTCGAAATTGGTCAGGTAGCCCCAAACGGAACCGGCATCCCTCCCGCCGACGTCCTGGGCGGGCCCGGGCAGCCCGATCGGGCCGACGTGGTTGATCCAGGGCAGCGGGTTGCCGCTGTGCGTGAAGTTCCTGATGTACCAGTAGCCACCACCGAGCAGCAACCCGGCGCCACTGACCATCGCGGCCCGGCGCCGCAGGGCCGGTTGGGCCAGAACGACCGCCCCGATGGCAATCGCGATCGCTGCCGGAATGAAGTTCACCTTGGTGCCGGCCGCCATCCCCGCCGCGATCGCAACGACCACCACCGGACCCAGTGTGATCCGGCGACCTCCCGCTGCGGCGTTGATCAGCACAGCCAGCGCAGCCAGGACAAAAAAGGTCCCGACGATGTCGTTGCGCGCTTCGCCGGCCTGATCGGCCATTGCCGCCGAAGCCAGGACGATCGCCACCCCGGCCAGGGAGATTGGAGCACCACCGTAGGGACGCCCGATGCACCAGGCGGCCAGCAGGCAGGCCATGAACCAGCCGACGTTGATCAGCGGCGAAATGAAGTCGTTGCCGTAGGCCAGCATCCCGAATGAATGGATCAGCTCGGAGTTCTGCGGATAGAACCAGCTGAGGAACTGCGGGGCCAGATAGTGGAGCGAGAAGGTGTCGCCGCTCTGGGCGAATCCGGCCGCAAACGGCCCGTGGTACCAGGTCGAATCGAAACCGGTCATGCCGGTTCCGAGTTTGACCCGGACCCCGATGGTGAAGGCCCCGAAGGCGACCGCGGCAATCGCGAATCCGGCCCAGGTCAGGAAGTTCGGTGAATTTTTGTGGACCAGTTCGGCCCCGGGCACGGCGCCGGTGACCGGCACCAGCGCCCGGCCGGCGCTCGGGACAAGCCCTGTGCCCGGGGCGGCCGCCGGCTTGCGGGCGGTGCCGGCCGCGACGAGGCGTTCGCGCCAGTACCACGACGCTCCCGCCATCACCCCGAGCAGCAGGAGGTACGACCAGCCATGGAGCAACCCGAATGTGCCGAGCAGCAGCCCGGTGAAGATGGCGATCGCCGAGGCCAGGATGGCCACCGCCACCCAGGCGACCGGACCGCGCCAGCCGGGAAGCAACCGGGCTCTGAGCAGTACCGCCGGAAGCAGGATGAAAAACAGGCCGAGCAGCAGGCCGGCAGTTCCGGCCAGGTACGCAACGAAGCTCATGAAGCGCGGCGCCTCACCAGATTCATGATCTGCTCGAGCTCGGGGACCTTGAGCAGCTGGCAGGTGGCCACGTAAGCGACGCCGCCGAGGCCGAGGCCGATCGTGAGCGAGACGATCTGCCCGATCAGGCCGCGGCCGACGAGATGGTCAACGAGATCCCAGGCTTCATATGAGACCAGCGCCAGGACCGCTGAGCCGATCACGATCCGCACGGTCGAAAAGATGAAAGCGGTCGCTTCGATTCCCCCGATCCGGGGTCTCAGGATGACCACCTGGGCAATCACCGAGGCGGTAGTTGCGATCGCGGTGGCACCGACGATTCCGGCCACTCCGAACGGCTTGTAGAGAAGTAATGAGGCGATTGCGGTTACCGCGAGGTTGCCCGCAGCGATCGCCGTCGGGATCCAGGGCTGCTGCAGCCCGAAGAATGTGCGGCTGAGCAGCAGGAACATCCCGTTGGTCGGCAGCGAGAAAGCGAACCAGAAGAGAGCGGTCGCCACCACCTGGGTCTGCTCGGGACCGAACTCGCCGCGCTGGAAGACAACGCGGATCATCGGCTCGGCCAGGACCAGGATCGCCGCGGTTGCCGGCAGGAGTACAAAAGCGATCTGGCGCATGCCTTTGCCGAGGGTCTTGCGCAGGTTCTCGTAATCACCGCGGGTGGCGAATCGGGCCAGGGTCGGGAAGAGCACGGTTGCGATCGCGACCGAGAAGATCCCCTGCGGCAGCTGGTAGATCCGGAAGGCTTTGTCGATTGCCGCCGGAGCCTGATCGCTGACCAGGCTGCCGAAAAAGCTGTTGATCAGAAGGTTGAAGTTGATCAGGCCCAGGCTGAGCGTCACCGGGATCATCAGCAGCAGGACCCGACGCACGTTCGGGTCCTTGAAATCCACCTTCCAGGTGAAGTGGAAAGGGGTGTTCCGCAGGTCCCAGGTGGGGATCGCCAGCTGGACTACCGTGCCGGCAACGACACCGATCGCATACGCGTAGATCTGTTTGTCCTCGGAAAACAGCGGCACCAGAGCCACCACCACGGCGATGATCGTGATGTTCCAGAACAGTGGCGAGATCGCGAAGGCGCCGAACCGGTCGTAGCTGTTGAGGATGCCGACCACGACCCCGGTGACCCCGAGCAGGATCAGGATCGGGAACATGATCTGCGAGAGCACGATCATCAGGCTTTCGGTGGCCCCGGAGAAGCCGGGCGCGAAGACGGGCATGACCAGACCGGCAAAGAGGATGAAGAAGGCGGTGATCGCGCCCAGCACCATGGTCACGAGCAGCAGCAGGGTCGATGCCATCCGGAAGGCTTCGCGGAATTTGCCCTTTTCGATCTGCTCGGTGAAGATTGGCACGAAAGCCGGCTGGAGTGCGGCATCAGCGAAAAGCGCCCGAATCAGGTTCGGCACCTGGAAAGCGACGGTGAACGCCGACATCGGTCCGGAGATTCCGAAGTAGCTGGCCGCCATCACTTCACGGGCCAGGCCCGCCACCCTCGAGGCGGCGGTCGCAATCGAGAAGAAAGCCGTGGAGCGGGCGAGTTTCCCCGGGCCTTTGGCTTTCTTGGCATCCCGCTCGGCCCTGGTCTCGAGGACCCGTTCCGGTGTTTCGGCGACTGCGGTGCCGATCAGGGTTGAACTGACCCCGCCTTCCGCGCCGATATCGCCTTGGGAGAGCCAGAATTCGGGCGCCGGCTCTGACATTCCAAACTTTTCTTCGACCTTCTCCGCCCGCTCGTGAACCTGGCCCAGGGCCCGTTCTGCCGCAGCCGCAGCCCGCTCGAATGCATCGAGTCCCGGGTCCGCGGACGGCTTCTTTTGGGGGTCGGGGGACGTGTCCATTTCGCTACCGGTATAGTCGGCGACCGCTTGTGAGGGGATCCTCCCCGACACGAAGCAGAAAAAAGATCATGGCCAACATAGCCTCACAGAAAAAACGAATCCTTCGCACCGAGCGTGAGCGCGTCGAAAACCGACGTCTTACCAGCGCGATCAAGACTTACTTCCACCGCCTCGAAGAGGCGGTCAAGGAAGGCAATGCCGATTCTGTCGAGACCGAGCACCGCGTGCTTGTCTCCAAGATCGACAAAGCCGTCCAGCGTGGCGCCATCCACCGTCGTAACGGTGCCCGCAAGAAGTCCCGCGCAGCCCGCGTCGCCACTGGCGCCGTCAGCCTCGAAGCGTAAGGGAAAATTCGAAAAGCCTTTGATGAAGCCGGCTCAGCCGGCTTCATCTGTTGCAGCCATCAAAGCCAGGTCGAGGGCCAGTTCATCGGGGTAGTCCGCCCCGCCTCTGGTCCAGATCTCCAGATCAGCCATGGCGATGGTTGCGCTGCGCATGTCTTCGACTGAAGCCCCGTGCAGCGAGTTGATCAGCTTGCGGGCCAGGAAGGGCGGCAGACCGAGTTCGCGTTCCAACTGGTTGGGCGGCACCCCGGCTTCGATCCGGGAAAGAGCCTTGTTGGCCCGGCGCACGCTGGTTGAGGTCGGGTAGACGGCGCTGCCGGCCGTTGAACCCTGGCTGATCAGGCTTTCGGCGACCAGCAGTGCCCGGGTGCGATCGCCGGCGATCAGGGCATCACCCAGCGCGAAAGAGCTGGTCTCCGAAGTGTCGGCGACCATCTCCTGCAGGTCCTCGATCTCCACCCTGCCGTTCTGGCCGGCCCACAGTCCGAGCCGGTCGATCTCGTTCGAGAGCCGGGTCAGATTGGTGCCAAGGTGGGAGATCAGGAACCGGGCGGCGTCCGAGGTCAGCTCGTAACCCTGCCTGACAGCCAGGGCGATCAGGTGGCCGGGAAGCTTCTGGGCGGTTGGCGCTTCGAACACAAGAACGTCCCCGCCGACCTTTCTGACGGCCTTCTCCATCGCTGCCTGCACCTTGCCGCGACTGATCAGCACAATGGTTGTATCGTGCGGCGCGGCCAGAACCGCCGCGGTGACCCGCTCGGCCTGTTTCGGACCCCATTTGTCGATGCGGTCGGCAAGCAGGTAACGCCGGGTCGGGATCAGCGACATCGCAGAGATGGCCTCGACCAGCGCGTCGGCGTCGGGACTCCCCCGGTTCTCGGCCGGCTCGAAGATCTCCAGTGATGCCGCGCCCCCTTCGGCTTCGGCCCGGCGACGAAGACGCGAACGGGTCTCGTCGATCTTGGCCGTATCGGTGCCGTGGATCAGATACGCCGCTTTCATCTGGTCAGCCATGGCTGCATTGTCCCGCGTCGGGCGGCGGCGCGGGGCGACCCTCGGCCGCGCTCCGGCAGCGGCCTCATTCCCCGGTCTCGACCGAATAGCCTTTGCTGCCGACGACCACCGAAATGGTTCCCTCCCGGTCGGTCCGGTGCACCTCCACCCCGGCCTCCGCCAACCCTGCGGTCACTTCCGGAGTCGGATGTCCGAAGCGGTTGCCTTCGCCGACCGAGATGATCGCCACCGCAGGACCGTCCGCGGCGAGCAATGCTGGCAGTCCGGCATCGTCACTGCCGTGGTGGGCGACTTTGAGCACATCTATTGGCCCCGTTTCGTAAGGCGCAGCCTCATATTC